>Ga0207024_10069_pt1 | contig 32372 bp, 28 predicted proteins | sample Alteio_BWMinCont_44_FD_153470 | JGI IMG/M metagenome (GOLD analysis project Ga0207024, IMG submission 153470) | Enriched cells from forest soil in Barre Woods Harvard Forest LTER site, Petersham, Massachusetts, United States -... | ecosystem: Environmental > Terrestrial > Soil > Temperate forest >...
ATTTTCATGAAGATATACCAGGCTTCTTGGATTATGCAAAGCCTTGGTATCACCGGTGCAAATATTTACAATATGGATTGGAACCGGGCATAAAAAAGTTTCGGGAACGTTGATAAAAATGCCATCGCCTGCAAGAGCCGTATTCAGCATAGCAAGCGGATTCTTACTCTTGTGCAACGCTCTGTTAAAGTTTTTTATTGCAACCTCGTTTCCTTGTTGCAGAGCCTTGTATAAGCTTTGCACAGTTACTTGCTGAGGTAATTTATTTAGTCGGGAATATTCCGTAACATACTTGCCATTTACTACAACAATAGAAATAAAATCATCGTTGAGTAGACTTTCAATTTCGCTTGGCAGAATATTTGCAGCAAATGCTTTCGCTGTATAGTCTTCCTGCAAATACGTGCGAATATGAGTGTATTTGTAATCCTCAGCTTTACGGTCTGGCAAACCAACGTGGGCAAAGTGTTCTTCTGCTACTAGTTGTGTATCTTTTGCAAATGGATTTGCACTACCCAAGCGAGTTTCCGCCTCGCCAAGCCATTTATTCAGAATAGTAGTATTCTTATCTATTTCGGCCTGGGTGGGAACTCTTCTTGTGCTATTTGTCTTGGCTGTGGCTAATTCCATCGCTTACGCTTCTATTTCCGAAAATTCTTTTTTAATCCAGTCATAACCTTTGCCTTCCAGTTCCAGAGCCAGTTCGCGCGTACCTGATTTCACAATTCTGCCTTTATAAAGCACATGCACAAAATCAGGAACAATATATTCCAGCAGGCGTTGGTAGTGGGTAATCACAACAAATGCATTGTCTTTGGTGCGTAATTTATTTACGCCTGTGGCAACAATACGTAGGGCATCAATATCAAGTCCTGAGTCGGTTTCATCCAATATAGCCATGGAAGGTTCCAGCATTGCCATCTGGAAAATTTCATTGCGTTTCTTTTCTCCGCCCGAAAAACCTTCATTCACGGAACGGCCTGTCAGGTTGGCTTCTATCTCTACTAATTTTTGCTTTTCTCTCATCGTCTTCAGGAAGTCTTTTGCCTCCATCGGGGGAAGTCCTCTGTATTGACGAATCTCTGCAATAGCTGTTTTCAAAAAGTTGATCGTGCTTACTCCGGGAATTTCTACCGGGTATTGGAATGCCAAGAACATGCCTTCTTTTGCGCGTTCATCGGCTGAAAGTTCCAGCATATCTTTTCCGTTGAAGGTGATAGAACCACCATCAACCGTATAATCTTCTTTACCGGCAATTACTGAAGCGAGCGTGCTTTTACCCGAACCATTTGGTCCCATAATCGCATGTACCTCGCCCTTGTTGACAGTCAGGTTGAGTCCTTTCAATATTTGTTTTCCTTCTACAGAAACTTTCAGATCTTTTATTTCGAGCATGTTCATTTTTATTTGTTGCAAAGAATCCGTTAGGATTATTAGGCAACCTCGTATTCAACTTTAGTAGGATTTTTCATTTTTTTTGAGGCATTCAGAATCTCAATGCCAACTATGGAACCTGTTTTATCATAATCCAACACAATTCCGGGCTTGTCCTCGTCACTTTCTTTTATTTTATTCTCACTGAAAACAATGTAGAGAACATCTACTTCCTTATCATATTTCACTTTCATAAGTATTTGTTTATTTTAGATGTTTTATATACTGTAATTACAGTTTTTGGAGTTTTCTTATCATTAACAAAGATACGAATTAAAAACCTGCCTTTTTCCACTACTGCCTGATATACCTTGTTATCTTCTTCTATTTTTATTTGTTCCGGGTTTTCCATAATTTCCTCAACTACACTACGGGAAATATTTCTTAATTCCATTTGTTCTAATGCATGTTTTGAAAAAATAAAATTCATTCAATAGTCTTTTTATAATTCGGGTGCATATTATTATTCCTTCTTAATAGATTTTCCCCTTTTGCTTATTGTGTTTTGGATCGAATATGCTTATTAGTATGGTTTCTATATCTTTAACATATTTCGACCTTTTCTTAAAAGGCATTTGATAAAAGGAAAAATTATTCCAATTACCATATTTACTACTTCCTTCTTTTGAATGACTTCTAAGTCTTTGTCTTATACTACTTACTGACAATCCGATATAATATAATTTAGTGCCATTATATAAAGCATAAACGCCACTACCTCTTTCTTTTTTGCCCGGAACAATTTTTTTATTGGCAAGAAACTCTTTTAAAGGTATATGTTCCCCTTTATTTTTTACTAATTTACCTTTAGTGCTTTTATGTGAAGGTTTCTTTTTCATTTTTTATTTCTCGAAAAGACGCTAAGCCGCAAAATTCCTATTTTCTTTATTCTATATTCTTCAATCAGCTTATCCAACGCTTCCTTCCAAACTAATCGCCAATAATTTTTGAGCTTCCACGGCAAATTCCATGGGCAACTTATTTAATACTTCGCGGCAATAGCCATTTACAATTAACCCGATTGCTTTCTCCGTATCAATACCACGTTGGTTGCAATAAAATATCTGGTCTTCCCCGATTTTGGAAGTGGTAGCTTCATGCTCCACCTGGGCGGTTTTATTATTGATTTCAATATAAGGGAATGTATGCGCACCGCAATTGTTACCCATCAACAGGGAATCGCATTGCGAAAAATTACGTGCATTGGTAGCTCCTCTGTTTACCTTAACCAATCCGCGATAGCTGTTATTACTCTTTCCTGCTGCAATACCTTTTGATATGATAGTGCTCTTGGTGTTTTTACCAAGATGCGTCATTTTAGTGCCCGTATCGGCTTGCTGCATATTATTGGTAACAGCAATAGAATAAAATTCTCCAGCGGAATTATCCCCTTTCAAAATAACAGAAGGATATTTCCATGTAATGGAAGAGCCCGTTTCTACTTGTGTCCAGGATATTTTAGCATTATCTTCCAGGCAAATGCCGCGTTTGGTAACGAAATTGTAAATACCACCTTTACCATTCTTATCACCCGGATACCAGTTTTGAACGGTAGAGTATTTCACTTCTCCATCTTTATGAGCCACGATTTCTACCACTGCGGCATGCAATTGGTTTTCATCGCGCATAGGAGCGGTGCAACCTTCCAGGTAACTAACATAGGCACCTTCGTCAGCAATGATTAGTGTACGTTCAAATTGACCTGTTCCGGCAGAATTAATACGGAAATACGTAGATAGTTCCATTGGGCAGCGCACGCCTTTTGGTATATAACAGAAAGAACCATCGCTGAATACAGCAGAGTTGAGCGCTGCAAAATAATTATCGGTATAGGGCACTACGGAGCCCATATATTTCTTTATCAGTTCGGGATGTTCTTTCACTGCTTCACTAAAGGAGCAAAATATGATTCCGAGTTTGGAAAGACTTTCTTTAAATGTAGTTTTAACAGAAACGCTATCAATTACAGCATCTACAGCTACACCCGATAACCTTTTTTGTTCCAGCAAAGAGATACCCAGTTTTTCAAATGTGCGAAGCAATTCCGGATCTACTTCATCCAGGCTTTTCAGCTCCTTATTCTTTTTTGGTGCAGAATAATAACTAATAGATTGGTAATCTATTTCCGGGTAATGCAAATGCGCCCAATGGGGTTCTTTCATGGTTTTCCAGTAACGGAAAGCCTTCAAACGGAATTCCAGCATAAATTCAGGCTCTTCCTTTTTAGCCGATATGAAACGAACCGTGTCCTCCGTTAAGCCGGGAGGCAATGTATCCGAATCAATATCGCTGGTGAAGCCATATTTATACTCGCTGGATGTGAGCTCTTCTAATATCTCGTTTGAACCGGGCATTACTTAATTATGAGTTATGAATGATGAGTTATGAATTGAGTGTATGGTAATAATTCATAACTCATAATTCACAATTGTTTTAGACTGCGAAGCTATCTCCGCAACTACAGGTGCGGTTGGCATTGGGATTGTTAAAACTGAAACCTTTTCCGTTGAGGCCTCCGCTAAAGTCTAATTCGGTACCTACCAGGTAAAGAAAGCTTTTACGGTCAACCACTATTTTAACTCCTTTATCTTCAAATACTTTATCTTCAGGTTTCAGGCTAGTATCAAAGTTCATTTTATAGGACAAGCCCGAACATCCGCCACTTTCTACGCCTACGCGTAAGAAGCTGTCTGTCGGGGCGTTAGACTCCTTCATCAGGTCTTCTAACTTATGTTTTGCTGTTTCAGATACGGTAATCATGGGTATGTAAATTAAATTACCCTGCAAAGTTACACAAAATTGAGGGAATAGGGGTGGATTTGGTACTTATTTGTACCTTATTTTGATATAAAATAGGGGGATTATTGAAAATTTCGATAAAAGCCAGTTAACCAAGAGATTGCTTCGTTCCTCGCAATGGCGAGTCGCTCATATCTTATCTCTTGTAGCTTATATCTGCCTATGCGTCCAACTCGCCTGCAATCACATTCATGCTACTCATAGTTACTATAGCATCGGAAAGCAGGTTACCCCGAATCATCTCCGGATAAGCTTGATAATAAATAAAGCACGGCCGGCGGAAATGCAAACGATAAGGTGTTCTGCCTCCGTCGCTTATCAGGTAGAAACCCAGTTCTCCGTTACCACCTTCTACACAATGGTACACTTCACCCTTTGGGATTTCGGTTTCACCCATCACTATTTTAAAGTGATAGATAAGGGCTTCCATATTATTATACACCTCTTCTTTAGGAGGTAAATAGAAGTCAGGTATATCGGCATGGAATTCTTTGCCCGGCAGTTTTTCAATCTTTTCTATGGCTTGCTTTATAATGCCGAAACTTTGCCATATCTCTTCTTCGCGCACCATAAAGCGGTCGTAAGTATCTCCATTGGTGCCCACCGGAATGGTAAATTCAAATTCTTCATAACTGGAATAGGGATTCATGACACGAACATCATAATCTACCCCGGCTGCACGCAGGTTAGGCCCGGTAAAGCCATAGTTTAATGCTCTTTCAGCACTTATAGGCCCGGCTCCGATGGTTCTATCCATAAAGATACGGTTGCGTACCAATAGCTTTTCAAATTCTTTTAAAATTCTGGGGAATTCGGCCATCCACTTTTTCAGTTTAGCCCAGGCAACATCCGGAAAGTCTCTTTCAAATCCTCCTATACGGCCTATGTTCGTGGTTAACCGCGCACCGCAAATCTCCTCATATATTTCATAAATCTTTTCCCGTTCTTCAAATACATAAACGAACCCCGTTAAAGCACCGCTGTCTACCGCAATTACACTATTGCAAACTAAATGATCGGTAATACGCGAAAGCTCCATGATGATGATACGCATGTACTCAACACGTTTGGGAATCTTGGCTTCAATCAACTTTTCAACCGTCATGTGCCAACCCATATTATTGATGGGTGATGAGCAATAATTCAGACGGTCGGTTATAGGAGTGATCTGGTTGTAGGGGCGTCTTTCCGAAAGCTTTTCAAAGGCCCGGTGAATATATCCAATGGTGGGCTCCGAGTCTACGATAATTTCCCCGTCCATTTTCAAGATGTTCTGGAAAACCCCGTGTGTGGCAGGGTGTGTGGGACCTAAGTTAAGAATGGAGTATTCCTTTTCTTCCAGCTTTTCGGCTGTAATTACAGGGGTTTCCTGTATTTCGTTATTTTTTTTGTTTGCCATCTATTTAATTTGATGATTTGATAATTTGGTAATTTGATGATTGAGAGCCACCTTGTATTTCATTATCAAATCATCAAATTTGCACATTATCAAATTGGATTTTCATTATCTTCCAAACATAGCATCATTCTTATCTTCACGGTTTTGGTCTTCCAATGGAAATTCCTTTCGCATCGGGAAGCCTATCATATCATCCACATTCAGTATCCGCCTCATGTTGGGATGCCCTTTGAATACGATTCCAAAGAAATCGTAGGTTTCTCTTTCCATCCAGTTGGCAGCAGAAAATACAGTTGTTAATGTTGGCACTACCGCATCATCTACACTGAAAAATATGCGAAGGCGTATTCTCCAGTTTTTGAACATGTTGTGCAAATGATAAATCACGCCTAATTCCTGTCCTTTATTATCGGGGAAATGGACACCACAAAGGTCAGTAAGGAAACGGAATTCCATTTCAGGTTCATCGTAGAGAAACTTGATAACCTCTACTATTTTATCTCTTTTGATGGTAAATACAGAGAAATCGCGCATCATTTCTGCCGAAATAATATTGTCGCCAAAATTTTCGCGCAACTTCGCTTCAACCTGTGTCAATACTTCTTGCTCTTCCATATCCTACTCAATACCGTATTTAGCAAGCATATCTTTATATTCCGGGCGATTCCTTCTTCTCAAGGATTCATTTTTAATCAGATCCTGTATCTTCACAATGCCATCCAACACCTGTTCGGGGCGTGGAGGACAACGGGCACATACACATCCACAGGAATAATCCGGTCAATGCCTTGAAGTACGCTATAGGTATCAAATATCCCGCCGCTGGAAGCACAAGCTCCCATAGAGAGCACCCAACGAGGTTCGGCCATTTGTATGTAAACTTGTTTTAAAATAGGTCCCATTTTTTTGGCAATAGTTCCCATCACCATTAACAGGTCAGCCTGACGGGGAGAGAAACTCAAACGTTCTGCTCCAAAACGGCCCATGTCGTAGTGGGCTGCCATGGTAGCCATAAATTCAATACCGCAACAGGAAGTAGCAAATGGTAAAGGCCATATTGAATTTGCCCGTGCAATGCCAATTACTTTGTCTAAACTGGTAGCAAAAAACCCCGGACCTTCTATTCCCGGAGGAGCAGCGGCGAGTGTTACATTATTTTTTTCAAAAACTTCAGTTGCCATATGTTTCTATTTTCTTAATCGGTATCCCACTTTAGTGCGCCTTTTTTCAATATGTAGAAGAACCCAATAAGGATAACTGCCATATACGATATCATTTCCCAGAAGCCGGCCATACCTAATGACTTAAAGTCTACAGCCCATGGATAAAGGAAAATAACTTCTACATCAAACAATACGAATAAAATAGCGGCCAGAAAATATTTTACTGAGAAGGGTATACGTGCATTGCCTTGTGATTCAATACCACATTCGAACGTATCTAACTTAGTTTTATTCTTGCGTTTTGGCCCCAGGAAATTGGACACAAACATGGTAGTAACTACAAAACCGCCTGCTACCAATACTGTTATAATGATAGGAAGATAATCTATGGGGCCGTTACTTGAATACATATTAAAATGCTATTTAATGCAAGGCAAAGTTAAGCATATTTGGTATGCTGGTGAATAAAAAATAGAAGGCTTTCTTTTTGATATCTCCTTAGTGCCCCATTTCAGCGATGAACTTAATGCGCATCAACCTCAAATCGGTTTCGGAGTAATCATTTTCACCCAGTTCTTTCAAGGCTTCTTCCAACGAATCTGATTCCGATTCGCGGAAATAATCGTACACCTCTTCCTGGCGCTCTCTATCAAGCATTTCGTTTACGAAATAGCTGATGTCCACCTTTGTTCCCGAAGAAACTATACTCTCGATTTCATCAATCAGGGCGGGTAGGGTAAGTCCCTTGGCCCTTGCCATATTATCAAGGTTCACCTTGCGGTCAATACTTTGAATGATATAAACCTTTAATCCTGATTTATTAACGACCGATTTTACAATAATATCTTGCGGACGCTCAATTTCATTCTCCTCTACATATTTTGCAATAAGTTCTACAAAAGGTTTACCAAACTTATCAGCCTTATTGACCCCTACGCCGGTAATTTTAGACAACTCTTCCAATGTAATAGGATAGTGGGTAGCCATTTCTTCCAGCGATGTTTCCTGAAATACCACAAAAGGAGGCAAGTTTAATTTGGCCGCTGTTGCTTTAACAAGGTCTTTTAATAAAGAATACATGGTAGAATCAAGTGCGCTTCCGCCTTTTTGTCCGCCGGCCATTACTATTTCTTCATCATCGTCGGCATCGCCGGTATAGTCATGGTCCTTAGCTAGCATAATGGAATGGGGCTTCTTCATAAAGTCCTTTCCCGTTTGCGCCATTTTAAGCACCCCATAGGTTTCAATATCTTTTATAATTAAATCGAGCACCAGCGCTTGCCTTACAATAGCATTCCAGAATTTCTCGTCTTTACCATTATCATTTCCTTCTCCAAAAGCTTCCAGCTTATCATGCTTGTAAGCCTTCACGGCGGAACTCAGGTTGCCTGTAAGAATATCTACAATATGCTTGGCCTTGAATTTTTCTTTGGTTTCGGTAATTACCTCTAAAAGAAGCTCCACGTCTTCTTTGCCTTCAAACTGGGTTTTAGGATGCAAGCAATTATCGCATGCCCCGCAATTAGGGGTATCATATTTTTCACCAAAGTAATGCAGCAGCATTTTGCGCCTGCAAACAGAACTTTCAGCAAAGGCAATGGTTTCCTGTATCAGTTGTTTGCCTATTTCCTGTTCCGAAACGGGCTTATCTTTTAAAAACTTCTCCAGTTTTCTTACATCGTCGTAGCTATAATAGGTAATGCATTTGCCTTCCCCTCCGTCGCGGCCCGAACGGCCTGTCTCCTGGTAATAGCTTTCAAGGCTTTTAGGTATATCGTAGTGCAATACATAGCGGATATCGGGTTTGTCAATACCCATACCAAAAGCAATGGTGGCCACCATCACATCCACTTCTTCCATCAGGAATTTGTCCTGTGTCTGGTCGCGGGTAGGTTTATCCATACCGGCATGATAGGGCAGTGCCTTTATTCCATTTACTTGCAGGGTAGAAGCAATTTCTTCCACCTTTTTACGGCTCAGGCAGTAAATAATACCTGATTTACCCGTGTGCTGGCGGACGAACTTGATAATTTCTTTTACCGTATCTACCTTCGGACGAACCTCATAATACAGGTTTGCCCTGTTAAAAGACGATTTGAATATTTTGGCATCCTGGATTTCCAGGTTTTTTAAGATATCTTCCTGTACCTTGGGGGTAGCGGTGGCTGTGAGTGCAATAATAGGTACACGTCCTATTTGTTCTATGAGAGGGCGCAACCGGCGGTATTCAGGCCGGAAGTCATGTCCCCATTCCGAAATACAGTGTACTTCGTCAATGGCGAAAAAAGAGATCTTCACTTTTTTGAAGAAGGCCACATTGGCTTCTTTCGAAAGTGATTCGGGGGCAACATAAAGCAATTTGGTAGCCCCGCTGATAACTTCTTCCTTCACTTTAGCTATCTGTGGTTTCGATAAGGACGAATTAAGAAAGTGAGCAATTCCTTTTTCAGTGCCAAAGGTGCGCAGAATATCTACCTGGTTTTTCATCAGGGCGATAAGGGGTGAAACCACAATGGCAACCCCATCGCTCAACAAGGCGGGCATTTGGTAACATAGGGATTTGCCTCCGCCCGTAGGCATAATAACAAACGTATCCTTTCCCTCCAAAACATTGGTAATGATCTCCTCTTGCCTGTCCTTAAACTTAGAAAAACCAAAAAATTTCTTTAAATAATCTGTTAATTCGTTCTCTTTGACCTTTCTGCCCATTTATCTATTTTTGAATTACAGGGTAAATATAATATATTCTCGGAAAACAAAAGCTGTTATTTATTTATTCTGATTATTTTTTCGTAACAACCGGGTTGTTTTTTGAGTGCTGGCAAAGACGCTGTTTACTTGTTAAATTTCCTTAAATGTTTTTTGGGATAAGTTTACATAGTATCTTTACTTGAATTTCAATGACAATAGCCCTGCTTGAGGAAGATAGACTTTGTGAAAGCAACCAATTTACTCAACAATTATGTGTTTTAGTGTATTCTTCCATTCCCCTGCTTTTCACAATAATGGAATAGGAGGCGGGGAGTTTTTATATTTTTGAAATCTTTTTTAACCAGGAATACGAATTGCTTTTAATGAAACTCCGGCTAAATCTATTTTTCTGCACCCTGTTTTTATTTGCATTCCATGCTGCATGGGCCGACAAAGGCGATACGGCACGGGGGAAGAAGAGCGCGGTTACCTATTCTTTTACCGAATCGATGTTTGCTCCCAATAATATATGGGCTCAAAACGGATGGCAAAGCATGCATCCCACCGACACTTCCCTGAATAATTATGAGATCTATAACACGCATTACAACCTCGGTAACACCGGGTTGCCCTACGTTCCGGTACTATTTAATACCGATTTGCAGCCCATGGGGTTCTATTACGGAAAGGATTATATCAGTAATAACTTTTACTCCGATTCCTCGTTACGTTATTTTGTTACCCGCGCCCCTTATACCCAATTCTACTATGTATCCGATCCGCAAATACATCAGTACTTCCGGTTTACACATGCGCAGAATTTTGGTAAGCACTTCAATGTAGCTATTGGGTTTAAACGGATACGTTCCGAAGGAATTTATTTAAACCAGGGTACTAACCTGAATCAGCTTACGGTGGATATGAGTTACCATACTAAAAACTACCTGGTGTTTGCAGATGTTCTATATGACGTATACAAGTTTCAGCAGAATGGAGGATTGGCATCCGATACTGAACTTGCAAGCTCCGACTATAGCAATCGCCTAACGGCTCCTATCAAGCTTAATTATGCCAGCACGGCTATGTATGAGCAATCTTTCCATTTGCAGCAATATTACTTTTTGGGGTATAAGCCGGATGACTCGCTCCATAAAAACCCTTTGTTTTACATCTCACACTCATTTAAAATAGCGGGGCATTCCAATGTATTTTCAGATAATAACACCGCCGATTCACTGTTCTTTCAATCAATACCCATGCGTTATTCCCCTATTACGTACGATTCACTTCGATACACTGAAATAAATAATGATCTTTCAATAGGGTCGGGTAAAGGGTGGAATAACTTCTTACGTTGGGAAGCAGGGGTAAGGGACCAATGGGTGTACTTCCGCAATTACGTTAGTTTGTATCAAAATGTGGAGGGCATAGAAGAGCCATATTACACCTATAATTTCACCGATACCATATTTAATAATGTTATTGCACACGCACGTGTTTATAATGCTTATGACAGCGGGAGAATTATTTTTGATGTATCCGGGCAATATATTTTCGCTGGCAATCAACAGGGCGATAAACAGGGACTTTTACAATTGGGTTTCAAGATAGATTCAACCAGGTTTTTAAAACTATCGGGCTCCTATTCCTACCAGAACGTTCCGTTTCTTTATGAGCTGTATCAAGGCAACAATATGGACTGGTTAGCTCATTTGCCTAATACCACAACGGAAAATATTAATCTCACCTATTACGATAAAAAATGGAAGTTAGGGATAACCCTGCAAGCTACACGCATAACCAATATGGCATATTTTAATTCTGAAGCCATGCCCCAGCAATATCAACCGGGTTTTACTGTGTACTGTGCTGGAATTACTAAAGACATCAGGGTATATAAATTCCACTGGACCACTTCGGAGAAATTACAATATGTGGGAGATTCTGTTCCTTTAAAGCTTCCACGCCTGGTAACCGAAAACTCCATCTTCTTTGAAACTATGCTCTTTCACCGGGCCTTGTTAATGCGCCTGGGCGCTGACTTTTACTACAATACCGCTTATACAGGCTATGCCTATATGCCCATTACCGACCAATATTACCTGGAGAACTCAACCAAATTCGGCAACTACTTATATGTCGACCCCTTTGTTTCCTTCCGCCTAAAAACATTCCGCATATTTATAAAGTTTGAAAATGCCACACAAGGATTAGTGCCTTATAATTATTACTATGCGCTCCATTATCCTATGCCCGACCGCACTATCCGCTTCGGCATTACCTGGGATTTCTGGAATTAAGGGATGAACAAATGAAACTCGCCATCGTCGGAACCGGTATAGCAGGCATGGCCTGCGGGCATTATTTGCAAAGCAAATACGATGTGTTTTTTTACGAGAAGAATAATTATGCAGGGGGCCATACCAATACTATTACGGTTAATGAGGATGGCAAAGAAATAAATATCGATACGGGTTTCATGGTGTTCAACCAAGTTAATTATCCCTTGCTAAATAAATTATTTACAGAACTGGATGTTCCTTCTTACGGCACTGATATGTCCTTCAGCGTGCAATATAAGCCTGCCAATCTTGAATTCTCTGGGTCGGGTATCAATGGGCTTTTTGCACAACGGAAAAATGTTTTTAATGTCCGGCATATAAAGATGCTTTTGCAAATTGCCCGTTTCAATAAAGAAGCTGTAAAAGACATTGAAAATTCCGCTTATGCCAATTATTCCATAGGGCAATACGTTAAGGAAAAAGGTTTTGGGGAAGATATGTTGCAACGCTATCTTATCCCTATGAGTGCTGCTTTGTGGTCTACACCTATGGATAAAATTACCGATTTTCATGCACAGTCGCTTATCCGTTTCTATTTTAATCATGGTTTCCTTGGATTAAATACACAGCATAAATGGTACACTGTAACCAATGGCAGCCATACATATAGGGATAAAATAATGCAACCGTTTAAAGATAAGTTGAGGCTAAATGACCCGGTTGTAAGCGTGAGCAGAAAAAATGGAAAGGCTATAATCCGCACCCGGATTGGGGTAGAGGCAGAGTATGATAAAGTAATTATCGCTTGTCACGGAGACCAGGCTCTTTTGTTGTTGGATGAACCCACTACTCTTGAACAAGAATTATTAAGCAAATTCAAATACCAGCCAAACAAAACAGTGCTTCATATCGATGCTTCTGTAATGCCTGCCAATAAATGGGTTTGGTCGTCGTGGAATTATCGTATGGAAAAGAAAGGGGACAAATTATATGCCTCTACCATATACTGGATGAATAGCTTGCAGAATATTTCAGACAAAAAAGACTACTTTGTTTCACTTAATGATCCAGGCAATATTGACGAAAAGAAAATAGTGAAAGTGATTAATTACAAGCATCCTCTTTTCGATATGTATACGGCCAAAGCTCAGTTGGAATTACCTCTTTTAAATGAAACAGGTCCGGTGTATTTTTGCGGTAGTTATTTCCGTTATGGCTTCCACGAAGATGCCTTATGGTCTGCTGTTAATTTATGTAATAAGCTAACATAAAGCTTATTGTTTCTTTCCCGAAAACCCCATAAAAACCACAGCTGCTGTAAGGCAGAGAGCACACCCGAACATCCCGCTCAGGCGCAGCCCGAAATCATGTCCGGGGTCTTTTCCGTAAATGGTTAACATAGCAAATAGGGCCAACCCAAGCGTCTGACCAACCTTGATGGAAAAAAAGTTTACAGCAAAAAAAGTACCTTCCCTATTATCGCCGGTTGATTGGGTACTACCTGATGCAATACGGGCCAGCAAGGCATTGGGTAATATACCCAGTGAGGCGACAGGGAAAGCAGCTATCCCCAAAAGAATATAAAGTTGAATGACAGGCGTTGAAGCTAATTTTCCTAAAAAAGAAATGCCTGCAAATACTACAGCTAATACTACAAAGGAAAATATGAGCAATTTTTTTTCGCCCATGCGTTTCGATAGAAAGGGAATTAGAGGAAAAAACAACAAGGACATTAAAACCAGGAAGCCCATAAAGGTAGAACCTTGTGAAGCATCAATATGGCAAAGTACCGTTACAAAGTAGAGCATACCATTCGTAATAAGGCTCAATGCCATGGAGTAGGAGAATACGGCAATAACGAAATAAATAAAATCGCGATTAGTAAGGCTTTCTTTTAATGCTTTAAATAATGGAGTGGAAGATGGAACAGCATGGCAATATTTCTTTTCATCAATGGCTAAAACAGGAATAAGCATAGCAATGCCTCCTATTATTCCGAGTGAAATGGCTGAATATTGTACGCACACTGTCCGGTCAGTTATATTTAACAGATGTGAAAAGAGATCGGCTATATTATTGGTGAACGAAGCAATAATAATGCCCAACACAAAACCCACTTGCTGAAAGGTGGAAAGCCGGATTTTATCTTCGTCGGTAGTGGCCAGTTCGGGCAATAGGGAATTATAGGGAATGATATAGGTGGTAGTAGCCATAAAAAATAACGTGAGGAAACAGGCTAACCAGGCGGCATTCAATCTGCTTGAATAGTGGGTTGGAGGAAAGAATACCAACATGCAAAAAAGTGTAGCCGGTATAATACTGTATAGCATAAAAGGAATTCTTCTGCCTCGTTTGTTTTTAGATGAATCGCTCATCTTCCCGATGAAAGGGTCATAAAAAGCATCCGTCAATCTGCCTCCGGCTGTAATGAGTGCCATCAGGGTGAATATGCCTAAAAAAGTGCGTTGGGTAATTAATATATGTAAGCCCGAACCATTGGGAGGCAAGTAAAAATAAACCAGCATTACCCCGATAAGATTAACCATGATAGACCAACCCATGGTGCCGACGGCATAAAGTATCTGCTTACTTAAAGGGAATGGAGTCAATGAGGTTGTCTGTTTTTATTGGGGTAAAGATACAAAGCAATCTATCATTGCACAGAACTGCTGAAATTTGAAGTATGTTTGCGTCATACTATATATATGTATATATCGAGGGTATCTCTTTTAGCGAGACTTTTTCTTCCCCGTGCTATATGCCGCATCGATACCGGTGGAAAGAAAATAGCCTACCTCACTTTCGATGATGGGCCTATTCCTGAAACTACTCCATATATATTGGATACCCTAAAAAAATATGGATTAAAAGCGACCTTTTTTTGTGTGGGCGAAAATGTGAAAAAGTATCCCGAACTATATCAACGTATTTTAGCAGAAGGACATTTTGCAGGGAATCATACGTTCAATCATCTGAAGGGATGGAAAACACCATTGAAGAGGTATATAGATAATGTGGATGAATGCGCGCAATATGTTTCGTCCGACCTTTTTCGGCCTCCTTACGGCAAGATGACCCTTAGCCAATACCGTACTCTGAAAAACAGGTTTCAAATCGTTTATTGGGATGTGCTTCCCCCCGATTATGATGTGAACATTTCAGCCGGCGATTGTCTTAATATCGTAAAGAAAAAAACGAGGCCGGGTTCTGTGCTGGTATTTCACGATAACCTGAAAGCAAAAAATAAATTGCCCGAGCTCTTACCCGGCACCCTCGATTTCCTTATCCTGAATAGTTTTGAAATCCAGCCTATTACAAATAATATGGGGAAATAAGAAAGGCTGTTTTACAATTCCTAAAAAAAATCGGAGGCATTTTGATTTTGTGATTCAATATTCTTTTTACTTTTGGCGGCGATTAAAAAGAAAAAAATACACCTCCTAAACATGAACAAGCTGATTACAAAGCTCCAAAAGTCGTTGGCAGCTTTTCTCGTATTCATATTTACGCTGTTATTTACTAACATAACGTATGCGGCAGATGCTCCATCGGCCGGAAACGCTGTAGAAGGTGGAAAACTTTTCCATGCCAATTGTGCTTCATGTCACTATACTACCGACCAAAAGCTCACCGGTCCGGGTTTGAAAGGGGTAACCGAAAGGGTTCCTCAGCCTTACCAGGATTGGATGCTTAAATGGATCCGAAACAATGCTGCTTTCAGAAAAACCGGCGATGCCTATGCTAACAAGGTATTCACTGACAATAGTGGTACAGCGATGACTGTTTTTGAAGGAACATTGACCGACGACCAGATAAAAAATATTATTGCTTACTTAGCCAATCCTCCACAAGAAATAGCGCCTGCCGCAGGCAACGATGCTGGTAACAAACAAGGTGCACCTGCTGCCGGAGGCGGTGAAAACTATGGTACTATATTATTGATCACTTTGGGTGCATTGCTCATCCTGGTTTATGTATTACGCACCGTTCGCAAATCGCTGGTTTCTGTTGCCAATCAAAAGAAAGGATTGCCAGTACACGACGATATGAGCTTCTGGCAAGAAACCTGCCAATGGATTCGCACCCACAAAGTGCACTTTGCCGTAATCAATATATTTTTGGTAGCAGTATTTTGTACCTATGGATGGGAATATCTCTGGGGCATCGATGTAACTCCGGGCTATCATCCTTCGCAACCTATCAACTTCAGGCACGATATTCACGCCGGTGTAAATGGCATAGCTTGTCTCTACTGTCACTCAGGCGCCGAAAAAGGTAAAGTAGCCGGAATACCTACCTTGAATGTATGTATGAACTGCCACAAGGGCATTCAAGGTTCTAATCCTGAATTCCAAAAAGAAATTGCTAAAGTATATTATGCCGTGGGCTGGGATCCGCAAAAGGCGGCCTATACTAATCCGCAACACCCGGTGGAATGGAACCGTGTGCACGCGCTGCCTGACTTTGCTTATTTCAACCACGCACAACACGTAGTGGTAGGTAAATTAGATTGTAAGAATTGCCATGGTGATGTTGCCACCTTCACCACCGATCAACAATTTGCCCCGCTCACCATGGGCTGGTGTATTGATTGCCACCGTGCAACCCCTGTTCAAATGGCAGGAAACGGCTACTATGCTAAATTGCATGAGGCCCTTATGAAACAAGATAGTTCGCGCAAAATTACCGAAGCCGATATGGGTGGACTGGAATGTGCAAAATGTCATTACTAATATAAAAACAGCTTACAGCCAATAGCTAAACTATGATAAAAGAAAAAAAATATTGGAAAGGACTGGAAGAACTCAACGAGAGTCCTGCTTTTGTTAAAGCAAGAGACAAAGAGTTTGCTAAAGAAGTGCCCATTGAAGAATTTTTAGGGAAAGAAGCCGTTTCTACTTCAAGCACTTCACGCCGTGATTTTTTAAAATATCTTGGATTCACTGTAGCGGCTGCTTCACTGGCTGCCTGCGAATCGCCGGTTGTTAAAACCATTCCGTATGTAATTAAACCCGAAGAAGTTACTCCGGGTGTTAATAACTGGTATGCTTCCACCTTTTTCAACGGGGAAGACTATTGCAGTGTCCTGATTAAGACAAGAGACGGAAGACCTATTAAAATTGAAGGTAATCCTAAATCGCCCGTTACCAAAGGTGCTGTAAATGCAAGGGTTCATGCTTCCGTACTTTCTTTATATGATAGTTACCGCTCCACGGCTCCTTACGTTCACGGTGGAGAATCAACTTGGGATATAGCTGACAAAGAAATAGCTTCCAAGCTTACTGCTGCCGCTGCTAAAGGCGATGCAAAAGGTAACATTGTTATTTTGTCTTCTACTATCATCAGTCCTTCGACACATAGTGTTATTGCTGATTTTACAACTAAATACCCTACCACAAAGCACGTAATGTGGGATGCAGTTTCATTCTCCGGAATGAGAAAAGCCAACGAAATGTATTTTGGTAAAGCAGTTATTCCTACCTATTCATTTGATAAAGCAAAAACGATAGTAAGTATAGGTGCTGATTTCCTTACAAACTGGCTTTCACCTATTGAATTCTCCAAGCAATATGCTGACGGAAGAAGATTAACCGGAGGCAAAAAAGATATGTCGAAACATATCCAGTTTGAAAGTATTATGACGGTTAGCGGCGCTAATGCCGATACCCGCATTCAAATAAAACCTTCGGAAGAAGGCGCAGTTGCATTAAATCTGCGTTCAGCTATTTCGAAACTTACCAAAAGCCTGAATCCGGAGGGTTCATCAGCTACACCTTATGATGAACAAATTGGAAAGATTGCCGAAGAATTAGTTAAAAACCCGGGACAATCATTGGTTGTTGCAGGTTCTAATGATCCGACAGTTCAATCGGTTGTTAATATGATTAACGACCTTCTCGGTAATTATAACACAACCATCAACATAAATAAAGCTTGTAATCTTCGCCAAGGAAACGATGAAGAATTTGCAGCTCTGGTAACTGATATGAAAGCAGGTAAGGTTGATGTACTTATCTCATACAACACGAATCCTGTTTACACAGCTTCGGCTGCTGCAGGATTTAAGGATGCCTATGCAAAGGTTCCCTGCAAAATTTCTTTTTCATCGAGCGTAGATGAAACAGCTGCTATTTCCGATTATGTTTGTCCTGATCATAACCAACTTGAATCGTGGAACGATGCAAACCCTTATACAGGTCAATATAGTTTACAGCAACCAACCATTTCTCCTTTATTTGCAAAACCACGTAACGAAGGAACTCGTTGTGCGCAGGAAACCCTCTTAAAATGGGCCGGCAGCGAGGTTACCGACTATATGGCCTACATACAGAACTACTGGAAGAAGAATCTTCTCCCACAAGTATCTGATGAAGGTGGAGGTTACCAATTCATCAATCTGTGGAACACAACATTGCAAGCAGGTGTGCTTGAAACAGCGGTTGAAACAACTGAAGCAGGTCATGGACCGGTGTCATTTGATATACTGGGCATGGCAAGTAAGATTGCGTCAATGCCCAAAGGCGGCCTTGAAGTAGTATTGTATCAAAAGACAAGTATGGGTAGCGGCATACAAGCCAATAACCCCTGGTTACAAGAATTACCGGACCCTATCAGTAAAGTTACCTGGGATAACTACATTACCATGAATCCTGCCGAAATGAAGGAAAAAGGATTCAGTTTACTCGAAGACGATAACCACGTAGCCAGCGTAGCTACCTTAGCCGTTAATGGCAGCTCTATAGAACTTCCTGTTTTCCCTCAACCGGGACAAGCAAGAGGTACAGTGGGCGTGGCTGTTGGTTATGGAAGAACCAATGCCGGTGCAGTTGCCAATAAAGTAGGGGTGAATGTATTCCCCTGGGTTCAATGGACCAATAACACCTTCCAATATTATGTGGCAGGCGCACAAATAAGTTCGGCTAATAAAACGTATACCATAGGTGCCACCCAGACGCACAACACCATGATAGGAAGACCTATCTTGAAGGAAGCTACCCTGGAAGAATATAAAAAGAATCCTGGTGCCGGAAATGAACAAGAGAAAATAAAGACCATTGAGGGTATGAAAGCCCTTAAGGATGTTAACCTGTGGGATGATTTTGATAAGAGATCACCGGTTAACCTTACCAACAATGCCGATAATTTAGGATTACGTTGGAAAATGGCAATTGACCTGAATTCCTGTATCGGTTGCGGTGCTTGCTCAGTAAGTTGTACAGCCGAAAATAATGTTCCTGTAGTAGGAAAAGCTGAAATAACGCTGGTGCGTGAAATGCACTGGATTCGTATTGACCGTTACTATAGCAGTGATATGAGTTGGGAAAAAGCCAAAGCGGATGGCATCTCCGAATCAGATCGGGAATATGACATGATGGTTCCTTCTTCCGATAACCCGGAAGTAGCATTCCAACCTGTAATGTGTCAACATTGTAATCATGCTCCCTGCGAAACAGTTTGCCCTGTTATGGCTACCAGCCACGGCTCGGAAGGTATTAACCAAATGGCATACAATCGTTGCGTAGGTACTAAATATTGCGCTAACAACTGTCCTTATAAAGTACGTCGTTTCAACTGGTTTAACTATTACAGGGATGAAAAGTTCGTGGATGTTAACCCGGCGCAAGAAAGCAACGAATTAGGCAGAATGGTGCTGAATCCTGACGTAGTAGTTCGTTCAAGAGGGGTGATGGAAAAATGTTCTCTCTGCGTACAACGTATCCAATCGGGTAAATTGAAAGCGAAGATGGAAAGCCGTCCTATTAAAGATGGTGAAGTAGTACCTGCTTGCGCACAATCCTGTCCTACACAAGCTATTGTATTTGGTAACGTAAATGACTCGGAAAGCAGAGTAGCTGATCTTATTAAAGATGAAAGAAACTATCTCTTACTTGCCGACCTCGACACGCAACCCAATGTGTTCTACATGACTAAGATTAGAAATAAAGATAAAGCAATTCTTGAATAAATAAAATAAATAACAAGCTAGCAGCCAATAACTACTAGCTAATAGCCAACAAAGTATGCATCAGGATTCAATCATTAGGGAACCACTACTATTAGGTAAAAAGACCTATCACCAGGTTACCGAAGACGTTGCCCGCCCCGTAGAAACCAAAGCCAACAGGGCTTGGTGGGCTGTATTTATTCTTGCCGTTATTGCCTGGCTCTGGGGTATAGGTTGCATGGCATACACCGTTGGAAGAGGTATTGGTGTATGGAACCTGAACAGAACTATTGACTGGGGATGGGATATTACCAACTTTGTATGGTGGATCGGTATCGGGCACGCAGGAACTCTTATTTCCGCTGTATTATGCCTTTTCCGTCAACGCTGGCGCTTAACCATCAACCGTTCTGCTGAAGCTATGACCATTTTTGCCGTAATGTGCGCTGCCATCTTCCCGGTACTTCACATGGGTCGTCCTTGGTTAGCTTATTTCGTATTTCCATTGCCAAACCAATTTGGTTCATTGTGGGTAAACTTTAACTCCCCACTGCTTTGGGACGTATTTGCAATATCAACATACTTCTCTGTTTCTGTAGTATTCTGGTATCTCGGCCTTATTCCTGATTTTGCTATGATTCGTGACCGTGCAAAAACCAAGAGCAGAAAAATATTCTATACCCTCATGAGTTTCGGATGGAGCGGTCGTGCAAAAGACTGGCAACGTTTTGAGGAAGTTACCATTGTGTTGGCGGGTATTTGTACTCCGCTGGTGTTCTCGGTTCACTCCATAGTAAGTAGTGACTTCGCCACCGGTGTTGTAAGAGGATGGCACTCTACCGTATATCCTCCTTACTTTGTTGCCGGTGCTATTTTCTCCGGTATGGCAATGGTGCTTACCCTTGTTATAGTAGGCAGAAAAGTATTGGACCTGGAAGAATATATCACTATTCAGCACATTGAAACCATGAACAAGGTAATGCTTACCATGGGTTCGGTAGTGGGCATAGCTTACTTTGCAGAGTTTTTCCAAGCCTGGTATTCCGGCGATCCAAATGAAAGTTTCATTTATCTATCGTGGAACAATGCAAGGGGCGTTTATGGCTGGGCGTTCTGGTCGCTTATTATATGTAATAATGTTTTGCCTCAAATTTTGTGGCTCAAGGGTGCCAGGAGAAATCTTTACATCACCTTCATTCTTTCTATCGTTATCAATATTGGTATGTGGTTTGAACGTTTCGATATTATCGTTACCGATCTTTACCGCGATTACCTCCCATCCGATTGGACATATTACTCACCAAGCTTTGTGGAAGTGGGAATATTTGTTGGAACCATAGGTATGTTCTTCACATTCTTCCTGCTTTTTGCAAGATGGTTCCCCTTTATTGCACAAGCTGAATTAAAGACCACCCTGAAAGCTACCGGAGATTTGTATCACAACCCTCCGCGTGTACCAAAATCATCCGATTTTCCACCTCTTGAATTGAAACCGGCACACGAAACAATTGAAACCATTAATACAATGTATCATCATGAGTAGTAATAGTAAAGTTTTTGTACACGCGTTATACGACGACGACGATAAGTTGCGGGCAGGAGCCATAAAAGTGCGCGCGCTCGGATATGGAATTAAAGAAATATTCTCTCCTTTCCCTGTTCACGGAATTGACAAGATTATGGGATTGAACCGTACCCGTATTTCCATTTGCTGTTTCATTTATGGTGTTACTGGGTTCAGCCTTGCCTTTTGGATGATCTGGTATATGTTAGTTCATGATTGGCCGGTAGATATTGGTGGTAAACCTAACTTCACTTGGTACCATAACATTCCTTCATGGGTACCTATTTTGTTTGAATCAACAGTGTTCTGCGCGGCTCACGGCATGGCTATTACTTTCCTTATGAGAAGCTGGTTATTTCCCGGAGTAAGCCCTAAGAATCCTGACCCACGCACTACTGACGACCATTTTTTAATGATAACTACTGCATACAGCGAGGACGAACTAAATGATCTTATGAATGTAGCCAATGCTACAGGCGCTGTGGAAGTAAAAAAAGTGAACGGATAAATAAAACTAATTAGGAATTATAAATTAGGAATTATGAATTATAAAAAACTGTTGAGATTAAGAGCCATCAGCTATCAGCTATTAGCCATTGGCTTTATAGTTATAGCACTCAGCATATTTTCTTCATGCAAAAGGAACAACCCCGACAGCTCAGGTGTTGAATACATGCCTGATATGTACCGCTCTCCTTCTTACGAAGATAATTCATCCAATCCACTGTTTACCGATAGTATGACAGACCGTCTTCCCGCAAAGGGTACTGTTCCGGTAGGATTTACTCCCGACCCATTCCCAAATACACCTGAAGGATGGACTAATGCAGCATTATATTGGAAAGATCCATTTCCTGCTTCTCCTGAAATAGTGGCACAAGGAAAAGCTGTTTTCGAAGTATATTGTATCCACTGCCACGGTGCTACCGGTATGGGCGATGGTAAAGTAGCAGCAAAACTTCCCGGTCCGCCACCACCTTATTCCGGTCCTCAGTTGAGAAACATTACGGAAGGCGAAATGTATCAAACCCTTGAGTATGGAAAAGGACTGATGGGCTCGCATGCCAGCCAGCTCACGGTGGAAGAAAGATGTAAAGTGATTCGCTATGTACAAACATTGCAAAAATTAGGCCAGGCTACCGATAGCAGCAAAACAGCTACTGCCTCCGCCACAAAAGATTCAGTAAAAAAAGGATAAATAATAAACAAGCTAATAGCCCGAAGCTAATAGCCAATAGTTAAAATGAATATGAGCCAATACACGTTACCAAGTAAAACAAGAAACTTAACCTTCGTCCTGATGGGTTTGGGAGTCATTGCTCTTGTTTATGGCGCCTTAAACCAACAAATTTCCGGAACCCGCTTTTGGGCAAGCATTTTGCTGGAAGGTTTGTTTTTTACCTTTATATCCATAGGTGCATCTTTTTTCATGGCCCTGCAATATGTTGCACAAGCCGGCTGGTCCGTGGTAGTAAAGCGTATGTACGAAGCGCTGAGTACCTTTCTTCCATTCGGGTTGTTAGCCATTTTCGCTGTATTGATAGCAAGCGTTATCGGCGGACATAATGATTCTTCCGATATCATTTACAAATGGATGCAAAAGAGCGCTACCATTCCCGGAAGCCCTGCGTATGATGAATTCCTGGTTAAAAAAGGAGCCTATCTGAATATTCCGTTCGTAATTATCCGTACCGTTATTTGCGGTGGACTATGGATATATATGGTAAGAATGATGCGTAAACTTTCCATTGAATCTGATCTTACCAACGATTTCCTTCCATTGCACTTTAAGAGTTTAAAAGTGGCTGCGGTATTCATCGTATTCTTCGGGGTAACCGAGCAATTGATGGCATGGGATTGGGTAATGGCTATTGATGTAGACTGGCATAGCACCCTTTTCGGGTGGTATTTATTTGATGACATGTGGCTCACAGGTGTAATTTCAATCATTCTTTTAACGCTTTATGTGCGTAAAAAAGGCTTACTGCCTAACGTGAATGAAAACCACATGCACAACCTCGGCTTATGGATGTTTGCACTTAGCGTATTGTGGGGCTACCTGTGGTTCTTCCAATTCATGTTCTACTGGTATACCGATATTCCGGATGAAGTAGTATACTTCCAGGCTCGTATCGACCATTACCGTGTTGCTTTCTGGGTAATGTTCTGTATCAACCTGCTGGTGCCATTGATCATCATGATGACAAGAGACACAAAAAGAAATTCTAAATACCTCATTGGAGTAGGTTGCCTTATCTTGATTACCCACTGGATTGATGCCTACATTTGGGTAATGCCCGGCACATTGGGATTAAAACCTGCATTCGGTCCTTATGAAATTGGTGTTTTACTTGGTTTCATCGGGTTGTTCCTTTATGTGGTTTTAACCAACCTGGCAAAGGTTCCCGTGGCAGTAAAGAACCATCCTTTCCTGGAAGAAAGTATTCACCATCATTTGTAAGATAATAGAGCTAAAAAGAATAAAATAATAACGTTATGATTAAATTGCTTGCATACCTCGTCCTTATTTTTGCCCTGATACTGGTATTCCAGTTAATCCGCATTTACCAGCTTTCAGCCGAACTGAAAGGAAACCACGTAGGGAAGGCTAACGATAAGGATAACCGTTCACAAGGCCGCGTGATGATAATTTTTGTGCTGGCATTTTTTGCCTCCCTTATCTGGCTGCTCTTCGACGCCAAAGGCAAAATGTTGCCTCCGGCTGCTTCTGATGTTGGGGTTACATCCGACAATGTGTTTATGTTTAACTGGGTGATTATATTTATTGTGTTTTTTGCCACCACCTTCCTGCTTTTCTATTTTCCATTTCGCTACAAAAAACAAAAAGACAGCAAAGCATTCTTTTACCCGCACAACGATAAGTTAGAATTGATTTGGACCGTAGTACCTTCTATTGCATTAGCAGTAATTGTTATCTATGGTCTTAGCTTATGGTCGAAAATGACCGGACCTCCTGATCCTAAAGCGATGGTGGTACAAGTATATGCCAAACAATTCGATTTTACCGCCCGTTATGCCGGAGCCGATAATGTACTCGGTAAAAGCGATTATAAACTTATTGATGACGGAGCTAACAACATTATGGGCATGGATTCTACCGACCCTAATTCATGGGACGATATCATCGTAAGAGGTGAACTGCATATACCGGTTAACACTCCTATACTTTTTAAATGCAACGCCCGTGATGTGATGCATGGAGTATTTTTCCCTCACTTCCGCGACCAGATTAACTGCGTTCCCGGTATTACAACGGAAATACATTTTATACCTACTATCACTACCGATTCTATGCGAATGATACAACATGACACTGCCTTTGATTATATATTGCTTTGCAACCGCGTATGTGGTTCAGGACACTACAATATGTCAATGAAAGTAGTTGTAGATTCACCTGATGAGTTTAAAAAATGGATGGCAAAACAACATCCTTTATTCAGTCATTTATACGACATGCATCATAAACAAGCTGTTACAACAGCTATGAAATAATATGATAAATTATTAATAATTTTGAAATACCAAAACAGTATATAGACATGGAAACCCACGCACACACTGCAACACACGATATGGACCACCAGGCAGGGCATACGCATCACCATGAACATCCCAAACTTTCATTCATAGAGAAGTATGTGTTCAGCATGGATCATAAAACCATAAGCAAGCAATTCTTGTTCACGGCTATGTTTATGGCACTTGTGGCTGCCATATTAAGCACCCTTTTCAGGTTGCAATTAGGCTGGCCGGGGCATTCTTTCCCGGTATTGCACTACTTCCTGGGCGACAGATGGGCAAAAGGCGGTGTTCTTGATCCGAATATGTACCTGGGCTTGGTTACCATTCACGGAACTATCATGGTATTCTTCCTTTTAACAGGCGGCTTAAGTGGAACATTTGCCAATCTTCTTATTCCACTTCAAGTAGGTGCAAGAGATATGGCATCACCCATGCTTAACATGCTTTCCTACTGGTTCTTTTTCATTGCCTCCCTTATCATGTTTATTTCACTTTATCTTGAAACAGGGCCGGCATCTGCAGGGTGGACAATCTATCCTCCTTTAAGCGCGTTGCCACAAGCTATACCGGGTTCAGGAGCAGGTATGACATTATGGCTCGTTTCGATCTCATTATTCGTTGTTTCTTCTCTTTTAGGTGGTTTGAACTACATTGTTACGGTTCTCAACTTAAGAACAAAAGGAATGAAGATGACCCGTTTGCCTCTTACTATTTGGGCTCTTTTAATCACCGCAGTATTAGGGGTGCTTTCTTTCCCTGTTCTGTTTGGCGCTGCCATATTGCTCATATTCGACAGGAGTTTCGGAACAAGCTTTTATCTTTCCGATATCTACATTGGCGGACAAGCTCTATCGCAAACCGGTGGTAGCCCTATTTTGTTTGAACACTTATTCTGGTTCCTCGGGCATCCTGAAGTATACATCGTTATTATGCCTGCCTTCGGTATCATTTCCGAAATTATGTCGGTAAATGCACGTAAACCTATTTTCGGTTATCGCGCCATGATTGGGTCCATGCTGGCTATTGCATTCCTTGCGTTTATCGTATGGGGTCACCACATGTTTGTTAGCGGTATGAATCCATTCCTCGGTTCGGTATTCGTATTCACTACGTTGCTGATTGCCATACCGTCGGCTATCAAAGCCTTTAACTACATAACCACTTTGTGGAAAGGAAATATCCACTTCAATCCGCAAATGCTGTTTGTAATCGGGGCCGTATCTACCTTTATTTCGGGTGGATTAACGGGTATCATTCTCGCTGACTCAGCGCTCGACGTAGCTGTTCACGGAACTTATTTTGTAGTAGCCCACTTCCATATTGTGATGGGGCTTTCTGCAGTATTAGCCATGTTTGGCGGAGTATACCACTGGTTCCCGAAAATGTTCGGAAGGTTTATGAATAAAAAATTAGGCTACTGGCACTTCTGGCTCACATTCGTTTGTGCGTATGGAGTATTCCTCCCTATGCACTTTATCGGCTTAGCAGGTGTTCCAAGAAGGTATTTCAACAACGACCTTTATCCTGCATTCGATAAACTACAACACTTGAATGTTATTATTTCTGTATTTGCTATTGTAGGCGTATTGTCACAAGTAATATTCTTCGTTAACTTCTTCTATAGCATGTTTAAAGGGCCGAAATCGGAGCAAAATCCATGGAATTCCAATACCCTGGAATGGACCACTCCTATTGTACCTGAACACGGAAACTGGCCAGGCGAGTTGCCGGTAGTTCACCGTTGGGCTTACGATTACAGCAAGCCAGGAAAAGATGTAGATTTCATTCCTCAAACCGTTCCGATGGAAGAGGGTGAAATGGATGAAGGCGAGCACGTATAAGCTACCACAGACTTATAAAAAGGAACCCCATCTGCAAATGCACGATGGGTTTTTCTTTTTAAGGCAGGAAGATTTATTTTACAAACTCCAGTACAGAATCAGTAATAAATTTCAATGTTTCTTCATCCAGTTCAGTATGGATAGGAAGTGAAATAACCGAATGGCATAACATTTCAGTAACCGGGAAATCGCCTTCCTTATAACGTGCATCCCTGTAAGCCTTTTGCAGGTGCAAAGGAACAGGATAATAAATCATGGCAGGAATACCCTTTGCAGCCAAATGTTCGCGCAGTTTAGTGCGGTCAGTAGTATTTAATACCAAGGTATATTGGTGAAACACATGGGTAGAATGCTTGCTTCTTTCAGGTGTTTTTATATTAGGATGATTAGCAAATGCCTTATCGTAATAAGCGGCTGCTTGCTGGCGGGCTGCACAATACTCATCCAGGTGGCGAAGCTTGATTCTTAATACAGCTGCCTGTATACTGTCTAATCTTGAATTTACGCCAATGTCATCGTGGTAATATTGTACTGTAGAGCCGTGATTGGCAATAGAACGGGCTTTTTTAGCCAGTTCATCATCATTGGTAAATAGTGCGCCGCCATCTCCATATCCGCCCAGGTTTTTCGATGGGAAAAAAGAGGTGGTACCAAAATGCCCAATGGTTCCGGCTTTTACCATTTTACCATTCGAATAAGTATAATCTGCACCTATGGCTTGTGCATTATCTTCTATTACGTAGAGGTTGTGTTTTTTTGCCACTTCCATTAGTTGTTCCATTTCAGCACACTGGCCAAAAAGGTGAACAGGAACAATGGCTTTGGTTTTAGAAGTGATAGCCTTTTCCACTGCTTCAATATCTAATGTATAAGTTCCCGGATAAACATCTACCAATACGGGTGTAAGTCCTAATAAGCCTATTACCTCAGCAGTTGCTACAAATGTAAAGTCAGCGGTTATAACTTCATCGCCGGGTTTTAATCCCAATGCCATCATGGCAATTTGCAGGGCATCGGTACCATTAGCGCAGGGAATTACATGCTTTATGCCGAGATAGTTTTCCAGTTCTGCCTGGAATGATTTTACTTCAGGACCATTAATAAATGCCGATGAACGGAGCACGCTTTCAATAGCGCTATTTACTTCTGTTTTTATCTTTTCATATTGACCGGCAAGGTCAACCATTTGTATTTTACGGGTTGCTGTAGTCATACCTATTCCTTTGCCGCGAAGATAGGAAATTTGACTATTGTTGCCCGTATATAATTAAGGGTTAATTAACGAAAAAAGGTTATTATTGCATAATAAATCAACCCATCATGGAATCTGGCAGCATCAGTCTTATTGTATTTTTTGTCATAGTTGTTTTCATACTCTTTTCGAGTTTTGTAACCGTGCAACAGGGCTATATTGCCGTAATTACCGTTTTCGGTAAATATAAGCGCTTGCTTCGTCCGGGGCTTAATATGAAAATCCCCATTATAGAATCCATATACAGGCGTATATCCATTCAAAACCAATCGCTGGAACTGGAATTCCAGGCTATTACACAAGACCAGGCCAATGTGAATTTTAAAGCCATGCTTTTATTCGCTGTAATGGACCAGGCAGAGGAAACCATTAAAAATGTAGCCTTCAAGTTTATTGATAACCGCAACCTGATGCAGGCCTTAACCCGTACGGTGGAAGGAGCCATCAGGAGTTATGTGGCGAACTTAAAACAATCGGAAATATTAGGATTGAGAAGTGAAATAGTGGTGCATATCAAGGAACAACTTGACCCTACCCTGGCATCGTGGGGATATCATTTAATCGATATGCAGCTTAACGACATTACCTTTGATGATATTATTATTAAATCGATGGCCAAAGTGGTTGCATCGAACAACCTGAAAGCGGCTGCCGAAAACGAAGGACAAGCTTTATTGATTACCAAAACAAAAACTGCCGAAGCCGAAGGAAATGCCATTAAAATAGCTGCCGAAGCAGAACGCCAGGCGGCACAACTGCGTGGCCAGGGGGTTGCGTTATTCCGCCAGGAAGTGGCCCGTGGTATTTTAGAAGCTGCCAAGCAAATGGAAACAATAAATGCCGATATGTCCGTTATTATGTTCTCTATGTGGACAGAATCTATTAAAAATTTTGCAGAAGTAGGCAAAGGCAATATCATCTTCCTCGATGGCTCTGTAGAAGGCATGCAAAAAAGTTTCCGCCAATTTATGGCATTAAGCTCAAAAGGGCTTTTTGATGAATCGGGCACAACCAAATCTTCGTCTAATACTACCTCTACTCCAAACGCATAAAACGTTGATGATGGGCATGCGCATTAAATATGTTGTCTTGTCTGTGTTGTTGTTGGGTTATTCGTTTCGTAGCACTGCACAACATAAAGACTCCGCATCATCCGGCTTTATGTTCGAATTCTCTTATGCCGGTCAATTTCCGGGAGGAGAGATAGGGCAGCTTTTCGGGTTTAATTCCAACGTGCAGGGCGGTATATATTACAAAACCCAGAATAATTGGCTCTACGGAGCTTCGTTTGCTTATTTTTTTGGCAACCAGTTACGAAACAAAGGGATACTGGATAGCCTGGCTACTTCCAACAGTAATCTTATAGCCAATGACGGAAATTATGTTGGCATTTCTTATTTTGAAAGAGGGTTTGATATACAGCTTACAATAGGAAAGTTATTCCCTGTTTCCCTAAACCGTAATTCAGGCATACTCATCACTTTTAGTGCGGGATACCTGCAATATCACCTGGATATTGAATCTCCATCAGACTGGACTCCCCAGATAACCGGCAGCTATTTGCAGGGTTATCAACATCTTACTGCGGGCGTATGTGCCACGGAGTTCATCGGCTATCAATATGTCAGTAAAAGACAATTCCTGGCTCTGTTCGGGGGATTTGAATTTACCGAAGCCATGGCAAAAGCCCTTCAGTTCGATTTTCAAAGCGAAACAAAAAATCCGAATTATAAATATTCCATGTTGAGTGGCATTCGTGTAGGTTGGATATTACCCATATTGCACGATAATACTAAGAAACTGACGTTTTACACGCACTGATACTTATGAATGCAGCCGATTTTTTCAGCGATGAACAGAAACAACAGGTGAAAGCTGCCATCGAGCGGATGGAGCATAAAACCTCAGGCGAAATACGCCTCCACGTAGAAAGCGATTGCAAAGGCGACCCCTATGAAAGAGCCGTGCACGTATTTCACAGGTTGCACATGCATAAAACAAAACACCGGAATGCGGTGCTTTTTTACCTTGCTGTAAACCATAAAAAATTTGCCATTGTGGGTGATTCAGGCATACATAAAAGCGTACCTGAAAATTTTTGGGTAACCGTGAAGGACCATGTTATTGCCCAATTTAAACAGGAAAAGTTTACCGAAGGAATTTGTGAAGGAATAGATATGACAGGTGAAATGCTGAAGAAATATTTCCCGCATGGGAACGATGATAAAAACCAACTATCAGATGAAATATCGTATGGGAAATAACGAGTATAAAGCTTATCAAGTTATAAGGTTCATCAAGTTGCGTTTGGCTTTCTGCTCAACTGTAATAGCTCTTAGTTCTTCACTCTTAGTTCTTAGCTCCTTTGGTGCGAGCGCTTCATCTATGCAAGGTATTCCCAAGCGGCCTAATCCTCCTGTGGCGGTGAATAATTTTTCATCGTATGCCTTACTTACTCCTCAACAATCGGCTGCCCTCGAATCAAAATTAGAAGCATTTGAAAACAGCACCTCCAATTCCATTGTTATCGTTATTATCGATTCTCTTTACGACCAGGACCCTTCTGAATTTGCAACAGAGCTTGGCGAAGAATGGAAAGTGGGGCAAAAGAAATTCGATAATGGTATAGTAATCCTTATTAAGCCGACTACACCACGAAAGATTTTTATCGCTACCGGATATGGATTAGAAGGAGCCATTCCTGATGCTACCGGTGAAGATATTGTGCAACGGGAAATAGTTCCCAACTTTAAAAAGGGAGATTATTACACCGGGCTTAATAATGCAATAGATGTAATAATAGGGCTGGCTAAAGGCGAATATAACAGCACCGATTATGCATATAAAAGTGGTGGCGGGAGAAGTAAACAAGTAGGATTCATTTTTGCACTGTTAGTGATACTCATCGTATTTCTTATTTCACGCAGAGGCGGTAGAGGTGGAGGCATGACTATCGGTGGCCCCGGAATATTCTTTTGGGGTGGAGGTTTAGGTGGCTTTGGTGGAGGTGGTGGTAGCGGCTTCGGCGGAGGAGGCGGTGGCGGCTTCGGAGGTTTCGGCGGAGGCGGCTTTGGAGGCGGTGGTGCCGGAGGAAGCTGGTAGCCTTTTTAATTGCCACGACCTAAAGGTCGTGGATTAGGATAAACAAGAATTCGGGCTTTAGCCCAATAAATTATAATTAGTTTTCAATAATAAATATCAACATAGCCTTGAAGTCTTGTTCCATCGACTAATTCAATATGCTTTCCCTTTGCAAAATCGTAAGCACCTGAAGTAAATTTTCCATTTGTTATTAAAAAACCTTTACTAAGTTTTCTGTCCGATGATAAAACCCCAAATAGTTCTCTGACCTTGTCAACAGCAACCGTGGAAGTTGGATTTTCTTTGTGCTTACATTGTATAATTATCTCATCAATTCCTATGGGGGTTTGCAGCTTTGCAAAAATGTCTACACCGCCATCATTACTTTTCTTTGTCACTCTGGACGAGTAGCCCATTTGCATAAATAAGTCACCAACAAAATCTTCAAACTCGTATGGGTTAAGACTGTGAAAGTCTTTTGATTTTTTTACTCTGCTTGAATTTGCTTTTGCTCTTTGTTTTTTTAATCCAAAAAGTCCAAAGATTTCATCTTCAGTCATAGATTGGGTTAGAAAATTTGTATCACTCAATCCATCAACTATTTCATTAAATAGCATCTTTTTACCCGCAAGAATGTTATGAATTCTTCTTTCAACAGTATTTTCTGCTAAAAGATACGTTTCCCAAACAGTTTTTTCTTGACCAATACGATGTGCTCTACCAACTGCTTGTGCAGAAATGGCTGGATTCCATAATAAGTCAAAATGATAAACATAATTTGCTTTTGTGAGTGTAATTCCCGCATTACCAGCTTTTATTGAAAGCAACATTAATTTGCTATTATCGCTTGTTTGAAAATCATTTATAATTGCAGTTCGCTTCAAATCAGAAAGGGAACCGTCATAAATAGTCGGATTATATTCTTTTAAGTGCGGTAAAATTCTTTTTAAGGTTTCATTTGGATATTGCGAAAATACAAGTGCTTTATCACCTTGGGGTGCCAATTCTTCAAGTTTTTCTTTTAAGTAATCAAGTTTCACACTCTCATGTGATTCGGGGTCGTAATTACAAATCTGTTTCAGTTTTGTAATTAAAGCAAAAATATGTTGAATAGTTAATTCTTCACCTGTTCCTTCCAAATCGATTTTACCTTGGGTTTCAGCCAAATCATATTTCTCTCTTTGGGAAGGTAAAAGATCAAGCCAAATTTCTTCTGTTATTTTTGGTGGAAGCTGTTTTAGCACATCATCTTTTCTCCTTCTCTTAAATATAGGTTTGTATGTCTCGATAACATTTCTATTATCTTTTATATGTACTCCATCAAAAAGATGCGGCTTTATTGTCTCACAAATTGAAACTAAATCTTCAATTTTAT
>Ga0207024_10057_pt1 | contig 32335 bp, 30 predicted proteins | sample Alteio_BWMinCont_44_FD_153470 | JGI IMG/M metagenome (GOLD analysis project Ga0207024, IMG submission 153470) | Enriched cells from forest soil in Barre Woods Harvard Forest LTER site, Petersham, Massachusetts, United States -... | ecosystem: Environmental > Terrestrial > Soil > Temperate forest >...
CGCCCGCAGAGCCCGCATAGGCGCTGGACGGTGAGAGCAAGGAGACATAGGGACCGCCCGAAATGGTCACGGTTGCCGTGGCCGTCTGAGTCGAGTCCTCGGAGCTGGTGGCGATCACCTGGATCAAATTGGGTGTGGGCGGTAAGTACTCTGGGAACTTTTACAGCGCCGCAAAATCTTCCCGCTCCAGCCATCGTTACTCTGACGGCGTAGAGTCCCGCGGAATTAATCGTCCCGCAGACCAGCGGTGTTCCGCATCCGCTTCCGGTGATATTCCAGATGACCTGTTGATTGGCCGTGCCGAGGACTTTAACGGCGAATGGTTGCTCGGCTCCATTTGCCAGGACCGCGTTTCCGGGGGTGATGCTCAGGACCAGATGTGGCAGAATCGTCAAGTTGGCCGAACTTTTCGTGGCGCCGTCAAATTGACTCGTTGCCGTTACGGTCATGGGATTCGGAAACGGAATGCCGGCGGGTGCGAGGTAGTCAACCATGCCGCTGGCGTCGAGCGAAATCTGCTGGCATGGATTGGAACCGCTCACGCAGATTTGTCCCACGGACAAATTTCCACTCGCGATGCCATTGACCGCCCAGGAAATAGTTTGATTCCAGGTGTAATTTACCTGCGCGGTGAATGTTTGCCGGTGCCCGGTGACGCGCGTGGCACTGAGCGGCGCCAGTGTGATATTGATCCCGGAGGCGAACGAAACGATCGCATTTGCGGAGATATTGGGATTGGCATTGCTGCTGGCCCGCACCGTTACGGATCCGCCTGGGGGAATGCTTTGCGGGGCCGTATAGGTTGAATCGGTGGGATCGGTTTGCGAATTCTGAATCATTCCTACCGCTGCATTTCCTCCGACGATGCCATTCACGTCCCAGGTTACCGAGGTGTTTTGTACTCCCACCACTTGCGCGTGAAATGTCTGTGTGCTGCGTGGAACCAGCGTCACTCCGATAGGCGATAGCGTGACCACTGTTGTCGCAAGGATCGTGATCGGGAAGGAAACGGCTTTTGAGGGGTCCGCTGCCGGCGTGGCCGTAACTTGCAGTGTCGCTGGCGTGGGAGGAACCGGCGGCGCGGTGTAAGCACCGCTTGAGGAAATCGAACCGCAGGCCGCGCCCGAGCAGCCCGCAGCCGAAACGCTCCAGAGGATCACAGGGTTTGGGTTCGAGTTGGGCGCGGGAATGACCGCTGCAGCGTAATTGGCCACCGTGCCGATATAGACAAGACCAGGGCCCGTAAGATTCACTGTAAACGTACTGGTGATCGTGATGGCCATTCTGCTGGTCTTTGATGGATCCGCAATGCTCGACGCCGTCAGAGTAACGATGGCTGGAGCGGGAAGATTTTGCGGCGCTGTAAAAGTTCCCAGAGTACTTACCACTCCGCAAGAAGTGCCGGCGCATCCAGTTCCCGAAATGGACCAGGAGATCCCCGAATTGGGATGGCCTGCGGAAGTCGTTGCCGCTGCAAATGTTTTTGAGGAGCCCAGTTCCATGGAAGCCGACGGAGGAGTAAGGGAAACGACAATATCGCTGTTAACGTGGACCGCAGCAGCTCCGCTTTTGGAAGGATCCGCGACGCTGGTAGCCTCCACGGTTACGCTGCCGGATGCGGGGAGAATCGCGGGAGTGGTATACACGCCGGTTGCGTCAATCGTTCCGGAGGCCGCATTTCCACCGGGGATTCCATTCACGCTCCAGATTACTGCTGTGTTTGTTGTGTTGCTCACTGTGGCCGAAAATGTTTGCGGCTCGCCCAGCAACACGGAGGCAGAAGAGGGCGTCACGTTTACGGAAACTGGGGGAGGAGGCTGTGGCGGGCCTGAACCTACGACTCCGCCACAACCCAGGAATGATGCGACGAGAAGTATCGCCGGCCACCAGTAAAACGGTTTTGGGCCGCGATTGCGGCGCCCGCGATCTTTCGTGCCTTCATCCATTGCTTCGTGAAATGCACGTGGTGTTCCAGTGTGGATTGGCTGCAAAGAATACTTGCGCCGCTAAAGAAGGAAACTAAGTTGTGGAGCGCCTGATTGGTGATTAACACGCACGCTTTCAGCATGTTGATGATGATTTCGATGGAGAACTACTCTCTTCAGTGAGATCGAAACGCGCTTCCCCCAAATTTACATTTAGTCAATTACAGTATCGAGTTGGGAAAGCAACGCCATGGCGCGAGCCGTTTTGGTTCAAGCGCCCTTCCGCCCCGAGGAGCTCTAATCCTTATCCTTCCTCAACTTCCTATACTTCCTGGTTCTACTTCCTAATTTTCCTTCCTTGACACCGCTTTCCACGCCTTGAATAATTCACGCATGCCGCGCCCTGAAGCTGTTCGCCGCGTAAAGAGTTATTCCGCCGCGACCGGCTATGTGTACCAATATTATTTCTATGAAGTGGAAAAATCGCGCCGCGGAAATTCTCCTGGCATGGAGTACGTCTACATGGTTTCCGTGGACCGAAAACACGTATTTCCATTAAAAGTATTTGTCGTTAAGGAAGCGCTGGATCAATGGTCCACACGCACCGGCCAGCAGTTGACCGGCACCGAGGAATACGCGGTGGCCAAGATGCGATTGTTTCAAGCGTTTGACGAACTGGAGGCGCTGACTGCAAAAACGCCGGAGTTGGCGGTGGATGCCACGAACCTCGACGCACTTCTTTCGCAGCTCGATCTTTGATAGTCAGTTGATTGTGAAAAAGTAAAACAGACTGAACAGACAAGGAAAAAGTCGCAATGTTTGTGGGTCGCGGCTTCAGCCGCGACAAAAAGACTTTTATCTTCGGGGGTTTTAACCCCTGAAGGGTTTAGATCCATTTTTTCCACAGCCTGAAAAGCCCATTCTACTTTCCCGCGCTCGACGATGGATTTTTCCGGAGCGCAAGCTTCAGCACATCTTCCAATTCAGCATGCAAAAAGTTGTACCCTGAACTGACCAGCTTCGCCGGAGCAACTTTTTGGCTTACCAGCAACAGCGCATCGGCCATTTCTCCCAATGCTAGCCGCAACGCGAATGCTGGGGCAGGGAACAACGCCGGCCGATGCAGCGCTCGCGCAAGAACGCGCGTAAATTCCGCGTTTTGAACCGGGTTGGGCGTCACGGTATTGACCGGCCCGGCCAGCTCGTTTTTCGCGAGCGCAAATTGGATGATGCGCACAGCTTCTTCGAGCGCCAGCCAGGACATCCATTGCCGGCCAGTGCCCAGCCGCCCGCCGACTCCCATTTTGATTGGCATCATCATTTGCGGCAAAGCGCCACCGTGCGCCGCCAGAATAATTCCGAATCGCAGGCTCACAACACGCGCTCCGAATTCCGTCCCGCGCGCCGTCTCCGCTTCCCACTCGCGGCAGGCCCCGGAAAGAAAATCGTTTCCCGGCGCACTGGTTTCCGTCAGAATTTCGTCTCCGCGCGAGCCGTAATAGCCGATGGCCGAAGCACCCACAATCACCCTCGGCGGCCGCTGCAATTTGGAAAGCGCTCCGATCAAGTGCCGTGTCGCGTCAATTCGGCTGGTCCGCAGCAGATTCTTGCGCGCCGCGTTCCATCGCCCTCCGGCAATGGATGCGCCCGCAAGATGAATCAGAGCGTCGGCGCCTTCCGCGGCTGCCGCGTCAAATTTTCCGGAGACCGGATCCCACGACACAATCTGCTTGGAACTGCCTCCGGCCTTCCCCTGCGCCGTTTCCGGACGCACCAGCCCGGCGACCTCATGATGGTCGCGTTCCAGCGCTTCGATCAACGCCGTTCCCAGAAATCCCGTTGAGCCTGAAACCAGTATGCGCATAGGTTGGGTTTACCTCACTGGACACCACGCTACGGCTGAATTCGCCGTGAGGTCAACCGAATTTCAAGAATGGAAGGTTTGGCCGGATTGCCAAATTTGACTCCGTTGAATTGCGGGAATTCTGTTCAGCAAAATAGAAAATGGAACCCCGCGTGCTTATTAGCTTGGGTACGCGTGGATTTCCACGTGCCGCACGCGCGGTCCAAGCGAGGTCAATGGTATGATTTGCCGATGCCGTCGTTAAATTTCAAGGGCAAGGCACTCGTTCAAAACTTTCACCTGCTCGTGCCGTATCACGAGTTGAAGCTGGTGAAATCCAAAAGCCTTACGCCCAAAGTGAGCCTGCATGACAACCTGGTCGTGCACGGTGACAATCTGAAAGCGCTCAAATCCCTGCTGCCCTATTACGCCGGCAAGGTGAAGTGCATCTACATAGACCCGCCCTACAACACCGGGAACGAAAATTGGGTTTATAACGACAACGTCAGCTCGCCCATGATTCAGGAATGGCTCGGCAAGGTCGTGGACCGCGAAGACCTTACCCGGCACGACAAATGGCTTTGCATGATGATGCCGCGGCTGAAGCTGTTGCGCGAGTTCCTTACCGATGACGGTGTTATTTTCGTTTCGATTGATGATAACGAAATGCACCGGGCTCGGCTGCTCATGGACGAAGTGTTTGAGGAAGAGAACTTTGTTGGTGAGATCATCTGGCGAAACGTAACTGATAATAATCCGACTCAAGTAAGTACTGAACATGAATACTTGCTCTGCTATGCGCGACGCAAGGAATCCCAGCCTCAATCTTGGAAAGCTGATGGCCTTCCTGTTAAGGAAAAGCTCGTCAAAATTGGCGAGGACTTTATTAAGAAGTATCCGAATCCCAAGAAACGCCAAGAGGCATATAGTGCGTGGTTTTCCGAAAACAAAGCTGTCATGTGGCCATTCGACAGGTATAAGTACATAGACGACGGAGGTATCTATACCGGTAGCCAGAGCGTACATAATCCTGGCAAAGAGGGTTACCGCTACGATGTTATCCATCCTCGGACAAAGAAGCCGTGCCAAGAGCCCCTTATGGGCTATCGCTTTCCGGAGGAAACTATGGCAGATCTTCTAAATGAGGATAGGATTCTATTTGGCGAAGACGAGACAAAGATAATCGAGCTAAAACTCTATGTGAAGGACTACAAGTCGAAGCTCGCTAGTGTGTATGAACTTGATACAAGAGTTGGTGCAAACGAGCTACGGAACATTTTTCCGAATACGCAGCTTCCTCTCAGGTATCCAAAGCCGACGGAGTACATCCAAGAGTTCCTTTCATTTGTCGTAGGGCCGGACGCAATTGTGCTGGACGCCTTTGCGGGCTCAGGTGCCACAGCGCAAGCAGTTCTAGGACTGAACAGTGCTGACAACGGCTCAAGGAAATTCGTTCTGATCGAAAGCCAAGATTATGCAGACACACTCACGGCGGAGCGACTCCGCCGCGTAATCAAAGGCGTATCGAAAGCGAAAGACGAATCGCTAAAGATAAGGTTTAGGCGGCTCATTCTCATTTGTTGAAGTCGGCCACCCAATGCAGTTGGAAGCCCTCCTTAAGGCCGAGAAATTGCCGTCTTACGAAGACCTTGCCAGCTACGTTTTCTACACGGCAACGGGCGAGGATTTCGATTCGAAACGCATCCATCGCAAAACGGGTTTCATCGGCGAAAGCGCGGAGTACGACGTATATTTACTGTACGAGCCGGACATTAATTATTTGAAAAGCACTGCGCTGACTCTGGACATGGCGCGCAGTTTGCCGAAAGGCAGCGGTAAAAAACGGCTAGTCTTCGCACCGACAAAATATCTGGACAGCATCCATCTGGACGAGCATCGCATCGAGTTTTGCCAGTTGCCATTTGAAATTTACAAGGCGGTCAAGCGCAACGCATGAAACTCAAGGAATATCAGGAGCGGACGCTGAAGGAAGTGAAAAACTTCCTCGGACAGCTCGCGGTCTGGCGCGGCAAGATGCGCGTGGAGGGGGAGTGGCTCGGCGATTTTGCAGAAAAGGCGTGGGAAAAGTCAAACGTGGGCCGCCCGTACCTGAAAAAGAAGGATGGGCTTGAGCGTCCTCTGCCGGTGTATTGCCTGCAGATTCCCACGGGCGGCGGCAAGACGTTGCTGGCCGTGAAAACGATTGATCTTGTGCAAAGCATCTACCGGCAGCAACAAACCGGGCTTGTCGTGTGGATCGTACCGACCTTGCAGATTTACCGGCAGACCCTGTCGCGTCTGCAAGACCGTGAGGACCCCTACAGGCAGCACCTTGATATGGTTTCAGCGGGCCGGACGTTAATCCTGGAAAAGGCGGATGGATTCACGCCATCGGACGTGGAAGAGCGCCTCGTTGTGCTCATGCTCATGTTGCCGTCGGCATCCCGCAAGAACAAAGAAGCATTGCGGATGTTTCGGGACAGCGGGGCATTTCAAGCCTTTTTCCCGTCCGAGGAAGACAAACACGGCCACGAGAAATTACTCCAGCGCATTCCGAACCTGGACACATTCGAGAAGGAAGACGCCTATTGGGGCCGTCAGGTAAAAACGTCCCTCGGAAATACGATTCGTCTTCTTGAGCCGCTAATTATTCTTGACGAAGGCCACAAAGCATACAGCGAGCAAGCTCAGCACACTTTGCGGAACCTCAATCCAAGCATGATTGTGGAGCTTTCGGCGACGCCACCGCGTGAATCGAACAAGCTGGTTGTGATCAGCGGCACCGAGTTGCATCAGGAGGAGATGATCAAGCTCGATCTGCACGTAATCAATCGTGCAAGCACGAACTGGCGCGACACGATCCGCGCGGCGATGGTGCGGCGGGACAATTTGGAAGAGAAGGCGCGGGAGTACGAGGCCAACACTAACGTGAATATCCGGCCCATCTGCCTGGTGCAGGTTGAGCGCACCGGTCGAGAGCAACGCGATAGCAAATTAATTCACTCCGAGGACGTGCGCGAGTACCTGATTGGACAGGGCGTGCAGAAGGATTGGATCGCGGTCAAATCGGCGGAATTGGATGAGTTGAAGGATTTCGATGACGTTGGCGGATTGCTGGCGCGAGACTGCCCGGTCCGTTACGTCATCACCAAGCACGCCTTACAGGAAGGCTGGGATTGTTCTTTTGCGTACGTGCTGGCGATTTTGACAAATCCGCATTCGAAGACGGCTCTGACGCAACTCGTGGGGCGCATTCTCCGCCAGCCACACGCACGCAAGACCAACGTGCAGGCGCTCGATGAAAGTTACGTTTATTGTTTCCAGCGCACCAACGTGATGGAGGAAATCCGCCAAGGTTTCAGTCGCGAGGGTTTGCAGGGAATGGAGGGGCGCATTGCGACGGGCACGAACGACCTCGAAAATGCCGAGACTCGACTGGTAGGGCCGAGACCTTCCTTCAAGGCGGCTGCGGGCAACATGGTGCTTCCCGCGTTCATGATTCGCGATGCCAAGGATTGGCGATTGGTAAGTTACGAAGAAGATATTCTTTCGCGCGTGCCCTGGCAGGAGGCGGATGTTACTCCCCTGTTTGATTTAGAGCTGAGCCTGGAAGAAAAGCGCGATGTGGAGTTCCGTGCTGGCCTCGCGGATCAACTAATCGGTCTTGCGGCCCATAGCGGGAGTCTTAGTGACGGAGCACTGAATATAGATTATTCCTACGCCGCGGGCCATCTTCTGGATACCGTTCCGAATCCCTGGATTGGGTATGAGTTTGTCCAACGCGTCTTCAGCGAAATACTCACAAGGAGGAAGGGCGAGGAAAAGCTGGTGGCAAATAATCTGGTTTTTATCCTGGAGGAGCTTCGCAAACGGCTTGAATCTGAGCGAGACCGCTTGGCTCAAGTCGTTTTTGACCGTTTATTAGAGAAAGATGAAATGCGCTTCATGGTGGTCATGCATGACCTCGGAATGAACCGGCCGCCAAGAAAGGTCGGGATTCCCAAGGAAGTGGTAAGGGCGACACGGCTCAATGGCAATCAGTTCGAACTGAATCTCTTCGATCCGGTGCCTTCAGACACCTTGAATTCACTGGAGCGTGAGGTGGCAAGCTTCCTCGACGAACAAAGCCAGCTCTATTTCTGGTACAGGAACATTCCCCACTACGGGTATTACGTGCAGGGCTGGCAGAAGTCGCGCATCTATGCCGATTTCATATTTACGGCACACGCCACGGGGAATGGAAAGAAGGATTACCAGAAAGTTTTCGTTCTTGAGACGAAGGGAAAGCATCTTAGGAATGAAAATACTACTTACAAGGAGTCCGTGTTTTCGGTTTGCAATCAACATGCGAGGCGCAAAACCTGGAACGAACTTGTTCCAGCAATGCAAGGGAAAGAGATTACCTACGAAGTTGTCTTCCAAGATGAGTGGAAGAAGCGACTGAACGAACTACTTTCCGAATAGAGTCACAACCTATAGACCCCCAGTGGAACTTTGCCCGGCGCGCGGATAGAATACCGCCATGAAGGTGCGCGTACTGTTCTTCGGACGACTCAAAGACATCGTGGGCACTTCGGAAGAGCAAGCGGAAGTCTCCGATGGCGCGCGCGTCGAGGATTTATTTGCGCGCTATGGACTCCGGTTTCCTGAACTTGCGGGGTTCCGCGCGTCCGTAGTGGCTTCGGTGAATCAGGAATTCGCCGAATGGCGCGCTCCGCTTGCCGCCGGCGACGAAGTCGCGTTTCTTCCTCCTGTCAGTGGCGGCTCCATTCCTGCCGGCGCGGCAGTCGAGGAAAATCTGTGCGCGCTGGTTCGGACCCCCATCGAGACTTCGCAACTTGTGGCGCAGCTCAAGGCCCCGCCCGACGGCGCTGTGGTCGTGTTTGAAGGGATCGTGCGAAACCATTCCGGAAATCGTTCCACGCTGTATCTGGAGTATGAAGCCTACGAGACGATGGCCCTCGCCAAGATGCGCGAAATCGGCGCTGAAATGCAGGAGAAATTTTCGATCCGGCGCTACGCGATGATTCACCGTCTTGGCCGCCTGGAAATCGGCGAAACTGCCGTGCTCGTCGCTGTCTGCTCGGCTCATCGCGCCGCTGCCTTCGATGCCTGCCGCTACGGCATTGACACCCTGAAGCGCACCGCGCCCATCTGGAAGAAGGAGTTCTTCGGCGACGGCGCCGCCTGGGCCGAAGGAGAAATCCCTTCCGCCTAAGCAATCCTTTTCGGGACGGCAGGAATCTAATCCCCTTGCCGATGAGTTCACCTCCAGCCGCGTTCCATTCTAAGGTTCACCTTGTTTCAGCACACCGCCAATGGGCGCGTCCTTGGCGTGTTCCAGTGGCAGTTCTGGCGCTCCTGTTGCCCGGAGCTCTTTTTGCGTGCGCGGCGGCAACGCTCGCGCCCGTCGCTGCGGGGCAACGCAACGATGGCCGCATCCGCACTGAAGTGAACCTGGTCAGCGTGCTCTCCAGCGTTCTCGATAAGAACGGCCATCCTGTTTTGGACCTCACGGCAGACCAATTTGAAGTGTACGAAGAAGGCCTAAAACAGAAAGTAGAGTTAATTGAATCGGAAACCCAACAGCCGCTGGACCTGACCTTGATGATTGATTCCAGCCTGAGTGAATTCAAAGAACTCGAATTCGAGACCAACGCTGCTTCGCGATTCATCCAGAAACTCGTGCGTCCCGGTGACCGTCTGGCCCTGTTTGAATTTTCCGATGCCGTCACACAACTCGCGCCATTTACATCGAACGTGGCCACGCTGCAGGCGGCGCTCAAGCGCATTGTTCCCGGGGATGGCACGGCCTTATACGACGCCGTGTATCTGGGCGCTCAAACGCTGGAACGCAATCCCGCCGGACGTCGCAGGGTAATCGTTCTGGTAACCGACGCCGGCGAAACCACCAGCAGCGCCGATTTTGATGCTGCTCGCCGCGCCGCGGTTCGCGCCGACGTGCTTCTCTACTCAATTGTCGTGCGTGCTGTGAAGTCCGAAAGCGGCCGCAACACGGCCGGGGAACATGCCCTTGAAACCATCGCGGACTCAACCGGCGGCGCTACCTATTTCCCAGATGAGATCAGTCAGCTGGGCGCCATGTTCGACCGGATTGACCGCGAACTGCGCACGCAGTATCGCCTCGCTTACTATCCCAACCCGCGTCCCCCGGCCGGTGCCTACCGCACGCTCGAAGTTCGCGTGAAGTGTGAATGCAAGGTCAGAAGCCGGAAAGCTTATTTTTCGGGCGGGCGGGGGGAGTGAGGGCGGTGACTGGTGACTAGTGACTGGTGCAAATCCTTCGGCCAGCGTTGGTGATTTCACGCAGCTGCGTGGTGCAGCGGATTCGGAATTCAAATCATTCCCGCCTACTTATCGCCTGCAACTTCTGGCATGATCGTTACTGGGGATTTCGGACTACGATGAACTCATTTCTGGAAGTGGCCATCGAAACGGCTCGCGAGGCGGGGGCCATACTGCTTACGGAATTCGGTCGCCCTGCGGATATCAGCTACAAAGGGGAAGTGGATATCGTGACGCAGGCGGACCGGCGGTCCGAGCAGGCGATTATTGCGAAGCTGCGCACACATTTCCCAAAGCATTCCATTGTTGCCGAAGAAGGCGGCGGGTCGGAAAGCGCTTCGCCTTTTCGCTGGCACGTGGATCCCCTGGACGGCACCACGAATTTTGCCCACAAGTATCCATGTTTTGCGGTTTCGATCGGACTGGAACAAGACGGGGAACCAATAGTCGGCGTCGTTTACCAGCCTGTGAGCGGAGAGCTGTTTACGGCGGCCAAAGGCGACGGCGCGTTCCTGAATCAGAAGCAGATTCACGTTTCCCCTATCCAAACGCTTGCGACGAGTTTGCTCGTCACAGGATTTCCCAGCGTGAAGCGCACGCAAAATCCCAATATTCATTATTACTGGGATTTTACACTCAGGTCTCACGGCGTGCGGCGCGACGGTTCGGCAGCTATGGACCTAGCCTCCGTTGCTTGTGGCCGCTTTGACGGTTTCTGGGAGTTTGGCTTGCACTCATGGGACTCCGCTGCCGGCGTCCTGCTAGTGCGCGAGGCTGGCGGCACGGTGACGCAGTTCGACGGGCGTCCCTACCAGCTGGGTGATCACGAACTACTGGCGTCGAATGGACACGTTCACGCGGAAATGCAGGAAGTAGCCGCCGGTGTCGCGGAGCGATCCGCTGCTCGCCCTCCGCTTTCGTAGTCGAAAAGAGATGCCGATTCGGGCGTGGCGTCCTCGGTTACGTTTTGCGCAAGTGCCCGTAATACGTTGCATTGACTCGATTTCCGGCGAATGCTAGTCTCGCCAATGTTAGTCATGTTAGTGAATATCCACTGAGGGATGATGGGAAATAGTCTTACCTTTCCGGTTCCGGATCACTCGAGTCTCGGCGAACGGCTTTCCCGCTGGAAGGGACGCTGGCGTCACGGCGGAATCGAACATTACGCCACGGTGGGAAACCTCCCGGAAGTTGGGCAGTGGGTTTCCGGCGGGCGATTTATTGTGAACCAGGAGCGAATTTGGCTGGATGCGCTCCCTACAGCGTTCTCCGGGCTGCGCGTTGTGCAAATTTCGGATATTCATCACGGGCTGTTTCTTCCCAAGGAATGGCTTTCCGACGCAGTGCAGCAAGCGAACCGGCTGAATCCAGACATCATTGCCTTGACGGGCGATTTCGTAACTTATTCCCGAAGGCATATCAACCCGGCTGCCGAGATATTGGGCCGCTTGCGGGCGCGCTACGGCGTTTTCGCGGTACTGGGAAACCATGATTTTCGCGTGGATGCGGATGCGGTCACGCTGGCCTTGCGCCGCCAGCATATAGATGTGCTACGAAACCGGCATATCTCGCTTGGGTTTGGCGGTGAGTCCCTGTATCTGGCGGGTGTGGACGATTATGGCTATGGCGCCGATTTGCGGCGGGCCGTGCGCGGAATTCCGCGCGATGCCGCCACTATCCTGCTGGCTCACAATCCGCGGATCGTTCATCTCGCGTCAAGACATGGAGTGAGTTTGATCCTTTCCGGGCACACGCACGGTGGACAGGTCAACATTCCACTCCTAGGCACCGTTTACGGCCGCTCGCCCGAGCGCCTGCGGTACAAGATTGGATGGGACCGCATGGGAGCGACGCAAATTTATGTCAGTCGCGGCCTCGGCACCATCGTATTGCCGTGGCGGCTGCGTTGCCCGGCTGAAATCACCCATCTGGAACTTCTTCCGGGCGCTGGTACCGATTCCCGCGCCGCAGCCGCGGATTAGATTTCCCCCAATCCTATGCGTGCCGTTGACCTGATCCGCCGCAAACGAGACTCCGGCGAACTCACTCGCGAAGAAATCGAACAATTTATTGCTGCCTATACTGCCGGGGACATTCCCGACTATCAGATGTCGGCATGGCTGATGGCCGTGGTGTTACGCGGGATGACTCGCCCGGAAATTGCCGCGCTCACCGAGGCCATGCTGCACTCGGGCAGCGTCCTGGATTTTTCCGATCTCCCGGGCTGCAAAGTGGACAAGCATTCGACGGGCGGCGTGGGCGATAAGCCGTCCCTCATAATTGCTCCGATCGTGGCGGCTGGCGGCCTAAAGGTTCCAATGATAAGTGGACGAGGCCTGGGGCACAGCGGCGGCACGCTTGATAAGCTGGAATCCATACCAGGTTTTAACGTGAACCTGTCGCTCACGGAATTTCGGCGCGTCCTTTCCACGTGCGGCTGCGCCTTGATCGGTCAGACTGCGGAAATCGCTCCTGCCGATAAAAAAATCTACGCCCTGCGCGACGTTACCGGCACGGTGGAAAGCCCCGCGCTGATTTGCGCTTCGATCATGAGCAAGAAACTGGCCGAGGGAATTGACGCCCTGGTCCTCGATGTAAAAACTGGCTCGGGCGCATTCATGAAAAAAATCGAGGACGCGGTGAACCTGGCCGAATTGCTGGTCGAAACCGGCAAGCGCATGGGGAAAGATGTGGTCGCGCTCATCACCGACATGAATCAGCCGCTTGGCCGCAAAGCTGGCAACGCAGTGGAAGTAGTCGAATCCATCGAGGTCCTGGGTGGAGCGGGCCCGGCGGATTTACGCGAGCTTTGCCTGGAACTTGCCGCATGGATGTTTCTGGTAGGCGAGCGCGTCAAGACGCTTGATGAAGGAAAAAAACTTTCCGCCGACCTGATTGCCAACGGCCAGGCGCGCGAAAAATTCCGTGAAATCGTGGGCTTGCAGGGCGGCGACGTGGGCGTGGTGGACGATCCCGCGCGCCTGGCGCGGGCCCGGCAGACGCTGGATGTAATTGCCGCCTCGAGCGGATTTATTTCTTCGATTCAGTGCGAAAATCTGGGCGTTGCTGGCGTGGTGCTCGGCGGCGGAAGGGAAAAAAAGGAAGACAAGATAGACCCGGCCGTGGGCCTCGAATTCCACAAACGCATTGGCGACGCCGTCGAGTGCGGCGAACCGCTGTGCACGCTGCATTACAATTCCGACGCCCGGTTGCCGGAAGCGCGCAGCCTGGCCGAATCCGCTTACCGCATCGAGCCGGAAAAACCGAAGACGATTCCTCCGCTGATTCATCGTGTGATTGGGGCGTAGGGGCGTCGAAATTTACAGGATCAATTCCGGCAAAATATTCGGTTTAGACTCTCTTCGCTTTTGCGTCTTCAACGCGAATGATTACACGTTTACCAAGGGCTCTGGCAGCTCGTGTGATCGTAGCAATTGTTACAGTAATGTTTTGTGGGTCCAACAAACGATCCAGCTGCGACCGGCTCGTGCGAAGCTGTGTGGCCATTTCTTTCTTGGTCTTCTGCTGCTCCTGCATGGCTTGCGAGAGCTGCCAAGCCAACACACGTTTGATGGCGACGGCTTCGACTTCTTCTCGGATACCTTCTTCTTCGAGAAAACTGTCAAAGGTCGTCCCGCTGTGGTCTGGCGTCTTACGATTCTTTCTCACTTTCATTTCAGTCCCCTTTGATGCCTGCTCTGATTGCTTATCGCCAGTTCCAAATCTTCATCCGGCGTTTTCCGTGTCTTCTTGATGAATCCATGCAGCAACACCATCCGGCCCTTCGCGTCGATGTAGAAAAGTACGCGCGCGATTCGATTTTGCGTCAAGCCCGTCCGCACTTCATAAATGCCTTCGCCCAACGGCTTGCAAACTGGCATCCCGATTGGCCAGCCGAATTCGACTGTCTTAATGTCCTCCCCAATCCGCTTGCGGTCTTGATCAAAGGGCAGACCTTTCAACCAGTCTCGCAATGGTTCCCCACCGGCCTCGGTACGAAAGAAGATCGCTGGAACTCGTTTGCCTTGATTTTCGACCTCTATGGGCGGGGTAGGCCGCTCTGCACGGGAGTGAGATTTCTTGCCCACATTAGGAGTGTACCATATAGGGTACATATCGCGAAAATGATCTTGGGCGTTGGGAGCGGTCGGCATTGTGTGTTGGAAGAGTCGGTGGTTTTACATTCCACTCCTTGCAGATGATTGCGCCAAAGATTCCATAGCATCACAATTTCCACATCCCACCCCATCCCCCGCCATGCTAATGTGACCATCATTTCCCGGCAGGCCGGGAACGCGAGGAGACACCGCATGGGGCGATTTACCGGCGTGCTTGGGCTGCTGGTGATGTTGGGAGGGGCCTGGCTGTTTTCAACGAACCGGCGCGCGATCAAGGCGAAAACTGTAGTGTGGGGACTTGGCTTGCAGATCGCGCTGGCGTTTTTGATTATCCGGTGGACTGGCGGCCAGCAATTATTTTTGCGCGCCGGCAATGCGGTGAATCGGTTGCTGGCGTATGCGTTTGTAGGATCGGAATTTGTGTTTGGCGATCTCGGCAAGCAGCACTCCTCGATCGGATTTATTTTCGCGTTTCAGGTTTTGCCTACGATTATTTTTATCGCTTCTTTGTTTGCGCTGCTGTATTACCTGGGCGTGATGCAGGTGGTGATTCGCGGCGTGGCCTGGGCCATGCAGCGCATCATGGGCGCGAGCGGCGCGGAGTCCTTAAATGTCGCGGCGAGTATTTTTATGGGGCAGACGGAAGCTCCGCTGACCATCCGGCCGTTTCTTCCCGACCTGACGCAATCGGAATTGATGACCATCATGACCAGCGGAATGGCGCACGTTTCCGGCGGAATCATGGCGGCGTACATCGCGTTCGGAGTCGAAGCGCGTCATCTTCTAACTGCCGTTATTATGACTGCGCCGGGGACGTTGCTCATTTCTAAAATGCTGGTGCCGGAAACCGAGCAGCCGAAAACCATGGGCGTGGTGCACATGGAAGGCCTGGAGCGGGATTCCAATTTTCTTGCAGCCATTGCGCGCGGGACCGGCGAAGGCCTGGGCATGGCGCTGAACGTTGGCGCCATGCTGATTGCATTTTTAGCGCTGATCGCGCTGACCAACGGCATGATGGGCGGCATCCACAACTGGCTCGGTGGACACGGCATCTTGTGGTTTCCCACCAGCCTGCAACAAATTTTCGGCTGGGCTTTCGCCCCGGTCGCCTGGGTGATCGGCGTGCCGTGGCGGGATTGCGTGCAAATCGGAAATCTCCTGGGCACGCGCATGGTCGTCAATGAATTGGTGGCGTTTTCCTATCTAGGACCAATGAGGGGTTCGCTCGATCCCAGATCGTTTACGATCGCGACGTTCGCACTGTGCGGCTTCGCGAATTTTAGTTCGATTGGCATGCAAATCGGCGGCATCGGCGCGCTCGCGCCCAATCAGAAGTTGAATCTCGCGAAACTTGGCATTCGCGCGATGCTTGCGGGAACGATGGCGAATTTGATGTCCGCCTCGATTGTGGGGATATTCCTGAAATGAGCGTCACCGGGGCTGTGAAAACGAAACCAGGTATCGAGTTCCGCCGCGCGGATATTGCCGCGAAATTTATTCTCCGAAAAACCAAGCTGCGGCCCCGCATCGGGCTGGTTCTCGGCAGCGGGTTGGGGGCATTTGCCGACGAGCTTGCTGGCGCCACGCGCATTGACTACGCAAAAATTCCGAATTTCCCGCGATCCACGGCCATCGGCCATGCCGGACGTATGGTGCTTGGCAAAGTGGCGAATGTGCCGGTGGCCGTGATGCAGGGCCGCGTGCATCTCTATGAAGGCTACACACCGCAGCAAGTGATTTTTCCGATGCGCGTGATGGCGCGCATGGGAATTCGTTCGGTGCTGATCACCAATGCCGCCGGCGGCATCAATCGCGATTATAAGCAGGGATGCCTGGTGGTGTTGCGCGATCACATTAATCTCCAGGGTGCGAATCCGCTGATCGGTCCCAACGAAGATCGTTTTGGGGTGCGATTTCCAGATCTTACGCAGGTCTACTGGAAGCCGTACCAAGAAGCCGCGCTTGCAGAAGGGAAGCGCCTCGGCGTGGAAATGGCGCAGGGCGTGTACGCCGGACTTTCGGGGCCAAGTTACGAAACGCCTGCTGAAATCCGTTATTTGCGCGCGATTGGCGCGGATTTGGTGGGCATGTCCACCGTGCCGGAAGTGATCGCCGCCGCACATTTGGGAATTCGCGTGCTGGGAATTTCCTGCGTGACGAATATGGCTGCCGGAATTCTCGATCAGCCGATTACGACGGAAGAAGTCATTGAAACCGGCGAACGCGTGAAAACCGATTTTGTGGCCCTGCTGCGTGCCGTGATCCCGCGGATGAGCGAGGATTTGGGGTGAGCGGAGAAACTGGAATTTGCCTCCCAATTGTTTTCGGGTTTGTAGCGATAAATGGCACGGATAGTAATGAGACTGCGTGTGCTATCGGAAGTTTTGTGGGTCGTGGCTTTAGCCACGACATGATTGCCAAGTCTTAGTGCGGCTTTAGCCGCTGAGGGTGGCATTTTGCCGACGGAATTCAGGGGCTAAAGCCCTGTCTATGAAGATTCTGAATGTCGCGGCTGAAGCCGCGACCCACAAGGAATATTCATGCAAGAATATTCATGAAGGGGCCTGCTAAATGAGCGATTTCGACTCCCTGATCAACGCCGCGAGAACGGCGCGCGAGCACGCGCACGCTCCCTATTCCAATTTTCGCGTGGGCGCGGCGGTGCGCGCGAAATCCGGGCGGATTTTCAACGGCTGCAACGTCGAGAACTCGACGTACGGGTTGACGCTGTGCGCCGAACGCGTGGCCATTTTTAAAGCTATTTCAGAGGGCGAGCGCGGGTTTGACGCCGTGGCGGTCGTTACCGATACCGATTCGCTCACTCCTCCCTGCGGCGCGTGCCGTCAGATCATCTGGGAATTTTGCGGCGACGCCGAAGTGGTCCTCGCCAACTTGAAAGGCAAAACCGAACAGCACCGCATGGCTGCACTGTTCCCCAAACCCTTCGACAAGTCTTTTTTCTGAAAACCGTTTGAATCCACAGATGGACACAGATAAACACTGATAAAGGCTAAATTCAAAAACATCAGCAATTAGAATAAAGAGAAACCGGCGAAATCAGTGATCACGGAAAATTTAAAAAGGCTCAAGCGAATGCACGGCGAAATTAATTCCGAATGAAACGGTTTTATCAGCCTTTATCAGTGTTTATCTGCGTCCATCTGTGGATTCCGGAAAATGTTCGCTACTCTTTCGGGGCGGAGCGCTGACGCTGCAGGCGGTTGGCGGTGGTGCGCAGGGTTTCGGGAATATTCTTATTGGTAATCATCATTTTCAAGTCCGTAGCCTTTACCGTGGGAAGCAAGTGCAGGGTGATTTCCAGCGGCGTTTTTGGGTTGAACATGAGCGTGCGCATGATCGTATAGTTCTTGCGGTATTTGCGGTTGGTGGCGATCATGCGCAGGGCCTCCTCGCCCAGGCTGGCCATTCCCGCAAAAGATTCGACTTCGCGTTCGGTGAGTTGCGAAGATTGCAGGACGGCGCGCTGGACGACCCTGCAAGGATCGCGAATCAGCAGACCTCGCTCATCACGACTCCCTTTAATCGCCCTCTGCACTCGCTCGACGACGCGCATGGTGGAAAATTTTTGCAACAGCGTGGTGCGTTTAGCGGGGTCGGGCTCCGCCGCTTCCGCTGCTTGCACAAACGCTTCCGGAGCATCGAGGTCTTCCCGTTGTAAATCAAGAAGCTGAGCGCGCTGCTCGGCATTGATCACCGTGGAAGCAATAAGCGACTCCACCAGGGGAGGTGATGTGCTCAACCGGTCCAGGTCCTCAAATAGGTCCTGCACCGCCGTGACGGAAAGAAAGCGGACCACGGGGCGCAACACTTCAATCGGGCACGAAAGATTCCTGGCCAGCGCGTCGGCAACGCCCGGGCGGCGGGAGAAATCTCCGGCGCAGTAGGCGAACATTTGGGGAGCGGCGTCCGTTCGCGTCAACGCTTTGAGGATGATAGGCAGAGGCTGGGCCTGCAACGTTCGCGCCGCCGCCTCGCGTATGCTTTCGTCGGAATCGGCGGCAAGGATCGCCAGGACCTCAATATGTTCTTCGGCGGCGAGCGAACCCGCATCCGTACAAATCGCGATTTTCTGCTCCCGAGTGGTGTGACCCGAGAGAATTTCGTCCCGCAACGTGGCGCTAATTTCCGCCTCCGGCTCCAGCTTTCAGGGAGTCTCGTGTCAAAGTTACCTTGCCGTTCTTCCCTGGCGGACCAATGGGGGCCAGCGTCTTTCCGTTTAGTTCCAGCAGGAGCGCCCCAGCATCTCGGGCGGAAACATCGAAACGATCTCTTGCCGAGAATACATGCTTGTCCCCGGCTTTCATGGTTCCTTCAAACAGGCGGTCGGTGTCGCCCTCGATAGTCACTCTTGTTTTTTTTCCAGCCTCGACCTGTAAGACCAGCAAGGCCGGATCCAAGGTGGAAGCCGTGGCGGACGGGGTGGAATCCGCGGCCGCACGGGGGAGCGCAGCGGCAGGCAGTCCAACGGACCCCGCGGTAGAGTCTGGTTGGGGTTCGGTCGAAATCGTGGCAGGACCGCTAAATGTGGGCAACCCAGGAGTCGCAGGCTGCGCGGCTATGTTGAGTGCCGCCTGTGCAGCGCGCCGGGCTGTTCGCCACGCCAGGATCCGCTGCGCGGCCAGCCAGCCTCCAACCAGGAGTACCACGATGATGGCGCCAACCAAGACCCAACTGAGCCAGCGCTTGTCGGGGGCGACGGCGGGGGGGGCGTCCGGTCCATACGGGCACGGTCGGCCGATCATCCACCGCCAGAGCATATTCGGCGACGATGTTTTCCTCGTCCAGTCCCAGATAGCGGGCGACGGCGCGTACAAACCCCCGGTTGAAGACTCCGCCGGGGAGTTGTTCCCAATTTTCGTTCTCGATAGCCTGGAGAAACCGTGAGGCGATGCGAGTGGCGGCAGTGATCTCTTCCAGAGACACTCCCCGCATCTCACGTTCGCGTTTTAGGTTCTCGCCGAATGTTCCCTTGGTCATTTTTTCCATTTTACCGGACACAGGGAATATAGGCGGGCTCCGCGGGGGTGTCAATGTCGGCATGGCCCGTGGTTGGAGCGTTCGCCACGGCGCGACTTCACTTTCCGGTAACAGGGCAGGAACTCGGCGTTGCATAGGTGCGATTGAGTTGATTATACTTTTAGCTACCCCGGCATCGCGCAAGAAGCGGCGGGTGACTCGTACGTCCGAGAAGAACCAAAGGCATCCGGTGAATACGACTGAGAATTTTGGCGGAGTCGAGAGACGTCGCAGAACCACGGACCGGATCGATCACCGCGAAGCCGGTGAAGTCGCGGTGTTTCATGAACTTGGCAAAGCCCTCACTTCTTCCCTCCAGCTTGATCAGGTCCTGCGCACGATCATGGAAAAAATTGACGAGTTCCTGCGCCCGGACACCTGGTCGCTATTGCTGGTTGACGAGGCCAAGCAGGAATTGTATTTCGAACTGGCCGTGGGAAAAGGTTCACAAGCACTGAAAGACATGCGCATCAAGATGGGGCAGGGCATTGCCGGTTGGGTTGCGGAGCACGATGAAGCCGTGATTGTCCCCGACGTAAGCCAGGATACGCGATTCTTTGCCAAAGCGGACGAGAAGACAAAAATGGAGACGCGGTCCATCGTGGCCGTGCCCGTGCGTTATCGTGACCATTGCCTGGGCGTGATTGAGTTGATCAATTGCGTTGGCAGCGAAGGCTTTCAGGACCGCGATCTGGCGTTGCTGGAGGCTCTGGCGGATTTTGCGGCGATTGCCCTGGAAAATGCGCGGCACGTGAAGCGCATCCATGAGCTTACCATCACCGATGACTGCACGGCGCTCTACAATGCGCGGCACATGGATTTTATTCTGGAAACCGAGATTTACCGCTCGCAGCGCTACGGCTACGAATTTTCGCTCGTGTTTATTGACCTGGACCACTTCAAGAGCGTGAATGACACGCACGGGCATCTGGTCGGTTCGAAACTCCTGGCCGAAGTGGGTCTGCTGGTGAGAAGCGCGTGCCGCCGCGTGGACTTCGCATTCCGTTATGGCGGCGACGAATTTGTGATCGTGCTGCCGCAAACCCCCAAGGAAAATGCATTCATCGTTGCCCATCGCCTGCACAAGATGATTGGCGAAACCACGTGGCTGGCTGAAGAGGGGCTGAACATTCACTTCACGGCCAGCATCGGCGTCGCCTCCTATCCGGCCGATGCCAAAAGTAAAATCGAACTGCTGCACCTAGCTGACGAAGCCATGTACATGGTCAAGAACAGCACGCGCAACGGCGTTGCTGCCGCCAAGATCGGCGCATTGCCCACCGCTGTGTAATCCGGATTTCTCGACGACAAGATAGATGTTAACCGTGATCACAGTAGGACAGGCTTCAGCCTGTCTGGTTTAGAGTTGAAGCCGGTTCAAGCGAAAACCTGACAGGCTGAAGCCTGTCCTACTTGCGCGATTTCCACATTTTCCAGAATGTTAGGCCCGCATTTTCTTGCTTCCCCTCATTCGACATGCTACGCTCACCGCTTCCGGCGGCACGGGCACTAGGTTCCGCGAAAATGTGCCGGGATGGTCCGGGGCGAGGAGCGCATGTCCAACGAAGCATTGGGGATGATCGAGACCAAGGGCCTGGTAGGCTCGATTGAAGCGGCGGACGCCATGGTCAAGGCCGCCAATGTCATCCTGATCGGAAAAGAATATATTGGTTCCGGCTATGTCACCGTGATGGTGCGCGGCGATGTGGGCGCGGTGAAGGCCGCGACCGACGCCGGAGCTGCCGCGGCACGCCGCGTGGGCGAACTGGTATCCGTGCACGTCATTCCGCGCCCGCACGAGCATGTCGAAAAGATTTTGCCCGGCGGTGGCGGTGTGCCGGGAGCGAAGAAGTAACTTAGACCGTGCCGGGTACAAAATCTCATTTGCTGTAGCCCGCGTCTTCAGACGCGGGGATTTTTGGGCGACCAGTGACGCAATTCTTCGCCTCTGAAGAACCAAGCTCCAGCAGCGATGTTTTCAGTAGGTAGAAGGTAGAGCGTTTTGAGCCTGCGCGACCGCGACCTCATTTCCATCCAAGAAGCCCGTGAACTGACGGCCCGCGCCGCCGCCGCACAGAAAAAATTCTCCCTATTTTCCCAGGAACAAGTGGACGCGATCGTCGAAGCTTGCGCGAAGGCTGCCGCGGAAAACGCGGAAGCGTTGGCGCGCAGCGCGGTGGAAGAAACCGGCTTCGGAAATGTTCCCGATAAAATCGTCAAGAACATGCTGGCCGCCGTGAATGTGCCGCGCGCGATTCGTGGCCTGCGCACCGTGGGAATTTTGCGCGAGGACCGCGAAAAAGGAATTGTGGAAGTGGCTTCGCCGGTGGGAGTGGTTGCCGCCGTGATTCCGTCCACCAATCCCACGTCCACAGCGATTTATAAAACACTGATTTCCATCAAGGCGCGAAACGCCATTGTGCTCAGCCCGCATCCCGCGGCCATCCAGTGTATTTGCCAGGCGGCAACGCTCTTGGATCGCGCGGCGCTTGCTGCCGGAGCGCCCGAAGGCCTGATTCAGTGCATGAAAAATACCACGCTCGAAGGCACGCGCGAGCTGATGCGGCAGCGCGATGTCGGCGTGATTCTCGCGACCGGCGGAACGGGGCTGGTGCGCGCCGCGTACGGATCGGGAAAGCCTGCGTATGGCGTGGGGCCGGGCAACGTCCCCGCATTTATTGAGCGCACCGCCGATGTGCGGAAAGCGGTCGCCGATATTCTGGCGGGAAAGACGTTTGATTACGGCACGATCTGTTCGTCCGAGCAGGCGATGGTGGCGGAAGAATCGGTGCGCGAGCGTGCCCTGGAAGAATGCCGCGCGCAGGGCGCTTATTTTCTTTCGCCAGAGGAAATTGAAAAAGTTGGGCGCCTGGTGTTTTTGCCGGGGACGCACACGCCGAATACGAACATTGTCGGACGTCCGGCGGTCACGATTGCGGAAATGGCCGGAATCAAAGTGCCGCCCGCGACGCGCGTGCTGATAGCGCGTCTGGAACCGGAACAAGTGGGCCGCGAGTTTCCACTTTCCGCGGAAAAATTGTCGCCCATCCTCGCGTTTTATGCTGTGCCGAATTTTTCAACGGGAGTTTTGCTTTGCAGGAGACTGCTGGAATTTGGCGGTCTGGGACATACCTGCGCAATTCACTCGCAAAATCGCGCGGCGATTCTCGAATTTGGCCAGGCCATGCCCGCATTTCGCGTGGTCGTAAACAGCGCGTCGGTGCACGGCTCGATCGGTTACTCGACCAATCTTTTTCCGGCGATGACGCTGGGTTGCGGCGCGCCCGGCGGAAATATCACCTCGGATAATATTGGTCCGCAGCATTTGATGAACGTGAAGCGGATTGCCTGGGAGTCGCGCGGCGTCGAGCACCGAACAATTTCTTTCGATCAGCGCATGATGGGATCGTCCAGTCCGATGGCCATAAGCGCCGTGCAGCGCAAGGAGGATATGCCAGTGAATCCAGAGGTCGCGCCTGTCACCACAAAAGCTTTGTCGGGCTCGAAGCCGGAAGCAAAAAAAGTTGTCGAAGTAGTCGCGCTATCCTTGGCATCGAGCGTTGACCGCGCGGCGATTGCGCGCATTGTGGAAACCGTGCTGGCCGCGCAGGGAATTGTTCGCGGCAGCGGGACGTCTAAAATCGCTTCCGCTTCTCCCGCATTGCCGGCCGCCAAAGAAATTCGGAATCCATCTTCCATCGCCGCGGAAATTGCCAACCGCGTCTTTGGTTCCGCTGCGAAGACGGGTGCAGTAACCGCTAGCGCCGTTCCCCCGGCTGCTGGCGACGCCGGCGCGGCCCAAACGCCAGCGCCAATCGCGGTCGTTGCGAAACCCGAATCCGCCGTAAAGCCCGCCGTCGAAATTTCCCCGTTCGTCAGCGAGAACGATGTGCGGCGCGCCATGACGCGCAGCGAAAAAATATTCATCGGGCCGAAAACAATCCTTACACCCTCTGCACGAGACCTCGGCCTGGAGCACGAAGTGTTTGTCGAAACCCAAGCGGGCTCCCTCCGGTAACCGGTAATTTTCTAGAACTCGACAGGCTTTGTTAACCTCCTCATCTTGTTGCTTGATTTGCTGTAACCCGTCCGCTCCAGCAAAGCTCAGCCCCGTTAGGGACGAAACAACGTAGCCCAGCGCGTGAGCGCTGGGCTACGGAGAGATTATCGTCCAAGCCCTGGAGGGGTGGCAGAAGGTTAGCCATGTGCCGCCCCTCCGGGGCTGTAAGTCGTCGCCAATATTGGTCCCACCGTTTCACGGTGGGCTACGTTCTGGCGTCCCTCCGGGACTTCGAGAAACACACAATCGCGCCACTTCGCGGCAATCGGAGTCTAAAATTTCATTAGGGTGGTCTCTTACCGGGGACTTCTACAAAATCTGCTCACGAGGACACCCAAACCCAAAGCCCGAACCGAGCGCACGGCATCTTGCTTCGTTTTGCCATATACGAGGACGCCTGGAAGATCGGGGATCTCAGCAATCCATCGGCCATCCGCTTCCTGCTCAATTTCAATTCGAAAGTGGTAGGACATTTCTGATTTCACCTGCGTTAGTATAACCCGGTGGATCGCCCTTTCGATTGGCATTAGTCGGCAAGCCTCGCGTTGGGAAACACTTCCCCCCGCCCAGGAAAGTCAACTCACCGGTACCCCGCCCGATTTTCCGCTTCCGGCGTTCCTGGAATATTCGATGGCTGTGTGATCTTTCCATGGAGCGCATCCGCCAGCGTGATGTTGTTGACCTCCAGCGTGCGGCCGATGGCCTGATTTAATTTCAATTCATCCTCCAGCAGGTTGATGCTGACGCGCAATTCCGTCCCTTGCGCGGCCGTGACATCGCGGGATCGTAGAACCACGTCATAGCTTGTGGATGCTCCCAGCTTGTATTTTTCCTGCTCGGCCTCAAAAGTCTGGACCGCCAGCGATCTCGACTCCGCCGCCGCAACGAGCGATGCGCGGTCTTGCTGCAGCGCAATCAGGGCGTTGCGCACATTCACGAAAATTGCGTTTTGTTCCTGCCGGTACTGCGTCTCCTGCAGCCGTTGGTTCAGCAGGGCCTGCGCATTATCGGCCTGGGCCGCGCGATTGCGGATCGGCAACGTGAAGTTGATGCCTACTTCCAGGGTCGGATATTTTCCGCGAATCATGCGGCTCAACGTGTCTCCCAGCCCGCCGGGGAAAATGGCTTGCGATGAATTCGTAAGAGCTACGGATTCAAAAGTATTAGCAATGGGGTTTCCATTTTGATCCACTACCGGGGCGCCTGCCAGAAATTTTCCTGTCAGCGAGTTGGCCGTGGAAGTTTGAACTCCGCCTAGGCCCGTAGCGATGTACTCACCAAATAGATTAACGGATGGCAGCAGCTCGTTTTTCGCGGCTTTCACTTCGATTTCGGCGTTTTTCAAGAGCAGAACCAATTGCTGAAGCTCCGGCCGCTTTTGCCAGGCTTCTTTCACCGCGTCCTCGATCCGAATGTTTTCACTTTCGATAGGCGTGGAGATCGCAGTGGTGGGCACAATCTCAATTCCCGAAAACGCCGCGTCCAGAGGATTCTTGGTAATGTCGTTGAGCAGTGTGGTCTCATCCTGCATGCGCACGGATTGAGCCTGCACCAGCGCCTGTTTGTTGGAGGCAAGCTGCGATTGCGCGGTCAAAACATCCAAACGGGAAAGCGTGCCAATAGAGGCCCGCGACTTGTTGTCCTCATAAAGGGTTTGCGAAACGTGGACAGACGCCTCTTCCACCTGCACATTTTGACGAGCATAGACAAGCTCCCAATAGTCGTTGGAAACTTGCGTGACCGTGGCGATCACCTGCTGGGCGAGTTGCGACAGTCCGACTTTCTCCGTGTTTTTCGCTTCGATGATCAGCCGCGTGTTCGGCAGCGTGCCAAATCCTTTCAAGAGCGGCTGCGTGATTTGGAGTGTCAGCGTGGACTGCAGAAACGGATTGTAAAGATTGAAAGATCCCAGATTGGTGGATGTGCGGTTGTTGGAGAAGCCCGCCTGAAACTCCGTGCCTTCATGGAAATACTGGGTGTATTGAAAGTTTGCGTTTCCGATGTGTTGCGAATAAGAGGGCGGCAAGGCTTGTGTCGGTGTTGCGGAGGCTGTGGGTACGACGCCTGCAAAAAGGGGATTGTTAAGCGGTGTGTTCGTTGCTTGCAGATTTAGCCCACCCGTCAGCGTGGGATCGAACGGCACCGGTCCATTCACGCCGGATTTAGCGCGCAATAAATTCACTTGATCGAGCCACGGCGTGTAGCGCTCGACGGCAATCGCCAGGTTGTCTTCCAGCGCCAGCGAAATCGCGTCTTCCAGGCTCAACATCAATTTGCCGTTTTGAATCAGCGGATCGAATCGCCGCGAATTCGCCAACTGCAGCTCGGCAATGCCGGACGGCGAATAGGGTTGGATCACATCCGGAAACCATTTCTTTTCCGCGGAATAGTCCGCGCCCAATTTCACTTGGCGCGGCTGCACCGGTCTGGAGGGGATTGCTGGAGCTTGCGAAGTCTGCTGCGATGCATCCTGCGCCGGCAGGAATGCCGGCGAAAGAAACAACGAGGCAATCGTGAACAAGACTTCTGCTTTGAAGAGTAGCCTTTTGCGCATCTGTTTTCTTCCTCTCGTGATCAGGACATATTTTGCAATACCGTAGAGTAACCCATTCCGGCTGGCCGCGAAGGGAGCCTGCGTCACGATTCGGGCGGGCGTCCAGTAACGCCCGCACCTGCAATCCATGTAAACGCTGGGGGTTGACGAATTGTTTCAGGAGGAGTTGTGGTGGCGCAGGCTTCAGCCTGTGCGGTTTAGATTTCACACGCCCACAATGTAAACCGCACAGGCGGAAGCCTGCGCCACTTGAATTTGCCCAAGTTGCACCACGGCGCCTATCGCAGATTTTTGTTAAAAAATTCCAGTGTGCGGTCCCAGGCCAATGTGGCTGCCGCTTTGTCGTAACGCGGCGTGGTGTCGTTGTGGAAGCCGTGATTGGCCCCGTCGTAGATGTACGCCGTGTAGGAGATGTGATTAGCCTTGAGGGCAGTCTCGTACGCGGGCCATCCGGCATTGACGCGCTCGTCCAGCCCTGCATAGTGGATCAGCAGCGGCGCTTTAATTTTGGCGGTGTCTTCGGCGCTCGGCTGAGTTCCATAAAACGGCACGGCCGCCGCAAGGTCCGGGATGCGCACCGCGAGATTATTGGTCACGGTTCCGCCGTAGCAGAAGCCGACCACACCAAGTTTTCCGGTGCATGCGGGGTTAGACTTTAAGAACATGGCCGCCGCGTACCAATCCTCCATCATTTTTTTCTGGTCCAGCTTGGCTTGTAGATCGCGCCCCTTGTCATCGTCGCCGGGATACCCGCCGACGGGTGTCAATTCGTCCGGCGCCAGCGCGAGATAGCCGGCGACTCCCAGGCGCCGCGCGACGTCCTCGATGTAGGGATTGAGGCCGCGGTTTTCGTGGACCACGAGAACTCCGGGGAGCTTGCCTTTGGCGTCCGCGGGGCGCGCGAGATATGCGCGGATTGTTCCGTAGCCTTGCGGGGAATCGAAGGTGATGTATTCGGTCTTCAGGCGCTTGTCGTCCTTCGGCACCTGCTCGGCAAACGCATAGTTCGGACTCAGGGCTTCGACAATTCCCGCAGCCGTCATTCCGCCCACGGCGAATTTTGCCGCGCCGTCCATGAACTCGCGCCGGCTGATCCCGCCGTGCACATATTTGTCAAAAAGAGTGAGAAGTTCCGGATCGAATTCCGACGCCTTTTTTCGCTCCATGGTGGGTTCCTCCTGGATGGCGGCCAGCTTGAAAATGATGTGCGGAGAGTATCACGTTTACGGGAAAACTGCCGCCAGGTTTCGCGCTATTCTCGGGCCTCCCGAAAGTGATATTGTACGCAGCAGCGAATCATACCAACGACAAGTGCGAGGGAGAATAAACGGAATGAGAAAGTATTTTATTGTAGCAATGGCGTTGGCATGCGCTCTCGCATCTTCGCAAAACCTGGCGGCGCAGTCTTCCGAAATCCACGTGTTGGCCTCCAACGGAATCAAGGCCGTGGTCGAGGATCTACTTCCGCAGGCCCAGCAATCCATCGGTCGCACAATCTCGGTGCAATTCAGTCCCACGGCAAACATCAAGCAGAATATCGAAGAGGGCGCGGCGTTTGACGTGGTGATCGTAACGCCCGAAGCGATTGCTGATTTGGCCAAGGAAGGGAAAACGGTCGCCGGGTCGGGAACTCCCATCAGCCGCGCCGGAGTGGGCATCGCCATCCGCAAGGGCGCGCCGCGGCCGGACATCAGTACGCCGGAAGCGATCAAGAGCGCGTTGCTCAACGTGAAGGCTGTCGCCTACGCACCCCAGGGCGCGAGCACGGCAACCATCGTGCAGATGCTCGACACCCTCGGGATTGCGGAAGCCGTAAAGGCCAAGACGGTCCTGCTGCAAGGTTCCGACCTTACGATCGCAGCCGTGCTCGATGGCCGCGCCGATTTTGTGATCACACTAGTGAGCGAGTTGCTGCCCGTCAAAGGGCTGGAAGTGTTGGGACCGCTTCCCGATAAATTTCAACACTATGTCAGTTTTTCCGCGGCCGTGGGCGCCGGCGCGAAAGATCCGCAAGCAGGCAATGCGTTGATCCAGTTTCTTGCGGGGCCGGCGGCTCTTTCCGTGATCAAGGCCCGGGGCATGGAGGCTCACTGAAGATTGGTAATGATTCACCGGGACGAAGTCGAAGAGGAGGTCGCAAGTCATGAACACAATGTGGAAAGCATTGGGCCTTTTGATTTTGTGTGCGGCGGCTGTCCACGCGGCGACTGAAGCGTCCGTTTCCGGCAGCGTGAAAGACCCGGACGGAGCGGCGTTTCGCGGCGCTTTTGTGCACGCGCAAAATTCGCAAACCGGAATCACTGTGAATGTGATGTCCGGCAACAATGGGCGATATCTAGTTCGCAATCTGCCGCCGGGCGAATATGACGTACGCGTTTCGGCGCCCGGATACAAGAGTGATGCGCACCCGCATGTGAAAGTGGCGGCGGGAGAAACGGCGTCACAGGATTTCACGTTGCAACAAGGGATGCTGCGCTGGAGCGACCTATCCTTGTATCAAGGCAAAACGCTGTGGCCGACAGGCGAAGGCAAAGACATCCTGACCGGAAATTGTTTTGCGTGCCACGGATTCCAAACGCGCATGGCGGCCGTGAAGCGCGATCTGGACGGCTGGAATACGGCCGTCGGTTTCATGCTCGAGACGCGGCACGCGCGCCTCGCAAATCACATCGACGAGCAACAGGCGAAGGTGCTTGCCAACTACTTGAATGATTTGTTTGGCGTGGATGCGAAGTTGCCCAAATCTCCCGCCGAAATGCCGGGGTACAAAGCTACGATTCGCCCAGTCGCCGACGCGGGCCTGAAGATTGCCTACGTCGAATACGATATGCCCGGGCCGAATCGTATGCCCTTCAGCGCCGCTCCCGATAAGGACGGCAATCTTTGGATTCCGGACATGGGTTCCGCGAACCACATAGGGCGGCTCGATCCCAGGACCGGTGAGATTCAGGAATTTACCGCGCCCAATCCGTTTCCAGCGGGCATCCATTCGGCCGTTCCCGCTCCTGATGGATCCGTGTGGATTGGCGAGCAGGCCGCGAACAAAGTGGGCCGCTGGGATCCGAAAACCAAACTCATCACGGAGTATCCGGACACGTATGCAAAAGGATTGGAAGGCCTGGAGGATGGCGGCTCGAAACATACCGTGCGCGTTGATCCCTCGGGAAGAGTTTGGGGCACTGGGGTGCACGGTGTCTTGACGGTTTACGATCCGAAGTCCAACGAGTTCTCGCATTTCCCGGACACTTACTCGCCCTACGGTGTGGAAATTGATAAGGCCGGTAATCCCTGGTTCGCCGAGTTTGACGAAAAGGGAAAAATCGGCACCGTAGACGCGAAAACGGGCAAGGTGACGAAATGGGACCCGCCTACAAAAGGCGGCTGGCCGCGCCGCATTGAGATTGATAATGACGGCATTGTTTGGTTTGCCGAATATTTCGGCGGCAAGATTGGACGGTTCGATCCCAAGACGCAGACGTTTAAGGAATACACGTTGCCCGGTCCGGACGCGACGCCCTACGCGCTGGCGTTCGACAATAAACACTATCTCTGGTATTCCTCCGACGATATGGACGTGATCGGCCGCCTCGACACGAACACCGGCAAGGTCACTGAATTTCCCTACGCGCACTCGGAAAACATGATGAAGGAATTTTTTCTCGATGCGCAGGGCCGCATGTGGTACGGCTCAGGTCCGAACAATAAGGTGGGATATTTCATGCCATCGGATTTGGATTAGCGCAGAAGCCGAATCTGGTGAGGATTGAGGGGACAGGCTGAAGCCTGTCCCACTTGGCCCCCCGAAGATCAAATCGCGTGAACGAACGAATAGCCTCGTTCTTGCGCGCGATTTAGCGCCAGAATCCCTGCAGGAACCATGCGGGAATTACCCACAAGATTTGCAGTGATTTCCTTGACCACGCTGTCGGTTTCCAATCCGTTCGCCTTGGCGATTCTGTCGGAGATGCGTCGCGTAGACATTCCGCACACGGCGAATTGCACGCCCTTTTTGATCAGTGCAGCCATTTTTCCGGCCTGGTCAGAGCCTTCGGTTGCGGCGTAGATATTTATCGTGGGCGGCAGCTTGGTTTTCGGATCGGTGTATTCGGAGTGCTCGGAGAGTTGCTTTCCGTACTTGGCCCAGATCGAGTCCTGGTAGGCAAACTCCGTGGCCCGGTGGCGCGCGACAATCACCACCGCGAGGTCGCTTTCTTTCAGGCCGTACGCGTCTTGATTCGCCGTATAGAAATTGCCCGCGAATTGCAGCGCCAGGCCCATGCCATCCGGGGTGGACGTATCAAACACGAAGCGATGCACTCCGGGAATCTTATCGTACCAATCATCCTGCGCGTGGCGCGCGGGACGCCACGGCGATTCCGCCGGGGCCTGCGCTTCGGCTACCGGTGAATGGGCGAGCGTCATGCCGACGGCGCCCGCTCCCGCGCCCAGTCGAGTTAAGAATAATCGCCGCGCCATTGGGGATTGCAGCCATTTGCTGTTCATGGGAACTCCTTGTAATTGGCAGAGTACACTATCTACCGTCGTGGGAGGGCAAGTGTGGCAGGTCTTTTTCCATTTTTCAAAAGAATCATTGCCGAACATTTGCGCCGGGACATAATCATTACTTAGATTGATTAAGCCTCAAAGTGAAATTATTTTCGCGGTGCAGGAATCGCCCGAGGGTGGGTTTGAGGCGAAGGCCCTTAGCAACTCGATTTTCACCGAGGCGGAAACTCTCGACGAGCTTAAGAAGAACGTGCAGGACGCTGTCCGCTGCCACTTCGACGAAAAAGACAGACCGATCATGATTCGCTTGCACTTGGTCAAGGATGAGGTGATTCCTGCTTGAAGTTGCCGCGAGATCTTAGCGGACCCCAACTCGCCCACCTGCTTCGGCGTCAAGGCTACGAAATCACCCGCCAAACGGGAAGCCTCTGCGGCTAACTTCCACAATCAAAAGCACGGAACACCACATTTCGATCCCCGCTCACGATTCGCTCAAAATGGGTACCTTGAGCGCCATTCTCGCCGATGTTGTGGCCTACCCAGAAATTGATCGAACCGCGTTAGCCGAGGAACTTTTCCAAAGATAAACACCTAGCTAAATTAAATACCCCGCCCCAGTCCGCCGCGGCGGACCAGGACGGGGCGCCTGAAACCAAAAAACCTCTACTCAACCGGCGGCGGCTTCTCCTGCTTCCGTTGTCGCGCCGAGTGAGCGGGCCGTAATTTCCAGTCCATTCTTGTTCATGTCGAATCGCTGCTTGCGGTCCAGGCCCTTCACGAATTCTCGCGTGGCTTTGGCAACCGCTCCGGGAAGGCTCGACGCATCCGCTTTCACCTTCGATTCCACGGTTGCATCACTGCGATCCCGATACCGAAATTGCACCTCGAATGTTTTCATTTTTCATTCCTCCCTTCATCGAATTCAAAAATTAGAGCTGTGCAGCGCGCATTTAAGGGTGTGCGCGAACGGACTGGGTGTCTAACTCCGGCGACGCTTCTTGCGCGATGTCTTCTTAGCGGAGTGTTTTGATTTCTTGGGCTTCACTTCCGCTTTTAATGATTCGTTTTCCCTGGCCAGCTCATCGCGCGCCGCGGATGCGGCCTGCAAATCGCTGTTCATCTGGGTGTTCTGCTTCTGCAAGTCCGAGACCTGGGACTTCAATTGTTCGTTCTCTTGCAGGGTCTTGGTATCTTTACAGGCCGTCAGGGACAAACTCAGGGCGATGACTGCAACAAGCCCCGCCCATGCATTCTTACGTGTCATTCTTTATCCTTTCATCAAATCATCAAAGGAATTTGAATTGCAATTGGAGCAACCGATACTGGAGCAACCGCTAGCGGGTGAGGTGGGCGATCACCGCTGACAACCATTTCAGCGTAATGGAGATTTCGCGAAGGTGCAAGCTGGATTCAAGATAATCTCGTTGCCCGGCAATCAGGCCACTTGCTGGTTACGCGGCTCCGGTTCCACTCCACACAACGGATTGGCATGCAACCGTGAGAAAATTCCAGTAGGATGGATGCTGGGATTTTCGCGAGTTGCCGGAATCATGCGACAGGGAATCTCCATGAACGGTGCAAGTGCAAGGCAGGAAGCGGCCCTCGATCCGCATGCCCGCGGGACCACGGCGATCTCCCGCGGAATGACCGCCGGCATTTTTATTTTCCTGCTCATTTCGTCTGGGGCCACAACCGGACGCGCGCAAACAGTTGCAACTCCCCAAACCGCTGGCACTGCCGCGCCATCGCCCTCCTCGCCGGCACGGATCATCAGCAAAGACCCCGACTACTTGAAACTGCTTATAGCGCCTCTCGCGGATGACTTTGTTCAAGCCTATAGCCAAGGGTATCGGGACAAATCGGCGGAGATTAATACCAAGCTCGCCGATATCACGGATGAGAAAATTCGCGCCCAGGCTCGCGCAGACGAATGGGACAAAGTTTCCAAGAACGATCTGAACCGGTTCCGATACGAAGCCGATGTCG
>Ga0207024_10068_pt2 | contig 32259 bp, 27 predicted proteins | sample Alteio_BWMinCont_44_FD_153470 | JGI IMG/M metagenome (GOLD analysis project Ga0207024, IMG submission 153470) | Enriched cells from forest soil in Barre Woods Harvard Forest LTER site, Petersham, Massachusetts, United States -... | ecosystem: Environmental > Terrestrial > Soil > Temperate forest >...
AGATCGGGTGCTCTAGGATGCTGGAAATCCATAGCAATGTGCACAGGAGAATCAACCGTGAGACCATCGCAGCCAGAAGTCCAAGTCGCCGAGCCTTAGCTTGCTGGTCTGCCTTGAGCTGCCCCGAAAGAATCGTCAACAGGACAATATTGTCGACCCCTAGGACGATCTGCATGAAGGTCAGCGTAACCAGGGCTACCCAAGCCTTCGGATCCGCCAACCAAGAGAACGCGCTCATCGACAGCCTTAGGATATCGAATTCAGGGTGAGATAAAGCATGGCCGGGTCAGAAGCAGCCGCGCCAAAGTTCTTTCAATGATTTGGACAATACAGGTTTAGGAGCCGTTGGCTGGAAATTTCGATCCGTTTCGACTATGATGAAAGTCAGAATTTGGGGTTTGACATGAGTGCCGATGGCATCAAATGCGATGTGGCTGTAGTTGGGGGCGGGCCGGCGGGCAGCACGCTCGGTACGTTTTTGGCCAAGTACGGCCCCAACTTGGATGTTCGGATCTTTGAAGCCGAAGTTTTCCCCCGAGACCACGTTGGCGAAAGCCAACTCCCGAACATTTCGGAATTCCTTCATGAAATGGGCGTGTGGGAAAAGGTTGAAGCGGCCGGCTTTCCAGTCAAGGTTGGGGGAACGTTCAAATGGGGAATGAAAAGAGACCTCTGGCACTTTAGCTTTCTTCAAGATGAGCTAAAGGAGATTCCTCGGCCGGCTGAATTTGCCGGACAAAGAAGACAAACCGCTTTTCACGTCGATAGATCCGTCTACGACAAAATACTCCTCGACCATGCCGAGGAGGTGGGGTGCAAGGTCTATCAAGGCGCCCGGATTCAAAAGGTTTTGACTGACGACGACTGCGTTATGGGTTTGCGGACGGCCTCAGGCGAAGCGATCACCGCGCGCTACTACGTGGACGCTACCGGCCACCGAGGCACCATTCGCACGGCATTCGATGTTCCCTGCGAGTACCCAACCGCGTTACAAAACGTGGCCTTTTGGGGTTACTGGCAAAATGCAGAATGGCCGGAGAACATCGGCATCGGCGGCACTCGTGCACAAATCATGAGCCTCCCCTACGGTTGGGTTTGGTTCTTTCCGATTAGCCAGACGCGCACGAGCGTCGGGCTAGTTTTGCCGGCGTCATATTACAAAGAGAGCCGGCAAAGACCGGAAGAGCTCTACCAGCAGGCGCTCAAGCAGGAGCCCCGGATTAACTATCTGCTGACCGGAGCGGCTTACGAGGGTCAGCTCTCAACCACAAAGGATTGGTCATTCCTTGCCTCACGCATTTACGGCGCCAACTGGTTCCTGGCCGGAGAAAGTGCAGGCTTTGCCGATCCGATACTATCGGCAGGCATGACGATCACTCAGGCGTGCGCGAGAGAACTGGCTTTCACGATTCTCGAACTCGAGCGCGGCGAACACGACCCGGTTTGGCTACTGGACGAGTACCAGCGTCTTCAGTCCAATCGGGTACGAAGCCATATCAAGTTTGCCGATTTTTGGTATACGTCCAACGGCCAGTTCGAAGATTTGAAGGAGTACACGCGCCAGATCGCAAAGTGGAACGGCCTGGATTTATCTCCGAACGATGCTTGGACTTGGCTGGCGAGAGGAGGTTTCATCGATGACGATTTTGCTCCCGGGTTTGGCACTTTTCATATCCAAGGCATTCGGGAATTATCGGAATACATGGACCCTGTTAAGGCCGAGCACCCATTTAATCACAAGAACGTTTTCCGGCTAAACCTCGATGGCGCTCAAGTTGTATCGAGGGCGCGCTACGTTGGCGGTCGCGTCGTAAAGATCGAGTGCTACGAAAGGGACGGCAAGATCTTGCCCCTTATCGGCGCTTACGAAGTTATCGTCGATCTGCTTCGCCAGACCACTCGAATGATGGAGATGGTCCAGAGCCTTAAGCAACTTTTGAGTTCGCTTCACCCAAATATGGCACAGCGGCTTGCGACGGAGTTTCCGAGTTACTTTTGGGCCATGGTCGAGTCCGGATGGATAACTGCCTCGCGCGATCCGGCTGCGCCATTGATTCCCATCAATATGCAGCGCCAGTGGTGGGCGATGGAGTGGCACAAGGACAAGAAGGAGGCGCTTCGCAAAATAGCGAAGGCAGATGGATCGACCGCTGGAACGATATGAAGGAACACTACGACGTTGTGGTTGTGGGGGGCGGACCGGCGGGATCGACTACCGCAACCCTGCTCAAGAAGTACCGATCAGACGTATCCGTTGCTATTTTCGAACGAGAGGTATTCCCCAGAGACCACATCGGCGAAAGCCAGTTGCCCGGAATCAACAGAGTTCTCGACGAAATGGGCTGTTGGAACAAAGTCGAGGCGGCCGGATTTCCGATTAAAGTGGGGGCAACATTTCGATGGGGCAAGCAACCGGAGCTATGGGACTTTGAGTTCGTGCCGTCCGAGATATTTATTGAGTATTACAAGGATACAACGAGGCCGGCCAGATTTGAGGGACCCCGTCGGCATACGGCATTTCAGGTCGACCGCAGCATCTACGACAAGATTCTGCTCGATCACGCAGCCGAATATGGTGTCGATGTGCATCAGGGCACAAAGATCAGTTCGATTGAAAAGCAAGGCGACAAGATCATTGCGGTGAAGTTGGAATCCGGGGAGCGTATAACGGCAAGTTACTTCGTCGATGCCTCCGGAGGGGCAGGAACCTTGCGACGTGCGATGGACGTTCCAGTGGACTATCCGTCTCATTTGATGAATGTGGCGTTCTGGGACTATTGGCAAAACGCCGACTGGGCAGTTGAAATTGGCGTCGGCGGCACAAAGATCCAAGTCATGAGCCTGGGGTACGGGTGGATCTGGTTTATCCCCCTTGGTCCGACTCGAACGAGTATCGGTTTGGTCATTCCGGCGGAATACTACAAGCAGTCCGGAAAGAAACCGGAAGAACTTTATCTCAACGCCCTCCGAGAAGAAGAGCGAATTTCTTCGCTTCTCGGCAACGCCAGGCGAGAGGGCAAGTTCACGACCACGAAAGACTGGTCTTACCTCGCGCAACGTCAGTACGGTGAAAACTGGTTCCTCAGCGGCGAGAGTTCGGGGTTTGCGGACCCGATCCTATCGGCGGGTATGACTATCGCGCATATGTCGGGTCGAGAGGTTGCCTTCACTATCCTCGAACTACTGAAGTCCACTGAGCGTGAGAACTGGCTCAAGGAGCAGTACGAGCGGCGGCAGGCGAAGCGGATCGGCAGCCACATTCGGTTCGCCGACTTTTGGTACACGGCAAACGCGCAGTTTGTCGACATTCAAGGATTGACCCAAAAAATCGCGGCCGATTGGGGGCTGGACTTATCTCCGAAAAATGCTTGGGAGTGGTTGGCCAGGGGCGGCTTTATCGATGACGACTTGATGACGGGAACCGGCAGTTTCGACCTTTATTGCGTAAAACACCTGGCGCATCTCTTGGCAGACATTCCGCCACAGCATCCGAGGTCGGAATACAACGTTTTTCGGCTCAATATGGACGGAGCAGTGCATCGCCACCGGGCAATCTACCGAGACGGTACGGTCACTGCCGGAGAATCGTATTTTAGGGAAGACAAAGTCCTACCTATCGACGGTGCGTTCAAACGCATCTTTGAAATCCTCAAGAGGACGCCATACATGGAGGAGATCCTTCCGACTCTCGAACAGCAAATCGCATCCGATCCGAACGTCCAGCAGTCGAAGGCTGCCTTTCTCGACTGCATGCAAGCACTTGAAGCGATGATCTCCGATGGCTGGGTCATCCCGTCCCTCGATAACAGACGAAGGCGTGCGAATTTTTCGGCAACCAATTCCGCAATTAGACCGCACAAAGATACTCCCGGGCATAGGCCCACAGAATAGGCGCGACAAATTCCGCGCCTATTCTGAGAGGCAGGCTATCGGCCCGGATTCGCGTGTGCTTGGATTTGGGCAATAGCCGTATCCTTCGCAGTTTGCGGCATGTTTGGGTTGTCCTGAATATCCTTGATCTGCTTGTTCATCCTCTGCTGTGGAGTAAGACCGTCGCTCTTGGGCGGACTATATCCGGAGATTGCGTCACCCCCCATGCAACCGGTCGCTGCAAGCAGAACGAACACAAACGAGCACAGAAGAAGGCCAAAGCGGGACATGCTACCAAATGCCTTGGGCGCCCAAGCCCACGTAAATGTTCTTCGAGAACTTGATCGACTCTTTTGGCATTGTCTTTGCGTGTCCGTCTACAAACGTGACGGGGCAGTTATGCGCGTAGCGATACCTCGGCAACATCCCGCAACCAAACCAAACATAACCCGTAGCGCCTTGTTTGCCGTCGCAGTCGTCTTGCCCGGCATTCGAAGGGTAGACATCGACTTCGGTTGCGGGTGGGTTCGATCCTACTGTATTGCACCATCCATACTCGTCTGGTCCGAAGTAGACCCATCCCCAACCGGTCTGTGGATCAGACGGAACCGTTTCGGTCAAGCCTTTGGTCATCAGTAGGATGGAGTCTGCGGGCGTCTGAACCGACGTTTCGCTCTGGCTCGGGTTGAGAGGCGTCGTGTTCGTGCTGCAGGTGTTCGTCCAGTCGTCGGGCGCCAAGTAGTAGTGGATGCCGTAGGGGAAGCTCTGTGTGGTTGGAGCGCCCGGGTCGGCCCAGATACCGGCAGCGGTATTACGGTCCAGAGAGCCGTTACCCGTTCCATTCTTCGGGTCGACTACATTCTCGCCATTCTTGATGTACGGGTAAAGCTCATTCTCCCACGTGAGAAGAGAGCCGCCAACTTGATACTGAGTACAGTACTGAGCGATGACGATCTCGTCGTCATAATCGCCCTCATACATCTTGGAGCCAAGGCCAAGTTGCTTAAGATTGCTAATCGACGCGGCTTTCTTTGCGGCAGCTTTGGCCTGAGCAAAGACAGGGAACAAAATCGCTGCTAGAATCGCGATTATCGCGATAACGACAAGCAGCTCGATCAGAGTAAAAGCTTTTTTGCGGCGCAAAGTTATCCTCCCTTGGATACCGTAATTACATGCCTACACAACGAGTAAACAAATGTAAAGCACTGTTGGACCCTAGTGATCCGACGTGCCTGCACGTACTGATGATAAACCAAATGTATCGATAAATAAAGAGTGCTCCAAGTAATTTGCAGAATGTCGGTCTCACTTGAGAATTCCGCCCTATGTGTTACTTTGGTTAACCGATCTCCTCTAACTTCTCGGCGGGCCATAATAGAGCGATGATCCCCATTCGACCCAACGTCCTGCGCATGGAGCCTTATTCACCGGGCAAGCCGGTAGACGAACTCAAGCGCGAGTTGGGCTTGGATCGTGTGGTGAAATTGGCGAGCAATGAGAATCCGTTCGGGCCATCGCCAAAGGCGGTCGCTGCCGTCAAGAAAGCTGCCGAGAGGATGCACATCTACCCGGATGGCGCCGCATACGACCTCAAAACGGCATTGTCCAAGCATTTGGGAATGCCGGCAGGAAACTTGATGGTCGGTAACGGCAGCGACGAACTGATACACATGATTGGGCTCATCCTGCTGGGTGATGAAAACGACGAGATGATCATTGGCGATCCGTCGTTCTCACGATACGACGCCAATGCTCAGCTCGGACCTTCGCGCCTCATCAAGGTTCCGTTAGATGCCTATCACCGGCATGATTTGCCGGCAATGGCACGAGCAGCGTCAGACAACACAAAGCTCATTTGGATTGCAAACCCAAATAATCCAACCGGCACAATTGTCCGAAAGCTGGAACTCGATCGGTTCTTGAATGACATTCCTGCGCACACAGTGGTCGCCCTCGACGAAGCCTATTTCGAGTTCGCAGCTCACGATCCGGGATATCCCAACTCGCGGGATTACGTTCTTGCCGGCAAGAATGTGATCGGGCTTCGAACGTTTAGCAAAGCTTACGGTTTGGCAGGGATTCGCGTCGGGTACGGGTTTGGCCCCGAGGCGATTATCGATGCCATCAACAGGGTGAGAGAGCCCTTCAACGTGAATTGCCTGGCACAAATCGCCGGGATTGCCGCTCTGGAAGATGAAGAGCATGTTAGAAAGACGGTGGAGAACAACCGGCGAGGCATCGAACTCCTCGCCGGCGCTTTTGAGCGGGTTGGCGCAAAGCCTTGCGAGAGCTTTGCAAATTACATCTATGCCGATCTCGGACGGCCTGCGCGGCCAGTCTTTCAAGCCCTGTTGGAGCGTGGTGTGATCACCCGACCGGGCGATGTGCTTGGAGATCCGAACTGCCTGAGAGTCAGTGTCGGAACAGAGGAAGAAATGAAGATTTTCATTCAGGAATTAGAAAACGTTTTGTGCCCGGCGGTGACTCGATGATCATCGTGATGAAGGGCGGTTCTACGCCCACGCAAGTTCAAGAAGTCAGTCAACGACTCGAAGAGTTGGGTTATGTCGTTAACCCTATTTTCGGAGTCGAGAAGACCGTGATCGGCGCCGTCGGTGGCACCGAGCACGAGAAGGTCGACGCAATGGACCAGCTTCGCGCCTACGAGGGCGTTGAAGACGTGATTCTCATCACGAAGCCCTATAAATTCGTAGCCAAAGAATTCCATGGCAGGAAGTCTGTTATTGATATCGGCGGAGTCAAGATCGGCGGCGACGAAGTCGTAATGATGGCTGGCCCATGCACCGTCGAAGATGCCGATCAGCTGTTCCTCACCGCCGAAAGGGTGGCCAAAGCCGGGGCCCGGATTCTTCGCGGCGGCGCATACAAGCCTTGCACCTCACCTTACTCCTACCAAGGAATGGGCGTCGAGGGCCTGAAGTTACTCAAGGAAGCCGGCAAACGGTTTGGCCTTAAAGTCATCACCGAGGTGATGCACGTGCGTAAAGTCGAAGAGGTCGCCGAGTACGCCGACATCCTTCAGATCGGAACCCGAAACATGCAGAACTACGACCTGTTGCGCGAGGTTGGACAAAGCCGCACGCCGGTCATGCTCAAGCGCGGAATGACAGCGAAACTTGAGGAGTGGCTCCTTGCCGCCGAGTACATTGCTGCCGGCGGCAACGAAAAAATCATGCTCTGCGAGCGAGGAATCCGAACCTTCGAGCCTTACACGCGAAACACGCTTGATCTCTCGGCAGTAGCTGCGCTCAACTCACTGACCCACCTACCCGTTATCATCGACCCATCTCAAGGCACGGGACGCCGGGAATTGGTCGGCCCTATGAGCAAAGCCTCTGTCGCCGTCGGCGCCGATGGCCTCATCATCGAAGTCCACCCAGTTCCCGATCATGCCATCAAAGACGGCGCACAGAGCATTACCATCGAAGCATTCGAGAAGCTGATGCCGGAACTGGAAGCGATCGCTGGGGCGGTTGGCCGGACCTTCAAGACTGCGGTCCTGGTCTGAAGTCCACCCTCCCAGTGGTTAGCTTTGGCTCGCATATCGACCCATAGCTCGATCCAATCTCGCTTTGGCGCTGTTGTAGTCGTAGAGTGCGTTGACCTGGTTGCTTTCGGCCAGGGTCAGGGCGCTCTGGGCATCGCTGAGCTCCAGTAATGGGGAGATGCCGGCGTGGGCGGAGACTCCTGCGGTGTAACGCACCCTTGCCAAATCGAAGGCGGCCTGCGCTTGCGTGAGCGTTTGATTGGCGACGTCGACACGAAGGCGGGCCTCGTTCACCGAAAGGTACGCTTGCTCTGCGTCCAAAGTCACCTGATCGACAGCCTGTCGCTTGTCCACCTGGGCGGCGGCCAGATTGCCCTGCGCCTCCATTTTGCGACCGCGGGCTAACCCGCCGTCGTAAAACGGTACCGTGACTACGGCTTGGCCCTCCCAAGTGTGAACAAGAGGAGTAGTACCACCCGCGTTAGGTGCATACAAATATGACCAAGATAGATTCATTTGGGGCAATAGTGATCGCCTCGCCAGAGTGATGCCCTTTTGAGCCGCTTCGATCGCGGCCATGGCTTCAATAATCTCGGGGCGCTTGGACAATGCCTCTTGCAGGTCAGAGTCGAATTCTGGGCCAAGATTTCCTTCCGCCTGCATCGCGTCCACCGCCAAGGGGCTTGGTTGCGTCATTGCTCCCTCCTCAGTGATCTGAATCGGGGTCGTTACTTGGATTCCCATAACCAGGTTTAACACGGCAAGATCCGTTTGAGCCGTGTTTTTCGCAATGATTACATTTTGCTGAGCTGCAGCAACATCGGTCTGAGCCCGCAAAACATCGAATTTCGTCACGACCTGTGCCTGAAGTTTGCTTTGCGCATCCTTCAACCGGTCCTGCGTATTCTTTAGGTCTTCCTCAGCAACGCGCTGCAAAGCTTTGGCCCTTAGGGCATCGTAGAACGCTGCTTTCACCTCGCCGACGACTTGGTTCCGCGCCCGATCGACATCGGTCCGATAGGCGATCTCTTGGAACTTCGCCTGCTGGGTCGCAACTCGGAGGGTGCCGCTAATGTCGACCGGAACTTGCGCCCCGATGCTGAACAACTGCTGCTGCACGTTTTGATTCACAATCTCAGCCCCGATCGGCTTGTTGAAATTGTGGGGATCGTCGACGATTAGCGACTTGTTGGAGACCGAGTCGTTCAGCCGTAGCACGTCAATCGCACCACCAACCGTCGGGTTGAGGGCCGCGTACGCCTCCGCAGTCCTTCCTTGCGCCGACAGCAAATAGGCGCGTGCCAGGGCAAGGGCGTGATTTGTAACCAAACACAGCCGCACCGCTTGATCGATCGTAAGGGTCCGTCCTTTCAGATAGCTGCCAAGCGCTTCCAATCCAGGCGAAACCTGAAGGGGCTTTGGCGTCATTTGAGCCTGGGCGAACCTGCACGATATGGCCCCAAGGACCAGGATTCGAAAGGCAACGCGTAAAGCTTTGAACATCCCTACTTCCCACCCGCTACCGCTTTGACTTTCTCGCCTTCGGTCAACGAATCGTCCGGATTGGTCACCAGGGTTTCGTAACCAGTCAGCCCCTCAAGGACTTCTATTTCGCCACCGAAATCTCGGCCTAGCTTGACCGGAATGAAGTGGAGTGTGCCGTCCTTGGTTACGGTTGCGACTCGGGTTCCCTTCGCGTCGAATATCAAGCCGGTAGCGGGAATCCTGAGTGTGGCGCCTCCCTCGGCGCCGAGGAACTTGATTTGGGCAAACATACCCGGCTTGAGGGTGTTGCTTGGATTTGGAATCTTGACTTCGATCAGCAGGGTCCTTGAAGTCATATCCAGGGCGCCTGAAACGTGAAACACCTTGCCAAGGAAGATTTTGCCGGGGTACTCGCGGGTCGTAACCTCGGCATTTTGGCTTTCCCGGATGGAGGAAATCGCATCCTCAGGAACGTTCGCCTGCGCCAGAAGAAAGTCGGTCCTCGCCAAACCAAAGAGCCCTCTCGTCGTCACCGTGTTCATCGGGTTTGAGGCGCCGCTTCCGGCCGTGCCGGCGCTGACAAGGTCGCCGACATCTACATTGCGGGCGGTAACCACGCCGGAAAAGGGAGCGACGACATGCTCGAAACCTTGCAGGGCTTCGTATCGACGCACGTTCGCTTGGTCCGAACCCACGTTCGCCTTGGCGGCATCGACGGTTGAGATGCTGGCATCCCTGGCGGCAACCGCAGATCGGTAGTTCGCTTCTGCTGACCTCAATCCGGCTTGCGCGGCCTGAATTCGCTGCTCTCCTGAGCTCACATCGGCTTTCGTCGCTTCGTACTCGGCAAGTTGCGAGCTCACGATGCCCTGCGTCGCAATTACGTCTGCCTGCGCGGAACTGACTTCGGCCTTGGCTGCTTCAACCTTGGCAAGACTTGAGTCGAAGTCGGACTGCTTTTCATCCACGTCCTGCCCGGAGACGGCATCTGACTTGAACAGCTCTTTCCAACGGGCGAGAGTCTTCCTGGCGATATCCTCGCCCACGTTGGCCCTTTGCAACTCTGCTTTAATGCCCTCGAGCCGCCTTTGTGCCTGGGTCAACTTGGCGCGAGCAACATCAACCGACGAATTTGCTTCGACCGCTTTGGCCTGGAGGTGCTTCAAATCCGCTCTGGACTGCCCTAAGTTGGCGTTGAAGAGAGCGATCTGAGACTCGGCGGCGGAAATTGCCGACTGCAAACGACTCACGTCCGCGGTTGCCTGTCCGACTCCGGCCACGGATTTCGAGACTTGAGATTGCGCTTGGAGCACTTGCTGATCCATCTCTGGGGACTCGATATCGGCGAGCACGTCACCTGCGTTCACCTTTGAACCGATGTCCACATACCGAGCTTTGACATACCCTGCGGTACGAGCCTCGATCGTGGTCTCCTCGATCGCCTGAAGGTTGCTCGGAAGCAACAGTTCCGAAGCGCCTTTTACCTTCTTTAATTGCACAACGCTAACTGCCGGCAATTCTGTTTTGAGCGCAGCCACTTCCGTCGAAAGCTTATTGGACTGCTCGATCCGTGGCTTGATACCGATGTAACCCAAAACGAGCACCCCGGAAAGGGCGAGTATAAGAGATGTTCGACGCTTTCTTGGTGGCCTCGGCGCCCTCGGCGGCCTCGGAATAGCTTCCGTCTCCTCATGAGGAGATTCGATATTGGATTGGTTTTCTAAGTTCATTTTGGAGTGACGTTTTAGTCGTAAGTGGGAAAATCACGGTGTTTCTGCAACGAGCTCAATTGGTACTGGATGAGCTTTGCGGAGAACGCTGTATACAAGTGGCACGAATAGCAATGTAGTGATCGTCGCGACAATCAGACCGCCGATGACCGCGCGTCCGAGAGGAGCATTCTGCTCTCCTCCCTCTCCCATCGCGAGGGCCATGGGCAGCATTCCCAGAATCATTGCCAGTGCCGTCATCAGTACCGGGCGAAGCCGCGTACATCCAGCCGTGATTGCAGCCGTTGTCGCGTCATCACCTTCGGCTCGGCGATCGTTTGCAAAGTTGATCACAAGGATGCTGTTTGCGGTGGCAACGCCAACGCACATAATCGCACCCATGAGCGCGGGAACGCTGAACGTCGTATTCGACACAAACAACATCATCAGGATGCCGCTGAGCGCGCCGGGCAACGCGGTGATGATGATAAATGGATCGACCCAAGACTGGTAGTTGACAACAAGCAGGAAGTAAACGAGCACGATGGCCGCCAGTAGCCCAGAGCCCAGTCCGACAAAGGACGAATCCATGCTTTCGACTTGTCCACGCATGACCACCGTGGTGCCGTGAGGAAGCTTCGGGTGGAAAGATGCGATAACATCCTGAATGTCGGCGGCAACTCCGCCCAGATCCCTGCCCTGCACGTTTGCGTAGATGTCAAACGTCGGCTGCACGTTGTAGTGGTTGATAACTGCCGTCGTCTTCCTGCGTGAGACGGTTGCGATGTTGGAGAGCTGCTGGGCACTTCGACCCAGTTGACCGGGTAAAGGCAACTTGCCAAGCTGCTGCAGATCGCTCACATCGTATTGAGGCGTTTGCACCGCCACTAGGTAGCTGACGCCGTTCTTTGGGTTGACCCAATAGTTGGGCATGACCTGGCCGCTGGAACTGAGCGACACCAGCAGGTTGTTCGCTACGTCTTTTTGCGTCAAACCCAACTGCTGAGCTTTTTCGTAGTCGACGTGGACGTGAAGCTCGGGGTTGTCCACCACTTGGTGGACATGCACGTCCGCAGCTCCCGGAACCAACCGGACCTTTTGGGCAATCTGCTGAGCAAGGGCAAAGTTAGAAGTCGAATTTCCAACGACCTGGATGTCGATGGGCGCCGGCAGCCCAAAATTCAGGATCTGGGTCGTAATGTCCGCCGGCTGGAAGAAGAATGTCGATCCTGGATAGGACCGGTTGAGAACTGCTCTTAGTTTCTCGACGTACTCTTTGGTCGGGCCGTGCCCCTCTTTGAGCTGGACAAGGATCTCGCCATCGGAGGGTCCGATTGCCCCAGTTGTGTTGTATGCCACATTGACGCCGCCGACCGGCAAACCCAGGTTATCCAAGGTTAGGTCGAGGTCCTTCGCCGGAATTGTTTCGGCGATCGTATGTTCGACTTCGCTAAAAAGCCGCTGCGTCTCTTCCAGTCGAGTTCCAGAAGGCGCCCGGACATGCAACCGGAATGAGCCGGCGTCGACCGAAGGAAAGAAGTCCTTTCCAATAAAAGGCGCCAGCCCAAAGGAGAGCAAAAAGAACGTGCAAAAGCCGGCGATCACGGGACCGCGATGGTGAACGGCCTTCTGAATCGCATTTCGATAGACGTCGAGCAGCTTCTCAAAGAGCCGATTGAATCGAAGGTGCATCCGCCAAATGGCGTCGCCTTTCATCGCCATCGCTCCGTGGGTCGCATGATCGTGGTGGCGTATCCCGCTGGAATCGACCGGTTCGTGCCCGTGGGCATGCAGTTGGGCCTCTTTGCCCAACAGTTTCTCAGCCATCACGGGCACGAACGTTCGCGAAAGAATATAAGAGGCAACCATCGCGAATACGACCGACATCGCAAGCGGCTTGAACAACGAACCCGCTGCCCCACTCAAAGCCATGATCGGCAAGAACACGATGCAGATGGCAAGTGTCGCGACCAACTGAGGCGCCGCAATCTGCTCGGCGCCGTCGACGATCGCCCGATGAAGGTTCTTTCCTAACCCGAGATTCCGGTAAATATTCTCGATCGAGACGATCGCGTTGTCGACCAAGATTCCTATCGCCAAGGCAAGGCCGCCAAGCGTCATCACGTTGATCGTCTGTCCGACCGCCTTGAGGCAGATGATCGAAAACAGAATTGAAAGCGGAATCGACATCGCGACGATGAGGGTGCTCCGCCAACTTCCGAGGAACAGCAAGATCATGAGCGCTGTTAGGACAGCGGCCAAAGCGCCTTCATGAATAACCCCATCGACCGAAGCCTGTACAAAAACGCTTTGATCCGAGACGACGTCCACATGCAGGTCGGATGGCAAGGTACTGCGAACTTGGGGCAGAGCTTCTCGGATGTGCCGAACCACGTCCAGCGTAGAGGCATCTCCGCTTTTCAGAATGGTCAACAGCACGGATGGCTTACCGTCTTTATCCACGACATTTGTCTGGATGGCATTGCCGTCATGTACCTGTGCCACGTCTCGGACGTACACCATCGCCCCATTCACTTCTTTAATCGGGATGTCGTTGAGAGGCGCGATCGCGGTCGGACTACTGTTAAGGCTCACTACATATTCGCGCGCCGCCATCTTGGCTGTACCCGTCGGTAGGATTAGGTTTTGAGTGTTGATCGCATTGGCGACATCCATCGGCGTTAGGTTCTTTGCTTGAAGGGCCTGCTGGTTCAAGTCCACCATTACCAAACGGGTCTTGCCTCCATACGGCGAAGGGATGGCGCTTCCGGGGACGGATGCAAGTTGAATCCGGATGAAGTTCTGCGCGTAGTCGTTAAGCTGTGCCTCCGACATATCGGGACTGGATATCCCGAGTTGCAAGATGGGAACGCTTGATGCGTTGTACTGGATGATCAGCGGCGGCGTTAGCCCGGGCGGAAGGAGCTTAAGGATGGACTGGGAGGTCGCTGTGATCTCGGCCACGGCAGCGTCGACATTTGCACCAGGTTGAAAATACAGCTTAATGATGCTTATTCCAGGCATCGATTGAGACTCGATATGCTGAATACCGCTAACCGCAGAATTGTACGAGCGCTCAGCATAGTTGACGATGCGCTTTTCCATCACATCAGGAGATGCGCCGGAGTATTGCCAAATAACTGTCGCCACGGGAATGTCGATGTTCGGAAAAACATCGGTAGGCGTGCTTTCAAACGAAACAATTCCCAATATCGCGAATAGCAGTGCCATCACGATGTAGGTGTAAGGTCGGCTTAGTGCCTTTTCAACGTTAAACATGTCGCAGCGGTATTGGGCATCAGGACCTCGCTGTCCCAACAGTCAAAACGAAATCATACCGTGATCAGTTCCGCACTAGACCACGGATAACCGGTCTTGTTTTGTGACTACCTTGCTTCCTTTTAATGTGTCTGATGTCTTGTGCATTCCATTTACTCAGCATATCCTTGTCGATTGTCAAGAGTGGTGTGAGCCGAAATTGAACTCAAACCACCCTACCGGCACAATGCAAAGCCAAATAAACCATAGGGGCAATATCGGAGATAAACGAAACTCCCAAGGCAAGGTCGCTCATTCAGTAGCTTAGAGCAATCTAAGCCGAAACCGCCGAAATATCCCATCTCACACTAACCATTTACATTGGTTGCGTCTAGCATCGCTTAATAGACAACTAATCCAGTCATGTATGTCGTACGCCACGTCCTAATTCCAGACTGGAATAGTCATCTATGTCTGTTACCCGCAGGTCCATCTTAGAATGAGCGAAGATTGTGGAGTTAAGGTAAGAGTGGCGTAATCAAGCGCGCGTTGCCGGGTGATTCCTTGTAATAATTGAGGGGTGAAAGAAGGAATCCTCGCACTGGTCATTGGAGGAATCGCCGGCATGTTTGGCGGTACGTTTGGCATTGGGGGCGGGATTCTCATCGTCCCGGCTTTGGTCTTTGCTCTCGGATTCTCTCAGCAGAAGTCACAGGGCACCTCGCTTGTGGCTTTGCTTGCCCCGGTTGGCATCCTTGCCTTGATCGAGTATTACAAAAGGGGCCAGGTCGACTTTAAGGTCGGCGGCATTATTGCGCTGGGGTTTCTCTTCGGCGGTCTTGCCGGCTCGAAACTTGCCCTCGGCCTAGATGAAGTCACGATGCGGCGGTCTTTTGCACTCTTTTTGGTGTTAATCGCAGGGCTGCTATTCTTTGGAAAGAGTTGAATGGGATTCCTCTCCAAGGTGCGTTTTATTCCTTAGATATGTCGAAGGACTTGTGTTTGCCTACTCAAAGAATACAACCTTGGGAAAAACCGTGCGAATTTCAACGTAGAATTGTGGTGGCGAGGTTTTCGTGAAAAGAAATATCTATCGACTTGTTTTCGGCCTTTCGCTTTCAATGATTATCGGCCTTGCTGCCGCTCAACGAAGCAGTGGCGGGGGGGGTGGCGGCGGGGGTGGAAGCCATTCCAGTTCTGGAGGAGGCAGTCACTATAGCGGCGGTGGCGGAAGCCGTTCCGGTGGCTATTCGGGTGGGTCCGGATACAGCGGATACCGTTCCGGAGGAAGCTCCGGTACCGGTGGATACCGATATAACGGCCTCAGCAGCTTCGGCAGATACCGGTCGGGTGGAACTTCCAGCCTTGGCGGTTCACGATACTCGGGCAGCAGCTATTCCAGGTACGGAGGCGCCACAGGCGTCCAATCAAGATCCGGCGGATATTCTTCCTACCGAGGCACGACCAGTACCTACCACGATTCGAGCCGAATCGGATCTTATAGTGGCTCGGCCAGGTCCGGCGGGGAAAGCTCCTTCCAACAGAGTCACGCAAATCTCGGCCGAAGCGGCGCCGTTTCTTATTCCGGAAACCATAACCTGAACACCGGCGGTCAATCCGTAATCGGCAACACCCGATTTGGATCTGCACCCCGCGGGCGCTTAGGAGGAAACTCGGGTCTGAATAATGTAATCGGCAATGGCGGAAGGGGCGGCCGAGACGGGTTCGGCGGCTGGCGCCACGGATATTGGGGATATGGATTCGGATGGCGAGACAGCTTCTTCTGCTTCCCGTTCTATTGTTTCGATCCGTTCTTGGTGGGCTGCTATGTATCGCCTTGGTACTACTACCCTTGCCTGCCCCCATATGTGGCGGAGTCGAATGTGATCGTCGAGCCAAACGACCCCTACGCAAGTTGGTCTGGCGGCGACTACAACTGGGCGCCCGAAAGCGCAGCAAGTTCGAACCCGGTTCTTGACGACTCTGTTCAAGATATCGTCCAATCGTTCGAGGCGGACGATCACAAGGCGATGGATCGGGTGACACCGCACAGCGGCAGCGTCAGAATCCTTACCGACGGCAAGTACAATTACTCCCTCAATGCGAATGACTTCTACGACACTTATGTCGATGGCGTCGAGAGCACCAAGACCGATCGATATGAGATCTTGGACGTCAAGATGGGCAAAGACGGCAAGACCGCCAAAGTCATGGCCAAGCACATTTACAACGATCCATCCGGCAAGCGAACGACCGTGTACCACACGTACCTCCTTGTTAACGAAGGCACCGAATACGTAATCCGCGAGTTCGGCACCAGCGATACAAGAGCCGGCTAACCTCGCGAGATAGCAAAAACATCGGCGGCGCAGGACCCTCGTCCTAGCGCCGCTTTTGTTTTTTTGCGGCGGACGGAGAGGACGCCGCGTAAGGCAAAGCCGCTAAAGACGCCTGAGTACCTTATAAGTATCGACCCCATTCGTTCGGCGTCTGGACTATTGTGATCGACCACCGAATGGTCGGCAAACGAATGTAGGAGTGATGAAATGTTGAACCAGATTGGTTTCCGCAAGATGGCTTTAGGAGCGCTTTGTGTTTGCCTGGCGGCGGTGGCGGGAACAGCCTCAGCCGGTGGTGGACAGCGAGGGGGAGGATACTCCCACGGGGGTGGACCCACACGTGGTGGAGGATACTCCCATGGAGGCGGATCCGCTCGGGGTGGGGGATACTCACATGGGGGAGGATACGATCGCGGCGGAGGTTACGGTCGCGGTAGAGGTTATGACCGCGGATACGGCTACGGGGGACCCAATGTTGGGTTCGGTTTTGGTCTCGACATCGGGCCCTCTTATTATGCAGACCCCGTCTATCCTGACTACTACCCAGATTACGCCCCCGACTATGGCCCTGCGATTGGTCCAGATGTCGTTATTGGCGGAGGTTACTATGGCGGCGGTGGCTACTACGGCGGCAGAGGTCACGGCGACCGGGGCTACGGCGGTGGAAGCCGAGGCTACGGAGGAGGCCGAGGCTATGGCGGTGGAGGGTATTCGGGCCGAGGCTACGGCGGCGGCGGACGCTCCGGTGGAGGCTACGGCGGTGGAGGTCGCTCCGGCGGCGGCAGGGGTCGTGGCCGCTAAGGCCGATTTTCCGATTCGCCTATCCATGGCCATGGCTGCCCTTTTACGGGCAGCCATGGTCTTTTTGTCGAAGGTTTACACAAACCTAAAACGATGATGGTTCTGAGCATCTCGTTTATTCGACCAATAGTTAGAATGAACGCTTGTGATTGCGGAGTGCGTGATCAACAAGCCGCAGTAGTCTTAACGAATGTGACTGGAAGCAGTTTTGCAATAATAAACGTAGGTTTAACTTACAGCGGTGATAGGTTAGATGCATTCGATTTTAGCTCTTTTGATTTTTTGCACGACAGCGTTGGGTCAGCGGAGCACTCCTTCCACTGCTCCGAGCCTGGCAAGCTACTTGGCTGCTCACCCGTGGGACGCACAAAAAAGAGGACCGATGATTGTGTTGACACCCAATCAGGTGTCGGCCACCAGGAATTCCAATGGGCTAAACACATTTTGTCGCAAGGAGTTCCGCGTCGGTAGCTTGACGGCGATCGCCCCCGCTGAGATGGTGTTGATCGACGATGAGCTGAAGGACCTGCCTAACCTCTACGATGGCCTTCCGCGCCTCGACAAGATCGTTTATCTCATGTCGCTCCTAGATGCCGGTCAATGGAAGACAGCATGTTCAACCGGAATCGGTCTCGCAGATCTCCGGCAAGACCAACGCGTGGTGTACAAGTCGATTCTGCCATCGACATTTACCTACGACAACTACGTTTGGGGGGATCGTGGCGGTTTGGTCCATCTATCCACGGACCAGCCGCAGACAATCACACTGCCTCCAGACGAAGAAGCGAGAGTGCGGCTGCGTTTCTATAAAACCGTCAGTCTTGGAGTTAGGCTGAGGGATGGCGGAAGTACCGCCGTGTCGGCGCAACCGGCCGATTGGCAAAAGCCCGGTGGGCCCGCACCGTTGCGCAAAGACATCGCGCTGGAGGATCGAACGACCTTGTTCGGTATTCAGATTCGTAAAGTCGTCGACAATCGCCTCAAACCCTCGAACCTCGACTACAAGCTGAAGTCGCTTAACAAGCCCCTCACACTGGCGCGAGAAATGACCATCGATGAGATCTGTCGACTAGCTTCAGAGGCAAGCGGCATGAAATTGATGGCCGACGTCCGAATCAGGGGGCTCACGGTCGAAACCGTCGGCCAATCTGTTCGCACCGGAGACGTCCTTCAAGCATTGGCTCTCTGCATTACGGGCGCGTATCGCAGAGTCGGCGACATCATGCTCCTCACCTCGGATCTCGAAGGTATCGGCGAGAAGCTATTGAGACTGGCCTTTTGGAAATGGGATATCGAAGTGGGAAACCTACAGCGTAAACGCGAGTGGAGGCAGGCGATCCGAGCCAACGGAGGCGCTCAAAATATCGCATTTAAAGCAGACGCCATTCCCCTAAACGACGCGATGACCAGGTTCTTGGAGAGTGCCCGAAATTCTGCCCGGGGCACGACAATGCCGGCAAGTGAATTGCCCCAGCAGTGGCAGCAAGTGCTTGACAAAGGCCAGTCGCGCCTTTCTCGAGAAGGGACGGATATCCGCACCGACATTGTCGAGCCAACCGAGTCTGTGTCCTGGAACTTCGTTTTGCCAGACGGACGGAACCTCTTGTCTGAGGGAAGCGCAATCGGCGCCCTCAACGGAATGCTCCCCGCCAATTCGGCAAAAGCCACTCCCCCTGCCGCTCGTCCTCGGAGGCCGATCCTGCTAAGGTCCGGCTCAGGCACGGCGCTTGTATGCAAGACCGACGATCCAAGTGTTGCGGCCCATCTTCCAGCCCTGGCGCAGGCTCACGGGTTTGAAGAGATTTGGGTTCAAACCTGGAATCCGAAGTGCCTTGTTAACATGATCAATTCCGCGAAAGGAGACAGCATTTCGGTGCGCCTCGTCGTCAAACCGTGGGAGTTGCCCCCGGGGACTGCATCGGCGGACCCTGATGTGACGCTCCTTGGCAACACGGCGCGACAGGTCGCCAAGCTTCAGGAACAGACTCAATATTGGCAAAACGCCCATTCAATGTTGGGCTGGTCTTCGGTAGAAGTCGGAGATTCGATTGGCCCAACCGATCCGTTTCGATTGTCTGTCTGGCGGCGGCTTGTAAACTTGACCAAGACCCCAGGATTAACCGGCACGGTTCTGGTGCAGACTGAACCTCCAGGCTATGAGCCAACTGTCAGTGAAGACATGTATGCACCCAAGGAGTTTATGTCTGCCGGCGATTTCGGCTATACAAGAGCACTTCGAAGTCAATTCTTAGCTGCCAATTCTGTAGATCCTGTCGATTTAGTCGGCAACAGCATACACATCGAACGCCTTGATCTCAGCCTTCCCATGTTTGGCGACCCGAATCGAATGTCGGCACGCACAACCGAGCCCGAGCAAGAGCCACAGGGGTATGAGGGCAAATGGATGGCTCTCAGATCCTATGGCAATCGCTCCTCAGTCACTGAATTCGCGAAGCAGATCGATGGAACTATCTTCATCCAGCCGAGATCGCCGATTCAAGACTATCCCCAGGTGAGAGGCTACTCAGTGAGATCCTGGCAACCGGGAGCGGCGTTGCCGACATTTGCTCTATCATCCCGAGGAGAGGAGTTGGAAGCGACTGATACAGCCTATTGGGTCTGGCCACTGGGTTTCCATATCGATCCTGCCGCTGCTTCACGCGTTGATCAGAGCCTAAGGCGCCACATCCAACAGAATCCAAATTCCAAGCTCGCCGTAGATCTTTCCTCCGTCCCGGCGGCCGAGCTGGCAGGAAACCTGGATTCTTGGTTCTACCGTGGGCCAATTCATAAATAACTAATATGAATCCCTAGTTAAGTTCCATACTGCGGCAGGTGATTTCTTATTTACCGGACTCTGGCGTTAGCCGCAGATGGCGTTTCTTCCAACAATCATGTCATACATAAGTGATCAACTAACTCTTTACTGTCGCAGTTTTCACTGAATATACTTGAAGCAAACCGAGCCAGGAAATATTCATTTTCTGATAAGTTTTTCATGATCTATTATCGATGCCTCCGGTAATGTCGGAATATGAATTCAGCCCTGCTTCTATCAGTAGCTGCTTATACCATAGTAGGTTCCATTCCCCGAATGCTACTTGGCGCTCAGGACACAAAACCTCGACTCAGCGCCGGCTCAATGGGTGAATTAACTTGGAAGATGCGCTGGGATGAGGGGCCAGACGGAGGCGGCATCTTGGACAACATAGTTATCGTCAAGCTATCGCTCTCAGCAGAATCTATTGGCGAGGCGGCCAAGCCGGCACTAACGTTTTTCGCCGGATCCGGTTTCCAGCAGCGAAAGATTCAGGCAGTTCAAGTCCCGTGTGATGCTCTCGGTAAGCTCGTCCCTTATCTCGTAGGGGTGATCCACTCTGACATCCGATCACTGGCGGCTAGCGGCGAGATATTACAGCTATCAATTAACGGTCGTTCTTACGTTGATCCAACCGACCCCTATCTCTTCGCCGAAAACATGAAGTCACAGAGGATCGCAACCGATTTGTTGTCTAAACCGCGACTTGGCGAACAATCGGCGGTCGTATTTCGTGTTGGTGAACAGAACGTTGGCGCCAGAACGCGAATCGAATGGCCCGTCAGGCTCGTGATAGGGGATCAAGGCCGAAAACTCAACATGGATAACGCCAAAAGCCTCCTTACTTTCCTCGTCAAAGCCGTTCACCTCCTCAGAGACGCCGGTTTCTCAGACTCTGAGCTAGGGGTTCACAAGTCGTAGAGTACTTCATATGTGCGCCCCTCGATCATAGAAATCATCGCTATTATCCAACTGCTTCTTCGCCAGATCGGCGAAAGTCGTGCTGTCCAAGACAGCGGAAATAGCATTCCTTGCCTCCTTGAACGACATTCGAAGTGAGCAAATCTCGGGGTTCGGACATCCGCATTCGTCATATTTCGTTACGCTGACACAACTGATTGGCGCAATTGGCCCATCTATGGCTCTAATAACGGACCCAAGAGTGATTTCCTTGGGCTCTACAGCTAGAAAATATCCTCCGCCCGGCCCCTTTCGACTCTGGACGAAGCCCGTCATTCTAAGGGATACAAGGATCTGCTGAAGGAACTTATAGGGGATGTTCTGGCGCTCGGCGATGTCATGGATCTTTATCGGACCCGTTTCGTAGAAAAGGCTTAGGTCCAGCATCGCTCGGGTTGCATATTGGGCACGACATGAGAGCATAGTTAAAGTTTAGGATTAAGAGGAAAGTGGGCTGCAAAAGATGGGTATTACCGACGAGTGCCAAGCCCATATCGGATGGAAACTGAATCGCAGAGAGGCGGCGCCAGGATCACTCCCAGAACCGCCCTTCAACAAATGACGCATATTGTCAACTGACAGGTGTATCACTTGTTCCGAACTCTCGTATCACGTATTCATCGCCCTCCTTCACTAAGAGGTACGTTTGATAAACAGAAGTTCGCTTGCCAAAGGGATCGTTATAGATATGCTTTGCCATAACGCTAGCAGTGGTTCCTCGAGGGCTGGCCTTGACATCCAGGATCTCAAAGCGATCCGTCTTTGTGCTTTCGATTCCGTCAACGTACGTATCATAAAAGTCATTAGCCTTTAGTGAATAATCGTACTTGCCATTGGTGGTAATTCGTACCGACCCACTGTGGGGTGTTACGCGATCGATCGCATTGTGATCGTCTGCCTCAAACGACTGAACCAAGTCTTCCACCGAGTCATCTAGAACCGGATTAGGGCTTGCGTTGCTCTCTGGCGCCCAGCTGTAGTCGTCGGTCGGCGGATTCGGGTACGGATCGGCGTTCTCAATGATCACGTTCGGCTGAGCGACGTAGGGTGGCAAGCACGGATAGGCGTACCAAGGCGAAAAGTAGCACGGCGCGAGGAAGGGGTCGAAGCAGTAAAACGGGAAGCAGAAGAAGTTGTCGCTCCAGCCTGCCCCATAACCGCAGTATCCATTTCGAAAACCACCGTCAAATCCTCCTCGACCAAATCCGCCGCGTCCGTCACGACCGAATCCACCACCAACACCTATTACTCGTCCGACTCCGCCACGATCACCCCTGCCTCCGTTTCCCGAGAATCCTCGTCCACCACTGGTAAACGTGTTGTGGTTCCCTTTATACGCGACCGAACCACTTCGAGATTCGCTTGCGTGCCCACGACTAAATCCGCCGTTAGAACCAGGCCGTCCGGTTCCAACGCCTGACGAACCTGTCCTGAATGAGGAGCGGCCTCCACTTGATCGGTGGTACACACCGCTTGAGGTACGACTCGAGGTATAGCCTCCTGATCGTGACTGATACCTTGAGGAAGAGTTACCTTGGCCGTAACGGGAATATGAAGAGGCGCCACCACGGCTGTAACGCGAAGACGAGCCACCAGCCGAGTACGACCTATTCGAGCGATAGCCGCTACCATATCTCGATGGGCCGGTCGCCATAGATCGTCCACCAGATCTAGATGGCCCCCCAGAAAACCGGGAGGGACCTGAGGACCTGTAGCCACCACCGAATCTGGAGTATCCACCCGAAGAGCGGAAAGAAGACCCTCCCGAAAATCCTCCGCGTGCACCACCGCCAGAGGAAAAACCGCCGCCGGAACGTCCTCCGCCCCCAGAGTGCCCTCCACCACCTCCTCGTTGAGCGTTTACAAAACCCGCTGCCAGAGCAATTGAACAGAGGACTAAGAGTCGAAATACAGTTTTCTTCACGGGAACCTCGCTTAGTGCGAATTACGATCCAAGACGCTTGTAGTTACTTAGAATGATGTCCCAAGAACCGGGTAACTCCTTACCTGAGCTATTTCTAAGGAAGGACAGTGCAATATCCTAATCTGACATTGTCTACTGAAACAATCAATATTACAGTTTTCTGTTCGCACTCAAAAAAAGGGGCACTACCCCTCTTACCACAGGTAGTGCCCAAAGCCCATATTCCTTACATTGCTTGAGAAGGCTCTTTCTTGGCCCCTTCACAACATCGAACACCGTCAGTGACCAAAACCGCCTCCGCCAAATCCACCCATTCCTCCGCCGCCAAAGCCGCCCATACCGCCGCCAAAGCCGCCCATGCCACCGCCCATACCGCCCATGCCGCCACCCATTCCCATACCACCCATTCCGCCGCCCATACCACCCATACCCATACCGCCGCCCATGCCACCCATACCCATGCCACCCATACCCATTCCTCCCATGCCCATACCGCCTCCCATGCCGCCCATACCTCCTGCGGCCATTCCATTCGCGATCGTGCTCATTTCAGGGGCTATTAAGTAGTTCTGATTGCCTGCCTTCTTTCCAAGCATCATCGCAATAAACTCGGGATCTGCCGATCGGATTTTGATGCGACGAATGATCGTTGTTTTGACCGGGGTGATTTCTTCTGTCGAGCCCGGTGTTGGAATCGCCGTCTCCGATCTTTTGACGATTTCATAAACGCCACCCTCGATCCGATATGTTGCATCGACCTGCCGCAGCATGTTCTGCAGTGCCGTGTCGAAGGACACGTTCTTAAGGCTTACGGTCACCGAACCCTGCACTTCTGGGGCAATTGAGTAGGAGACGTTTACGTTCTTGAATAATGCACGCAGGCCCTCACGAACGTCTGCTTGATCCAGTTCCAAAGAGGAAATCTGTTTCTGGGAAATGTCCTCTTGCGCGATGGCAATAAGAGGCAGTGCGGTCAGCAAACTTATGCTGAATATCATGCTCATTGCGAGCTTAATTGACTTTTTCACCTATTAACCTCCCACCCGCCGATCACTCGATCTATCCCGGCAGCATACGGGCCAGTTCCATCGGGATCATTAGGTGCTTAATTTTTTCAAGATAATCCCTAAACCAGCTCGTATTGAGATAGCTTAAACGATTCTAAGCACAAATTAACAGCTAAGCACTTCTACTTTCGAGTTTACTACTAATCCGATCAACATAAGCGATCTATGGTTAATTGAGGCGTCTAAGCAGACAACGTCATTGTATAAACACACTAGCTGTGAAAGTTCTCAGAGCTCCGCGTAGGAAGTATTTCTAAGGTTAATCCCATATGTAACCTGCGTATAGTTATGCTGAAGCCAGGTTGGCCGGCGATTCACAACTTGGAAAGAGTCTGTGCCAGACCAAGGCGAGGTGCTAGGTACCTTCGCGAAGCCTGACGGAACGTAACAGTCACGCAATTCGCCGCGCGCTGAAGGAGCGCTACGAGCTATGAAGAAAGCATTTACCCTGATCGAATTGTTGGTCGTGATTGCGATCATCGCGATCCTTGCTGCCATTCTGTTCCCGGTGTTCGCTCAAGCGAAAGACGCTGCCAAGAAGACTGCTGACCTTAGCAACTTAAAACAGTTCAGCCTTGCTACTATCATGTATGCAAACGACTACGACGACACCATCTTTGCCCACCAGTGGAACTGCGGTGGCAGTTCACTAAATAACTACACTGCGCAATATGTGTGCCAAGATTATCTTGATGCCTTTGGGAATCTCCTTCCTACCGCGCCCGATCTAGTAGGCGGGGTCGCGAGCCATGTCAACATGCATGACTATTGGTGTTATACGGTATACCCATACACTAAAAACTACCAAATGTTCAGAGGGCCGGATACTACTACACCCTTCTGGCCAGGTGGAACAACGAATGTTCCCTTTCCAAGTTTCAACGGCTCGGTGCCAGGTGATAACTACGGCGGACAAAACAGCTACGCATTTAATGATGTGTGGCTGAGCCCTTCAACGCTGCCGGGTGGGGGATCTACGGTTCCTCCCATGTTGCCGACGTTGACGTCGATTCCACGGGTTGCAAGTACGATCATGATCATGGACGCAAGCTTCTACGGCGCCGCACCTGACGTTTCCAACCAATCAGGCCTCTGGAATTTTGCATACGGCAATGGCTTCGAGACCGCGTACGTGCAGAGCCAGAATCCCAATTACTTGGCGTACTGGATGAATCAAGGGGCATCCAATTGGAGTCAGAGCGGCGGGCTCGTAACACCTGTGCAAGCCCTTTCGATGATTCCAATGCGGTACAACGGGCGGCTAAATGTCGCATGGTCAGACGGTCATTCCAAGAGTCTCGACTGGCACGTTACCGTAGGAAATATCTGTTACTGGTCAACCGACATCGAGGGCGCCCACCCCAATTGCCCTGATTAGGCCAATTCGGATGAAGGGAGTGTAGCCCGGCTTCAGCGTGGATGCTGGGATACATTCCCTCCTTCCAATATCATGCCCGGAGGCTAACCTTAACTGTCGTTCCTTCGTTTAGGCGACTCGATATCTCAATAGAGCCGCCATGAGCCTCACATATGCTTCGACAGATCGACAGGCCCAAGCCAGTACCGCCATCGTTTCGCGTGCGTGACGAATCGACTCGGTAAAACCTCTCAAAAACGTGCTCAAGGTGCTCAGCCGGAATTCCGATCCCGGTATCGGAGACCAAGATTTCTACGATCGCATCGTTTCTCGCTGCCATTACCGAGACCTTCCCGCCAGCCGAGGTGCTTGAAAGAGCATTGACCACCAAGTTAGTCAAAAGCCGATCCAACAAGAATCGATCGGCAAAAACCGAAAGGTCTTCCAGGATTCTCTGGCAAAGGTCCACGCCTTTCTGTTTGGCTTGCGCCCCAAGCGCCTCGACAACAGCTTCGGCAGATTCAGTGACCGAAACCCGCTCCATCTCAAGTGGGATCTCCTTTGCGTCGGTTCGCGAAAGGAACAGCAGGTCGCTGACCAGGCGCATCATCCTGTCCGACGCACGGTCTGCCCCGACCAACGCGGTCCTGTATTCCTCAAGCGACGGCGGGCCGGAGAGCGCCACCGAGGTATTGACCTTAAGCGCGGTGAGGGGCGTTCTTAGCTCGTGCGACGCGTCCTGGATAAACCGCTTCTGGGACTCGAAGGACGAATCCAAGCGTTCGAGAACTAGGTTGAATGCAGTTCCAAGCTCTGCAAGTTCTTTGTCCGGCTCAACCGTCAGCCTCTGACCCAGGTTCTGAGCATCGATCTTCCTGACAGCGGCCACCATTCGTTTGACCGGTCGAAGGCTCGCCCCGCTGACGAACAGGCCGCCAAGTCCGGCGACGACAATCGCGATCGGGACCATGTGAAGCAGCGCGTGGTCGACTTGCTGCACACCCAATTCCGTCTGCGCCTCCGACTGCGCTACCTGCACAACCAATCGAACGTTTCCATCTTGCAAAACAGGTTTGGAAAGGAGCCTGAACCGATCACCGCCAACCTGGATCGATCGGAACTCCGGAGTTCCGCCCAGGGCGGTCTGCAAGGACTCCTTATCGTACGGCTGATCGTTTATCCTCGACTTGAACCACTCGCGAAAGAGGAGTTGACCATCCGGATTGAAAATCTTGATTCGGGAATCAATGGACCGAGCGTCCATGCCGGGAATTTGAGCGGACTCCTGGGAGCTGCCTCCCATGCCGGAATGTACTTTTCGAATCAAGTCGTTTGCTTGGCTTGCGGTCTTGGCATCTTGCGACAAAACCGCGGTTGCCAGACTTGCAGCGGTGTCCGCCGCGACAAGAAGATGGGCGTCGGATTGCTTGGTTAGGTCAGACAATACGACAAGGTGGATCGTAAATCCAAGGCCGATGAGCGAAACCGTGAGTACCAGTGTGTTCCACAAAAAAAGCCGGCGGCGAAGCGACCCAATACGAATCATGCCTGTCCATCCGGGCGCCTCATGGAATATCCGACGCCTTGGATCGTGTGGATAAGTTTCGGCGCTCCAGGGCGCTCAATTTTCAGCCGCAGCCTTCTGATCTGCACGTCGACAATGTTTGAGTAGCTGTCCTCGTTGTTCCAAATCCGAAACTGAATCGCATCCCGCGTGAGAATTCTCCCTTCGTTGAGCGCCAACGCTTCCAGCAGCTCGTACTCGCGGAAGTTGAGGCTCACTTCTGCGCCCTCGATCGTCACCAGCCTGCGTTGTAAGTCGATGGAAACATGCCCGATTTCCACGACCCTGCCTCGATTGACTTTATCGCGCCGCACGAGCGCCTTTAACCGGGCGAGAAGCTCCGGAAACTCAAACGGCTTTACCAGGTAGTCGTCGGCGCCACACTCGAGTCCTTGTATGCGATCGGAGATTGAGTCTTTCGCCGTCAGCATGATAATCGGTGTCGAGTTGCCTGCCGATCTCAGGCGCTCGCAAACTTCGGTACCGCTTCTAAGCGGCAACATCAGGTCAAGCACAATCGCCGCATATCCGTTCTTGGCCGCAAGCTGCTCCCCCAATACCCCGTCTCTGGCGAGATCGACGACGCACCCAGCAGAAACAAGCCCCCTCCGGATTCCATGCGCAATATCGTCGTCGTCCTCAACCACTAACAATTTCATCTTGAATAGAAAGAGTCTATCAGCGTTCATCTCGCGGTCATTTCAGTAAGCGACCATGTGCTCCGACGGTGGCGAAAAGCCGCCGAGGAGAAATGTATGAAACGCTACGGTTTTACGCTGATCGAGTTGCTCGTGGTGATCGCGATCATCTCGATTCTCACTGCGATCCTCTTCCCGGTGTTTGTCCAAGCCAAAGTAGCGGCCAAAGGAACGACCTGCATCGGCAACTTGCGGCAAGTTGCCGTCGCCGAGGCGCTGTACCTGGCTGACTACGACGATACATTCCAGACGGTAGTTGCTACGGGCATGAGCGGAATGCCGGATCCAATGGCAGAAGAGCTCAAGAGCTATCTTAAGTCGAATGACCTTCTGTTCTGTCCATTCCGATTCGACGACGACTGTGTGGGCGCAAACGGGGCGGCCTCAAGATGCTTCGGCTACGGTTTTAACTGGGGTTTCTATAATCCTTGGGACGATGGGATCGGGTTGCTCGGGCCCATCACTGCAACCGGAGGACTTCATCAGTTCATCTTCGTAGGCAAATCAGCCTCGGAATTGACGGAGCCGTCCTCGACGTTTTTGGCTGGAGATACCTGGTCCACTCCGCCCTATAACCTGGCTGTTTTCGAAGATTGGAACGGCGCTGGCTCGGCAAGGCACACCGGCCGCTTCAATTACGCATACACGGACAGTCATGCAAAGTCCGTGCCCCAGCATCACGGCTATACGGCTGCTGATACCTATGTAGTCGGAAACCAATCCCGAATCCACGTCATCGGCCCAGCCGACACCCTCTCGCCATCGAGACCCTCCGACCTTAACAGCTTCTGCAGTGCTCCCGACTCAAGCGACTGCAAGTTAATCGTGAACTGGTTCCTATCCAACACGAAATTCGACAGCCTCCAGTGAGATAACCAAAATGAAAAAACACCGAAATCTAATTCTCGTCCTTGTTTCCCTCTCTTGCGTCGCCGGCTCGATTGCCTGGATCCGAGCCCAAGTCTCCCCGCCGATGGCGGTTATGCACTCGGCCAACCACATCGCAAATCGAAAACGCCCCACCGTATCTGCTACCCACGGGATGGTTGCGCAAGTCTCCAAGCAGCTTGGCCTCTCTCAAGAGCAGGAGAGGCAAGTCGAAAAGATCGTCGATGCGGCACAGCCTCAAATGGCGGCAATCCACTCCGACAAATCCATAACACCCCAGAAACAGATACAAGGAATGTCCAAGGCTTTAGATGATATAGTCGCGAAAGTGAGCAAGATCTTGACGCCTACACAGCAAGCACAATTCAAGCAAATGGTTGCCGAAATGCGAAGTCAACACTCCCATCAATGACGTCGGCCCAACCGGGTAACCTCATGACAAGATGCAGGAGTACTTGGGGATAATTGTGATGCTCGCAGTCGCGGCGGTTTTATCCGGCGTGTTCGTCACAATTAGTTGGTTCTTGGGCCCAAAAAAGGTCATGCCCTTCAAGTCGTCGCCTTATGAATGCGGCGTGGAGCCGATTGGCGATGCCCATGAGCGATTCCCGATCAAGTTCTATCTCGTCGCTATCGTGTTCATCCTGTTCGACATAGAGGTTGTGTTTCTGTGGAGCTGGATGACGGTGTACAAGAACTCGGATACCCAGTTCGTCGTATTCAGCTTCTTCGAGTTCTTGACTTACATGGCCACTTGGATCTTGGGTTACGTGTACGCAATAAAAGTCGGCGCCATCGATTGGGACGAATCAGCAACTTTGGCGCCGGAAAAGCTGGGCGGATTGAAGCCTGAAATTGAGACTCTTGAGCCGTTATTGGTTGGAGGTACGAAGTGAGCCCAACCTCAGAAGGAGAAGCGTTGGAGATCGCAAAGGTCCGAGAGGCGTTTCCAGATGACTTGCTGAAAGTAAAGGAGTTTCGCGGAGAGACGTATCTTTGCGTGACGCGGGCCAGTCTGCCTGGAATCGTCAAGCTCCTCAAGGAAGACGCCGATCTCCAATACACCTATTTCAGTGAGTGCGTAGGCGTCGACTACAGCCGATGGACCCACGAGCGAGACTTGGAAGGCAGATTTGAGGTCGTCTACAACCTCATGTCCCTTAAAGGCCATAAAAGAATCTTTCTAAAAGTGGGTGTCGACGACGGTCAAACCGTTCCCTCCTTGAAGAGCATCTTTTTAGGGGCGGAGTACCCGGAGCGCGAGGTCAATGACCTATTCGGCGTGATCTTTGAAGGTAATGAGCAGACGACTCGATTCCTGTTGCCTGACGACTGGATCGGATATCCGCTAAGGAAGGAGTATCCGCTCGGCGGAGACGACGTACTGTTTGACAAAGGCAACAAGGGACCTGCCGTTGAGGACATGATGATGCCTCACGCGGGCGAAAGCTTTGAGGGCCGCACCGGCTCCTCCGAGATCAGCGGACGCTGATCCTACGCTTTGCATTCAAAAAGGGCGGTTACCCTGAGTCAACCGAATAACCGCCAAACACATCCAAGTGCTCTGATCGTAACGAATTTATTATCGCGCCCAGCGGCGCAATTCGCGCGTCCTGCTTTCCCGGTACCCCTAAGCAGGGCTACGTCATACCAACGATCGAAGCCGCACGGCGGCGCCTTCTGGCGTAACATCGCGCTGCGCTTCTGCGAGTAGCTCGAAGCCAACCATGAACTTTCTGACCGTCGCCGAGCGAAGGAGCGGTGGATAGAAGTGGGCGTGAAGCTGCCAGTGAGGATGAGAATCGCCGTCGGTTGGGGCCCCGTGCCACCCCATCGAGTAGGGGAAGCTTGTTTCAAACAGCTTGTCGTACGCTTGAATGCCGGTTCGCAGCATGGCGGCAAGGTCGTCGCGTTCTGCCCCGGTCAAGTCCGGCAGACGCTGTACGTGGCGCCGAGGGACCAACAGATACTCGAAAGGCCAGATAGCCCAAAATGGCACAAGCAATACCCAATGTTCGGTCAGGGCCACAATCCGGGTCTCTGCCAAAATCTCCTGGGTAACCAAATCCAAAAGCATGGGCTGGTCGTGCGACTCCAGATATGCCTTCTGGCATGCCGCCTCTCGCGCTACGAGAGAGGGTAGATAGTCACATGCCCAAACTTGGCCATGAGGATGGGGATTAGAAGCGCCCATCGCCGACCCTTTGTTCTCGAAAATCTGGACCCACTTCATACGGGACCCGACCTCGACGATTTGGTCGCCCCACATATCAATTACTCTGCGGATCGAAGGGAGATCCATATTTCCCAACGTCAGATCGTGGCGCGGAGAGAAACATAGCACCCGGCATTCGCCTGCCGCACGTTCGCTCCTTAACAAGCCCTGTTGAAGCGGCTCGGCTCCGTCAAGGGCGGGAAGCAGCGCGGCAAAGTCGTTTTCAAACACGTAGGTATCTGCGTATGCAGGGTTCCGCTCGCCATTGGCTCGGAGGTTTCCCGGGCATAAGTAGCATTTCGGGTCGAATTCCGGTCGCTCGTCAGGAGGAAGCGTCTCTTTTTGGCCAAGCCAAGGCCGCTTGGTCCTATGCGGTGACACTAACACCCACTCGTCCTGCAGAGGATTGTATCGCCGGTGTGGATGGTCGTAAAAATCCGCCATGAAATTGGAGCCGATGACAGGACTCGAACCCGCGACCCGCTGTTTACAAAACAGCTGCTCTACCACTGAGCTACATCGGCGAAAGCGGCCTAATGGTGAACCATTAGGCCGCCGTTAATCAAGCGCACGAGGCTATTAGATTTTTCCGCGCTTTCTCGTGCGCACTAATTTGGGGCTGCCATCCGTTCCATAACCGAGCTTATAGCCGGAAGGAAGGTTTTTGAGCGCCTCAGCAAGATCCGAGGGCATCGACACTGCCGCCGATCGGCGGCGTGCTCGTCGCTTCCCGGGATTGAGCACGTCAAATGCTTCGGTAGCGTCGGCATCTTTGTCGAGAGCATTGAGCTGCTTGGCATCGATCTCATAAAGCTCCGAAGACGCTGGGAAGGACAAGAAAAGGTAATTCGAGCTGCTCAGCATCCTTGCTTTCACAGGTACCGAATACTTCTTGACACCGACCTTAATGGAGAGAACACCCTCCTTTTCTTGAGCCTTGAATTTGAGCGAATTTTTGACGTTCTGGACAGTTTTCTTCAACGTTAGCCTCTTAGCTTGACTTGCCTAATATACACTAAGAAGTGGTTAATAATCTCCGATTACCGCATGAAGTCCTGTTTTTTGAAAAGAAACTCAAACCAAAACGTTGTCGATTAAACGCGTTTTTCCTAATCGGGCAGCAACAACCAGAGCACAAGGTCTCGATAAACTCCTGATCTCATGTGCCGTCTCTAACTCGATAAGTTCAAAGTAATCGACACGGAACCCGGCATCTTCCAAGGTTACTTTTGAGTGTTTAACCGCTTCACCAATTGATCCTTGGTTAACCGCGCTTGAAAGAAGCATCCGTTTACACGACGTTAGCTGATTGTAAATGAGTGGCGCAAGGACTCTTTCCTCATCTGTTAAGTAAGCATTTCGGCTCGACAACGCCAGGCCGTCCCAATCTCTGACCGTCGGTTGAAGGCTAAGTCGCAGCGGTATATTTAGATCCTCCACCATGCGCTTTATGACGAGGCACTGCTGCAGATCCTTCAGACCGAAATACGCTACCTCGGGCCCAACGATGTTGAAAAGCTTGCAAACTACCGTCGCGACTCCTGCAAAGTGGCCGGGCCTCACCTCACCCTCCCATCGAGTCGTAACTACGGGCACATGAACAGTCGTTCCAGGGCGCGGATACACCTCTTCCACGCTTGGCGCAAACAGAATGTCGACGCCTACACCCTCGGCTAAGTTTGCGTCTTGATTAATATCTCGTGGGTACCTCTCAAAATCTTCGCCGGCGCCGAATTGCGTCGGGTTCACGAAAAGCGAGACGACGACCTGCTTGCATTCGGCCTTTGCGGTTCGCATA
>Ga0207024_10070_pt1 | contig 31765 bp, 24 predicted proteins | sample Alteio_BWMinCont_44_FD_153470 | JGI IMG/M metagenome (GOLD analysis project Ga0207024, IMG submission 153470) | Enriched cells from forest soil in Barre Woods Harvard Forest LTER site, Petersham, Massachusetts, United States -... | ecosystem: Environmental > Terrestrial > Soil > Temperate forest >...
GGCGTGCAGGCATCTCGGCTAACCTCTTATCGCTTGGCGGATTGGCGATAAGCATCGGCATGATGATCGATGCAAGCATCGTTATCACTGAGAACATCTATCGAAACGTGAGCGAAGCTTGGCACGAGGGCGACGACATCGAAAGTGTCGTCTTAAGAGGCGCCGTACAAATCGGCCGTCCCGTATTCTTCGCGATTCTGATCGTCATCGCCGCGTTCATTCCTTTACTTGCTCTTCGGGGAATCGAAGGAAGGCTTTTTGTGCCCCTCGCCTTGTCGATCATCTTCTCGATGGCAGGTTCCGTTTTCATGGGCTTCGTAGTGGCTCCGGCCCTTTGCGTAGTCTTACTCCGAGGCGGACATCCTGAACCGGCCAATAGGCTTGTTCAATGGCTTCGATCCCATTACGAGAGGTGGCTCGATACATCGATCAAGAAACCTTCTCGCGTTGTCATCGTATGGCTCTCCCTTACCGCACTTAGCTTGCTTCTCTTTTCGTTGACCGGCTCCGAGTTTCTACCGAGCCTCGATGAGAACAACTTTAGGATCCGCGCTACTTTGCCGGCAAGTATCTCTTTGGCTGAAGCGACTTCGCTTGCCGAAAGGATGGAGTCGGTCATCGTCACCAACCCCAACGTGGAACATGCAATCTCCTATGTTGGGCGAGCTACGCTTGGCGGTGACCCCGAATCGGTTAGCAATTGCGAGATCTCGGTACCGTTAAAACTTCCCAGCACTTGGGTCGGCGCTCACTCGAAATCGGAACTGGAACAGCAACTCCGAACGACACTATCTCAGTTCCCAGGGGTGGAATTCGAGTTCTCACAAGAGTTGGAGATGCGAAACGACGAGCTGATCTCGGGTTTCAACACGCCGATCTCAATTTTTGTCAGGGGCGATGACACCAATATTCTTATCAAGAAGGCAAACGAGATTGCAGATGCCCTTAAAAAGGTTCAGGGCGCGACCGACGTCGCCGTTGAGGAAGTCTCCGGAATCGACGATCTGGACATCATCCCGAATCGCGAGGCGATCGCCCGGTACGGCATCAATGTGTCCGACGTGATGGATGTCGTCCAATCTGCGGTCGGCGGAGCGACGGCAAGCACCTTCTACGAAGGCGAGAAGCAGTTCGATATTCAGGCGAGAATCATGCCCCAGTATCGCAATAACGTAGAGACGATTGGGAACCTGTTAGTCAGTTCGTCATCCGGGCAAAGAATTCCCCTCAAGGAACTTGCCAAGATTGAAGTTCGCCAAGGCCTTGCCGAAATTGGGCGGATGGATACAAAGCGCCGTGTTGCCGTACTAGCGGATGTTCACGGTCGATCGGTTGGCAGTGTCGTCAACGACGCCAAGGCGTTAATTGACAAACAGGTCAAGCTGCCTGCCGGCTACACCATCGTGTGGGGCGGCGCGGTTGAAGAGTTGCAGCATGCACTTGAGACCCTCGCATGGGCGATTCCCGCTTCCCTGCTGTTGATCTTTATCCTCGTTTATGCTTGCTTCGCATCTTGGCGGGATTCGTTGGTCGTCCTGACAACGATACCGTTGGCAATTATCGGAGGTACCGCGTTACTCCTAATTATGGGGTTACCCATTTCGGTGCCAGCGATTATTGGCTACATCGCCAACTTTGGAACCGAAGTCCAAAACGGCACGATCATGGTCTCGTTTATCAACCGATGGCGCAAGAAGGGCTACTCCGTGCGTGAGGCGGCGGCGTTCGGCGCAACTGAGCGGCTGCGGCCAGAGATTCTCAGCGCCTTGATCGGCGTCTTAGCCCTCATTCCATTCCTATTGACCTCTGGAATTGGTGCGACGGTAGAGCGCCCTCTGGCTGCCGTCGTAATCGGAGGGATCGCCCTATCCAGGCCCGTTGCCTGGTTCCTTCTTCCGACGCTTTACGTTTACTTCGATAAAGAGGGGCGCGCAGCCATTAAAGAAGACAAAGGCGTCCGTGAACTCGATCCGAAGGATTTGCACGTTATCGATCCAAGTGAATAGTCTCGTGATTATACACAGAGTCTGTGTATAATTGAAAAGTGAGGAACGTAACCATCTCGATAGAGGCGGATCTATTGGCAAGAGTGAAGGCACACGCTGCAAAGCGAGGTGTCTCCGTCAACGCTCTTATCAAGCAACTCCTTTCCAAGGAATTGGCTATTGACGACCGCGATTGGCTAGAAACGTTTTTCCAAAAAGCTGACGATCTTGGGTTGCGGTCTGGAGACGGGATTCCCTTGTCTCGGTCGGAGATTTACGATCGCTAGGTCATTCATCGATACCAACCTGTTCATCTACGCAGAAGATGGTTCAAGCCCAAAGCAAGTTCAAGCGCGCGAACTCCTACGCAGCGTTCTGAGAAAAGGGGATGGCGTAGTCTCTACGCAAGTAATGCAGGAGTTCTATCAAAACCTGACACGAAAATTAGCCGCGAGACCGGAAGACGCCGCGGATCTGGTTCGTAGTCTCAAGCGATTCGAGGTCGTTACGATATCCCCAGAAATCATCGAAGATGCGATGATTTTACATAGCGCTAGAAAGACGTCGTTCTGGGATTCCTTGATCGTTGCCTGCGCTGCATTTGCAAACTGTGGAACTCTGTATTCTGAGGACATGGGTCATGGTCAGTCAGTAAAAGGGGTTCGAATCGTCAACCCGTTCGCATGAAGGTAGCATGGCCTGGTGCATAGATGCATGCTTGGGTTCATGGCTTGTGTAGCAGTCTTTGGCTGCTCGAAGGCTGGTTCTCAAATAACGGAACCAGCGACTGCCAAGCCGAGGACGCCCGTAAATCCCGAGAAGGCCCTATATGACCAGGTCAGCTCAGGTGCTTACCAGATCAGCGCTGCGATTGACTCGATTGAAGCTGTTCGCAAGACCGCCCGAGAGATCGCGAGCCGTGAAAAAGGCAACACTCAGAAGGCGCTTTTTGCCATTTCAGCGAGTTTGGATGATGCCGGAAAGGCGCTCGCCGATTACGGCGACGATCCGCCACCGTTTGAGGAATTCAAGAAAAATTTCGCTGCCCAAGACGATAGGCGGCTCAAAGCGATCAGTGCCGCAAATCAATCGCTTTCAGATCTTGGCGATGCTCAGGACACCTTGAGTGACTTGCTTGACAGTCATCCCCCGGAACCGGAAAGCACCGAGCTTAATAATGCGGACTCGGCACTCGATGACTGTGTTCAAGCAGTCGAAGGCGCCGTCAAAGCGATGGGAGGTCGCGTTCCAGCTGCCGACGAGGCCAAAAACTAACCTGGTGCCGGGGGCGGGACTCGAACCCGCACGGGTTTAACCCCAATGGTGTTTGAGACCACCGCGTCTACCATTCCGCCACCCCGGCCGGCAGAAAATGATACCCCGAGGTAAGGTGAATTCATGGCACAGGAAGTCAAAGTCGGCGTTGCCGGGCTAACGCACGGACATGTTTGGGGATTGATTAACGCTTGGAAGAAGGTTCCGGGCGCACGGTTGGTTGCGGTCGCGGATGAAACGCCACTGCTGGAGAACGCTTTAGCCGATTTCGACAAGAGCTATATCGACTGGCGCGAAATGCTGGCCACAGAACAGCTCGACGCCCTTCTCGTTTGCAGCAACAACCGGGAATCGACGGAAATTACAATCGTGGCTCTTGAGAAAGGCATTCCTTGCTTGGTAGAGAAAGCAATGGCGGCCGACGCTGCGGACGCGGATAGAATGCTGGCGGCCCAAAAGGCATCCGGGAAAACTCTGATGATCAACTGGCCATTGGCCTGGAATCCGTGGCTGTACGAGATAAAGAAGCAAATAGAAGCAAGCGCAATTGGCCATCCGTTTCACATGCGGTTCAGCATCGGCCATAGCGGCCCGAAAGAGATCGGCTGCGACGAGTACTTCGTCGGCTGGCTGTATGACGAGAAATTGAACGGTGGTGGCGCCATCGCCGACTTCGGCTCATACGGCGCCGTCCTTTCCCGATTCCTCTTTGGCATGCCGGAGACCGTCTTTTGCGTGCGAGGCAACTTCACCAAGGATTACGAAGTGTGCGACGATCACGCTTTGATGGTGCTCAAGTACCCAAAGATGAGCGTTACCCTCGAAGGAACTTGGGCTACGGCAGTCGGCGATTCCGGCGCGAACCCAGTGATATTCGGGAAGACCGGCACGCTTGGTGTCTACGGCAGCCAACTCAAGCTGCTCGCCCCGAGGGCGGAAGCTGTCGAGATCGAATCGCCTGCACTTCCAGAATCGAACCCCGCAGCCTATTTCCTAGACTGCGTGAAGACTGGCAAGGCTCCTGAAGGTATCAGAGATCCGGTGCTTGCTGCCGACGCATGTAGGATCTTGGATGCTGCAATCAAAAGCAGCAAATCCGGCTGCGCTGAGAAGCCAGGGAACTAGGAACTGGGAACACGGGCATACGGACATACGGGCATACGATTCTCCCGCGTTCCCGCGTTCCCGCGTTCCCGTGTTGCCGTATTCCCTTAGCTCCCTTCCGCCAAAAGTGTCTTGGCAGTCTCGTAGACATGATCAACGGTCATGCCGACTGCTGCCAATGCTTGCTTGGAAGGAGCGGAGGTTCCGAAGCGGTCGATTCCGACTTGGGCGTCTGAATACCGTGGCCACGCCAGGGTGATTCCGGCTTCCACCGAAACCTTTTTCACGCCCTTCGGAAGAACCGAAGCCTTGTATTCAGGAGTTTGGTGCTCGAACAGGAACCAGCTTGGCATGCTGACAACGGCAGTCGGAATTCCTTCGGCCTCCAGCTTTTCTCTGGCAGCAACACAAAGTTGGACTTCGCTTCCGGTTCCGATTAGGATCAACTTTGGAGAACCGCCAGTGGCCTCGGAGAGGACGTACGCACCTTTCTCAGCCGCATGGTTCTGTACGTTCGAAGGGGTAAGAGATGGAACGTCCTGCCTGGTAAGGACCAAGCATGTCGGGGTGTGCCGAGACTGAAGTGCCACCTTCCATCCGGCAGATGTCTCATTACCGTCGGCCGGACGGAATACGTTCAAGTTCGGGATCGCGCGCAATGCAGTCAAATGCTCCACAGGCTGGTGAGTCGGACCGTCTTCGCCGACGCCTACCGAGTCATGGGTAAAGATCAAAATCGATGGGCACTGCATGAATGCCGCGAGACGGATCGAAGGGCGGCAGTAGTCGGAGAACACAAAGAACGTTCCGCCGTACATCTGAACGCCGCCATGAAGGGTCATTCCGTTGACGGCAGCAACCATTGCGTGTTCGCGGACACCAAAGTAGAAGTTACGGGGAGTTCGATCCTCCCAGTCAAATTCGCCTGAGCTGGTGTTGAGAGCGAAGGTGCTCTCTGAAAGGTCCGCATTCCCACCGATGAGCAAGTCGTGATGGGGTGCAACTGCGTTGATGATCGCCCGTCCTGCCTTTCGCGTCGAACCGGCCTCAGGGAAAGTGGGAAGATGCTCGACCCAGTCAGTTGGGAATTTACCGGCGATGGCGTCTTTGAGTTGCGATGCCAATTCAGGATAAGCCTCTTCGTACTTGGCAAACGCCTCGTTCCATTTGGTTTCCAGATCTTTGCCATGGTCGACCGCGCTTCGGTACTTCTCCATAGCCTCCGGAGCTACGTAGAAGTCCGGTTCGAGCGGAATACCCAAAGCTTCTTTGGTCAGTTTCACCTCGGCCGCACCAAGGGGTGACCCATGTGAAGCCGATGTCCCCGCCTTGTTGGGGCTGCCAAATCCAATAATCGTCTTGCAGCAGATGATCGATGGTTTGTCGGTTACGTGGTGAGCCTCCCTTATTGCGGCGTCGACGGCGGCAACGTCCATTCCGTTCACTTTCTGAACATGCCAACCGAGCGCTTCGAATCTCCCGGCAACGTCTTCCGTGAATGACAAAGAAGTCGGCCCATCGAGCGAAATCTCGTTGTCGTCGTATAGGACGGTCAGCCGACCCAGATGAAGGTGGCCGGTTATTGAAGCAGCTTCGTTCGATAAACCTTCCATCAGGTCACCGTCGGAGCAAATGACATAAGTGTGGTGGTCGACAATGTCATGGCCTGGCTTGTTGAACTTTGTTCGAAGCCAAATTTCAGCAAGAGTAAAGCCCACTGCGTGTGAGAATCCTTGTGCAAGCGGACCCGTCGCCATCTCGACGCCTGGCGTGGTCAGGTTTTCGGGATGGCCTGGCGTCAGACTGTCAAGTTGCCGAAATAGCTTGAGCTGGTCAAGTGGCAAGTTATAACCGGTCAGGTACAGGAGCGAATATTGAAGCATTGCGCCATGCCCTGCTGAGAGGATAAATCGATCTCGATTGAACCAATGAGGATTGGCGGGGTTGTGCCGCAGGTACTTGGTCCAAAGCGTATAGGCCATCGGCGCTGCGCCCATCGGCAACCCAGGATGTCCGCTATTGGCCTTTTGAACGGCATCGATAGAAAGTGCCCTTATGGCATTAATACATAAATCGTCGAGACTCTTCGTTTCTACACCCACGCCCATGAGGTTACCTTGAGCCACCTCCGAACGTCTGGGAACCCTAAGGTAGTCTTCAAGGAGTGCGTAGACCTCTTGTCGCCTTTGCGTTTTCTCTAATGGTGGTAATCGCCCCGGCCCAGGTTCGGGAAGGGACTTACAAACCAGCCGGTGGAGCAGCAACGCCGTGGTCGATCAACGAACACCAATCGTTAATCTGGGGCGGTCAACCCTACCTACCAATCGGAGTTAGGATCGATGGCACAGAGCAGGCCGTGGCGGCCGCCAAAGCTGCAGGAATAACCGACGTTATTGTCGACTTGCCGGCAAACGGCGCCGCATGGGACGGTGTGTTGACCGCCTTGAACCGGGCCGGCATGCATTTTCTGCTTCGCGTCGGCTCTTTGGCGCCAATGGCCCACGGCTTCGCCGTCGAACCGCAAGGCTACCGGGTCACAGGCATCATCAAGCCGATGCAGGTGACGGTTGAGATTCCTGGCGCAACCAGTGCGTTCGTTGTGTTTGCTACGAAGTCGGATGCCACGATCGTCGATAGCGCGCGGGTTCCAATCGTTAATGGCGTATTGACTTACAACGCCAAACCAGGGCCAGAGATCGAGCACATTCTTCTCATCTATCCTGAAATAACCAGCATGGACCAGCCCGACTACTGGGACGATCTGGATACGGAACGTGACGAGTTGCTGGGCTCATTGCGAAAGCACACCCTCGGCGCTGGACTAAGAGGAATCGTAAATCCCATGGGAAGGTCACTAGCGGTCACCGGCAAGGAGCCGCGTTTCGTACCGACCAATTCCTACTTCCGGATGGAACTCAGCGCGTTCTTGGAAGAAAAATACAAGAATCTGGAGACGCTGATGAAGAGTTGGTCGATGAATTCTTCGACTCTCTCTCAAATCGACAACAAGACCAAGAAGTGGCTCGGAACCTTTAACGAAGTTGCGCGCCTCATTCCACTTTGGAGCGCCACTCGTGGGATCGGAGCATTGCTGGATCCCGACACTAATCATTTGTTCATGTGCGACAACAAACTGAGCCAGGCTTGGGCGGACATTTCGCAAGTAATCAATGTCGCCGGCGATCGGCGATTCTCAAGGATTGTCCCTGCCATTCGTGCGATAGCCGATGTTCCGGTCTTACAGGATTGGATGGGGTGGATTCCTCCTTGCGAATCGAAGCACCCATCAATCGATGGCCTCGGAATGCGTGTAACAGGAACAACCCTCAGCACATTGGCTGAATCGGGCTGCAGAGCGGTGAGCAGTCTGTTGCGGTGGAATACGAGAGGCTGGCTTGTTGCAACCGATGTCGACCCGGGAACATCTCCCGACGTACCTACTCTCCTCGGCGGGATTCTGGACGACATATCTTCGATGGGGGCAAGGGGCATTTTCGTGAGGTCCGATTCACCGGCGATACTGAAAAAAGTCGCCGATGAGGCTCGGCAGCGAGGTGCCGACACAAGCCTCGCCGGCCAGTCGACCTCGCCGATTTTCTTTCCCGAAAATGCCTACAATCCAGCGGTTCCACAGAAGTTGCCAGGCGACCACTGGTGGCTTCCAACACCATCGGACGGCAACCGGATCGACCTCGGCAGCCATTTCTATGCCTACCGGTCTGCAATGAATGAAGGAACGTTCATTTTGTGGACGCACACACCCGGACGATACAAGCTGCACATTCTCGAACCGAAGTCGGTTAAGTTCCAGACCATCGATGGCTCCGATCCAATGCCGAAAATAAATAAGGGTCTTGTGGAAATTACGCTTACTGAGTTTCCGTTGATCATCACCGGCACACTCGAGGTTCCAGTTCCCGACGTCTCGGCAGTCGAGACGATTCAACAGTTCAAGCAAATGCTTACCATCGGGCAGCGTAACCACGGTGGCGTCGACGAGCAGGAGATGTACTTCAACCAGGCCCTCATTGGCTTTGATCGGAATCCGGGTGGGAGCTTCGAGCAGATGCGCAAACAGTATTGGAAGTTGGCGGATAAGATCGCAGCGTACACCTGGATTGAAGCAGAGCATTATTCAGATACTAACTTCAGCGAAGTATCGAACAATCCCGGCTGCTCCGCTGGACGGGCCCTTTCACTTCGAACGCTCGTTCCCCCTGGGCCGGGCGGTTATTTCGCAGAATATCGCGTCCAAGTCCGGTCGAAGGACGATCAACAGCTCTGGATTGCAGCCAAGATTCCGGCTGAACGGCGAAACGATGTGAGCATCATGGTCGGCGGCCAAATCATGAAATTGTCCGGTGAGCCACTCAGCCTATACGGAGGAGGTTTTGGTTGGTACAAACTAGGCTCCACGCGAGTTGCAGGCAATATGAGCAGCATTCGGCTGCAGGTCGATTCCGCAGGAAACTCGGAAATTGCAATCGATGCGATACTTCTGACGCCGGAGGCTTTCAAGCCGAACGGCGTTACTCCTCCGGATCCAGCGACGTTTGGGGCGCTGCCGACTCAACGGACGAAGCAGCCGAAACGAAAGGGCTCTGGCGGGTCTTAGCCTGCTCGATCCAAAGCAATTCCTCTTGCTCGTATAGCGCTGGATCGAGGCGAACGAGCCCGTAAGTACACGCCGACTTCCCCACTCTCACCGCCCAACCGGCATCACCGTAGCTATAGTGCCACCACTCGTCCCGACAATTTGAAAACCCTGCGCCAAGCATCGCCTCAACGAGAATCGTTCGATTTCTTGCCGCGTCCTCGCTGAGACCCAGGCTATACGTCGGCGCTGCTTTAAACCGGTCATAAGGCGAACTCACGTCTATGTTCTCACCTGCCTCGTCAACGAGCCACACATCAACCGCAGCTCCCGTACAATGACCTGGAGGCGCCTTTTGGTCGGTCGGCGCGACCCATCGGCAAACCGTTCGTCGGAGCGCGGCCACGTCGCGGTGTGGAAACGCCTCCACCGCCGACTTCCAGACAAAATCGTAGATTCGCTGCTGCCGGTCAATCGGTCTCCAACCCTCTACGAGACCTAGAAAGTATCCTGCCGGCAGAGAACGCGCCGCTTCTTCACACATCTCCGCGACCCGCTGGCGAACGTAAGGGATCACTGAGGGACGGATAATCCTAACTGACGGACAGGCGATTCGCACATCGGCGAGCGGTTCTCCATTCTCTTCCTCAAGTATTTGGTTCAACAGCCTTATCGGCTCCGGCCTTCCCTTTGTGCGGTCCCACTTAATCAATTCCCAGCCACCGCAGGATCGGCTGCATGGGTTACCAAAACCTTCTCGTCTTGGGAATCCAAATTGCGAACCCAGACATCTGTCGAGCGTGTGTACGGTTTGACATAGAGGATATTGCCAGAATCAAGGAAACAGGCATCGGATCCAGCAAAAGTGCTGACCTTCTCCGACGGCTTATCTGCCTTGACAACCAGAACTTGGGGATTGCCGGCGGAATTATATCGATCACTTGAAAGGGCGAGCAATTTTCCGTCGGGAGACCATGAAATCCGATACAACGTGGTCGTCTCGTTGGACGTCCTTGTGCCTCCCTCCTGTGTACCGCAAGCGAGCACACGTGCTTCGTCCCAAGATGCCTCGCGGATTGCGTCGAGGATCGAACTAGGGTCGAGAGTCGCCATCCAAAGATCTCCGTTGCGGCAAAAGGCAACCTTTCTACCATTTGGAGAAAATGCCGCTGCGGATGACGATGAAACCGAAAATTTTGAAGTCCCTGTCGTCTCGTTGCCGAGAAACAGGCTTATATCGGCCTTCGTTCCAGGCTTGTTATTCCAACACCAGTAGACGTTCCAAATGGTCCGCCACGTGTGTTCCGTGCCGAACATCGGTTGGACTGCCTCGCCATGCCGAACGACACCGTACCGGTCGGCGTGAGAGAACAGAACATAGTTGGACGTTGGATCCCAGGAGGGGAATATGTCGTGGTCCGGTTGGTATTCCGGTGTCCCAAATCTTGAGCATCGCCTGGAATCCATACTCTCAAGATCGCAGATATATAACTCACCGTCTCGTATAAATGCGAGTTGCTTTTCGCCCGTCGTAACCGCCGGCGCAGACGCGTGCTTGACGAGGAGGGTTTCCTTCCCCTGAACGCTCTTGTAGATCGAATCCTTGCGAACAAAGTAAACCGCCGGCCCCGCCCCCTGACCGACGGCGATTGCGCACAGCAATGAGGTAACGATCATTAAGCATAGAGTTTCGCACAAAACAAATTCCCACTGGGAGGGTGGACTTCAGTCCGCATAGAAGTCACGGGTTTTAACCCGGAGCGGCATACGCCGCAGACGGTCTGAAGACCGTGACCCCTATGCGGACTGAAGTCCACCCTCCCAGTGGTTCAGTTACCTGTAGCTGCTCGTAGCTTCTCTACTAGCGTATTTCGTTCGTCGTCGGATAGATAAGGACTCTTAAGCAGGTCCAAGAGATCGGCGACGCTCTCTTTCTCGGCTGACACCGGTTCGAGACGGTAATCGGGTTTCGATGACGGAGCGGCCGGTGCTTGAGGGGCGGCAGGCCTCTCGGCCGGTTTTCCGGCGGGCTCTTTGTTGAGGTGGGTGCGGATAAGCTCCCCTAGCATGTCGCGGCCCAGGAAGGGCGCCAGGTGCGTGATGGTGTGCATATCCAGCGGCGCTCCCTTACCGGCTTGCTCTCGGATAAGATCGGCAAGGTCCTCACTGCTCACAAACGGAGCGAGGCGCATGATGATGCTCTTCTCGTTTTCGTCGTCATTTCTGCGCTTGTCCTTTTCCTTGTTACTCGGAAAGTAGCCGGCGAGCATCCTCGCTTCCACGCCGATTTCGCCATAGCCTGCATCGTCCGGCACTTGGGAAAAAAGGCCTTCGGGAACGCTTCCACTTTTTATGAGGTGGGCAAGCACGGAGTTGTAACGTTGCGCCGTCCGCTTGGCGCCACCGGAAAGGCTCCCTGTGAGAGACGCCTGCTCGCATAAGTCTCCGATCTCCTGCAGCATCCGGCGGCACGATTGAATGTCATTTTCCTGAAACATTTGGTTCCTCCATTGATTCTGAAAGCGAGGCGCGCATGAGCTTCCGTGCCATGTGCAACCTCCATTTCACGGTAGTCTTCGGTAAGGCGAGGAACTCCGAAATCTGGCTTACGCCCCACTCTTCGAGATAGTACAGTTCCACAATCGGCCGAACTTCCTCAGGCAGATCCTGTATCACGCAACGTATCCGGACCGCGTTCTCCCGCTGCTCAATCTCTTGGATCAGTGACGGCGCGTGACATAAAATCAGATCGTCGATCTGCACATGAACCGGCCGGTCGCCTGCAGCCAATCTGCGGGCCCGGTGCCTAACGATCGATCCAAACCACCACGCGAACTTTTCCGGGTCAGAGAGCTGCGGCAAAGCCTTGTAAGCCGCCAAGAATGAATCCTGGACGACATCATCCGCCTCATCTGGTCGGCCCACGATCTGCCTTGCCAACAAAGTAGCCCCTGGCCGATATCGTGCAACCAGCGCATCGAATGCCGACAGATCTCCATATCGCGCTTGCAATACAAGCTCCGCCTCGTCTCGATGCACCCAGATCGAAGTTCCCATCCTTACCTTCACTTATCCAGAGTCGGCAGATCGGCTTCAGGATAGTGGTTTCTGAAAATAAAGCTCGTAGTGGTTTGCGCAGCCTGGGTTGAATGCCGCTTCACACTCCGGGCAACGTGAGTTGCACCCAAGGTATTCGCTGATGGTCAACAAGCAACCGCAGGCGCCGCAAAGGATCGCTCGTTCAGCGAATTCTGCCTCTGGCCATGGCTCCGCTCGGTGATCAGCCATCGACTCATGGCACTCATAACAAGCATAAAAGCGATCGCAGCATCTAAATTTGATCGCTATGATGTCGCGCGGCGAGCGGTAATGTGCGCACCGCGTGTCAGAGAGAACGTCGAGGCCGAGAACCTCAATCCCTAGTCTGTGAAGCATGAACGGAACCCAATAAAAACAGGCGCTCATTGCGGGGGCCGCAAGTGAGAGCGCCTGGTGTGAACGATGGGTATGACGGGTGGAAACGGGTATTTGATTCAAATAACTAGCGCAATCGATCCCTAATTTTTTCAGCCAGGCTGCGAACGACATGCTCAACCGTTGCGCCCTCCGTATCCAAAATCAGGTCCGGATTGTTGGGTTCCTCGAAGACAGAGGTGATCCCAGTAAATTGACGGATTTCCCCGGCTCGGGCACGCTTGTACAGACCCTTGGGGTCGCGGCGCTCGCATTCGGCAAGGCTGGTGCGAACATATACCTCCATATACCGGTCGCCAATGATATCTCGGATCTTGCGCCGGTCGGAGTTCAATGGCGAGATGAATGAGCAGATCGTAATGTTCCCGAGAGAAGCGAATAACCTGGCCACGTGCGCCGCCCGTCGAAGATTCTCTGACCGATCCGCATCGCTGAATCCGAGGTCACTATTTAGACCGGTTCGTAGATCATCTCCGTCCAATTGAGCTGCGCTTAGGCCTTCCCTCCGAAGCAATTCCGTAAGCGCGTCGGAGATTGTCGATTTACCTGCTCCGGACAAGCCGGTCAGCCACACTACCTGGCCACTTCTTTCCGACCTTGAAGTCGGTTCCGGGCCGCGAACTCGGGTTACCATTCCGGCAGCGACCACATTGTTAGATACCGGATCTATCAGTAGAAAGCTGCCCAGTGCTCGATTGTGTTCGTAGGTATCGACAAACACAGGGCGGCCGGTGCTCAGCACCAATCTCCCAATGTCGTTCATGTTCAGAAAATGGGCTGCATTCCGATGGAGGCTTTCAACGTCGAACCGGTACACAACCTCATCAAGGGTGGCGGAAACTTCTCGTGTTGTATGCCGAATGAGATATTGCTTGCCAGTAACGGATTGCTCCTCGGACATCCAGCAAACCACAGCCTCCAATCCCTGAGTAACCGAAGGCAGGTTTCTTGGCCGAACGAGCATATCGCCACGCGTCACGTCAACTTCGCGGTCGAATGTGACCAACACGTTTGATCCCGCAGATGCTTCGGCAACTTCAACATCTAAGTCGAACAGTTGCTTCACGATAACTGGTTGGCCGGAGGGCAGTGCGATAAGCTCGTCGCCTTGACGCAAAGTCCCCGATTCAAGACGGCCCATATAGCCTCGGAAATCCTGGTCAGGGCGGATAACGTACTGAATCGGCAGCCGCAGATCTGGCGCGGTGCGCTTCCCTTCCGGGGTTAATTCCTCAAGACGCTCCAAAACTGCCGGCCCTTTGTACCAAGGGATCAGGCTGCTCCGTCGCACCACATTCTCGCCAAGAAGGGCGGAAACTGGAATGAAACTGATATTAGATAGTGACAACCGCTGCGAATACTCTCGAAATGCGGCTTCGATATCCTGAAAAACGGCCTGGCTGTAGTCCACGAGGTCCATTTTGTTTACGACTACGACCACTTGCGGTACGCGCAAGAGTGAAGTAATGAATGCGTGACGTTTCGACTGTTCGGTCATCCCGTGCCTGGCGTCGATAAGGATGATCGAAGCGTCGGCGGTCGACGCACCGGTGATCATGTTGCGCGTGTACTGGGTGTGGCCGGGAGTATCCGCCACGATAAAGCGCTTCTTAGCTGTCGAGAAGTAGCGGTAAGCGACATCGATCGTGATTCCTTGTTCCCGTTCAGCCTTCAGGCCGTCGGCCAGGAGTGCGAGATTCACCTCCTCGCCACGGTATTCGCTCGTTCGTTTGAGGTTCTCGAAATGATCTTCGTAAATCGAGTCTGTGTCTACGAGAAGCCTGCCAAGGAGCGTGCTTTTGCCGTCATCGACGCTGCCGGCTGTCGAAATCCGGATGATTTCTGCGTCCGATTGAGAGGCTAACGACACCTAGAAATACCCCTTGGACTTCCGGTCTTCCATCGCGCTTTCCGACCGCTTGTCGTCGGCGCGAGTGCTACGCTCGCTGACCTTTGATTCGACCAACTCGGCGATGACTTCCTCAATGGTGGATGCGCCCGAGTAAATCGCACCGGTACAAGTGGCATCGCCGATCGTTCGGAAGCGGACGCGGCCGTTTTCGACGTTCTCGTTTTCAATCGGAATCAGAAACTCGGTATGTGCGAGAAGGACTTCGTTTCGAACCACCACTGGCCGATCATGGCTGAAGTAGATGCTTGGCACGTCGATCTGTTGCGATTGGATGTACTGCCAAACGTCGAGCTCGGTCCAGTTGCTGATCGGAAATACTCTGAAGTGCTCGCCCAGGCTCTTGCGTCCGTTGTACAGGTTCCACAGCTCGGGACGCTGGTGCTTGGGGTCCCACTGGCCATGGGAATTTCGGTGAGAAAAGAATCGCTCCTTGGCCCGCGCCTTCTCCTCGTCTCTGCGGGCGCCGCCAAAACATGCGTCCAGTTTCAACTCGGAAATCGCGCTTAGAAGCGTAACGGTTTGCAATACATTACGGCTTCGGTTTGGCCCGATCTCCTCCTTGACCAATCCTGCATCGATCGAATCTTGAACGTATCGGACAATTAACTTGACCCCGTACCGGATAGCAATTCGATCTCTAAATTCGATCGTTTCGGGAAAGTTGTGGCCGGTATCGATATGCAGGATCGGAAACGGTATCGGCGCCGGCGAAAAAGCTCGGCTTGCAAGGTGGAGTAGAACGATGGAATCCTTTCCGCCGGAAAACAGCAACGCCGGTCGTTCGAATTGCGCGACCGCTTCGCGGATAACAAATACAGCTTCCGCTTCCAGTTCCTTTAATACGGCGCCCATTTGCGGAAACACTCGATCCGGTCGATTTTAACTTGTGCGAGCCAGGTCAATCCACGCGGATGCCCGTATTATGACCAGAAATCAAAACGCTCGGCCAATTCGTCAATTGCCACTGTATAGTAAACGTTCAGCGCAGAGACACAATCTGCTTCATCTCTTCCATGAAAACTGCACTAAGGATCCGGCCGTACCATTTTCCGACGTTTAAAGCGCGTCCTGAAATCGTCGATCCATTTGTGGCCGAGTTGGATTCAGCCTTAAGTCAGGTCGATCCCAAAGTTGGGGGCGAGGTGCGATGGCTGGCGAACGTGGGCCTAATCGTCGAAGCGGAGCGACTCCTGATCGACTACCTTCTGGCGGACCACCAAGCCTATGAGGTCGTAGCCGAGCAGCAGAGCCTTGCAAGGCGCCACAAACTGGATAGCCTCCTTTTCTGCGTTTGGATGTGCAGAATCGTCGATTGGAATACAATTGGCACCTTCGCCGGCTGCATGTCTTGGGTAATGATGGGCAGCTAGGTACTCTCGGCAGATACTGACCATGTCTGCACATCGATTAATTTCGCTTGCTGTCTCCTTAGTCGTGGGTCTCACTCCCATCGTCGTTTCGGCGCAGACTGGCGATCCCGATTCCATGGCGATCTTGCAAGAGATCAAGGTGCAGACGTTGGGGCATTCGAATGCTTATTCATATGTCAGTGAGCTTTCGGAGATCATTGGCCCGCGCCTAACCGGGTCGTCCCGGGCATCGCTCGCCTGCAAATGGGCGATGGAGAAGATGAAGCGAGCGGGACTGCAGAACGTCCACCTCGAACCGTTCAATATTGGGCGCGCTTGGCAACGCGAATATGCGAACGCTCAGCTTATGCTTCCTTACCGGCTTGGCCTCAATATTTCTTCCTATGGCTGGACAGGCTCGACCAGGCAAGGCGGAGTGGATGCCGAGGTCGTGGCCGTCAACGCCGACTTGATTCCAGATGAGATCAAGCAGCATTCCAAACTTTGGAAAGACCGTATCCTCTTCCTGACACCCCTCAGCGCGAACCATCTAAACCCGATTCGTGTTTACTCACAAGTTGCATCCCTCCTCGGAGCGGCCACTAAGGCCAATGCAGTGGCGGTTATTTATGGTACTGGACGGCCAGGCGAACTCCTGAACCACACCGGCCCTGCCGACTTCAAGGACAGTTCTTTCTCAATCCCGGTCGTCGATATCGCTCCCGCGCACATGGAGTTGCTCCGGCGAATGGTGACTGCCCGCACCCGAATTCGCATTAAAATCGACGTTCAGAACACATTTAGGCCGGGCCCGATCCAGTGCTCGAACGTAATCGGCGATCTTCCCGGCAGTGAACGGCCCGATGAAGTCGTGGTAGTAGCCGCGCACTTGGATTCGTGGGACTTGGCTACCGGCGCCGTCGACGACGGATTCGGGGTAGCAGCCGTCTTAGGCGCCGCCGACACAATTCTGTCCCAACATATTCGTGCGCGGCGAACGATCAGGTTCGTCCTGTTCACCGGCGAAGAGCAAGGACTCCTTGGCTCTCTCGCCTACATCCGCACCCACAAGGCGGAGATGAAGAACCATGTCTGTGCATTCGCCATGGACTGGGGATCTGGCCCGATATCGAACCTGCCTCTCGCCGGTCACGATGAACTCGAACCTTCTTTTACACACTTTGCGAGTCTGATGACCGATATCGGCGAGATAAAGGTCGACCACACCTACCTTTCATTCACTGACGCCTATGCATTTACCCTTGCCGGCGTGCCAGGAATCGCACCCTATCAGAACTCGCCAAACTATGTCGAAGTCGGACATTCTGCCGAGGATCTCTTGCCGAAGGTAGATAGAAAGAATCTGATAAGCAACACCGCCGTTTTTGCCGACCTCGCCTTTTGGGCGGCCAATTACCCGACGCGTCTGGCCACCCAGTGGTCGCACCAAAAGATCGTCAACGTCCTCACGCGGGATAGCCAACGGACCTTGCTAGAACTTTTCGGCCTTTGGAGCCTGATTCGGTGACCAGTGCCCTTCTCCTCGTAATAGCGGTTGGAGCAACCCAGTCCCATGGCATTGACATCTCGGGAATGGACCGGTCGGTGGTTGTCAAATCCCCCGCCGACTTGTACAACTTCGCAAACGGATCGTGGTTCGATCGCACGGCGATTCCACCGGCCAAGGCGAATGTCGGTACCTTTGAGGAAATCCAAGAGCACAATTTCGCTATTCTCAGGACGATAGTGGAAGAAGCTGCGTCACGCAAACTGCGCCTTGGGTCGTCACCGATCGCCCTCGTAGGAGCCCTCTATCGCATGGCGATGGACGTCAAATCTATCGAGGCTCGCGGCGGGAAACCGTTGGCGCCCGAGCTTGCACGAATTGACGCCGTAAGCGACCGGTCCAGTCTCGTCCGGGAGATCGCCCACCTAGACTCCCTTGGCGTCCCGGTTGGGTTTGCAGTTCGTGTGCGACCCGATCCATTTAATGCGACGCGGATGCTACTGACTCTCTCCCAGGGCGGATTCATTTTGCCCGATCGGCAACTGTACGTCGATAACGACGATCGCTCGAAGGCGCTTCGTGGCCAGTATTGGACCACCATGGCCAAGCTGATGTCCCTGGCCAAGGTGTCTGACCCAGCAGCTCAGGCGGATGCATCGTTACGCGTCGAGAGAATTCTTGCCAAGGCCGCAAATTCGCAAACCGTACTACAGAATGCTCAGGCGAACAACCACGTGATGACGCTTGCTGAACTCGGCGTGTTGACTCCGTCCGTGGACTGGAGCGGCTTCTTGACGGAACTTGGCGCTGAGAAGCCGGATTCTGTAAATTTGTGTCAGCCCCGGTTCCTGCAGGCATTCTCGCAGGCCTTAACGACCATTCCGATTGTGCAGTGGCGCAGCTATCTGATTGCTTCCGTACTGTATGCGTGGTCGCCCTATCTCTCGAACGACTTCGTTAAGTCGCAACGCTCGTTGACGAACGACATTACCGGCGCGACAGAAATGGAACCAAGGTGGAAGCGTGCCATTGATACGATTGATTCGGTTGCCGGTGACGCGCTGGGACAGTTGTATGTTGAAAAAGCATTTTCCCCCGAAGCGAGAGATCAGGCCCTGCGCCTTGTGGAGAACATCAAATCGGCGCTGCGAAATCGCATCCAGGAACTCGACTGGCTCGCACCCCAGACATCAAGGTGGGCAATCTCAAAACTGTGGGCCATGACCTTCAAGGTCGGCTATCCGAGCGTTTGGCAGGATTATTCCGGCATGCAATTGAAGCGCGACTCCTACTTGGCCAACGTCGTTCGCATTCAGAATTTCGATTGGAAGCGCCAGTTAGCCAAGTTGGGAAAACCGGTCGATCGCAGTGAGTGGGAAGTGACTGCCTCCACAGTTGGCGCGATATACAACCCAGTTTGGAACGAGATCGTAGTTCCCGCCGGCATCCTCCAACCCGGCCTCTTCAATGCCGAGGCCGATAGTGCATCCAACTACGGGGCGATCGGAGCGATCGTCGGTCACGAGATGACCCACGGCTTCGACGATCTGGGCTCGCAGTACGACGCATTTGGAAATTTGAAGAATTGGTGGACACCAGAGGACAAGGAGCATTTTCTCGATGCCTCCTCTCATATCCGCGTGCAGTACGACGCCTATCGGAGCCCCGAGGACCTTCCCGTTAGCGGCGCTCTCACGATGAGAGAAGACGTTGCCGACATCGGTGGCTTGAACCTCGCCTACCTCGCTTTCCATAAGCTTCTCGGAGGGGCTAGCCCCCCAATCCGAGACGGCTTAACTGGAGATCAGCGCTTCTTCGTCGCCTATGCTCAAATCTATCGTTCCCATTACCGCCCCGACATCGCCTCGGTTATGATCCACTCCAACCCTCACGCCCCTGACCCCGTTAGAGTTCAAGGCGCCCTCACCGACCAGCCTGCCTTCTACAAAGCCTTCGGCCTCGCCGTCCCCAAGAACCTCCCGCAAATCTGGTGACCCTATGCACGAAGAAATCGAACAGCCTATCCGCGGCGAAATGATCACCCTGGGCCAGTTGATCAAAGTCCTAAACTTGGTCAGCTCTGGAGCCGAGGTAAAGGATTTCCTTGCCTCCGAATCGGTTCTAGTTAATGGTGAGCCCGACAACCGAAGAGGTCGAAAGCTCTACGTTGGCGATATCGTCGAGGTGAAACCCGTCGGTCGAGTCAGGATCATCTGACACTCATTGTTAAGAGCTCGCATACCTATTCGTAATGGTGATAAGTGCCTCGGTCATGCCGGGGGCGGAGCCGTTGTGGCCGGCATTCTCGACTATGATCAGTTCGCTGTTGGGCCAGGCTCGGTGGAGGCAAAAGGGAGTGATGAGCGGGCAGGTCAGGTCGAGGCGGCCGTGGATGAGGACGCCGGGGATGTTGGCTAGGCGCTCGGCGTTACGAAGGAGACTCCCGTCTTCGATCCAGGCGGCGTTGCGGAAGTAGTGGGTCACGATTCGGGCGAAGGCGAGGCGGAACTTGGGGTCTTCGTAGCGCGGGCTAGGTTTGTCATCGGGGTGAAGGACGACGATTTCGGATTCCCAATCGCACCAGTCTCTTGCCGCCTTTGAGTGGATGGCAGGATCGGGCGACATCAGGAGTCGATAATAGGCGTCAACCAGCCGCTCTCCAGTCTGGAAGTCGGGGACCCCGGCTCGAAACTTGGTTAAGGCCTCCGGGAAAAATTGACCGATGCCTTGGGTAATCCAATCGACCTCCCAACGCGTGGTTGTTGTCACGGCGGCCAAGATCAACTCCGAAACTCGCTCAGGACGCCGTTCCGCGTAAGCAAGTGCAAGGGTCGAGCCCCAGGAACCCCCGAAAACCAGCCATTTCTCGATGCCGTGGTGAACTCGCAGCAGTTCGATGTCGGAGAGAAGGTGTTCAGTTGTGTTGGTCGAAAAATCTGTTTCGGGTTCGGAAGCATGAGGCTTGCTGCGCCCGCAACCGCGCTGATCGAACAGCACGATCTTGTATGCGGAGGGGTTAAATGGCCGACGGTTACCTTCGCTGCAACCGGATCCGGGGCCTCCGTGAAGAACAACTGCCGGTTTGCCATTCGGGTTGCCACAGGTCTCCCAATAGAGTTTGTGGCCGTCCCCGACGTCGAGGTAGCCCTCTTTGTATGGCTTTATGGGTGGATATAATTCTGCCATTGAGTGAGTTTGGCAGTTCCCGGAACCCACGCCCCTGGCTGTTAATATTCCAAGGTAGGAACAGGATTGTTTGACCGTATGTCAATTAGAGGGATAAAGAAATGAGTTTTTCGAAGAAGTACAGAACCTCAGTGGGCTTACTGTTGGTAGTAGGCGCGATAGGAATTACATCCTCTGCGTATGGGTTTCAGCGGAAGGACCGTACACCGCCATCGCCGCCGCCGCAGCGCCAAGCTCCGCCACCACGCGAAGCCCCTCCGCAACCGCAAGTTCATGCACGTCGGGAGGGAGTCAGGACGCAAACCTATGTGGGACGAACGCAAGGCGGGACTTTCCAACAGATGCCGCCGGTGAGGCAGCAAGTGCCGGCGAGAGTTCCACCGGCCGATCGGCCAGTAATTGGAAATCGTCAGCCTGCACAGCAACCTCGCCAAGTCAGACGGCCGGCTCCTGCGCAAATCCTCCACCAACGGACCTTTACGAAGACGACATCGGGAAGAGTGTACGACAACGGACTGCGACTGCGAAAAGGAATCGAGGTGGCCCCATGGCAAAAGGAGTATTTCCGCCGAGGGCACGTGCACTTTCCGTATTATCGGCAAACCTACATTGCAGGCCGGTGCTATTACTCACCGTTTAGCTACTTTTTCGGCGTCTGCTTGCCGTACATCGACATCTCCGTATGCGAAGTTCTGCCTCCTCCCGTTCAGTTCATCGACTATGCCGCGTATAGTGGCGACCGATGCCTCGGGTTCCAAAGCACCAACGACTACAACATGATCAACGACCCAGACTTGGATCAGAAGGAGCCGGGACTAAACAACGCACTTGACGAGTTGACCGAAACTTTCCAGGGCGGCAACATCGACGGCATCGTTTCGCTGATCAACCCGAACCTAAACATCGCGGTCTTCATGCACAACCAGTATCGGTACTCGCTCCATGCGAACGACTATATCGACATGACCCGCGACATGCTGCAGTCGATTCAAACCGTTTCGTTCTCGCTCGACTATCTGCACCAGAGGTCGCCAACCGTGTTCACCGTTTCCGGCGAGCATGTCTATCAAGATTCGAGTGGGAACACGCGCACGGTCTACGTAAGCTTCGTGCTCCAGGATATTGGTGGGTTGTGGACCCTGACCCAGGCTGCAACGTCGCCTGACGTGATGCAGACTATGAACTAAGAGCGCAAGGCGGACGAGGGGGACCAGGCGTACGAGGCGTACAATGGGGGGCATGATGTTCAGGCCCCTCATTTTTTCTTTAGTCGTTTGCGGGCTCGCGTGGCAAGAGAGCTCACATCCGCCCTACGTAAAGAAGACCGATCATGATCCGGATGGGATTGGGGTGTTCTACATGGGGCGCGAGATCGCCCAAGTGATGGGGCACGAGGCAGCAGACTGGCTGGATCGACCCGAGCGTGAGGCCGAAGAGGCGCCGTCCATCATGGTCAAGTCGCTTAAGCTCCAGCCGGGGATGACGATCGCTGACATCGGCGCAGGCAGCGGATACCTCTCGTTCATGATGGCCAAGCCGGTCGGATCAACCGGAAAAGTGTATGCAGAGGACATCCAGCCAGAAATGCTGGAAATTGTTCGCAAGAAGGCGACCGACACCGGCGTCAAGAATGTCATACCCTGGCTCGGCACGACAACCGATCCCAAGCTACCTGCCGCCTCGGTGGACCTCATGATTCTCGTCGATGTCTACCACGAGTTCGACAAACCCTACGAGATGGTCTCAAATATGGTGAAGGGTCTTAAAAAAGGGGGGCGGCTCGTGTTCGTTGAATACCGGAAGGAGGACCCGGACGTACCGATCAAGCTTGTTCACAAAATGTCGGTAGCCCAAGTCCGCAAGGAGATGACGCTGTTCCCGCTGACCTACCAGCAGACGATCGAGATCCTTCCCCGCCAACACATCATCGTCTTTACTCGAAAGTAAAGCGATCTTAATCGCTGACGAATTGGGCGTCTGGTGGCGCCTGAATCTGCTTGGATCTGTAGGTGCGTCGATGGATCGCTGCGCGAAGTTGGCCGGCACGGTCGTCACCCTTGCACGCTGTCGCCAGGTCTCCACAAGACAGAACTCCGACCATCTTTCCACTTGGATCCGTGATAACAAGCCTTGCGATAGCCCGAGCAGCCATGATCTCGAGCGCCTTCTCGATGGAATCGGTTGCAAGCAGCTGAATCGGGTTTGTCGTCATGATGTCCCGCACCGGAGTGGATTGGGGATCGAACCCTCCGGCGATGGCGCGAATCACAACATCGCGGTCGGTAACGACTCCCAAAACGATGCCGTCTGCCAATACAGGAAGGAACCCGATCTGGTCGTCTCGCATGATTTTCGTCGCCGAGCGTATGGAAGCGTCCGGATGTACCGTCGCTGGATTCTTGGTGATTACATCTTCAAGCTGCATGGTCGCTTACTGACGAGATACGCGAAATCGATGTTCAACGTCGCCAAGAAAATTATACATATTTGGAACAGTTCATAGCCTCTGAAAAGCCTATGCGTTACTACCTGCTAATTAAGTGGAGAGTGGAAAGATGGAAAAGACGCTATATTCAATCTACGCGAGTCCAAGCAATGCCAATGATGCCTTCGTCGAACTGCTTCAACGTGGCGTGAGCTACTTAGATGTGGTTCTGATCACAAAGAGGACGTACAAAGACCCCGCATTCGACCCTGACGAGGAGCAGTTGGAAGTACCGGGAACGATTGATATGTTATCGTTTGGCCAGAATCCGGCTGTAGACTTGGAATCGATGCCGCCGGAGGAGACTCTTCCGCTGCAAAACGATCCATTCGGAGACATTCCTGGTGGGATGTGGCTGCTCGACCGCCTACGCTTCCCTGGCGACCTGACCGCCTCTCTCAAGGACCTTGGGTTCGCACGCGACCTCGCAAGAGATCTCGAAGCGGGCGTTCTTCAAGATGGCGCCCTCCTTATCTTGCGCGTCCCCTCCGGGCCGGTCGACGATATTCAGGGTTGGCAAGCGATGGAACGCCACGGAGGATCGATCGTTGCGCCCAGACTTGGAAACCCATACGTTGGCTGATGGTTACCGGGCTTTTGCCTTTGCCCTGCGAGGATTCGGTAGTTTCTCCTCGCAAGGCACGGCGGGTGAGCCTAAATTGAAGTACATCGTGGTACCCACCCCTAGCGCGGATTCAGTCCAAATTCTGCCTCCATGCCGTTGAACGATCCGCCTTGAATTAGCGAGACCGATGCCGGTCCCGGGATATTCCCTGTCGTTATGCAGCCGTTCAAAAGGTTCCCAAACCTTGTCGGCATACTGCATATCGAACCCGATTCCATAGTCTCGGACATAGATTGCACCGTCGGGAGTAGTTCCGACCTCGACTTTCGGCGAAGCTTTCGGTTCGACATATTTCCAAGCGTTCTCCAAGAGGTTCACGAGAACCATCTCAAGCATCTGGGGATCCCCTTGCACTACAATTCCCGGCTGAACCTTTACAGAGCCCTCACGCAGTAACTTCAAATCTTCAACGATCCGGTTGGCCATTGCGGAAAGATCCACCTCCCGGGAGGCCATGCTAACCCGACCGATCCTTGAATACTGCAGAAGGTTATCGATCAACTGCCCCATCTTCATTGCGTTCGCATCTAGCCGCTGCAGCCTTTCGAAAAGTGATTCACTGAGAATGCCCTTAGCCTCTTCGCATACGATCCGACTATTGGTGACCATCGCCCGCAATGGAGCCCGTAAGTCGTGGGAAACGGAATAGGTAAACCCTAACAGCTCATCGTTGGCTGCCTCGAGTTGCTCTGTTCTTTGCGCCACCCGCTCCTCTAAGCTTGCGTTCAGCTCATGAACAAGCTGTTCTGCGTGCTTGCGCCGACTAATATCGCGCGCAAACATCAGATACATCGGGCCGGTTTCGGTCGGGTGATCGACGATATAAAACTCAACTGAAATCTCGTCGCCGGATCTCGTAGTAGCCGTCGTCTCGAACTCCCGCCGAAGAACCTGCGATTCAGGAGACTGAATTTGTTCAAGCAAAAAAACGTCGCCGTCACCGTCTGCGTCCGGCATGAGAGCAACGATGCATCTCGCCGCGGGACTCCCGATTGCTTCGGCCCTCGGCCATCCGAATAGTTTCTCGGCATTTGGGCTCCAGAGCGAAATCTTCATGTTCGAACCGATTCCGATAACGGCATCCAGCGACGAGCGGACGATGACGCGCTGCATTTCTTCGCTCGCCCAAAGTTCAGCCTGGGCCAACCGGCGCTGTTCCCCTTCCCTCTCCACCTCGGCTCGAGCTCGCCTTAAGCCAAGATTAACGAATCCCCCAACGATCGCGAATGGCGGAAACAAAATCGCCACGAAGATGACCGCCGGCTTCAAGTATTTTGGATCCCTGGCTACCGCTGATATCGGATAAAAATGAAAAATGATCCATGCATAGGCAAATAGGGCCAAGCAAGAACCAAGCGCCGATCTAAAGCCTGCCCAGCAACCGATGCTTAATACGGCAATCAAGTAAATGAGCGTGTCGAACTGTCGAAAGTCGAGAAAGATATTCGATAGCCTATCTACCAAGAAGATGAGTACGAGGAACGCCCCGAGCCCGATCCACTCACGGTCCTTAGGGGTTACTAGAGACGACCGCACTTCGGTGGAGACCGTATCGGTTCCTATTCGTTTAATCAACGCTGCGAATCTCCCGCCAGTCAGACGCATTTAGTGCCATGGCAAGCCAATTATACGAAGAATCCTGGCGTATCACGTACCATTGCGATGCGGAAAAGGCCGATGAAGACCATTGTCCCGTTCAGCTCCCTATCGCTTGAAGCTTGATGCGGAGTTCGTCGAAGTTAACCGGCTTGGAAATGTAGTCGTCCATCCCAGCGTTGAGGCACCGTTCGCGATCCTCTGGTAGGGCATGGGCAGTCATCGCGATGATGGAGATGTGGGATCCCGTCGATTTCTCAATCTCCCTTAGCGCTCGTGTTGTTTGTATTCCGTCCAGCTCCGGCATCGAGACATCCATCAGTACAACGTCGAATCGTTCGTTTTGAAACATGCTTAGGGCGTCGCGACCGTTTTCGACAGTTATGCAGGTACATCCCCACTTTTCGAGGCGGCCGCTGGCTACCATCGCGTTCACCGGATTGTCCTCGGCAAGGAGTATATGGAGTTTCAAACGAGCCTCCTTCATCAGCTCACATCCTGCCATCACTGGTTCTTTTGCACAGGATGATTCAGTGGATAACGCGTGAAGGAGTCGGCTGAGCCTGAGCGGCTTGGAGATGGACAAAGGGTCTTCGTTTGATGGAACTTTACAAACCGACTGCCCTGACCGAGAATTCTCTAACACTATCAACTGTGATCGGACAAGCTGATCACATTTGCGAAGTTCAGCGAGTTCAGTCGCTTGACATTTTTGCGTCGAGTCGCAGTCAAGTAAAAGAAAGTCGAAATTCGCTCCGGGAGGTTGTTCAGATGCAATCCGAATGGCTTCATTGGCGGTTTTGGCGCCAACGGATTGGGCCCCGAGGCCCTGGAGATACTCCATGAGGATGCGAAATCTCGTTCCGTGTCCCGCTATGATAAGTGCCGTAGTCCCGCGAAGAAATGTTCTTGGGTTTGGCCTATTGAGAGAGGGAGTTTGCTTTGAAAACGGAATTTCTAGCCAGAACGTGCTGCCTTTCCCTACCTCGGAATCCAAGTCGATTGATCCGTGCATGAGTTCCACGATCTGCTTGGTTATCGTTAACCCCAGGCCCGCGCCACCGAACCGCCGGGTTGAACTTCCGTCAACTTGAGTAAAGCTTTCGAATATCGAAACACGGCGATCGGCTGGAATGCCTATTCCAGTGTCTTCAACCTTGATTTGCACAGTCGTCTTTTCGGTTGATTCGAAAATGCTGGAAGCCTCGATAAGAACTTCGCCGCCTTTCGAGAATTTGATCGCATTCGAAACCAAGTTAGTAACCATTTGGCGCACTCGGCCGGAATCACCCCTAACGCATTCCGGAAATGCCACCGGAATATATGCATTCAACTCGATGCCGTTCTCGAGAGCCGGACCGGCCATCATTTCGACGACATCTTCAATGCACTCTCGGAGATCGAATGGTGCATGGTCAATTTTGAGTTTGCCTGCTTCGAGTCGGGAAAAGTCCAAAATATCTTCAATTACCGACATCAGCGCTTCGCTGCTCTTTTGGACATTCGTCAAATATTCCTTCTGGCGAGGCGAGAGCGAGGTTTCCATTAACAACGACGTCATGCCGATTACGCCATTCATTGGAGTTCGAATCTCGTGGCTCATATTCGCCAGGAATTCGCTCTTAACCCTCGCCGCAGCCAGCGCGTCGTCTCGAGCAATAATCAGCTCACGAGTCTGGCCGATCAGTAGCGACTCCACTTCGCGACGGCGTTCGATTTCATTGTTGGCAGCAGCCAATAGGCGTCCGTTGTGCACCGCAACCGCCGCATGCTTTGCTAGCGGTAATAAGAGTTCCAGGATTTCGGGCGAAATTTTTCGCCCAGTAATGACATTATCGAGGGTTATGAGCCCCACCAGAGTGTTTTCCGCCCGCAGGGGAATCAGAGCATATGAAACTCCAATACGCTTTTCGCCGGTCGGTAAAGTAACCGTGTGGTTATGGGTAATCGTGTAAGGTTCATCTCCCAACATGAAGGCGGGATGTTCCTCGGCAAAACGCGAAAGGGAGTGGCTTATCCCGTGCTCGTCCGTTAGTTTCCCTTCCAAGTCGGTTCCCCAGATACCGTGGGATTCAAGTCCGTCGACAAACCAAACACCGGCGCGATCAATGAGCCCGGTTTCCATGATTGCATCGCGAACCATGCGGAGAACTTCGTCCGAGTTTGCATGCGTGGTCACTGCGGCAGCAATATCCATAAGCCGCTTCTGCTGAGAGATGACCCTTTCCCGTTCAAAGCGTAGCGATGAATGCAAGAGAGCTACGGCGGCCTGGTTCGCGAGCGGGAGGAGCAACTCCAAACTTTCTGGGCTCAACTTTCGCTTGGAAATCACATTATCAAGGGTGAGAATCCCAATCAGACGGTTACCTGCCCTCAGCGGGACAACTGCAAAGGGAGTGTTCGCGGATCTTGACCCGTCCTTCATGTAAGCCGAATAGTCGTTGTCGATCACAAATCGCTCTTTCCCGAGCAAACATGCAGCGAACTCAGGGCCAAAACCATCGAGAGAAAACGTAAGCCCGTGCTCATCTTCTGGCTGACCAGACTCATTTGTGCCCCAGGTTCCACGGGCATTGAGTCCATCGACAAGCCAGACTCCTGCGCGATCAACCAATCCAATCTCTAAAACGGCGTCCCGTACCATTCTGAATACCGAATCGCTCTCTCCGTTGCCGGCAATGGCCGAGCCGATATCCATCAGACGTTTCTGCTGTTTAATCACTTCCTCTCGTTCGGCACGTAGCTTGGAGCCCAACAGGGCAACCGCAGCCTGCCTTGCGAGCGGCAATATCATCTCTAGTTTTTCACGAGTAAGCTTCCTCCGCGTGGGGAGGTTGTCGACGGTCAGTATCCCCATGAGACGATTGCTTGCCTTTAGCGGAATAACTGCATACGGCGCGTCAGCTTGCAGAGCTTCACCGTCGACATATCCGGTGTATTTATCCTTGATTTGGAAAGGCGCATCGCCAATCAAACAGTCTGCAAATTCTCTCCGGTAATCGATTAGAGAGAAACTGATATGGTGTTCATCTTGGCGCTTACCCTCAAGGTCCGTGCCCCAAGTACCCCAAGCAGTGTCTCCATCAACCAACCAAACGCCGATTCGGTCGACGAGTCCTGTCTCCAATATCGCATCGCGAACCATTAGGAAAACTGCATCTGAATCCTCATTTGAGGCGATTGCAACCGAGATTTCCATCAGGCGATGTTGCTGCTGTACCACAGCTTCTTTCTGTGCAACCAACCGTGCTTTCTGGATGGCAACTGCCGCTTGATCGGTGATTGGCATAACCGGCATCAACATGGCGTGCGTGATCTTTCGGCGCGTCAGGAAGGTGTCGACCGTTACCATACCGATGATTTCTCCATCGACTCGGAGAGGAATAAATGCATGGGGTACGACATCCGATGTGTTGCCACTGGCGACGTCCACGCAAAAGGTTTGAATTATGAACGGGCAATCCGGATTCTCGAACTGGCGATACACATCGCTTTCGTGGTCAAACGGAAAGCTTTCGCCATGCTCGTCAGTCAGTGCTCCCGCTTCGTCGGTACCCCAGGTGCCGGTTGCTGAACGACCATTGATAACCCAAACCGCGGCCCGGTCCACAAACCCGATTTCCAGAATGGCGTTTCGCACCATCAAATAAACCGTATCTGGGTCTTTGTTTGAGGTTATCGCCAAAGAGATATCCATCACCCGCTGCTGCTGCTCAATGATGCGCTCTCGCCGCTGGCGCATTGTCGCTATGAGGATGGACAGCGACGCATATTCCGCAAGTGGAAGCAGTTCCTCAACGTCGGCCTCAGTTATGGGCCGGTTCGAGTAAAGGTTATCGATCCCTATATAGCCAACCAGTTCTCCAAGTGAGCTCAGAAATACTTGAACATGGTCTCTTACCTCCGCCATATTCGGCGGAAAGTGTGCTCTTGAATCTTCGGGCTCATAGTGACGCAAGACGTAGCCCTTACCGCCCTCCTGCATAGATCGCACAATATTCCGCTCCAAGTCACAGAAGGGAATCGTCAATCCGCGAATATCCTCGGCCTCGCCATTTGGATAGGTACCCCATGCGCCTTGAAATGTCTCGGTAATCGGATCATATGAAAAGACACCGGCTCGATCGAAGCCACACTCTTCGATGACCAGGTCGCGAATGACGCGCATTAGGGCGTTGAGATCTTTATTGCCTTTGACTGCCGCGATTAGTCTCGATCGCCAACGACCAAGAATTGCCGATCTCGATACTTCGAGTCGCAACTGCTCGCATTCGCCAACGAGTTCCTCGTAGCTTTTCAGCCGATCATCGAAATGGTTATCCGGATGTTCAATCATCTTTCGTAGAGTCCGCAGGCATGCAAACCCACATCCTCATCGCCGAGAACCATACGGCTGATACCACTAAGACGCCCTCACTTGATGAAGGTTCCTTGCAGGTCCAGTAGATGCACCGGAGTTTAACCGCTTCGTCCACTTCTTAATATCGGCTCAGCGCAAAGTCATCGATTGAATCATGTGCTGATTCATCGTGATGGAGGCTGCCTCAATTCGATTGTCCGAGGTCATCTTGGTGGAAAAAGTCGTGCCGGTAAGGACGTCTATCTTGAAATTCCCGTCGGAAGCAATGTGCATCTTCATCTCTTGGCCGGAGACCGAAACTTGCAAATCACCGTTCATGGTCATCCTGATGTTTGCAACCGTGGCCCCATTTACCTGATCGATGCTCTCAAGCTTGTTCACAATCGGCAGGTCTCCGGTGACCTTGAAATCCAATCCAGAATTTCCGAACATTGCGCCCAGCATCTTATTGAAGTCGAGAGTTGATTTCCACGACTCCCCTATCTTTACCGAGTGGGTTGGAAAGTTAAGACCTTGCATGCTGCTAAAAATACTGTCCAATCCAGTACTCGAAGATCCACGAGGCTTAAAACTACTGTCGATATCGGCCTTTACAACCTTCCCGTTCATTTTCTCAACCATCTGGTCTTTCATCGACGAAATGAGAGCGCCCTCTGGAGCCTCGACGGAAGCGTTGCTGGTTTTCGATTCGATTGAGAATACGTCGTCCTTCTGCGCAAGGATCTTCAAATCAATGTCCATTCCCGTCTTCATACTGTTCGCGGGCATGACGCCCCCGCTATCCATCGTCATTTCCATGGACGAGCGATATTTGTAGGTCTTGCCCACCAGCGGTTGAAACTTGAGGGTCACCTCAGTCTGCGGCGAAGCCGCCTGTGAACGTATCAGGAGGCCGCAAATACAAAGAAGAAGTGACATGTATGTACAGTACACGCAATCGGCCCCAGAGCGTTGTAAAACCACCCACTCGGGACGATTATCAGGTTTAGCCTAAGAGGCTGCAGCTTGATTGGCCCAGACATTGGTCTTCGTAATCTTTCGCCAGTTCAGCTTGTCGTTCGATAACCACTTGATCAACAATTCCAAGCCAGCCTTTCGCTTCTTTTCACTCCACATCAGCTCAAACTTTGGAACGCCCTCGTACCAGCCGTTGATAATTTCACCTGCAAGGTCGTCGCAGCAATCGACGCGCCCAACCATGCCAGGCTTCCACTCCGGGAAATCGTGGGGGTCGAAACTTCCCCCGCTACCGTCGTTTCCCAACCCCCTAAACATGCACATTTGCGACCCACCCTGATTGGTGATGTGAAAGGATCCCAACTGAACGTGATTCCGTAACCCTGCAACCAAAGCGCGTCGAAAAGCCGGTTGGTAAAGCAAAGATAACTTCGAGAAGCCATAACTGATTTGCTGTACGGCATCCCGTGCAACGTTCGCGTCCTGCGAAGAGAGCGCGATCGTCCATTTCTTCAATTGGTTCTCTCCCACGCGCTGAATGGCCTTGTCCCCGGAACACTCCCAAAACGGTTTCAAGAGTGTCAACGAGCCAAGTTTGTGCCGCCTGTCAAGTCCGGCGAAGAGCTGTCGATAGTCGGCAGCCGCAGTGGTGTCGCCTACCGTCGATCTGTCCGAAATCACCTTGACGAACTCGTCCATCTCCAACCAAGCCCTGCCGGCGTCCTTGGTGCGTTCACTATGAATAATCAAAGCACATACCCTACGTAAGCAAGGGAGACAATGTCCACGATCCCATTTGTAGAGTGATTGGCAAATCGACAGTGCATCCTGAGTGGGGGACCATAGTGATTCTCCCGATTTGGCTCCAGACACGATTTGAACCGCGCGCCTTTCCATCAGCTGGCTTACCTCGATTCTCTGGGCGTCGGGAAGTCCAGCTCCTGCAAGCGACGGGTATTGCTTTGTGCCCTTCAAGTAAATATATTGCGACGTGATCTGTCCCGATGGCTGCACGAGTGCCGCTGCAGCTTCAACCCAATCCTTTTTGGCAGAGTGATCGTCGCGCAAAATGAGTACCCAGCGAGCCGCGCTTGCAACTTTGGACACAGACGCCCATTTTGCTCTCAGGATCTTTGCGTCCGGAGCACTTTGCCCAGTTGGACTCTTCCAGTCGGTCACCTCTAGCGCTGTCGACGAGGGCCAGATAGCTTGCAGAATATCCCAAGCCACGTCCTTGACGGACAACACATACACTCCTCGGAAGCCATTGTAATCGACAAAGACGGCGCGAGACAGGCGCTTGTCGGAGTCAAGTACGTCGATAAGGAAAGGTATGGCAAAATCCCCCTCGCGGAC
>Ga0207024_10073_pt1 | contig 30525 bp, 37 predicted proteins | sample Alteio_BWMinCont_44_FD_153470 | JGI IMG/M metagenome (GOLD analysis project Ga0207024, IMG submission 153470) | Enriched cells from forest soil in Barre Woods Harvard Forest LTER site, Petersham, Massachusetts, United States -... | ecosystem: Environmental > Terrestrial > Soil > Temperate forest >...
CTCAGAGAACATATGTATCAATTATAGAGACGTTCTCTTGAATTGACAAGGATTTTTCTGTTAAAAATTTGTTAAATTTTGGGCGATTCGAGGGTGATGCGGCCCCAGGCGCCGCGTTGAAAATCGGCGAGGAGGCGTTTGGCGGCGTCTTCTAGGTTCAACTCTCCGCCTTTCAGCAGAATGCCCTTGCGCAAGGCCGATTTCTTCAAAAAATCATAAATATTTTCGGGTTCATCCTGAAAAAGCTGATATTCGTCGCGAAGATAATCAAGGAGGGACTTCACCACCTCGACGATTTGGTTGGCGTAGATTTTTTCGGGAATCGTTGAAATGGCAGCCAATTTCCATCCTTCATCCTCGGAAATTTTCTCTTTAAAAAAGATTCCGGGAGTATCGAGCAGATAAAATTTTTCATCGATTTTAATCCATTGAGGTCCGCGCGTAATGCCGGGAAGAGCGCCTGTTCTTGCCTTTTTCTTTCCCACCCACCGGTTAATCAACGTTGATTTGCCGATGTTGGGTAATCCCATAATGATCGTGTAAACTCTTGGCGGTAATCCCCGGCTAGGCTTGAAACTCGAAAAGAAGTTTTTTTGATTAGAGCTAATGGTCGAATGACCGTGAGATTTAAACCATCGTTTCCAAGCTTCTGTTTTTTGCGGATCGGCCAAATCTTCTTTGGTGAAAACCAAAATGACTTCTTTGTTATGCGGAAGTTGCTTTGGAGCAAACGTTGCCAGCGGCGCACGGGCATCAACCGTGTAAAGAAGAAGATGCGCAAAATCAAGGTAGCGTTTGAGAACACGTTTGGTTTTGGCCATGTGGCCTGGAAACCATTGAATCGGCATTTCTTAGTGGCGGAAGAAGTGAAACCGTGACAAGGGAAAGAAAATCATGACCGCGGTGCCTTCGATGCGTTGCAGCGATAAAAAGGGAGTCGACCCAATCTCCGGCCAGGCATGGCTGTCTTCGCTGTTTCGCCGGTTGTCGCCGAAAACCAAATAATTGCCAAGAGGAATTGAAATAGGTCCGAACGTGTAATCCGGTGGAGACTTGATGTACGGTTCGGTGAGCGGTTTTCCGTTGATGAAGACTTTGCTGTCGTGAACTGAAAGTGTTTCACCCGGAAGGCCGATCACCCGCTTAATAAACTCACGGTTTTCTCCCGGAAGCGGTGGGTGAAAGACGACAATGTCGTCACGTCTCGGCGGATAAGCGTGAAACAGTTTTAAAACGAACGGTTTAGCGACGATGATGTAATCGTGCACCTCAAGTGTGGGCACCATCGATTCCGAAGGGATGTAATAGGTGCGGACAAAATAGGTGATTAAAATCAAAGCAATCGTACCTGCCATCATGAAAGGGTCAAGCCACTCATAGGCGCCTTTTAAAAAAGCCGGGCTCCATTCTTTTAAAAGCGCAAACCGGAAGGCAACCAGCAACACTAAGGAAGCCAGGCCGAAAACAAAGGTTCCAAGATTGTTTTGGATCCAAGCACGGATGTAATCTTTTTGCAAATAAAACGCGAATTCTTGATGATGTTTATAGTAAAAAAATGCGATGACTGCAACGGCTGCGAAGAAGAGCGTATCAAAGGCGGCGCCAATCCAAACTTTGGTTTTAGGGACGGTTTTGAGGCTGAAAAGTCCGCGGACAATGGCCACTAAAGACGTCAAAAAGACAAGCTGGGAAGCGCTCAATTTTAGCTCTTTTTCTCTTTGATTCGGGTTTGTTTTCCAACCTTATCCCGAATGTAATGGAGTTTGGCTCTGCGAACCATGCCTTGTTTGCCCAGTTCAATTTTTTCGATTTTTGGGGAGGCCATCGGGAAGGTGCGTTCTACGCCTACGCCGCTTGCGATTCTGCGAATGGTAAAGGTTTCGCGGATTCCGGTCCCTTTTCGTTCAATAACCAGGCCTTCCAGAAGCTGAATACGTTCCTTGCCGCCTTCGGAAATTTTATAATAAACCTTGACCGTATCGCCGACGTGGAAGTTCGGATATTCTTTTTTTACTAATTCATTTTTTTCAAAGGTTGATAAGAGATTTGTCATGGTGGTCCTCCCGTGATTGGGCGATTAAGCCCCGGAACGTCCTTCTGTTCTCCTTAAAGCATTGTCCTTCCTCCATTTTGCGATGGCAGCATGGTCGCCGCTTAGGAGGACAGGGGGAACGGGGAGATCGCGGAAAATAGCGGGACGGGTGTAATGGGGATGTTCGAGTAGGCCTTCTGAAAACGATTCATTTTGAGTTGATTCCGGCGGTAAAACGCCCGGAATAAGGCGTACGGCAGCATCAACCACGGCTAATGCCGCGAGTTCTCCGCCGGTCAGTACGTAATCTCCAATTGAAATTTCTTCGTCCGCTAACGCTAAGCGAACGCGTTCGTCGATCCCTTCGTAATGCCCGCATATTAAAATCATCGAGTCAAGTTTGGAAAACTCTTGCGCTTTAGCTTGATTGAAAAGCTTTCCTGTTGGCGCTAAAAGGATTGTTTTCGGTTTATTACCTTCTTGGGCGACAATCGAATCGACCGCGTCGAAAATAGGTTCCGGACGTAAAAGCATTCCAGCTCCACCGCCGTAAGGGGCGTCGTCAACTTGCTTGTAACTGCCAAGACCAAAGGGTCGAAGCGGGACCAGGGTAAACTGAGCCAAACCCAAAGACGAGGCTTTCTTCATAATGCTTGCTTCCAGATAGGGGGCAAGCACCTCAGGAAATAACGTGATGACAAAGATTTTCATCAAAGCGTATTCCTCAGAATAATTTGCCGATTTTCACGGTCAATCTGCTGCACAATCGTATTGGATAGCGGGATGACTTTGGGTTCACCGTTCTCAATCAAAAGTGAATCGACCGCAGGATGTGAAAGAATTTTGGCAACATGCCCAAGGGATTGACCGGCGGGATCTAAGACTTCAAAGCCGATTAATTCAAAATGGTAGAACGAATCGGGAGGAAGCGATTCCAGGGTCTTAAAGGGAACTGCTATCGAGAGACCGCGAAGTGTTTCAGCTTTATCCATCGAATCAATTCCTTCAAAAGTGATGTACCAATAGCCTTGACGAACCGTGCTTTTGATAATGTTAAGCGTTCTTGTGAAAGACGATTCTCCAAGAAAAACTTGTTTCAGGTCAGGAAGTTTTGCCGGCTGATGAAAGGAGATTTCTGTTTTTACTTCTCCACGCAATCCCCGGGGTCGAAGAATTTTTCCGAGAACCAGATAGTCCGGGTTCAGCCGATAATCTCCAACATCACGCGCTTACCGTGTTTGACCGAAGCGGCCTTCATCAAGGCTCGAAGCGCTTGAGCAATTCGGCCTTGTTTCCCAATTACTTTTCCGATATCGGCGGTGGCAACGCGAAGCTCAAGGACGGTTGACTGTTCCCCCTCAATGAGGTTCACTTGAACTTCCTCCGGCGTATCGACCAGGGACTTGGCTAGAAACTCTAAGAGGTCTTTCATTCAGCCGGGGCAGCCGACGGCTCTGCGGTTTCGGGCTTGGGGGCTGCTTCTGCGACAGGAGCCGCTGCTTTAACTTCAGCCGTTGCAGGTTCAGGCGGTGGGGCGATTTTCTCTTTGGCGGGCTTTTGCACAGGAGCTTCCATGATGCCGGTGATGGAGAAAAGTTTGTGAACACGTTCGCTGGGACTTGCACCGTTTTTCAGCCATTTTTCAGCTTTTTCTTTGTTTACTTCGATGGTTGCGGGGCTCGTGCGCGGGTTGTAAAAGCCAAGAATTTCAATAAAGCGGCCTTCCCGCGGATAACGGGAATCCGCTACCACGATTCGGTACATCGGTTTCTTTTTGGTTCCTGTTCGGCGGAGTCGAATCCGAACTGACATGATTAGCACCTCTAAGGATATTTTTGGAAAATTACCTTTTCGCGGTAAAGCGTGACGAGTCCTTCAAGTTGAGGTTGCGTGAAGAGCACTCAAAGCTGTACGGAGTTTCTCAGCTTCTTCTGGATCATGAGCAAACTGCGCGATCTTTTCCAGAACGTGAGCGCGGTCTACTCTTCTTATGGAGGCAACTCGACGTTCTTGAGCCGATTCTAGGCTGACACGAGTGTCGGTAGGCAAACCGCTGTCCGGTTTGGAGAGGACTTCTTCTGCTGTAACATAGTTTCTTAACGTACTAAAAGCAGGATCGAGCTTAAGCTTGAACGGTACATTACTGATCGGTTTTAACAATTGAAAAGCCTCCTTACAAAACGGTACTAACTTACCACGAAATCGCAAAAAAGTAAACTAACGAAACATTAAGATCGGGTTAAGGAAAGAAGCTTTTATTGTACCATCCATTTGCCGATCTGATAAAAAGTTCTCCCCCCGGCTTGGGCCGCGCAGCCAACAAGTTCAGTAGCGGTTCGAATTCCACCCGCCAAGCAGTCCGCCGCGCCTCCCAGGGTAGCTCCCGTAAGTCTTGAGGCAACCCTCGAACCGGTTTTTTCGTAGATTAGGTCACGAAGCGCCGGGCCGATGTCTCTCGGATGTTCTTCATCATGACCCGCTATTGTTCCGGCAATGAAAGCGACCGGAATGGCCAGAGGCAGAGAGAGAAATGCTGCTGCCGATAAAACGGATAATCCCAGGATGGCGGCGGTTCCTGCGAAATACTGTACAGCATTCGTACGAAGATTTTGGGACGATTCCCTGAGTGTATCAGGCACATAGGTCATGGGCCAGGGATCAGGTTCCGGGGAATTTCCTGTCATGAGGAGGCCAATTTTTTCTAAACCAAGGCCTCCAATCAAAGCTCCCACCGCCGTCCAACTTTTATACCAAAAGAGAGGAACATTGAGGCCTTCACCGATCATACCGATGAATGGTGAAGCGTAGGAGGCTAAGTTCCAGGGGCTATGTAAGACGGAGAAGTCATCGTGTGAATTTCTTCCAAAGCGTGACAGAAGGCCGATCGTTTTTTCCTTGGGGATTCCTACTTCCTTTCCGCTTTCAAGTCCATCAACGTAGGTACCAAAAATTCCGTCGAATACTCCAAACAACATTCCGACTTCGCCTAGGATTCTGATCATCATCAAATCCGGCTTTCCAGCAAACCAAAACATTCCAAAGGGAATTGACGCCGCACATCCCGCCAACGGTGTGCCGATGGCCAATCGTATCAAATTGCCTCCCATCGATTTTACACCTCGGACCAATCGATCACGAGGAGCATCAATCGATGCACGATTCTCTCCAGAGCTTTCGATTGAAGGATGATAAGTGCCAATCGAATTCATAGAACTTAAGCCGGCTGTGGATTTTAGCGCCATGTTATGAGGATAACATAAGATGGGGTGAAGTCAAGGTAATTTTTTATCTTTTATTGTTAAAATAATGTTAACAATAAGGGAATGACACAATTGAGTCGTTTATCCCATGGGGATAGGGAAGTTTCCTTTTAGCTTTTTCATTTTTTTCTCCATGCCCGAGAATTGTTTCATCATTTTTTTGATCATGTCGTAATGTTTTAACACCTGGTTAACATCGGCCACTTCGGTGCCGGAACCCTTCGCAATGCGCCTTCGCCGGCTTCCGTTCAGGATCGAGGGATCGCGCCGTTCTTCGCGCGTCATGGATTGGATGATGGCTTCCGTTCGCAAAAATTGTTTTTCATCGGGCTTCACGTCTTTGAGTTGTTTCTGAAGATTGGCACCCGGAAAGAGATTGGCCGGGAGCATTCCCAAAAGATCTTGAATGCCGCCCATTTTTTTTAGTTGTCCGAGTTGGCCAAGGTAATCTTCCAAATCAAAGTCGGCTTTCCGTAATTTTTCTTGAAGTTCAAGCGCTTGCTTTTGGTCGATATTTTTTTCGACTTTTTCAATCAGCGAAAGGACGTCGCCCATCCCTAAAATTCGGGAAACCAATCGATCCGGATAAAAGACGTCGAGCGCTTTTAGTTTTTCACCGACACCTGTGAATTTAATCGGACATCCTGTCACGGAGCGGACGGAGAGCGCCGCACCGCCACGTGCGTCACCATCCATTTTCGTCATGATGATTCCGGTGATGGCTAAATCCTGATGAAACTGTTCGGCGATTTTTACGGCGTCCTGCCCTGTCATCGCATCAACGACCAACAAAATTTCGGTCGGCGATATTTCCGCTTTCATACGTTTAAGTTCGTCCATCATCGCCTCATCGACATGCAGGCGGCCCGCTGTATCCAGGAGGACAATGTCTTTTCCGGAGGAGGAAGCGTGCTTTACAGCCCCTTTGGCAATTTGAACCGGGTCGGTTTCTCCCAAGGTAAAGACCGGAATCTCCAATTCATCGCCAAGAACCTGGAGCTGCTTGATAGCAGCCGGACGATAAATGTCGGCGGCGGCAAGAAGCGGCGCGCGGCCTTCGTTTTTCAAGTGGAGAGCCAGCTTTGCGCTGGTCGTTGTTTTGCCCGAACCTTGAAGGCCAACTAACATGTAAACCGTTGGCGGGGCGGAGGACATCGTCAATTTGGCCGGTTCACCAAGAAGGTGAACCATCTCGTCACGCACGATTCGGATGACTGCCTGCGCGGGCGTGAGACTTTCAAGAACTTCGGCACCGACCGCTTTTTCTTTGACCGCTGCGATGAACGTTTTGGCGACAGGCAGCGATACGTCGGCTTCCAAAAGCGCCATTCGCACCTCGCGCAGGGCGTCGGTGACATCAGCCTCGGATAGTTTGCCGCGGCCTTTTAATTTTTTGAAGACGGCTTGCAGCCGTTCGGAGAGAGTTTCGAACATGATAGACTCGTTTGATCGTTAATTTCTGAAAATTTTAGCGACCTTCCTGTCTTGACATCATAGAAAGAATATGCTAAATTAGACCAATCGTGATTTTTCCAATGAACCCAATCAGCGCTAAGAGAATTTCGCGTGTTTGTTTTATGCGCGAAGAAAACCCCCAAGATGCTCCAGGCGGCGGTCCTGGAAACATTGCTGAGTTGAGGCGTCAGGCGGCAGAGGCCTTTAAAGGCGGCCATTTTCCTCAAGCGGGTAGATTGTATCAACGGGCGCTTGCCGCGTCTCCCCGAAATCCCGACATCTTATTTAATCTGGGATTGGTGAGTAGCGCGCTTCGTAACCCTGTGATGGCGGAATCCTATTTTACGCAAGCGATAACGGCCAATCCAAATTTCTTTGACGCCTACGCGAGTCGAGGGCTACTGCGTGCTCAAAATCCCGGTCAGCTTTTCGGAGCCGAAGCCGACTTTACTCAATGCCTTCGCCTTCGCCCGAACCATTTACTGGCTCTCTACAATCGCGGATTTGTTCGTCTGCAACAACAAACAGAGGCCAGCCTGCGCGGCGCAATTTCCGATTTTACGTTCGTCATAAATAGTACCTTAGACGACGGTCATCGTCTATCCGCAACTGTGAATCGTGGAAATGCTTACTTAATTCTTAAGCAATGGCAGGAGGCGGCACAAGACTTCCGCGGAGTTTTAAGTATCGAACCCGGCAATATGATGGCTCGAAATGGTTTGGGTTTAGTTTGTCAACGACTGGGTCACTTCGATAGTTCTATCCGTGAATTTCAAGCGGCGGTAGGCGGCGATCCGGTCGTTCAGCGTGCCGCTTACGAAAATTTGGCCGTGGTCTTTTCCCAACGAGGAGATCCGGGGGATCGTGAGGCTGGCGAACGCGCTATTCTTAGTGCCCGACGAATACGTCCGCAAGGAAGCTGATTTCCGGTAAAGCGGGAATTTGCTGATTTTTTTTGTATAGTAGTCTTATGAAACCCTTTTCAATCGGTTCGGTTCAAATCGAAAATCCTGTTATTCTTGCTCCCATGGAGAATGTGACCAATTCGATTTTTCGTCGCATCGTGAAACCGTTTGGTCCGAGTCTGATGTTTACCGAATTTTGTTCTTCCATGGGCCTCATGTATGGCCGCGATAAGATTTGGGATATGGTTCGGTTTCATCCGTCGGAGCGTCCGATTACGATCCAAATATTCGGAAGTGATCCCAAGGTGATGTCGGAGTGCGCAAAAAAAATGGAAGAATTAGGCGCCGACATCTTGGACATCAATTGTGGATGCTCCGTACCGAAGATGGATAAGATTAGCGCCGGGGCCTATTTGGCGCGCAAGAAATCGCTCTTACAGGAAGTGATGGAGGCGGTTGTTCGCGCGGTGAAAATTCCGGTGACGATTAAAGTGCGAAAGGGATGGAATGAAAATAACATTACCTGTTTTGATATTGCGCATATGGCGGAATCGTTAGGATTTTCAGCAATTACAGTGCATGGACGGACAAGTGTTCAAGCCTACTCCGGAAAAGCTGATTGGGAGACCATTGACGCGGTTTCGCGTTCAGTTAAAATTCCGGTCATTGGCAGTGGCGACGTGACATCCGCTGAAGACGCGTATGAGCGCCTTTCCAAAACGAATGTTTCCGCGGTGATGATTGGCCGTGGCGTGATGGGTAACCCTTGGGTATTTCGCGAGATTTTAGGATTCTTGAAAACAGGGCAAAAACTGCCGGCGCCGACCCGGGAAGAAAAATTTAAGGTCGTTTCAGAACACTTGGAACTATCCTGTGAGGTTTTAGGAGAGGTCGAAGGCGTTCGTGAGCTGCGCCGTCATTTAAGCTGGTACATCCGTGAACTACCTAACGCCGCGGCCACTCGCGGCAAACTTTACACGGTGGTAACAAAAAAACAAGCTCAAGACCTCTTAAACAACTTTTTCCTCAACTAAAATTAGGGACACACCACTAATATTAACATTTTAGAAACAAAAATTGATACAAATTGTAAATATTAGTGGTGTGTCCCTCTTTATTTTTTGTTTTTTTGCAAGTGGCGGATGAATTTTAGGATAAGTTTTAGCGTTTCGTCGTCAAGTTTTTCAGCAAGCTTCCAAAGCTTTCGCAGTCGCGGCTTGATCGGTTTCGCGTTGTAGGTGGAACGTGTTTCCCGCGCCTCATTGTTTTCCAACAGAGTGCTTAATGGGATTTGCAGCGCATGACTAATTCGGGTAAGGACCGGCACGGACGGGCTTTTTTCACCGCGTTCAACTTGGCCAACGTAACTGACGTGTACTTCCGCCATTTCGGCAAGATCTTCTTGAGAGAGATTTCGATTGGTTCTGGATGTTCGAATACGTTGACCTAAAAGTTTTCGGTTTTCGTTCACGGCTTCTTCCTCCCCATTCTTTTATCTTACTTTAGGAAGGGTTGGAAGTTGAAGCCGCTATTTGTATCAATAAAAAATAATACAAATAGTATGCTTCGATGAGCTTAGAAACGAATCAGGGTGTTTTCCAAGTCACGGCGTAGGCAGTCTGCTGAAACTCCGCGATCCTTAAAACGGTCCGATTATAGCGGGCGTCACTATATTGGGGATTGAGTTCGAGGGCTTTGTTGAAATAGTGTAGGGCGAGTTCATCTTGGTCAAGTTTCCCGTGAGCCACTCCCAGGTGGTAATAAGTCTCTGCATTTTGAGGATCATAGTCGAGGGACATCATTAAATTATCGATGGCGGCTTGATATTGCTTCATACTCCCCCTAGCTACGCCCAGGTTATAATAAGCCTTGGCATAGTCCGGGGCCAACCGAATAGCATCGATAAGATCGCTAATAGCATGTTCATAATCTCCGAGTTTTCCCCGGGCCGCCCCCCGGTTGCAATAACCGGTTGCATTCCTTGGATCGATTCGGATAACTTCGGTATAATTATCAGCGGCAAGCTCGTATTCGCCCGTAGCGTCATGCGCTAAGCCCAGCATCCAATGGGCCTCACAATAATCCGGATTCAGGTCAAGGGCATTGCCTAAATCGACAATTGCTTTGTGCCATTCATTTTTTTGAATCGCAAGCTTTGCGTCTCTGTAATGATCGGCAAACGTTGGGCGGCGACGACCGTAATTGACATGAGGAGCAAAAGCATCTTCATTGCGCGGGGAAAGCCCGTCGCCATAGTTGCCGGTGTCGCTGGGGGAACAAACCCAGGGGACTAAACTTGCGCCTGGGAAGTTTGTAGAGATGAGCATATTGTTGCATTATAACCGAAGTGCGGTGGAAAATCAAGAGCATTGCCTATACTGCGAGGCGGAGTTTTTTGATGGCGGTTGCTGGTTCATCGGCACTTCCAAAAACCGCGCTTCCGGCCACAAGAATGGTGGCCCCGGCCTTGATAACGTGGGGAGCGGTTTTCGGGTTAATTCCACCGTCCACTTCAAGTTCAATCGGGTGGCCGGCTTTGTTTAAAATCTCACGGGCTTTTTGGATTTTCGATAAACTGCTTTCGATAAACGGTTGTGCGCCAAATCCGGGATCAACGGACATCACCAACAACAGATCGATGACCTCCAAAACATTTTCAACATAATCCAGCGGTGTACCGGGATTGATGGCCAGGCCGGCTTTTTTCCCCAGATCGCGAATGGCTGAGAGCGTTCGATAAAGCGTAGGACAAGTCTCCGCATGAACGGTTAAAATGTCGGCTCCCGCCTCGGCGAAGGTCTTCAAGTAACAATCCGGATTGGTGATCATCAGATGGACGTCAAACGGCAACTTTGTTTTGCCACGAACGGCTTTGACGATCAGGGGACCCATTGTGAGATTAGGGACAAAGTGACCGTCCATCACATCAAAGTGGATCAGATCGGCATGATCTTTAATGCGATCAATCTCCGCGCCAAGTTCGGCGAAGTTAGCGCTGAGAAGCGAAGGAGCAATTTTCACACTCACAGGAAGTTTTCCAAACCGATTACTAATCCTGATGCTGTACGGATTTTTCTGATAGAAAGAATAACGCCGGGCATGAACGATTCGCGGGAGATACTGTCATGACGGAGGGTCAGGGTTTCTCCCAAACCTCCGAACAAAACCTCTTGATGTGCAATCAGTCCCGGCAAGCGGACGGAATGAATCTTAATCCCATCAACCGATGCGCCGCGCGCGCCTTGCAACACTTTTTCGCCTGAAACTTCTTTGAATCGTTTTTTTGCCATTTGCTGCATCAATTTTGCCGTGCGTAGTGAAGTGCCCGACGGCGCGTCAATTTTTTTGTCATGATGAAGTTCGATGATTTCGCTCCAATCGAAATATTTTGCCGCTTCTGAGGCGAATTTCATCAAAAGCACGGCTCCGATTGCAAAATTGGGAGCCAGCAGTACCGGTGTGCCGCTTTCTTTGCACCAACCTTTGATTTTGTCTTCATCGCTTTCCGTGAAGCCCGTCGTCCCGACCACGCATGCAACATGATGTTTCAACGCTGTTTGAATATTCGTCAGGGCCGCTTCGTGACGCGTGAAGTCAACCAGAACATCCGGTTTTTTCTCTTGCAATTCTTTTTCCAAGGAAGCGCCGATTTCTATAGACGCCACCAACTGAAGATCGGATTCCGCGTTCACGGCATTGACCGTGGCTTGTCCCATCTTGCCCGCGGCGCCGGTTACGGCTACTTTAATTTTTTCGCTCAAGCCTTATCACCCCAGCGTTACATCGTCCGGAACCTGTCCGACAACAGCCCACGTTCCGTGTTCAATTTGTAAAACGTCTTTGGCCACATTTTTCACGTCATCCAGGGTTACCGCTTGAATCTTTTTCAGTACTTCGTCGTGCGGCGTGAAGCGGCCATGATACAGTTCGCCTTTGGCCAGCCGAATCATCCGATTGGAGGTGCTTTCAAACGAGAGACTTAGCACACCCTTCAGATGCTCTTTTGCTTTTTTAAGCTCGGCCTTCGTGATTCCTTTTGCCCGAACGTCGGAGAGGATTTCTTTTAATAGATTCATGACCGTTTTGAGATTGGATGGGGCCGTTGCGGCATAAACACCGAAAATCGCGCCGTCCCCATACGAGGCCTGTAAACTGGTCACGGAGTAGGCCAGTCCACGTTTTTCGCGGATTTCTTGAAAAAGACGGGAGCTGACACTTCCTCCCAAAATGGTGTCGAGGATTAAAAGTGCGTGACGCCGGTCATCTTTTTGTGAAACGCCGTTCATTCCTAAACAAACGTGAACTTGTTCAATCGCCTTTTCTTTGATAACCGTCGTTGATGTAAACTGCGGGGAGCCCAAGGGTTTCTTCTTGCTTTTGGCGCCCGCTGCAAAGGGAAAATACCGTTTAACTTTTTCGACGATGTCCTCATGCTTGACATGTCCGGCGACCGCCACCGTGATTTGTTCGGGCGTATAATAATCCTTGACAAAATCAAGAATTGTGTCGCGTTTTATGCCGCGGATCGATTCGGCCGAACCTAGGATGGGAAGACTCAGCGGATGATTTTTCCAACAAGCCTCCGCCAAGAGATCAAAAATCAATTCATCGGGTGAATCTTCATACATTTTGATTTCTTCCAGGACGACATTTTTTTCTTTCTCGACTTCTTCGTCCGGAAAGTGCGCGTTCAACAACATGTCACCCATCATTTCCATTGCAAGCGGAATATGTTTGTCCATCACTTTGGCAATGAAACACGTTTGTTCTTTTTCTGTGAACGCGTTTAGGTTACCGCCGATCCCATCCATGGTTTCGGCAATTTGGTGGGCGTTGCGCGTTGGCGTTCCTTTGAAGAGCGAATGCTCCAGGAAATGCGACATGCCGCGGTTATGGTCTTCTTCGTAAAGGCTTCCGACATCAACCCAAATGCCTATCGTGGCGGATCGAAATTGAGTGATTCGTTCGGTGATGATCCGAACGCCATTATCCAGGATTGTTTTTTCGACATGTTCTTTCATAGGACTGGCTTAATTCGATTTACTCATAGCCTTCCCTCTGGTGAACAGGAGAATGCCTTCCTCCGCTTTTTTTAGTTTGAAATGATGGTCCCACAGCTTGATAGGATCCATTTGTGAATCCCGGTACCATTGTGGATAGTACGGATCAATCAGAACACTGTCGGCATCGGCTCGAAAAAAAGAACTGACTAAGCATCCATGGGCGAAATGAGCGGTAAAATTCGGTTGAGTGGCTACAATAGACCCCGCTGGAATTTGGCGGATGAAGGCTTCCACTTTTCGTGTGTGATGCGTGATTCTGGGGATTTTGAAGCCGATTCGAAGGGGTGTTGAGCTGAATAATAAAGTGGAGAGAATCGTCAGAATCAGTTGGACGGTAACGATGCGGCGTAAACTGATTTGCGGATTTTGAGAATGATCGATGACTTTTTTAACGCCAAAGACGGCGGCGATAAAGATGAACGGAATCATGGCCGCGGGATAGCGCGCACCGACCATGCTCATCATGGAAGCATTGCTCAAAAGATTCGCGGCGGCGGTAGGCAGCGCCATCCATAAAAATCCGGGTGCAAGAAGCGACAGGAAGCCCAGCGGCAAAAGCAATTCAAGGAGATAGAAAATTTTTGGTAACGCGAACGCTGTCAGGATTACCTGGTCAGGACGCGTGATGAGATGAAGCAAAATGCTCCCCAAGCTGTTCCCAAACGTTTCATAGCGGTTTTCCATCGTAAAATAGCGGTAAGGGCCTCCTCGAAAATGGGGAATCAAGGTGGTCAAGCAGAAAACGGTCCACCCAAACCCGACGACCGTAAGTGCTGCGCCATGAAGGAGAACGGGTTTGTTTTTTGATTTAAAACCATGATAAATTAGCCAAATTCCAAGAAACCCAATAACGAGACCAATTTCTTCTTTGCAGGCCATCGCTAGAAGGCTTCCAATCCAAAGAAGACTGTAGCGTTCGGATAAAATTCCGTAAAAGGTCAAGAGGAGCGGGGCGATGACATAAGCCAGTTCGTTCACAATATCCCAGCTGACGCCGTGAAGCGGATGATAAAGCGCTAAGAGTAAAGCAAAATGAAGACCGAGTTTTTCGTTTAGCACTTTTCTTGCGATTAAGAAAATGACCGGGATTGAAAGTGCGGTGGCAAAACATTGCAGAACAATTAAGGTAACCGGTGATGGAAAAAGAGAGTAGATCGGAAGAATCAGAAAAAAGATGGGGGAGGCGTGCATCCCGAAATGGTTCATGGCCTCGATGCTGTTCCAAAAGCCGCGTCCGTGGGTAAAAAACCATAGGGATTGATCAAACGCCGCGACATCATTGGAGATCTGACTGTACGAAAAATGCCGCAATAAATCCAAGGTCGAGAAAACGACCGTATAAACAAGAACTAGAATGGAAATCTTAACCCAAGGGTTTTTCAATGTTTTGGGTCAGAGCGATACTTGATGATTTTAACTTTTTCTAGGGTAATAAGGCCATCCGTGACAACGTCGTCGAGAAAAGGGAGTAATTTGTTGATATTTTCTTCGGTGTCGACGATTTCAATCAACATGGGGAGATCCTCGGAAAGTTCTAACAGTTTTGCGGAGTGGAGCCGAGTGCTGGCGCCAAAACCCAGAATCCCGCGAAGAACCGTGGCCCCGGCCATGTTTAATTCGCGCGCTTTTAGAACGATCGATTCGTAGAGCGCTTTTTTATTTAAATGATCGGTTTCCCCGATAAAGATTCGAATCAGCGTTCCTTCGTCCGGTAGTTTCATGTCCTCTCTCCTTTTAGATTTTCTTAACTCGAAAGATGTAAAACATCTTTCGAGTGACATTATTTTACAATTAATTTTGCTGTGAATAATCCAAATGCAACCAGAAACAAGCCGATAGCGGTGCTGGCCAATACGTTCAAAAGAGCCAAGGAAAGCTCACCGGTTCTCGCCAAGTTCATGCTTTCAAGCGCATACGTCGAGAACGTGGTAAAGCCGCCTAAAATCCCGATAAAAACGAAAAGTTTCAAGGTGGGAGAAAAAGTGTAACGATCGAAAATTTCCCACAAAAATCCGACGAAAAAACAGCCGATTAGGTTGACCGCCAGTGTTCCCCAAGGGAAAAGCCCGTCGACCCAGCGATAGGTCGCTTTCGACACATAATAACGCATCACGGTTCCAAAGGCGCCCCCAAGGGCTATGGCGAAAAGTCTCAAGATCATGGTTTATCCTAATTTTCTTATGGGTTTGAACGTTTTCGCGCCGGCGTCCTTTTGACCTTCCGGTATGAAATGCAGGAAATTGGGTCGATCGCGGCTAATTAAGTAAGCCCGCAATGCATAGACAGCCCATTGGCACGATTAATGAGAAAGGCCATTTAATAATTGGCGGATGTGATACCGTCGCCTTGGCCAAACAATATGGTACCCCGCTGATTGTTCTGGATGAACAGGTCATTCGGACCAACTGTCAGCTTTACCGCGAAGCCTTTAAACGTTTTTACACTCAAGGCCAGGTGGTTTACGCCGCCAAAGCATTTATGTCGACCGCCATGTGCCGCATCGTAGAGCAAGAAGGTTTGTTTTTGGATGTTGTCAGCGGCGGCGAGTTGTACACCGCCATAAAAGCCCAATTTTCCCCGGAGAAGATTTTCTTTCACGGCAATAACAAATCCAAAGAAGAACTCGAAATGGCGATCAGTTACGGCGTGGGAAGAATCGTGGTTGACAATCCTCATGAACTAAAACTTTTAGAGCCGTTAACCAAAAAAAGAAAAAAACCAATAGGAATATTCTTCCGCGTTACTCCGGGTGTTGAGCCGCATACGCATAAGTACGTACAAACAGGCCAAGCCGATTCCAAATTTGGATTTTCGCTTGCGGATGACGTTCTGTTCCGCGAAATTCGTAATGTGATTCGATTCCCGCGTCTTCAACTGCGCGGGCTTCATTGTCATATCGGCAGTCAGATCTTTGATCAAAAAGCTTATGAAAAAGCGATCGAAGTGATGATCAAACTGATGAAAAACATCAAACTGAAAACCGGCTCGATTCTTCAAGAATTGAATATCGGTGGCGGACTCGGCGTCCGCTATACTCCGGACGATTATCCGCCAACCATCGCGGAACACGTGGAGCGAATTGCTGCGACCATTCGTAAAGAGGCGAAGTCTGCCGGACTTCCGCCCCCGATCATCTTTGACGAACCGGGACGTTCGATTGTTGCACGCGCAGGCATCACGCTTTATACGATTGGTTCGATGAAAGAGATTCCAAAAGTCCGCAAATACATCGCGGTTGACGGTGGAATGTCGGACAATCCGCGTGTGGCGCTCTATCAATCGAAATACGAACTGGCCTTGGCGAATCGCGCCAAAGACGAGCCGAATGAAAAAGTCACCGTGGCGGGAAAATGCTGTGAATCGGGAGATATCTTGTTTCCCGACGTCACCTTGGCGAAACCGGTGGCCGGCGATATTTTGGCCGTCTTTTCAACCGGCGCCTATCATTACTCGATGGCGTCCAACTATAACCGCATTCCAAGACCCGCGGTCGTTCTTTGCAAAGACGGTAAATCCGAACTGATGATTAAACGCGAAACGTACGATGATCTCGTATCTCACGACGTCCTCCCCTCGTGGCTTAACCACCGCGGCCGCTTCTTCCGCCGCTAATCCAAGCTCAGGACACACATTAGTTGTGTTTGAGTTGATTTGACAAGGGTAATCTTAAGACCACTGGAATTTCATCAAGGTGATTAATCTTAACCTTCACGCACTGTTGGAAATTTGCCTCCGGACGTTTATTATTTACGCGATTATTCTTGTGGGCGTCCGTCTCACCGGGAAACGTGAAATTGGTCAGCTGACCCCCTTTGATCTTGTTTTTCTTTTACTCATCAGCAACTCGGTGCAAAACGCAATGACCGGACCGGACACCTCATTGACCGGGGGATTAGTCGCTGCGGTTACATTGTTTGTTGCGACCTTCATCGTTTCACGATTGTTTTTCAAAGATCGTAAACTGCGTCAGGTCATTGAAGGGTCGCCGACTGTGCTCATTTCACACGGCGAGGTTTTTCATCCAAATTTGGACAAAGAAAATTTAACGGTCGATCAATTGAGCGCGGCACTTCGCGAACATGGTGTTTTAAGAGCCGAAGACGTGGAATTAGCGGTTCTTGAAATCGACGGCTCGATTAGCATCATTCGAAAAGATGATTTTAAAGAAGGTGTCCATCCCCGCATGCACCGCGGCTTTCGTTATCTCAAAGATAAAACCTAGAGATTTGGTGAAGAAGACATGAATTGTTTTAACTCGCTTTCAAATTGGTTCAATGTTTTCTCGCTATCCACGACAAGCGGAGCCATCTTTTTCCATTTTAATTCGAAAGCATATAAGTTTCTAAAAATATGACGAAAGCCAAGATATTCTTTTAACACTTTTCGGAGTTCCATTGAAATGATTGCCGGATGTTTTGCGGTTGATCGACTCATGGCCTCTAAAAGCCCTTGGTGCCGCAGCTGTTTAAGCTCAAAATCGATTTGATTCTGAAGTTTATCCAATTCGTTTTAATCCCCCGTGAATTTTAAGATAGTCGACAAAAGGGCTTTCGTCGTCCAAGTCAACCATGTCGAAAGGATATTGAATTGTTTCAGCCACTTCGCCGACGGCCCCATAGAATTTTTCGGGAGGTAAACCGGCGATCGCAAAATCGATATCCGAGCCTTCCCGCATTTCATCGGAAGCTCCGCACTGCGACAAAGCGGCGAATGTTTCGTAAGCTTTCGGAAAAGTTCGGACAAAATGTTGACAGCGAAATTCGTGAGGAAGCATTCAATCAATCTCTGCAGTCTTACTTTGGAATATTGTCACACGCAGATACTCACCATTTGCAAGAAACGGTTCGAAACACTTTTTCCTGGAGTTCTTTAAGGAAAAGCTCTAATTAAGGCGAACATTCTTCTCATGAAGGACCGTTTTTTAGCTTTTCTCGAAACAAACGAACTCTTGCCCGCGAACGGAAAGCTTTTATTGATGGTGTCGGGCGGACCTGATTCGATGGCGATGCTCCATTTGTTTCATGATTTAAAAACAGTCGTTTCCGTCGTCCATCTAAATCACGGCATTCGAGGGAAAGAGGCGGATGAGGACGCGGCATTCGTTGAGGAAGAATGCCGGAAACTCGAAATTCCATGTCGCTTGTTCAGGTTTGATGTTCCGAGGTTTGCGCTTCAAAAAAAGTTATCGCTGGAAGAAGCGGGACGCCGCATCCGCCGCCACTTTTTCACGCGTTACGCAACGATGAAAAAAATCGACGCGATTGCATCGGCACACACCTCTGACGATCATGTGGAAACAATTTTGATGAATTTTGTAAGAGGCACAGGTCCACGAGGATTGGCGGGCATCTTTCCGAAGCAGGGACACTTTATCCATCCGATGCTGGTTTTCAGCAAACGTGAAATCCTCGACTATTTGAACGAAAAACAGATTCCGTATCGGATGGATGCCTCAAACGAGGAAGTTCATTTTCTTAGAAACCGTGTTCGCAAAGAAATTCTTCCTTTTCTCGAAGCGAAGATCGGTTATGATCTCAAAAACGGCCTTTCACGATTAGGACAAATTTTTCAAGACGAAGAAGCTTGGCTTTCCGAGCACGTTGATTCGATTTTTCTATTACGGGTAAAAGAAATAAGAAAGAATTTCTATGAACTTCGAATGGCTGAAAACGAGTTTCCTGTGGGGTTGATGCGCCGTCTTATTCGTCGATTCATTGAATATTCCATGGGTAGCATTCATTCCGTCAGCATGGCGCAAATCGACGCTATTCTGCAATTGCTTGGAAAAGAAACCGGGAAACGGTTTTTGGCGGCGGAATTTTTAATTGAAAAAACTCGGCAAGGACTCTTGTTGGCTTTGAGGCGGGGACAGGTTCTTACGAACCTAAAGTCGGTGCCCGAACCTGTCCCCGTTATATTTCCTAAAGGCTTCGCATGAACGAGATTGACGAAATTGTTATCACGGAGAGCCGGATCAAAGAAAAAGTAAAAGAATTAGCCGATCGTATCTCCCAAGATTATGAGGGGAAAGATCTCCACCTGGTGGCCGTGCTGAAAGGGGCTTTAATTTTCTTAGCCGATTTTGCGCGCAACTTAACACTTCAAACGACCTTCGATTTCCTGGTGGTTTCAAATTTTGAGGATGCGAAGAGCTCTGGAGAGGTTCGATTGTTGAAGGATCTCGATCACTCCATTCAAGGCCGCCACGTCCTGTTGGTGGAAGACGTGATTGATAATGGCAGAACGACACATGCCTTGCTCTCCACACTTCATTTACGGCAGCCCGCTTCTTTAAAAGTATGCACACTCTTTGACAAACCGGTTAATCGTCTAATTAAAGTATCTCCCGATTATTTGGGATTTAGCCTGCCCGATCGTTTTGTCGTGGGATATGGTTTGGATTATCGGGAAAAATACAGGAATCTTCCGTATTTGGCTACACTTCGGAAGGAAGTTTTGTCGAAGCACCTGAAACAACAATAGAGAGGAGATTTTCCTTGTTACGCAATTTAAGAGTTTTAATGCTTGTTTTCCTGGTCTTGGGAATTGCGCTTTGGGTGGCCAAGTACTTTCAACCCGGCGCACGTCCAACCCCGAAAATTTACAGCGAATTCGTTGATGAAGTTCGTCAAGGTCATGTCAAAGAAGTGACGTTGACCAAAAACGAAATTCTGGGAACCTTCAAACCGAAACCGGAAGGTCCCGGAGGAGACTTCATTACTTACGCCCCTTCCGATCCCGAATTGGTCCCGTTTCTTCTGAAACAAAAAGTCGCGATTACCGTCGATTCCAAAGACGAGACGCCGTGGTGGTTCTGGGCCTCGCAATTTTTGCCGGTCTTCATTCTTTTCTTCTTGATTTATTTTATGTTAAGACAAGCTCAAGCGGGTGGAAGCCAAGCTTTTTCATTCGGCCGTAGCAAGGCGAAATTATTAAACGAAAACCGTCCGAAAGTTTCATTTAATGATGTGGCTGGCATCGATGAAGCCAAGCAAGAACTTGAGGAAGTCGTTGAATTTTTGAAATATCCGAAAAAGTTTCAGTTGTTGGGCGCGCGCATTCCCAAAGGTGTTTTGTTGGTGGGGCCCCCAGGTTCCGGAAAAACGCTGCTTGGGCGGGCCATAGCCGGGGAAGCAGGCGTGCCGTTCTTTCACATCAGCGGTTCTGATTTCGTGGAGATGTTTGTCGGCGTCGGCGCGGCTCGCGTTCGTGATCTTTTTGAGCAAGCCAAGCGCAATGCTCCGTGCATTGTTTTTATCGATGAAATTGACGCCGTAGGACGCCAGCGCGGTGCGGGATTGGGCGGGGGCCACGACGAGCGGGAACAGACGCTCAATCAGCTTTTAGTGGAAATGGACGGTTTTGAACCCAATAACGGCGTGATCCTTTTGGCCGCCACCAACCGTCCGGATGTGCTTGATGCCGCTATTTTACGGCCGGGCCGTTTCGATCGCCAAGTGATGTTGGATAAACCCGACATCGCCGGGCGCAAATCGATTTTGCTGATTCATTCACGCAAAAAGGTGATGGCGCCTGACGCTGATTTGGATTTAATTGCCCGAAGAACTCCCGGTTTCTCGGGAGCCGATCTGGAGAACTTGTTAAACGAGGCGGCGCTTTTAGCGGCGCGTCAAAACAAGAAGGCGATTGACTTGTCAGATTGTGAAGAAGCGATTGACCGGGTTTTGATGGGACCTGCAAAGAAAAGTAAGCTCATGAGTGAAAAAGAAAAAAATAGAACCGCTTACCATGAGGCTGGACATGCGTTGGTTGGAAAATTGACGCCCGAAGCTGACCCTGTGAGAAAAGTGACCATCCTTCCCCGGGGAATGTCCTTGGGGTCGACGTGGTCTGCTCCTGAAGAAGATAAGTACAATCGGACAAAAGAAGAACTAAAAGCTCAAATTGCCGTTGCGATGGGCGGCCGTGTTGCGGAAGAGCAGGCTTTGGGCGAAATGTCAACCGGCGCTTATAACGACATTGAGAAAGCTACCGAAACCGCGCGGCGGATGGTCACTGAATTCGGAATGAGTACATTGCTTGGCCCCCTCTCCTTCGGCCGAAAACATCGGGCCGTTTTCTTGGGTCGTGACTTGATGGAAGACCGTGATTATTCCGAGAACATCGCGAATCAAATTGATTCTGAAGTGAAGCTTATTGTCAGCGAATGCTATGACCGGGCGGCAAAACTTTTGAAAGATAACCGGAAAATTCTGGATCGCATCGTGAAAGAGCTTATGGAATACGAAGTACTTGAAAGCTCGGAACTTGACACTTTAATTCGCGGCGAGGAGATTAATCGTCCCAAGCCAACGGTCCCGCCACCCACGGAGACGCCGGGAAAGACCGAAGGGGCGAAATCTCCGCAATTTCGAATTCCTCCAGGAAAGGTGGTTCCCGCCGAGGGTTGAGCGATCACCAGTTTGCCCACAAAAGTGAAGAAGAGTTTGCAAGGATTCTTGACTTTTATCAAATCCGTTGGGAATACGAACCGCACGGATACCCGATCGCTTGGGACAAACAGGGAAACGTCATAGAACGGTTCACGCCTGACTTTTATCTTCCCGATCTTAACCTATACGTTGAATTGACTACTCTGAAGCAGAAGCTCGTTACGAAAAAAAACAGGAAAGTGCGTCTTCTGCGAGAGTTTTATCCAGAAATCAATATCAAAGTGTTTTACGGAAAGGACTATCGGACGCTTCTTGTGAAATACGGCCTGGAAGGAAAAAAGGAAAACGCCCATTAAAAATGACATCGAAACGGTTTTGTTCGACGCACAACAAATTCAAGATCGCGTTCGTGAATTGGCGGATGAGCTTAACGAAGATTACCAGGACAAATCCTTACTTCTAATTGGCATTCTGAAGGGATCCATGTTTTTTCTGGCAGATTTAATTCGCTTTTTAAGGATGGATCTTGCGATTGATTTCATCTCGATTTCCACGTACGGTTCTTCAACACAGACGACCGGCGTGGTGAGGATGCTGAAAGATCTTGAAAACTCGGTTGAAAACCAACACCTCGTCATTGTGGAAGATATTGTCGACACGGGACTCACGCTGGGGTATCTTTTGAAAATTTTAAAACAACGTTCACCGGCTTCCTTACGGGTTTGTACGCTACTGGATAAACCCAGCTATCGGTTAATGCGTGTTCCTGTGGATTATCGCGGTTTTGAAATTGGACGCAAGTACGTGGTCGGGTATGGCATGGATTATCAGGAACGGTATCGTCATCTTCCCTTCATCTGCACCTTAAAAAAGGAGATCTGTCCACTTTAATGGCAAACCTGATTAATCTTTTCAGACTTCAGCAAACGGAAACCCAAATTGAGGAACTCGAGGAAGAGCTGGCGACGATGGAGTCCACGCTGCAAACCAAGGCGCCGCTTGAAACTGCCCAAGCGGAATTTGACGCCGCCAATGCCAAAAAGCGTGACGCGGAGCGGATGTTGAAAGATGCGGAATTAGCGTTAGCGTCCCTTGAATCGGAGAAGAAAGCGGTTGAAAAAAAGCTATATGGCGGCACGGTCAACAATTCCAAAGAGTTAACCCAATTGCAAAGTGAGATCGGGATTCTCGATAAACGGCGGGAAAAATTGGATGAAAAAGTTCTTTCCGCCATGGATAATCTGGATTCGACGGTGAACGTTTTGAGCCAAAAAGAAACGGTACTTAAAGAAGCTAAAACTCGTTTTGATGAAGAAATAGGTCTTCAAGGTGCGAAACGAGACAAATTGACGAAACAGCTCCATGATTTAAACGCGCGGCGCGACACGGCGATAAAATCGGTCGAGGAGCCGCTTTTAGAAGAATATCTCTTATTAAAGAAGACGAAACGTGGAGTTGCTATTGCCGCCATCCAAAAAAACAGCTGTGGCGGCTGTAACATGGGGCTTTCGGAGGGTTCCATCGGGCGTGCCAGGGAGTACGAATTGGTGCACTGCGCCTCCTGCGGCAGGATCCTCTTTATGGATAAAGAAGTTTCTAAATCGATAGGGGAGTTTTAGAAATGCCTTATAGGCCTTGCCGATACCGCTCGTCCCAGCTCGGAATTTTTCAATGCGAGCGTCATTTTTTTCAACACAGCGATCCTGATCAATATGATCTTCTTTATCAATTTTGTTTGGAGCATGTCCCGGACCATTTTTGCCCCCATATCGACTTTGGGTTTAATTTTGAAGAAAAGCCTCCGCGAATTTACATTAACTGTACGCATCCCTATTATGCGAGGCCCTTTAAGAGTTTTGCGGAATGCGCTCAATGTGATTTCCCGGATAAAGAAGGTTTCTCGTTGGGGTAGGGAAGGAAAATTCCCTGTTTCCTCTAATAGAAATAAGCCATCAATAAGGTCAGACACGAGTCTGGTCTTTTTTTGTGAGAGAGGTGAAAAATGTCGGTCACGGTTTTAGTCGGTGCGCAGTGGGGGGACGAAGGAAAGGGAAAGGTTTCTTGTTACCTTGCCCGCCATGCGGATTTGGTTGCCCGCTTTTCGGGGGGCAACAATGCCGGACATACCGTGGTAATTGAGGGAAAAGAGTTCAAATTGCAATTGATTCCTTCCGGCGTTTTTTATCCCGATAAATTGGTTTTGCTGGGAAGCGGAATGGTGATTGATCCGGCCGGCCTTTTGGACGAAATGGAAAAACTCCAAAAAGGAGGCCATCCTTGCGCCAACGTACGAATCAGCGCCTTGGCCCATTTGGTTCTCCCTTATCACCGTGAGATCGATAAGATTCAAGAGCAATCCCGCGGCAAGTTTTCGCTGGGAACGACGCAGAAAGGGGTGGGACCGGCCTATTCCGATAAATCCGAACGCATCGGAATTCGGGTTGGCGACCTCTTAGACGAAAAGCGCTTTCTTGAAAGGCTTCAATTCAATGTGGAGGTTAAGAAAAATCGTTTTCAGGGATTAAACGGCCATGTGGATGTCAAAGCGATTGCGGGATCTTATCAAGAATATGCAAAACGTTTAAAGCCGCTGATTGTCGATACTTCAAAATTGATTCATGACGCCATCGCAAAAGGTAAAAGTGTTCTTTGCGAAGGAGCGCAGGGTATGATGCTGGACCTTGATTTTGGCACGTATCCTTATGTGACCTCATCGGTGACTACGGCGGGTGGCGTGACGACTGGTTTGGGCATACCTCCGGCCGCGGTAACGGACGTTTATGCCATCGTCAAGGCTTACACCACGCGCGTAGGGCAAGGAGTCTTTCCCACGGAGGATACCGGTTCCATCGGCCAATTTCTGCAAGAAAAAGGCCACGAATTCGGAACCGTCACCGGGCGGGTGCGCCGTTGCGGCTGGATGGACGGAATGGTTTTGAACTATGGAAAACTGATCAACGGTTATACCGGTTTGGTGATCACAAAACTCGATGTTTTATCCGGTTTAGATGAAGTAAAGATTTGTGAAGCCTATCGCGCCGGAGGTGAGACCCTCACCGACTTCCCGATTGATTCCGCTGTTTTTCAGAACTCGGCGCCGGTTTACCGCACGTTCCCCGGTTGGAAAGAAGATATCTCAAATGCACGAAAGATGAGCGATTTGCCGAAAACTTGTCGTGCGTATCTCTCCTTCATCGAAGAATACACAAAAGTTCCCATTAAGTATGTCAGCGTCGGCGCCGACCGCGACGCCATGATCGCCGCCTAGCTGATATTATTGAATGAGGCATTAAAGGTCGGCAACGACTCGGAGCTCATTTGGAACTGTAGGATGGCTCTTCCAAGCGCGATGCCGTCCAAAGCAGCGTGGATGTAACTATTTCTTAACCCTTTTTGGGTAAATCGGGGAAGATCAATGTACCCTGTCCAAAATCGTTCGCACGATTCTTGCGCAAGCCGATTTAAATCTTTTTCCGTCACTTGGAAGGTTTCCATTCGATCGGCTGGAGGCGGTGCAGAGCTGAATGCTTCGATGGCCCATTGGGCTTGGATATCAAGTGCTCCATGGAGACGTTTAAATAATCCGTAGCGTGATTGTTCGCGTCCATTGGGTACCTGATAGGATTGAAGAGGAAAGTGAGCCATCAGAGTTCTATTTTTCAGAGGCCCAAGAACCGTCAGCAGGTGCTCCAGTGAAAGCGTCATTCCAAAATGAAGAAGATGCAAATAGGTCGCCGGAAAAGAGTATTGGTCGTTGGAGTTATTTGCATTCATTAATGCGGAGTGCCTGATGGCACGAGCCACTTTTTTCCGTTGAGCCGTTATCCCGTCTAGGGCAATCCAATATTGAGATCGGTCCGGAGTGAACGCATCAAAACCCTTGACCGAGGATTGGGCGAGATTGGCGTTAAATCGCAGTAATGAATTGAATTTGGGATCCCAGTTGCTCAAAGTGACGTTTTCAAGCACTCGTTTCGGTAATTTTAAGACGTCCAGGAATATCGTAATCATGAATAGACGAATTGTAGCATTAACGCAGGGTTTAGTCAATCTTTAGCCATAATATTTTGGGCTATTGACAAAAGTTGAAGAAGTGTGCTATTATGATAGTGTTTTAATACGTTAAAACAAAGAAGGGTCAAAGAATGGCTAAAATGGACGAAAAAGAGATTGAGGGACAAGCGGCAGAGGCGTTGTTTAAGGCCGTAGCCAAGCTTGAAACCGTTGATGAGTGCAGGCGTTTTTTTCGCGATTTATGCACTCTTGCCGAATTAAAGGCGATGATTGAGCGGTTTCAGGTGGCCGCCCTGGTCCTCAAGGAAGAGCCCTACCGCGAAATTAACCGAAAAACCGGCGTCAGCACGGCAACCATTACCCGCGTCGCCTACTGGCTTCATCATGGCTTGGGCGGCTATAAATTGGCTCTTTCCAGGGCTCAGAAAGAAAAACAGTCAAAGTAGAACGTTATGAAAAGCATCCTTGAACCTCAAATTCCAAAAGGGACTCGTGATTTTCTTCCCTCCGACATGGTCAAACGCGACTATGTGCTGAAGAAGATGAAATCGGTCTTTGTGAATTACGGTTATGATGCCATTGAGACCCCGGCCCTGGAATATGCAAAAACTATTCTTGAAAAGTACGGCGACGAAGGTGCGAAGCTTACCTATACCTTTAAAGATCACGGCGGACGTTTGCTTGCTTTGCGATACGATCAAACGGTTCCTTTTGCACGCTTTGTGGCGGCTAATTTCCACGATTTGCCGATGCCCTTCAAGCGCTATCAAATTTCACCGGTTTGGCGTGCGGATAAGCCTGCACGCGGCCGTTATCGCGAGTTTTATCAATGTGATGTCGACATCGTCGGCACCGATTCGCTGTTGGCGGAAGGGGAAATAGTCCGGCTCATGGCCGATGTTTTTCAGGCGTTGAATTTTAAACAATTTGTGATTAAATTTAACAGCCGAAGGTTGATGAATAACGTTCTGTCACGCTTGGATATTCCTCGAGAGACACAAGTTTCAGTCATTCGCATTTTGGACAAACTGGAAAAAATTGGGAAAGACGACGTTTTACAACTTCTCAAGGAGCTACTCTCGGCAAAGACTGCAGAGTTGCTTTTGGAGAGCGTTAGCTTGACGGGAACCAATGAGGAGAAGATGAAATGGCTAAAAAAAGATCTTCCCCCGGAAATTTCCGAGTTTCTCACCATTTGCAATCAATTCGGCGTTCCACAGGAGGCCTTAGTCTTTGAACCCAGCTTGGCACGCGGTCTCGACTATTATACCGGATTAGTTTTTGAAGCTTCTGTGCCCGGGATTAATCTTGGCCCGGTCTGCGCCGGTGGACGGTATGACGATCTCTGTTCTACTTTTTCGCCCGAAAAAATCAGCGGTGTAGGCGTAGCCTTCGGATTTGATCGAATCATGCTCGCCATGGAAGAGCTCATGATGCTAGTCGGCATTCGCCTTAATTCTCAAGTTTTGGTGACTTATTTTGAAGAAACGTTGGAGCATTCTCTGAAAATTGTGAATGATCTCCGGGAGGCCGGGATAGCCTCCGAGCTCTATTTTCAGCCCGATCGATTAAGCAAACAGATGAAGTATGCTGACAAAAAAGGAATTCCGTTTGTCATCCTTTGCGGACCGGATGAGGCGGCTAAAGGCGAGGCCGTCATCAAGGTGATGAAAATCGGGAAACAGAAAACGATTCCTCAAAATCAACTATCGCTGTATCTCATGGGGTATCACGAATCATGAAACCAACAAATCCCTTGCGTATTGCCGTGCAATCCAATGGCCGCTTAAGCGAGCCATCCAGAGAATATCTTCGTTCTCTTGGCTTGCAATTTAATCTGAACGGCCGGACCTTGATCACGCCTTGTGAAAATTACAAGCTTGACATCTTGCATTTGCGGGATGACGATATTCCGGAGTACGTCAGCCGCGAAGTGGCCGATTTCGGAATTGTGGGTGAAAATGTGGTGCGTGAGAAAGAGTCCAGGGTTCGCATTGTCAAGCGTCTTGGATTCGGGTTCTGCAAGTTAGTCATTGCAGTTCCAGAGGGTTCCCCCATTCAATCGGTGAACGATTTGGAAGGAGAGCGAATCGCAACCACCTATCCCCACGTCTTGGCCGGGTTCTTTCGGGAAAACAGGATCAATGCCGCGATTATTCCAATCGAAGGTTCTGTGGAGATAGCGCCGAGTTTGAATTTAGCCGATGCGATTTGTGATTTAACTCAAACGGGGAAAACGTTGAAAGAAAATCATCTTGTGCCGCTGATGACGATTATGGAGTCGGAAGCGGTTTTGATTGAAAGCATGATCTCACGTCACGAAAAATTGGAGTTTTTAAAACTATGAAAATCCTTAACACAAGAGATGTATCCATCGAAGAGATTTTAAAGCGGATTCAAGCCGAACGCAGCCGGAAAGATTCCGGAGATACCGTTGATCGAACTCGTGAGATCATGGAAAAAGTCAAGGAGTTCGGGGACAAGGCCTTGATCGATTTCGTAAAGACCTTTGATGGCGCGGCTATTTCTTCAGTATGTGTGTCCCCAAGCGAGATTGATGAAGCGCGGCGCGGGATCGACAAAAAGCTGTTCAAAGCACTGGAAGAAGCCAAGAAAAATATAGAGAAATTTCACAAGAAGACGCTGACCAAAAAAGAAAAAGCTGTTGAAACTGAAAAGGGGGTTTTCGTTTGGCGCGAATTTCGTCCGGTTGAGCGGGTCGGTCTTTATGTTCCGGGAGGAAAAGCGGCCTATCCCTCTACCGTCTTAATGCTCTCCATTCCGGCGAAAATCGCCGGATGTAAAGAAATCGTTCTTTGTACGCCGGCTGGAAAAGACGGACAGTGTTCCTCGGTGGTTTTAGCCGCGGCTTCGCTCTGCGGCATCACGAAGATTTATAAAGTCGGTGGCGCGGCTGCGATCGCAGCCATGGCCTACGGCACAAAGTCGATTCCCAAAGTGTCCAAAATATTCGGCCCTGGGAACAGTTATGTCACCACGGCAAAAATGCTGGCTTTCGGCGATATTAATATCGATATGCCGGCCGGTCCTTCAGAAGTGTTGGTCATGGCCGATGAAAGTGCGACAGCGTCGTGGGTGGCCGCCGATTTGCTTTCACAGCTGGAGCATGGAGAAGATTCCCAAGCCGTGTTCGTTACTTTTTCAGAGGCCATCGCTGAAAAGGTCATGAATGAAATGAAGCGGCAAATGCAGTCTTTTTCTCGGATCAACCTCGTGAAAAAATCCTTTGAGAAAAGTTTTGCGGTGGTGGTAAAAACCGCGGAGGAAGCCTGTATACTTATGAACGAGTATGCGCCTGAACATTTAGAATTATCGGTTAAGAATCCGGAAAAATTTCTGAAGAAAATCAACAACGCCGGTTCTATTTTCGTGGGGCATTATACCAATGAGCCTCTGGGGGATTACGCGACTGGAGCCAATCACACGCTTCCGACGGCCGGATATGCAAAAATGTTTGGCGCGCTCTCAACAGAATCATTCGGTAAAATGATCCAAATTCAAAAAGTGACCCGGGAAGGAATCCGCCGTTTGCGAAGCACGGTTACGACCCTTGCCGAAAGCGAAGGTCTGGAAGCGCACAAAAATGCCGTGGAGATTCGATTTTTGCGGACCAACGGGAGGATGAATTGACCATTATATGCTGCCTAAATATGGTCAATTCAAACCGACGAAGTGCAACGAGGAGGAAAAATGAACGTTAGTGAAATGTCAGGAAATTTCCCGGTTTCATCTCACGAAATGACATCGGGAAAATGTCATTTCGTGCTCGACAGTTTGGTCCGCGAAAACATCAAGCGATTAGCACCTTACACCTCGGCTCGTCATCAGCATAAGAAAGAGGAGGGATTGCTTTTTGATGCCAACGAGAACGCCTTCGGCAGCCTCGTTACCCCCCCATTTCCTCTGGATCTCAATCGTTACCCTGATCCATATGCCGTCAGTCTTAAGAAAAGTCTATCGGCGTTTTTAAAAGTGAAACCGGAAAAACTTTTTATCGGGGTCGGCTCGGATGAAGTGATTGATTTGCTGATTCGGGTTTTTGTTGCGCCGGATGAAGAGATTTTGACGTTTGATCCCACCTATGGCATGTACCGGGTCTCTGCCGATATTTCAGGAGTAGGGGTTAGAAGTTGTCCTCTGGACGATCGTTTCCAAATCGATTTAAGCCGCTTCGACCAAGAGGTTTCAGCAAAGACCAAAATTGTTTTTTGTTGTTCTCCTAACAATCCGACTGGAAATTTATTGGACGAGAACACGATCGAGCGGCTTTGTAAACGTTTTCGAGGAATCGTGGTGCTGGACCAAGCTTACGTCGAATTTTCATCGGGCTCCTCGCTGTTGAAAAAGCTGGATAGCCTTCCTAACCTTGTCCTGCTTCGCACGTTTTCAAAAGCCTGGGGGTTAGCCGGTCTTCGGGTGGGCTATGCGATAACCTCCCCGGAGATTGTCGCATACTTAAACAAAATCAAGGCGCCTTATAATATGAACGTTATTTCAGCCTATCTCGCGGAAAAAGCCCTAAAGAATCAAAAAAAATTCAATCAATGGAGAAAAACTATCATTGAGGAACGTAAAGCCATGGAGAAAAGCTTAAAACAATTTGGTTTTAAAGTTTTTCCAAGTGAGGCAAATTTTGTTCTTTTTGAAGCCACGGACGCTTCGAGCATCGCAAAAGCGTTAGTCGATCGTTCTAAAATTATCATTCGTGATTTTTCAAAGAAGCTACGGCTCACCAATTGTCTTCGCGTGACTGTGGGAAAACCCGCGGATAACAAGCGGTTTCTTACCGCCTTGAGGAGGTTATTATGAAAAAAATTGCCTTCTTGGATCGGGATGGAACACTGATTTTTGAGCCCCAAGATACCTATCAAATCGATTCCATTGATAAATTGAAACTTTTGCCCGGTGTCGTGGATGGCTTAAAGTCACTTCAACGCCAAGGATACGAGCTTGTGTTGGTGAGTAACCAAGATGGGATCGGAACAAAGAGTTTCCCTAAGGAAAACTTCAAGAAACCGCAGGAGAGATTTCTTCAGATTCTAAAGAAAGAGGGAATTGCTTTTTACAAGATCTTTATTTGCCCCCATCGTCAATCGGATGACTGCAAGTGTCGAAAACCAAAAACGGGCTTGGTTTCTTCTTGGTTGTCCAAAGAAAAAATCGATCCGGTTCGATCGTTCATGCTGGGCGACCGACCGACCGATTTGCAATTTGCAAAGAACACGGGGATTCCGGGACTTAAAATGGAAACCAACGGGCCTTTTCCCCGCTTGGCGGAAGTTGATCGAACCACGAAAGAGACGAACATTTTTATCCGCTGCAATTTGGATGGCAGTGGCAATTATTCGATTGACAGTGGCTTGAATTTCTTTAATCACATGC
>Ga0207024_10074_pt1 | contig 30510 bp, 30 predicted proteins | sample Alteio_BWMinCont_44_FD_153470 | JGI IMG/M metagenome (GOLD analysis project Ga0207024, IMG submission 153470) | Enriched cells from forest soil in Barre Woods Harvard Forest LTER site, Petersham, Massachusetts, United States -... | ecosystem: Environmental > Terrestrial > Soil > Temperate forest >...
TCAATGTTCAAACAAGGATTTAAATTCGGGTACCATCAGTTTCAGTTGCGCCAGTGCCTCCGGCGCTTTGCGCTGCGAGCTCGTGACCAGCAAGGTCTCCAGCCCTTTGCGCAGCGTTGCCATATCGGTAAACCTTGGCGAGGCAATGAATATGCCTTCATGCGTGGTTTTAACGGCATTTTCGGAAAAGTGAAATAATTCTTCAAATAACTTTTCGCCGGGGCGTAAGCCGGTGAAGACGATTTTAATATCGTCATTGGGCCGGAGTCCCGCCAGCTTGATCATCTGGGTGGCAAGGTCGAGAATACGCACCGGCTGCCCCATATCGAGGACAAAAATACATTCCTGCCGGTCTTTCATGGCATCGCCCAGCACCGCCGCCTGCAGCACCAGTTCCACCGCTTCGCGCACCGTCATGAAATAGCGCACCATGTCCGGATGCGTGACCGTCAGCGGTCCGCCACGGGCCAGTTGTTCCTGGAACAACGGCACCACCGAGCCGGTCGAACCCAGTACATTCCCAAAGCGCACGGTGAAATATTTCGTATGTTTTCCCTGATATTCCATCCGCCCCAGCGCCTGGCAATAACTTTCAGCCAGCCGTTTAGTCGCACCCATGACGTTACCGGGATTAACCGCCTTATCGGTGGAAATCATGACCATGACATCGGCCTTATATTTCTGGCAGGCTTCAGCGATATGGCTGGTGCCATAGACATTGGTGAGGATGGCCTGCTCGATATTTTTTTCGGCCATCGGCACATGCTTGATGGCGGCGGCGTGGAAAACAAGGTTCGGCTGGTGTTTTTTGAAAATCACATCGATATGATGAACGTCACGGATATCCGCGAGCAGCACGATCAGCGGCAGTTCGGGAAAATTATCGCGGATTTCGTGTTCGATATGGTAGAGGTTGAATTCGCTGAGTTCGATGAGTATCAACTCCCTGGGCTTGAACTGGGCAATCTGGCGCGTGAGCTCGCCGCCAATCGTCCCGCCCGCACCCGTGATCAGGACTTTCCTGCCCTCGACAAATTTCTGCATGCTCTCGCGGTCGAGCACGTTCTGCGCCCGGCCCAGTAAATCCTCAACGGCAATCGGGCGCACCTGCGGGCGATCATTGACGCTGTGCTTGAATTCGCTGAGGCGCGGCAGGCGTGCCAGCGGAACTCCGATGCTATCGGCCAGTTCCAGCAGGTTGCGCACCGTAGCGCCGGCAATCGTGTCGTCAGTCAGAATCCATTTATGCGGCCGCTGGCCTTTACGTTCCAGCTTGTCCATAATCGCGGAAAGCGAATCCGTCCCGCCATAAATGGGTACGCTGTGGATGGTACGCCCCTTCTGTTCGCGATTATCGTCGACCAGCCCGACAATGTCGTAGGTCGAGTTCGGGTCGCGGCTCATATCGCGGATAAACTGCTCGGCATGGTTGCCCGCGCCGATCAGCAGCACCGGGATTTTATCCTGCTCCTTCAGCGACCAGTTAAAGGTGCGGTCATTGAAAGCGCGGTAGGCAAAGCGCGGCCCCGCCAGCATGAACAGGAGCAACATCCAGTTGATGAACAGCAATGAACGCGGCAATCCTTCAAGACGGTTCAGGGTAAACATCAACACGGCGAAGATCAGCACCGAAAGCGTCACTGCCTTCACGATACCGATCATGTCCTTCATCGACGCGTAACGCCACAACCCCCGATACAGGCGCATGTATGAAAACACCGCCACGCTCACCAGCGTAAAAAGGATGGTTCCGGGCCTGAGATAATCAGCGGATAAATAAAACTGGTCCGCGCCAAGTCGGATATACACCGACAGCACAAAACTGACCATGGCCATCAGTGTATCGTGGAGCACAGCCAGAGTATTGCCGTTCAGGTGGATAGGGCCTCTAGAACGGTTCATATTTCGAGTCGTGCGCCGTATGTTCAAAGAAACCCAGAAGCATGAAAACCGAAGTATAGGACATGCCTACATAAAATATGGACAGGTATGGGTCGAGAACAGAGAATACCGCCTGGAATATCAGCAGGAAGTTAATACCAAACATATAGCGCACCACGGCATCCGGCCTCCGGCCACTACGCAACGCCCGTAAGTAGTAATAATCCCCATGGTCAGCCATAAGCTTTCTGCCTTTCGCTATCCGGCGGATCATGGTCAGCGTCGCATCGGATACGTGGTAGGCCGGTAAAATCATTGCGGCATAGGGATAGCCATCGGCAATAGCAATCAGTAAAAGGTACCCGAGCAAAAAGCCAATGGGCACAGAGCCGACCTCGCCTAACAGAATCTTGGCCGGATACCAGTTCCACCAGATGAACCCGCAACCGGCAGCGCCGACAATCAGGCTATAGACCGCCAGAGGGCTGGGGAAAACGCGCCCCGTGAGTCCGGTCATCAGGCACAGTCCCATGCCGATGCAGATCATTTCCATCGCCGATATGCCGTCGAGGCCATCCATGAGCTTAAACGCATTGATAAACCATATCCAGATGAGTGCGGTGATGGCTCTATCCACCGACGGGGAGAAAAAACCGCCAAACGTCTGAACGCCCACCACATTGATAGCTATCAGCACCGCCAGCAACTGCACCAGAAGGCGCACCAGCAGGGGAATCGTGATCAGCTCGTCAAGCAGCGACATGGAAGCCAGTAAAAACATGGCGAGGATAATGGCATAATTGACGTCGGCCACCAGCAGGCAGATAATCAGCGCCATGACCGCCGCCACACCGCCATCATTCATGGGCGGTTTCTTGTAATCAGGGCGTAAGCTGGCCGGATCGAACGGCATCGTGCGCTTGCGGAATGTCAGGATCGTGAGCCGCGTCCCGAGCAGGGTGAGCAGAAAGGCGGAAAGACCGAGGATAATGTAGAATGTCATCCATGCCTCCCGAACAGTTTTTCGATGTCTTTGCGTTTGAGCTCAATATACGTTGGGCGCCCATGGTTGCACTGGCCGGAAAAAGGCGTCTGTTCCATCTGGCGCAATAAGGCATTCATTTCCGCGACGGAGAGTGACCTGCCGGCACGCACACTGCCATGGCAGGCCAGCGTACCGCACACTTTCTCAATGCGCTCTTTTAGACCCAGCACTTCCCCGAACTCGCGGATGTTATCGGCAAGCATCTGAATCATGGCTACCACATCCACTTCTCCCAGTATGGCAGGCGTTTCCCTGACAATCACCGTTCCCACACCGAACGATTCAACCGCAAGCCCGAAATCCAGTAATTCCTGACTACGGCTAAGCAAGCACTCCGCAAGCGCTTCGTCAAGCTCTACCACTTCGGGAATCAGTAATTTCTGCCTTGCAATCCCACGCTCGGATAATCCGGCTTTCATGTTTTCATACACCAGCCGCTCATGCGCGGCATGCTGGTCGACCAGCACCATACCATCCACCGTCTCGGCAACGATATAGGTCTGGTGCAGTTGCGCCCGCGCCGCACCCAGCGGATAGAGGGTATAATCCGGCTCACCCGTTGAGGGTGCATCGTGATGGCGTGCCTGAGGAGCCAGCATCGACGGCGGCAGGAGCGTATCGATCTCATGGCCGAAGTTCCCGGATGACGGTTCAAAAAAATGTTGCGCCGCCTGCGCCATACCGTGGGCGGGCCGGGCCTGATGCGCACCCTGATACGCATAATGGTCGCGGGAAGCGCCCGCCTGATGGGCATACTGGCCGGGAGGATTGGAAAAACGTTGCAGCGCATCGGCGCCGACGCTGGTGGATGCGCGGAATCCCGCCTCCGACAGTGCATGTTTGATCGCCCCCACCATCATGCCGCGGATCAGGCCGCTATCGCGGAAACGCACCTCGGCCTTGGCCGGGTGGACGTTGACATCGACTTCCTCCGGCGGAACATCGAGAAACAGGACGACGACGGCGTGGCGGTCATGGCTCATCACATCCTGATAGGCGCCGCGTATCGCGCCCAGGAGCAGTTTATCCCGTACCGGACGCTGGTTCACGAATAAATACTGCTCCGCCGAGGTGCCGCGGTTAAAGGTCGGCAATGCGGCGAAACCGGTGAGATGTACGGTGTCGCGCTGTTTGTCCAGTGCCAGCGCGTTATCGGAAAATTCCTTGCCCATCACCGCGCCGAGCCGGGTAAGGCGGGCGTCCAATAATTCACTACCCGATAATTCTTCCACCAATAATTCTCTTTGGGCGGCATCGACATTAAATAAACGACGGCCATCGGAGCTTAAGGAAAAGGAAATCCCCGGATGCGCCATCGCCAGGCGCGTGACGATATCCACGGCCTGCTGGATTTCAGTGCGGTCGCTTTTCAGGAATTTGAGACGCGCTGGCGTGGCGTAAAACAGATCGCGGATTTCCAGGCGTGTCCCCGGTGCCAGTACCGCCGGTTCCATTTCATGCATCTCGCCGCCTTCAATGCGAACACTCCATGCATTTTCGGCACCTTCTATGCGGCTGGTCATCTGCAGGCGGCTGATGGAGGCAATCGAAGGCAACGCCTCGCCGCGAAAACCGAGGAAGCGGATGTCGAGAAGGTCGTCGGAAGGCAGCTTGGACGTGGCATGGCGCTGCACCGCGAGGCGGAGTTCCTCTTTATTCATGCCCTTGCCGTTATCATGGACGACGATACGGTTTTTCCCCGCCTGCTCAAGGATAACGTCGATCTGCGTACTCCCCGCATCAATAGCGTTTTCCACCAGTTCCTTGATGACGGAAGCCGGGCGCTCGATCACTTCGCCAGCGGCGATGCGGTTAACTAAATTGGGTGGCAGGATGCGGATCATACGATGATTTTCCTCACCCTACGGTGATACACTGATATGACAGCGTATCCAAGTAAATAAGTCAGCGTTCATTTAGAATCCAGATTGGGCTTGCCTACCATCACTACCAGTAAATTTTCAGGGTCCAGTAATTTTTTCGCCATGGCTTTCACCTCATCCTTGCGCACCGCCAGCATAATGGCATTGCGTTTATCCAGATAATCGCGGCCAAGGTGGTTGATCTGCATGTTGCCAAGAAAATTGGCGATATCGCTATTGCTGTCCAGCCCGAGTACGAACGACCCGACGAGATGCCGCTTGGCATCGGCAAGTTCCTTATCGGTCGGGCCATGTTCCGAAAAATCCTTCAGTGTCTGGCGCAATACCTGTAACGCCGCCCCCACTTTCTCGTTACGCGTGGCAAAGCTGCCGCGCCATTCAGCACCGTGGGCCATCGGCTCCAGCTCGGTGTGTACCCCATAGGCAAGCCCGCGTTTTTCGCGGATTTCAATCCCAAGCATGGACGTAAGCGCACCGCCGCCGCCAAGAACCTGGTTCATCACATATGCCGCATAATAGTCCGGATCGTCACGTTTCAGGCCGTTGCCGCCAAACAGCACCATGGTCTGCGGGATGGGCGACTCTATCACCAGCTGTTTTTCTTTTTCGGGCAGCTTCACTTCTGAAACGGTCACGTCCGGATTATAATGCTCGCTTAAGGCTAAAAAATTCGCATCGAGCAAGCGGCCCAGTTCGCCCGGCGTAATATCGCCCACCACGGAAATCAGGACATTTTCCCGGCTTAAATAATGATGGACGAAATTTTTCAGGTCATCCTTGCCTATGGCGTTAATGCTGTCTTTGGTGCCGAGCGTCGGCTTGCCATACGGGTGGCTGCCATAGGCCAGTTGTTCCCACTGGCGCTGCAGAATATACTTTGGTTGCTGTTCCTGCTCTTTGAGTATGGAAAGCGTCTGGGCGCGCACGCGCTGGGTGGCGCTATCGTCTAAGCGCGGCTTGGTCAATGCCGTGGCCATGAGGGCAAACGCCTTGTCCTTATGCTCGCTTAACGATTCGACCGAAGCGCGGAATAAATCCTCATCATCAGCAAAATCAAGCCGGATCGCGTTGTTATCGAGTTCCTCGTTAAACGCCTGCGAATCCATATCGCCCGCCCCTTCAAGGAGCATGGCGGCAGTCATGCCAGACAACCCTTCCTTTCCGGCCGGATCGTAAGCGGAACCACTTTCCTTAAACAGCATCTTCACCGCCACCAGCGGCAGAGAATGTTCCTCCACCAGCCATGCTTTTAAGCCGCCGGGGCTTACCACTTCCTGCACCTGCGTTGCATACGACAAGGATGGTGTGGCGAAACAAAGAAAAAAAACCGCTACCAACCTGTTCATGGCGTTTCCTCCGGAAGTAAAAAGGCCGTCACCGACTGCGTCAGCAGCAGGGAATCTTTGGCAGCGGCAGAGATCTGCTCAGGCGTTACCGCATCGATCGTGTCCGGCCATTTCGTGAAATAATCCGTACCCAGACTGCACATGCGCACCCACCCCATAATACGCCCCATTCCCTCCAGCCCATCGCGGGCATAGATGGTTTCCGCCTTCAGCAGGGTTTTGGCGCGACCCAGTTCCTTATCGGTATATCCTTCCGTCACGGCGCGCTGCAATTCTTTATCAACAGCCTTTTCCAGGGTTTCCATACTTACATCGTTTTCGGGTATGATACCGATTTCAAACGTCGACGGGCCGATGGTAAAACCGCTATAATCAACGTCCACTTTGCTGGCCAGTTTCTGCTCGACCACCAGCGACTGGTAAAGGCGGCTGCTCTTGCCGCCCCCCAGTATTTCACCCAGTATGAACAGCGGCAGCGCTTCTTCCTTTTTGCCGTAAGCAACGCTGGCAACGGCGTAAGTGCGTGTCCACTGCGGCTGTTTGACATTAGGATGATGCAACGTGATACGCCGGGCGGTATTTTGCGGCGGCTCATCCGTCCAGTGGCGCGGCGGCATGGCTGCTTTGGGCAGGTGGCCATAATATTTTTCGACCAGTGGTTTTGCCTCTGCGGCCGTAATATCGCCGCTTAATATCAGGATGGCATTATTGGGATGGTACCACGCTTTATGGAAATCCAGCACATCCTGTTTGGTCAGGCCTTCCATCTCGTTCATCCAGCCAATCGTGGGCCAGTGATAAGGGTGGTTGCGGAACAGGGCGGCATCCGCCTGCTCGGCAAGCATCGCTTCCGGGTTGTTTTCAATCCGCATGCGGCGTTCTTCGATAATGACCTGTTTTTCTCTTTCCATGGCGTCATCCGATGGCGTAAGCGCATTCATGCGGTCGGCTTCCAGCTCCATCACCAGCGGCAACTCGCTTTTGGGGCTATTGATGAAATAGGCCGTGCCGTCATGGCCGGTAAAGGCGTTTTCATCGCCGCCGTGGCTGGCGGCAATGGCCGCGTATTCGCCGCCTTTGTGTCTGGCCGTGCCAAGGAACATGGTGTGCTCATGGAAATGGGCAAGGCCGGATTTTCCGCGCGGATCATCCGCCGCCCCGACTTTGTACCAGATCATCTGGCTGACCGCCGGGATACGGTGGTTGGGGATGACGATGACTTCCAGCCCGTTGGCCAGTGAGAAACTTTCAATACGGGCGGAGGTTTCAGCAGCACAGGCAGGGGCGCATATCAGCGCCGCTATGACCGCGCTCACCGCAATGATGCGCTTGTCCACCTTAATTCCCCAGTATGCCGTTAAGTATGCCGTGGTCCACAGGCTTAATGACAGGCGTTGTACCATCGGTAACCGGCTTGCCGGCATTTTCGTCACTCTGGATGCGCTGGGATTCTTTCTTCGCATCGACGATGGGGTCTTTCTGGTCAGCATCTGACGGTAATATATTATACCATGGTTTTTCATCTTTCTTTTCCTGCACGGTATATTTTTCCTCAGTCAACACATCCCGCACGTTTGGATCGGCTTTATCAGCCCCGGCATCCTTCAGGAACTGCGATTCAGCGCTGGTATCGCCAGATTTATAATCTGCGCTTTTCTTAGCGGTCCTGCCTTTCGTCGTGGTATCGCTTGCCGTGACAGGCGTCACCGCCGTGTTCGGCTTGAGGGAACCATTGGCATCGCCGGGCGTTTCCGTACCGTTGATTAAAGCCTGGGCTTTTTTATCAGCAGCCAACTGATTAGGGGATACATCAGAATTAGCAGGAGGGCGCAGGTTGAACTGCGGCGGCACGTACAGCGGCGGCCGTGATACCACGCGGAATTCATCCGGCGCGGCGCGATCAAGCCCGAGCGTATCTTTGACGGTGTTACTACTGCACGCGGTAAGCGCAAGGAGGCTTACAGCCGCAATGGAAGCATACTTCATCACTTTAATCCTTCTGGCTGGTTAGTTCGTGGCGTAAACATACTGCTACCGCATAAAAGTACAACCCCTATGAAGATGCAACTGTCAGCAATATTAAATGCCGGCCAGTGGTAGGGGCCGAGATGAAAATCGAGGAAATCCACCACCGACCCATAGCGAACCCGGTCGATGATGTTGCCGATGGCCCCGCCCATGACGCTGCCCAGCGCCCAGGCGCCCAGCTTTGATGTATTTTTATATAGCCATGTCAACAGGATAGAAACAATAGCGATTGAAACGGCGGTGAGCAGCAGCGGCTGGCGGTGATCGGCGAAGAGGCCGAAGCTGACGCCGAAATTCCTGACCAGCACGATATTGAAAAACGGCGCCATCTCAATAACGTTATGCCCCGGCAGGATTATTTTCTCCACTATCAGCCATTTACTGAGCTGGTCAAACACCACGGCCATGCCCGTGACCAGCAGGCCGAGGATAAAAAACCGTTTATGCGCCAGCATAAAGCATACCCCTCGCTTTGATGCAATCCATGCCAATCTGCGCCTTAAGAGCCTCTAAAGAATCGAATTTTCTTTCATCGCGGATAAAATCGATAGCCGTCACCTGTATGATTTTTCCATACATCTCCTGACTGGTATCGAAAAAATGCACTTCCAGCAACGGCTGCTCGCCTCCGCCCACGGTGGGCTTTACGCCAATATTGGCGATGGCGTCATAGGCCTTACCGTCGTTTATGGTTGCCCGCACCGCATACACGCCAAAACGCGGCTTGAATAAACGATTGAGTGAGATATTGGCGGTAGGGAACCCGATACTCCGTCCACGCTGGTGGCCACGGCGCACCCGGCCTTCCATCACGTAGGGCCGCCCCAGCAGCGAAGCCGCTTTCTTTACTTCGCCCCCGGCGAGCAGATGCCGGATGGCGCTGGATGAAATAACGCCGCCATCATCCTGCACCGGCGGGCAGGCAGTAAAACCAAACTCGAATTCATGTGCCCGCGTTTCAAGGTAATCCGTGGTGCCGGTACGGTTTTTCCCGAAAGCAAAATTATAGCCGGTTACCACATGCTTCACCGCCAGTTGCTGATGCAATACCTCATCAACAAAATTTGCCGCAGAAAGGCTGGAAAATTGCCGATTAAACCGGACTAAAAACATCGTGTCGATGCCCATCTCCTCCATCAGCGCCACCTTGCGGCGGAAGCTGCATAAACGCAGGCGCTCATGTGTTTTTGAAAAAAATTCGCGCGGGTGCGGCTCGAACGTCATCACGGCGGCGGGCACTTTATAGGCACGCGCTGCGGCAATGCATTGATCGAGTATTTCCTGATGCCCTTTATGCACGCCATCGAAATTGCCCAGCGCCACCACAGCACCTTGGCTTTCGGGTGGGCAGGACTGGAAATCGCGGATAATGCGCATGTGGCTTAAGTTATGGCCGTGAAGCTACTTTAATCAGCGCTTCGCCATCAATCACCACCTTATCTTTGACATAACATTTGGTATCGAGCAGCACGCGGTTTTTTCCCGGCGTCAGTTCCTTGACGGTAGCGACGGCATACACCGTTTCACCAATATGCACCGGCGCTAAAAATTTGAGCGTCTGGCTCATGTAGATGCATCCCGGCCCCGGCAGCTTGGTGCCGACCACGGCGGAAATCAGGCTGGCCGTCAGCATGCCGTGGACAACGCAACCGCCGAACACGGTTTTTTTAGCAAATTCCTCGTTCAGGTGCATGGGATTGGTATCGCCGGAGACGCCGGAAAAATTGCGCAGGTCGGTTTCGGTGATGGTACGGCTCATGGTCGCCGCCATGCCTGTTTTAAGGTCTTCAAAATAATAACCGTAGAGATCGGGGTAATCCATAAGGGCTCGGAGGTTAGGGGCCAGGGGTCAGGGAAGTAAGAACAGACAGGTTTTTACCCTGATCCCCGCCCCCTGCCCCCTGATCCCTGATATGCAAATAAATCAGCGCCGGTGCGGAGATATAGATCGACGAATAGGTGCCGATCAGCGTACCGAAGACCATGGCGCAGGAGAAACCACGGATGACCTCGCCACCGAAAATCGCCAGCGACAGCGAACTCAGCATCACCGTCGAAGCGGTGAGGATAGTGCGCGACAATGTGTCGTTGATGCTGACGTTCAGCAATTCAAACACCGGCATCTTTTTAAAGCGGCGCATGTTCTCGCGGATACGGTCATAAATCACCACCGAATCGTTGATCGAATAGCCGACGATGGTCAGTATCGCCGCAACCGCCGTGAGGCCGAATTCAAAGCGCGTCACCGCGAAAAAGCCGATAATCATGATGCTGTCATGCACCAGCGCTAAAATAGCGCCGACGCCGTATTGCCACTCAAAGCGGAACCACACATACAGCATGATCGCCGCAAAGGAAGACAACACCGCCCATATGCCATTTTCGATCAGTTCCTGCCCCACGGTCGGGCCGACATAATCGATCTTGCGGTAATCGATGCTGTTATCGGCGCCCATCTGCCCGGCGAGCACTTCTTTCACGCGGGCGGTGACTTTCGCCTGATCATCGTCTTTGCTCACCTGTATGCGGATCATGATATCTTCCGGCGCGCCGGTATTCTGCAATGATATTTCCCCGAACCCCTGCGAGTTAAGGCTACCCCGTATCGCGCCTAAGTCCAGCGGTTTCTGTGAATGGATTTCCATCAGGATGCCGCCGGTGAAATCGATGCCGAGGTTCAACCCTTTGGTGAACAACAGGCTCAGTGACAGCACGGTAAGCGCAATCGAGAAGCCGAAGCCAAGCCAGCGCTTGCCCATGAAATCGAAGTGGGTTTTATTGGGGAAAAGGCGAATGGTCATGGTTTTGTTGCTCGTTGCTCGTTGCTAGTCATTAAAAGATTTGCCGCTAACTAGCAACTAGCAACTAGCAACGAGCACCGTTTCTAAGCTACCGCTTCAACGGCAATCACTTCCGGCACATAATGCTTCAGCATGTTTTCAATACCGTTTTTCAAGGTAACGGTCGAACTGGGGCAGCCGGAGCAGGAACCGTGCAGCTCCAACAGGACAATGCCGTCTTCAAAGCCGCGGAATATAATGTCGCCGCCATCCTGCGCCACGGCGGGGCGCACGCGGGTTTCTATTAACTCTTTGATTTGTTTTACAATCTCGGAATCATTGTCATCGGATACAGCAATAGCGGAAGCTGGCAGCATCACCGGCTTACCAGCGACAAAGTGATCCATGATTGCGGTCAGCAGCGCCGGTTTCAGCGCTTCCCATGTCTCGGAGACCTCCCGGGTCACAGTGACAAAATCAGAACCGAGGAAGATAGCGGTGACACCCGGCGTCTGGAACAGGGCAGTCGCCAACGGGGAAAGCTTCGCATCCTCCGCCGTGGTAAAAAATGCCGTTCCCGTCTCCATCACCTTCACGCCCGGCATAAATTTCAGGGTGAGTGGATTAGGGGTTGCTTCGGTTTGTATAAACATGGCCTGTTACCAGTAAATAATTAATCTATTAATATAGGTAGGACTTCCACGTTGCTATTGCAATGGATTGATTGCAATTTTTCCTGCGGATAGGATATATTGATGGGGGATTTTGCATCTACATAGGGGAAATAATGATGAAAAATATACTGTTAATCAGTTTTCTGCTCAGCCAGTTATACCTGACCGCGCCGTTGCTGGCCGCTGAAACACCTGCAACCGGCAATGAAGAACCTGCCCCTGTTAATCTGGATGCGATAGCTAACTATAAAGAACCGGTACCCAGCGACGGCGAAGACGACAAACCCCTGTTCGGCCAACCCGGACCCGCCAACTATATGTTGTTTGATCGCCTGCACTCGACGCTGAAAGCACCGGAAAAAGCTTACCCCGCTATCGATTTAAAAGTCGGCGGCATCGAAAACGGCAAGCAGATTCCTGAAAAGTTCGCCTATTGCGCCCCCGATGGCAACGGCAAAACCATCAACGGAGGCAATATCAGCCCGGCCATCCACTGGCTGAACCCACCGGCAGCGACGCAATCATTCGTGATTATGGTCGTCGATCCCGACGTTCCGGCCAGTTTTGACGACGCCAATAAACCGGATAAGGAAATCCGGGCGAAAACGCCACGCCAGGATTTTTACCACTGGGTGGCGGTTGATATCCCAGCCACCTCACTCGGGCTGTTTGAAGGCGCATCCAGCAGGGCCATTACCCCCGGCGGCAAACAGGCGGGAAGGCGACCCTATGGTATTGATGGCATGAATGATTATTCTAAAGTATTCGGCGGCACCTACGGCGGCTATGACGGGCCGTGCCCGCCCTGGAACGATTTACGCCTGCACCATTACCATTTTATCCTTTATGCGCTGGATATTCCTTCGCTTGGCCTGCCGCATCCGATCAAGCCGCTGCAGGCAAGGTCCGCTATGAAAGACCACATTATCGCCAAGGGCGAAGTCGTCGGAACCTACAGCAATAACCCACGCTGGCTCGCGCAGTTCAAGAAAGATAAAGAGATAGTAGTCGACCCCAATTCGATACCGGGCACACGTTTTGATCCAAAGAAACAGTGAAAAAATTAATGACTTAAACCTTGAGTGGCGACCCAGCCTTCGCGGCCCGGCGTTTCTTTTTTCACCATGATACCTGAGGCAACGGCTTCATCCCGTTGCAGCAGCGACCCCAGCGGCACGAAACTGATCTGGCGTTCTTTTGCCATCTGCAACATGCGTTCAAACATGGCAAACTGGCCGATGCCCTCGGCTTCGGCGTGAATGGTGTAGACGTTGAACTGCCCCGGTTTGCACAGGTTCAGTATCGTGTCATTATAATTGTCATGGATGACACCGTTTGAACCGATAATTTCATCGTATGTAGGCAGGGTGACTGGGATTTGCGGCGCAAGTTTTTGCCCATTCACTACCGGGCGGAATACGCTGGTGCCCCGGCAATCGCTGTTATAGCGAAACGGGAATTTCTCCTTGATAAGCAGCGCGCGGGTCTCGCAGCGCCAGCCGGCGGCGGCGGAGCATACCGGCGCAACGCCCAGAATTTCCGATAGCTTGTCATAGCCGCGGCGGACATGCCATTCCAGTTGCGACTCCGTCATACGATCGATATGCGCCTGCCATGTGTAATGGTCCCACGCATGTAATCCCATTTCATGGCCCGTCTGATGCGGCAGGCGGATAATCTCGGGCAGGCGGTCGCCAATCACCGGGCCGGGCCATGCCGTGCCACGCAACAGAATATCATAGCCGTAGAGGTTAGCAGCATTGGAGCGCAGCATCTTGATCAGGAATTGTGGCTTCAGCAGCCGCCACAAATGGCGCCCCATGTTGTCCGGGCCGACGCTCATGAAAAACGTAGTTTTAATATGATATTTATCAAATAGTTTTACCAGCGCCGGGACGCCAAGGCGCGTGCCGCGCAGCGTATCGACATCAATGCGTAGCCCAACCTGTATTGCCTCTTCGTTCATGATTTCATTGCGTTCATCGTAATATAGTGGTTGAATTGGTAACGTATTCCTTCTTATATGCCCACATAAAAATAACCAGTAGCCACCATGCACCTGCACAACCCGCCGACGTTAGACCTAAGCGTTGTCATCCCCGTCTATAACGAAGAGAAGAGCCTTCCGCTGTTGTTTGACCGGCTCTTTCCCGCACTCGATAAACTCGGCAAGAGCTACGAGGTCATCTTCGTCAATGACGGCAGCAAGGATAACTCGCAGGCAGTGCTGGAATCGCTGTTCCCCAAACGCCCTGATGTCATTCGTGTCATTGATTTGATGCGTAATGTCGGGCAACACCTGGCCATCATCGCCGGGTTTGAACAGGCGCGTGGCGAAATTATAGTCACCCTCGATTGCGACCTCCAAAACCCGCCGGAGGATATCGGCAAGCTGGTCACCCTCGTTGAAGAAGGACATGATATTGCCGGGGGCATCCGTGCACAGCGGCAGGATAAAAGCTGGCGCAAGGCGGTTTCCAACCTTGCCAACCGGATCCGCGAACGCATCACCAGTATCCGCATGGTCGACCAGGGATCGATGCTGCGCGCCTACCGCCGTTACATCGTCCAGCAGATCGTGGCTACCGGCGGCAGCAGCCCTTATATCCCCGCCATCGCCACCTACCTCGCCTCCAACCCCATCGAAGTACCGGTGGGTCATGAGGAACGCGCCGCCGGGGTATCGCAGTATAATATCTATAAGCTCCTGCGCCTGAATTTCGACATGATCACCAGCTTTTCTATAGTGCCATTGCAGATATTCACCATGGTCGGCATGGGGCTTTCGGCGGCCAGCGGTCTGCTGGTGGTATGGATAGCCTTACGCCGCATCTTCTTAGGCCCGGAAGTCGAGGGCGTATTCACCCTGTTTGCCATATTATTCCTGCTGGTCAGCGTCACCATGACCGGCCTTGGCCTGATCGGTGAATATATCGGCCGTATTTATATGGAAGTGCGGCCACGCCGGGGAGTGGGGATTAAGAAGCTCCTCCAACAGAACGTCGTTGAAGTCGAGACTATGGAAGAGGAAGAGGTGGAAATTCTGGAAATCAAGGCAGACAAGCCGGTAGCAAGCAAGCCCAGAAAGCCTGTAAAAAGCAAAGCTAAAAAGACCGGCTGAGCCATTCTGGCGTTAAGTAATTGCATTTGCCGCCAAAAGCAGGTAAACGGATACCCCTTTACACTTAATTATAGTGAGTTTACGCCCCATGCACGCTTACCGCACCCACAATTGCAATGAACTCAGTCTAAATACAGCCAAGATCGACGAGACTGTAAAACTGTCCGGCTGGGTACACCGCAAGCGCGACCATGGAAACCTGCTGTTCATCGATTTGCGCGACCATTACGGGATTACGCAACTTATCTCCACCGAAGGCAACACGCATTTCGCCGCACTTACCGATGTCAAACTAGAAAGTGTCATCACCATCACCGGTAAAGTGAAAGCACGAACCAGCGATACCATAAACCCCGCGTTGGATACCGGTGGGATTGAAGTCATTGTGGAAGAATATAAGCTTGAATCCGCCGCCGAACCGTTGCCGTTGCAGGTCAATTCCGACCGCGAGCAACCGGAGGATACACGCCTTAAATACCGTTTCCTCGATTTGCGCCGGGAAAAAATTCACCATAATATTATGTTACGCAGCAAGGTGATTGCGAGCTTGCGCCGCCGTATGATTGAACAGGAATTCAACGAATTTCAGACGCCGATTTTAACCGCCAGTTCCCCCGAAGGCGCACGCGATTACCTTGTCCCAAGCCGTATCCATCCCGGTAAATTCTATGCGCTCCCGCAGGCGCCGCAGCAGTTCAAGCAATTGCTGATGGTGTCGGGCTTCGATAAATATTTCCAGATCGCGCCATGCTTCCGCGATGAGGATGGCCGCGCCGACCGTTCGCCCGGCGAGTTCTACCAGCTCGATATCGAGATGAGTTTCGTCACGCAGGAAGATGTGTTTGCGGCGATTGAACCTGTTCTCGAAGGCGTATTCAAGGAATTTGGCACCAAAAAAGTGACTGACGCTCCCTTCCCGCGCATGACCTATAAGGAAGCGATGCTGAAATACGGCAGTGATAAACCGGATTTGCGGAATCCTATTCTTGTGTCCGACGTCACGGATGTCTGGCGCGGTTCGGGTTTTGGCATTTTCAATAAAGTCATTGAAGGCGGCGGGTTCGTCCGCGCTATCCCCGCGCCGGGCTGTGCCGACAAGCCACGCAGCTTTTTCGACAACATGATCGAATTCGCCAAGCTGCAAGGCGCGCAAGGGCTGGCTTACATCACCTACAAAGGCGGTGCGAGCATTGCGCCTGAAGCGTTCGGCGGGCCGCTAGTGAAATTCCTTTCCAACGAAGCGCTGGCTAAACTCGTTTCCACTGCTGGGTTAAAACCCGGTGACGCGGTATTTTTCTCCTCAGGCGCGGAACTCGCCGCCGCCAAGCTTGCCGGGCAGGTACGCACGCATCTGGGCAATGAACTGAAACTGCTGGAAGAAGGCGTATTCAAATTCCTGTGGGTGATTGATTTCCCCTATTTTGAATATGACGAAGAAGAAAAGAAAATCATCTTCAGCCACAACCCGTTTTCCATGCCGCAGGGCGGGATGGACGCGCTGCTCACCAAAAACCCGCTCGATATTCTTGCCTACCAGTACGACATTGTCTGCAATGGCGTGGAATTGTCATCCGGTGCAATCCGTAACCACAAGCCGGATTTAATGTACAAAGCCTTTGAAATCGCTGGCTACGGGCCGGAAGTGGTCGATAGCCGTTTCGGTGGAATGATTTCGGCCTTTAAATTCGGCGCGCCGCCGCACGGCGGCCTCGCTCCGGGCGTAGACCGCATCGTCATGCTGCTGGCCGATGAACCGAACATACGCGAAGTCATCGCCTTCCCGATGAACCAGAAAGCCGAGGATTTACTCATGCAGGCGCCTTCGCCTGCCGAAGAAAAGCAACTGCGCGAACTGCACCTGCAACTGTCGCCCAAGGCCAAGGCCCTGCTCGCGGAGGAGATGGAAAAGGATAAGGTGGCTTGATCCCCGCATTTATTGCGGGGTCTGGCCATATTCTTCTTTGTTTTTCATTGTATTAATCAAATATCTATCCTTGGTTCATACCGGACCCCGCAATAAATGCGGGAATAAAAAGTGGGCGCGCCCATGCAGGTTTGCTTGCGTTAAGAAAGGGTACGTGAGGATGGTGCCGGACGCCGCTTCCACGGTCGCCCGACCCCGTATAACTCAACCGCTATACGTGTCGCCGGTCCTTCTTGCCATTCGCAGGTTCTGCGGCCCCTTGAACGGTCTGACTGTCATGCATGACCCTGCCATTTAGGCATGGGTTTTAATGATCGGGAAGGGGGAAAGTTCGTCATCCTGTGGACGGCGCAGCCGTAGCACAGGATCTATGCCAATAGCAGAGTGGATCCTGCGCTGACGCTTACGCGTCCCGCAGGATGACAAAAACGTTGAATTACCCCAGAAAATCGCTAGTATTGCGCCCTCTTTAACCGATAGATGGGCGCTTGTGTCGTTACCGTTCCAACAATTGATTCTAAACCTGCAGCAGTTCTGGGCCAATCAGGGCTGCGTCATTTTGCAGCCGTATGACATGGAGGTGGGCGCGGGCACGTTTCACCCCGCCACCGCTTTGCGCGCACTCGGCCCCAAGCCGTGGAACGCCGCCTATGTGCAGCCCTCGCGCCGCCCCAAAGATGGGCGTTACGGCGAAAACCCCAATCGCCTGCAGCATTATTACCAGTATCAGGTCATACTGAAACCTTCACCGGATAACATCCAGGAACTCTACCTCGAAAGCCTGAAAATGCTTGGCATCGACCCGATGGCACATGATATTCGTTTCGTTGAGGATGACTGGGAAAGCCCTACCCTCGGCGCATGGGGACTGGGCTGGGAAGTGTGGTGCGACGGCATGGAAGTGACGCAGTTCACTTACTTCCAGCAGGTCGGCGGCATCGAATGTAAACCCGTCTCCGGCGAAATCACCTACGGGCTGGAGCGGCTGGCCATGTACATTCAGGGTGTGGAGAATGTGTATGATTTGGTGTATCAATCCTGTGGGATGCCGCAGGCGTCAGCACAGGATCCTGCGCAGCCGCTTCGCGTCTCGCAGGATTTAGTGACCTATGGTGATATTTTCCTCCAAAATGAAAAAGAATTCTCCGCCTATAACCTCGAATACGCCAATACCGATCAGTTGCTGCGCCAGTTCACCGACGCGGAAAGCGAATGCGAAGCGCTACTGGATAAAAAATTATCCCTGCCCGCCTACGACCAGTGCATCAAAGCCTCGCACCGCTTCAACCTGCTCGATGCGCGGGGTGTTATTTCCGTCACTGAACGCGCCTCGTATATCGGACGGGTGCGGGCGCTGGCGAAAGCCTGTTGTGAAACCTATGTAGAAAGCCAGAAGGAGGCAGCATGAGCCCGAATATGTGGATTGTTGACGCTTTTACCGAACACGCCTTTCGCGGCAATGCCGCCGCCGTGTGCCTGTTCGAGGCGTTTCCCGACGACGACACCATGCAGCGCATCGCCGCCCGGATGAATTTGTCGGAAACCGCTTTCGTGGTGAAAAAAGGGCCGCTATCCTATGATCTGCGCTGGTTCACGCCCGGCGCGGAAGTCAACCTCTGCGGCCATGCCACGCTTGCGGCCACGCATGTGCTGGTGCAAACCGGGCAAATCAAAAACGGCGATGTCGTCACCTTCCACACGTTGTCAGGCAAACTGAAAGCGAAGGTGCTCCCCAAAGGCATCGAACTGGATTTCCCTACCCTAAGCGGTAACAAAGTGAAGCCCCCGGCAGCGCTTAAAGCGCTCGGCGTCGATATCCTGAATTGCGAAGTCAACCGCGATAATTACCTCGTGGAAGTAAAGGATTTGGAAACCCTGCTCACCTGCATCCCTAATTTCAAAAAGCTCGCGAAAATGGACCAGCAGGGCGTGATCGTCACCACCGCAAAAGGTGTTATCGGCTTTGATTTCGCTTCACGTTATTTCTGCCACCCGTCTTTGGGGATTGAAGAAGACCCCGTGACCGGCTCGGCCCATTGTTTCCTCGCTCCTTACTGGGCGGAGAAGCTAGGCAAAACCAAGTTCCACGCGTTGCAGGCCTCCAGGGGCCACGGCATCCTCGACGTCACGCTCGCCGGTGAGCGCACGCTGATCGCGGGCACCTGCGTCACCACCCTTAAAGGGCAATTACCCGCTGTTAAACCCACAAAAAAGTTGAAGGACGCCGCATGCTGATTACCATGTTGCATAGTAAAATCCACCGCGCCATCGTGACCCATAGTGAGTTGCATTACAACGGCTCGATGGGCATTGATGCTGATTACCTCGATGAAACCGGCATGATGGAAGGCCAGCAGATCGACGTGCTGAATATCGATAACGGCGAGCGCTTCACCACCTATATCATCAGCGAAAAGCGTGGTTCCAAACGTTTCGGCGTCTATGGGGCGGCGGCGCACCTCGTCGATCCGGGCGACATGGTCATCATCATCGCCTACGCGCAGATGGAACTGGAGGAAGCCCGCAACTACAAGCCCAAAGTGCTGATCATGGATGAAGACAACGAGCTTGATACCGAACTCGACCGGAATATAGCGGAGTAATATGATAAATTCTGGGGCCGATTTGTTACTTGAACTATTTTCTGAGGAAATTCCGGCAAGGATGCAGGAGGATGCGCTTGAGCATTTAAAATCTTCATTGGCCATACAGCTTTCAGCCAAACACAAAATTTTACCCGACAGCGGTTGGGCACCGAAAGGTTATGTTACACCACGTCGCCTTGCAGTAATGATAACTGATTTGCCGGTTGCTCAAGCCGCCAGCGAAACCGAACTCAAAGGCCCGAAAGCAGGTGCGCCGGAAGCGGCCATTCAGGGGTTTTTGAAAAAAAACGGGTTGTCGCAAAATGATTTAGTCGAGCGCGATGGTGTTTATTTTGCGATCGTTAAAAAAGAAAGCAAACAAACGGCAACATTACTGAAAACCATCATCGAAGACATACTTGCATCCTTTCCATGGCCGAAATCGATGCGCTGGGGCAGCGGCGACACCACATGGGTGCGCCCACTGCACTCTATCCTCTGTATCTTTGACGGCAAAATCATTCCGGTGACATTCGCAGGCGTCACCGCAGGCAACACCACGCGCGGCCACCGTTTCCTGAAACCAGAAACGATAACCATCTCTAACCCGGCGGACTACGAAGCAGCGCTCGAAAAAGCATTTGTCATTGCCGACCGGGAAAAACGCAAGGCCGCTATCCTTGAACAAGCACAGAAAGCAGCTAAAGCCGCAAGCCTCTCGCTTAAAAAAGATGACGGGTTGCTGGAAGAAGTGACTGGGCTGGTCGAATGGCCGGTGATATTGACTGGCTCGATTGACGCGAAATACATGGATTTGCCCAAGGAAGTGCTGGTGTCGGAGATGCGCGCCCACCAGAAATATTTTGCGCTTGAGAAAGCCGATGGCACGCTTTCCGATAAATTCCTCATCACCAGCAACATGAACAGCACCGATGGCGGCAAAGCCATCATCGCCGGGAATGAACGGGTGCTGCGCGCGCGCCTTTCCGATGGCCGTTTCTTCTGGGATCAGGACAGGAAAAAACCTTTAGGCGAATGGGCGGAAGGTTTGAAGAGCGTGACGTTCCATGCCAAGCTTGGCACGATCGCCGATAAGGTGGAACGGATTAAAAAATTAGCCGATAAACTAGCCGATCATGTATTTCTTGTGGATAAAAAACATGTTCAGCAGGCTGCAAAGCTCTGCAAAGCTGACTTGGTCACAGGTATGGTTGGAGAATTTGCAGAATTACAAGGAATAATGGGTGGCTATTATGCCGAAGAAGAAGGGTTACCAGAAGAAGTGGTTGATGCCATACGTGATCATTATAAACCACAAGGACCAAATGATAATGTCCCATTAGCGGGCACAACTATCTGCATCTCACTTGCTGATAAACTAGATACCTTGATTTCTATGTTTACGATTGGAGAAAAACCTACGGGATCCAAAGATCCTTTTGCTTTAAGAAGAAATGCACTTGGAATCATAAGAATTATTCTGGAAAAAAAGATTCGTTTACAGCTTTCGTCAATAATCAAAGATTATTTGCATTTTGATGACTTTATACTTTGGGTAATAAGAAATGACAAAGATGCACCTAATTATGTACATAAAAAATTAATCTCAGTAAAAAAATATCCGGGTGCAAAGACAGTTCGCGAAAAAATGCATCATTTAACTCCCAACCATAGACCAGAGTCTGACCATTACGAACTTATCTTTGAGGGTGAAGATTTTGAAGTGCCCCATGATATTGAAGAATCTGAATTACAGCCTCTACGTGAAACAACTCTTATTGCATTATTAAACTTCTTCATCGACCGCCTCAAGGTGCAGCTTAAAGATTCCGGCATTCGCCATGATGTGATCAATGCGGTGGTGGCGAATGGGGATGATGATCTGGTGCGGATTGTCAAGCGAGCGGAAGCATTGCAGGCGTTTTTAGGTACGGATGATGGGGCGAATTTGCTGGTAGCTTATAAGCGCGGTGTAAACATATTAGATATTGAAGAAAAGAAAGATAAAAAAACATATAGCGGCATTATCTCTTCTAACGCAGAAAACAGAAGTATAGAACCTGCCATAAATACATCCACTGGCACTCTTGAGGCGGCTATTCGTGAAGAACGTTTCAAAGATGCTATGAATATTTTAGCTGGATTAAGAAAACCTGTTGATGAATTTTTAGATAATAGATTGATCAATGATTCGGACATAAAGAAACGGGAAGAAAACTTGATTATACTTTCGCATCTTCGACGCAATTTTAGTTGGATCGCCAACTTCGCTTTAATCGAAGGCGAATCGAAGGAACAGAAAAAAGCCGCATGAATTGGACTGGATTCCCGCCTTCGCGGGAATGACAGAATAAAAATGGGAATGACAAAGATTATAAAATGAGGGACCTATGACAAAATCGAACGCACAACCCAAAGCTGCAATGGCTGACAAGCTGGTCTATAATTTTGGCGACGGAGCCGCCGAGGGCAAGGCTGAGATGAAAAACCTGCTTGGCGGCAAGGGCGCGAATTTGGCCGAAATGTGCGCGCTTGGGCTTCCCGTTCCTCCGGGATTTACCATCACCACCGAAGTGTGCGTCAGTTATTATACCAATCATAAGCAGTTGCCCGCCGTGTTAGTGACACAGGTCGAAGACGCCCTCGCCCAGATTGAGAGCAAGGTAGGGGGCAAATTCGGAGATGGAATAAATCCGCTTCTGGTGTCGGTGCGTTCGGGTGCGCGCGCGTCCATGCCGGGCATGATGGATACGGTATTAAATTTAGGCCTGAACGACACCACCGTGAAAGCATTGGCCAAAAAAACCGGCAACGAACGTTTCGCGTATGATTCTTACCGCCGCTTTATCCAGATGTATTCCGACGTCGTTCTGGAACTCGACCACTACCATTTCGAGGACAAGCTGGAACAGAAAAAACTCGACCGCAATGTCGAACTCGATACCGAACTCACCGCCGATGACCTCAAGGAACTGGTGGTCGAATACAAGGAAATAGTACAGGACGAACTGGACAAGCCGTTCCCGGAATCGGTGCATGAGCAGCTCTGGGGTGCGATCATGGCGGTGTTTAATTCGTGGATGAATCCCCGCGCGTGCACTTACCGCCGCTTGCACGATATTCCTGAAAGCTGGGGCACAGCCGTAACCGTGCAATCGATGGTGTTCGGCAATATGGGCGACGATTGCGCCACGGGCGTCGCATTTACGCGCAACCCTTCCACAGGCGAGAAAAAATACTACGGCGAATTTTTGGTCAACGCGCAGGGTGAAGACGTGGTGGCAGGTATCCGCACACCGCTGCCGCTGGACGAAATGCCCGCCGTTATGCCGAAAGTCTATAAGCAGCTGACCGGCGTGTTCGACAAGCTCGAAGGCCATTACCGCGATATGCAGGATATCGAATTCACCATCCAGAACCAGAAATTATGGATGCTGCAAACCCGTAACGGCAAACGCACCGCCGCCGCCGCTGTTAAAATCGCGGTAGATATGGTGAAGGAAAAACTGATCGATAAAAATGCGGCGATCCTGCGCATAGACCCGCTGTCGCTAGATCAGTTGTTGCACCCGACGCTCGACCCCAAGGCTGCTAAAACTGTTCTCGCCACGGGGCTTCCGGCATCACCGGGCGCTGCTTCGGGCAAGGTCGTATTTACCGCTGAAGATGCCGAAACGATGGCGCTCGACCATAAGGAAAAAGTGATTCTGGTACGCATTGAAACTTCGCCGGAGGATATTCACGGCATGCATGCGGCGCAGGGAATTTTAACGGCGCGCGGCGGCATGACCAGCCACGCGGCGGTGGTCGCACGCGGCATGGGCAAGCCATGCGTATCGGGCGCGGGGGAACTACGTATCGATTACACAGCCAGGACGTTTAAAGTATCCGGCCATACCATCAGGGAGGGCGATATCATCACCATTAACGGCGGCAGTGGCGAAGTCATGCTCGGCTCCATCCCCACTGTCCAGCCGCAACTCTCCAGCGATTTTGAAACGCTGATGGGCTGGGCCGACAGCGTACGCAAACTCAACGTCCGCGCCAATGCCGAAACGCCGCTTGATGCCTCGGTCGCCCGTAAATTCGGAGCGGAAGGCATCGGCCTGTGCCGCACCGAACATATGTTTTTTGATGCCGAGCGTATCATCGCCATGCGCGAAATGATCGTGGCCGAAAAAATCGAGGGGCGCAAGGCGGCACTGGAAAAATTATTGCCCATGCAGCGTAATGATTTTGTGGAATTATTCCGCATCATGACTGGCCTCCCGGTCACTATCCGCCTGCTTGACCCGCCGTTGCACGAATTCCTCCCGCACACCGAAGAGGACATCAAACAGGTGGCGCACGCCGCTGGCGTCAGCGTCGATCATGTCCGCCACCGGGCGCATGAACTCAAAGAACAAAACCCGATGCTCGGCCACCGTGGCTGCCGCCTTGGCATCACCTACCCGGAAATTTACGAGATGCAGGCGCAGGCGATTTTTGAAGCGGCTGTCATCGTCATGAAAGAGAAAAAGGAAACCATCATCCCGGAAATCATGATCCCGCTGGTGATGATGCCCAAAGAATTTGCCATCCTGAAGGCCCTTGTCGATAAGGTCGCCGCCGAAGTGATGAAAAAAAGCGGCGCTACCCTCACCTACAAGGTCGGCACCATGATAGAACTGCCACGTGCTGCACTGCGCGCCGCGCAAATAGCCGAACAGGCTGAATTCTTCAGCTTCGGCACCAACGACCTGACGCAAACCACGCTCGGCATCTCGCGCGATGATTCGGCATCGTTCATTGAAGCCTACAAAAGACTGGGCATCGTCGAGCAGGACCCGTTCGTATCGCTGGACCAGAACGGTGTCGGCGAACTGATCCACATCGCGACGGAACGCGGACGGAAAACACGCCCCGGCCTTAAAATTGGTATCTGCGGCGAGCATGGCGGGGACCCGGCATCGATTGCCTTCTGCCATAAGGCGGGACTGGATTATGTGTCCTGTTCACCGTACCGCGTACCCGTGGCACGCCTCGCGGCGGCACAGGCGGCACTTACCCCAGACAAGGCGTAGGAATTAATGGTTTCTGATAGTTACCGTCAGGAATTAGATGAGTTTCTGTCGCAACATGGCTACAGATTACGGGCACTTATAAAAAAAAAGAGTCCGAGGATTTACAACTGATGACAATGTAGTAGATGATCTATTTCAAAATCTGACTCTGGAACTATTGAAGCATGAAGATACTTCAAAGCTTGATTTGCGATTTGCGTCTCATATAGCAAACATCGTCGTAGCCGGTTATCCAAGAAAAGAAAAAAGACATTCTCACGTTGAGCTTACAGGAAGTGAAGAAGGTGAGTATTACCGCAGGCTTTTGGAAACGGAACGCAATGGTCAAGGCCGCCAGAACAAGGGAGAAGATTTTAGAAAAAAATTCTGGAAGGATATCGAATCCTTCATGGAAGATGGCAAGATTAAGCCGGAAAAACGCCTTATACTGCGATCAGTCTTACATTATCTGGAAAAAAAGGGTGAGACGGACGGAAAAAAGCAAGTAATGTATGAAGCCGCCATGACCGCCACAGGAGAAACTTCTCATATGGTGCGCGGCACCTGGCGATATTATTATCCTAAACTGGTTGACTTTTTGCAGGAACGCGGATGAGAATTGCCCTCCTCATTAAAACACGAGGGTGATTTGCGCAGATAATAGGCATGTAAAACACTTTGGACGCAAATGGGGTATGATGCGCCATGAATGACACTCACAAGCTACCCATCACCGCCGATGTCCAGGAAGTCGTCACCGACTGGCAGGAATGGTTGCGCCATGTCCGGCGCGGCTCGGAGCATACGATTATTTCCTACGCCAATGACCTCAACCATTTTTGCCAGTTTTTAAGCGAACATCTGGGCGGTCGTGTCCGCATGAAACATTTGGAGAAAGTTGAAACCAAGGACATACGCGCATGGCTGGCCAGCCGCCACCACGATTATGAAGCATCGTCCACCGCCCGTGCCCTGTCCACCGTCAAAAGTTTTTACCGTTACCTTGAAAAACAGAGAAAGTTCAGCAATTCCGCCGTATTCCATACGCGCGGGCCAAAACTGAAAAAGGCCCTGCCCAAGGCGCTCGCTGTCGATCAGGCGCAGCAGGCACTGGAAACGATTGGCACGCAACACGAAGACGACTGGGTCAACAAGCGTGACCTTGCCCTGCTGGTGCTGATTTATGCCTGCGGCCTGCGTATCAGCGAGGCGCTGTCACTCACCTATCACGATATTCCCGCAGGCGATTCACTCAGCGTCACCGGTAAAGGCAACAAACAACGCATAGTGCCGGTGTTGCCGATAGTCAAAGAGGCGATTGCGGAATATGTGAGCGCCTGCCCCTATCCCTTTACAGCGAAAGCGCCACTGTTCCTCGGCAAGCGCGGCAAAGCCCTCGACCCGGCCATCTTCCAACTACAATTACGCAAGCTGCGCGCCGCGCTCAACCTCCCGGAATCGACGACACCGCATGCCTTCCGCCATAGCTTCGCCACCCACCTGCTGTCGGCGGGCGGCGATTTGCGCTCGATACAGGAATTGCTCGGCCATGCCAGCTTATCGACCACCCAGCGTTATACTCATGTTGACAAAACCCGGCTGATGAACGCCTATAAAAATGCCCACCCGCGGGCATGAAAGGAATGAATATGAATGCGATCAAATTAAGTCTTGTGGTTATTGGCGTCTTGATTCCCTCTTATGCCCATGCCGGTTTTTTAACCGGCGCAGTCGTGGGAGGAGCGGCCGGCAAAGCCTATTGCACCCCCTTCCAGAAAGAACTGGCCTGCATTAAAGACAAGCTCAAAGACCCGGCATGGAAAGGGAAAGAGCAGGAAATCCTGACTTCCTGTGAACCCCCAAAACGTACACCGCTCCCCATGAAACAACCGGAACATGCACCTGCGCAACCGCCAGAACAAAAGACTGGGCCAGAGTTAAAGCCGGAACCAGAACAAAAGCCGGAGCAGCCTACCAAACTATAAATTGGGGGGGCCGGGTAGGATGAAGCATCGTGTAACCTGTATATTGTTATTGGTCAGCAGCCAGTTGCTATGCCCCATGCTTTATGCCGATGAAACCGCATCAAACACACCAGACAGTAACAAGGCATCACCGGAAACCCTTGATGCCTTATCCGATACGCTCACCTATGAACCCATGAATAGTATCAGTGCCGAAGGCGTCGCCAGCGGCCTTGCCAAAAAATCCCTGGTGCTTCTCGATGTTCGTTCCCGCGAGGCATTCGACAAGGCCCATATTAAATGGGCTGTGAACCTGCCGCTGACGGAAATGACGCAAGATACCCTTGAACAGATGATCCCCGATAAGGAATCGCATATCGTCGTATATTGCGATTACCAGCTTGCCCCGGTGCGGCAGATCGCCCTGTCGCGCCTTGGTGAACCGGTGCTTTTCAAGGCAGGTTATAAAAACCTGAACCAGCTGGAGACGCTATGGCAGCGCAAGGACCTTGGGATGAATGCCCTTGCCACGCTTAGTAAAAAAGGCGTGCTTGGCATCGAGGGCAAAGATAAATCCCAGTTTATCCCTTAAGCGAAAATACTAGATAATCCTTGCGGCTTGCTTTAATAAGTGTGGCAGAAGGCGGCTTTTATCCCTAAACCAATGCCGTTCTTATCTATTATAGAATAATATATTGAATTTATTATAGTATGCACCCGTAGCTCAGCTGGATAGAGCGTTGCCCTCCGAAGGCAAAGGTCGGACGTTCGAATCGTCTCGGGTGCGCCATTTTACAATAGGTTAGATGGCGCAATTAATAAGGTTTCGGTCTCTAGTAATGCCATAATAAGGTAGCGGCGGAGTATCGAGTAGTAAGCGATAGGGCTGGAAAGCACCTGTCAGCCTAGTTTTCGTGATAATTGTCGATAGCTGAATTGAGAAGATACGTTTTTTAACCACGTACTCGCCGAACAGAGGTATTCTCTTGTTGCTTTACGTTTGGAGCAGGAGTGAGTGGCTTGACAAAGATTTTTTGATCTAAGGTTGCATTTTCAAAAATTGCCTTTGGAAATGCGTTGTGTGGAATCTTATTGTCCAGACCTGAGACTATCATCCGGCTGCCATCCTTTTTCGGGATGGTAACTTGAATAGACGTTGACGGCTTTTTAGATAACAATGCAAGCGCCTCGCTCATCTCCTGCTTGGTGAGTACACAGATAGAATCAATTTTATCAATACAAATCAACGCCAGAAAGATTGTACTATCGTCTCGTAAAATTTTGAGGTCATCTTTACTGAAAGAAAAGCTGTATTTGAATCCAGCAGGTTTTTTTGATTTATTAGATGAGGCAGAATACTTCATCAATATTCTACTACAATCATTGACCTTGTAGTGGCCATATTTATCACTAGCCTTGTTCAAGGATTTAAATACATCATACTCGACAATTTGAGCAAGAGCTGCACCAAGGTATCTATCTTTTGTATTAATCTTCATATAGTCACTCCTTGTCCTAAATATAGATCTCATTGTTCTATCAATTAATTACCATGATTCGAGCATTAAACAAATTTTTAAATTCTTAATTCTATAGTGGTTACCTAGTGCATATTTAAGTGCCAACGCCCTCTGAAACTGGCTAAATTACTGTGTATTAACGATAATTTGACATTCTATTGTTGATGTGCTATACTGACTTTGCGCTCACAATCTTATATTGTGCTGCGCTTTTTTTATGCTCTGCGTTCAGCAGCGCGTTTTTACATCAACATAACATAAGAGGTTTTTATGGCAGGCCGACAGGCAAAGCTGCTCACCGCTCATATGGTGGCAGCAACAATCAAACACGTCCGTAACAAGCGATACCCAGCCAGGGATATTGTCATAATTCTGTTTTCGGTAAAGGCAGGACTCCGAGCGGGCGAAATAAGCAAACTCACATGGCCAATGGTGCTCGATGCCAATGGCAAAATTGGCAAAGTGCTTGAGCTACATGACATCGCTGCCAAGAAGCTGCATGGCAGGACTATCCCAATAGAACGCGCCACCAGCCGGACTCGTATCGAGACAGCCGCCGCTATATTTTTTCCATAACAATAGTATGATGGGTTATGAGTTACAGCATAATACTGGAAAACATAGCCAATCCAACTGAGAACTGTAACCTCTGAATAAATTATGGATATTGCCATAAAATAGCGTTCCCCGATTAATAGGAAAACCATCTAAGTTGCCATTTTCGCCAAAAAAAAGCTGCACCAGCCCGTTAGAGCCAATGCAGCTAAATGATAGATAAGCTATTCTCTTACTTCCAAAGTTGAAGGTGAGTATTACCGTTAGCGATAGGTGGATGGACTTTCCCATTGTTTCCAAGCGCGGAAGCTAACGCTACCATAGCTTCATAATTACCTTGGAGAGTAAAAGTTTTGGTGGACTGCCACCAATTTAGAATCCCTCCATCTCCTGTTCTAAATTGCTTTTGATTCCCAAGATCAATCCATTCTCCGTATAGGCCGGTACGCAATACGTTGTCCTGTAATTCCTGATACGTTCCAAAAAACTTTTTCATAATAATTCCTTTCAAATAAAGTAATCCAATGCGTAAAACGCACTGTTACTTTACAAGATTGGAATACGCACTTTATGTGCCTGATAGGAGCTAAAATCCACGCTATTGCTGAAAAGAAAGCGCCTCTGAAAATGCTCCGGTTTTTCTACTGTGAATCAAGCCCAACATGTGTACTCACTCCCAATAATTCAGGATGGCACAGTGCTATTGTCAACTCACACTGCGAGCGTCCATCAGGCAGAGGTCAATATATTCCTGCTTGCTGATTTTCCCGGTAGCCAGTAATTGGAATAATCGTTCATCAATGGCGCTTGGGATGATACCTTCAAATTTATTGATCGTAGAAAGGTGTTGCAACATGGAGATACGGCGGCTTTGTTCGGCAATATCAAAAGCTGCCGGGCGTGTTTCGTATTCCTGAATTTTTTTCTCTATCGAGGTCATCATCTATCAGCAAAGCAAACTGCCCCCTCTCGGTAACTATTCCAGAATAGTTACCGAACTTATGCAGAGAGCTTGTTAGGCAATTCCACCTTGGATGAAAGCTGTGCTCCTAGCACTTCCAGAATCTTATTGGCTCTATCCAAAGTGATGCCATGATATTCATTGCGCTCATCTCTGGATACTTGGGATTCCTTAACGCCCAATCTTTCCGCCAGTTCCCTCTGTGAAATGCCTTGAGCAATTCTCACGCAGATCAGCAAATGTCCAAGACCTCTTAAATTGATGAGTTCTTCAAATTCGCCGCGCTTCAATCGCTCATAGCTTTCAACCTCTTCTTTCAATTGGAGATGAAAAGATTCTATAGGGTCAATCACTCTCTGGATTTCCTCATCTGTCAAACCCTGCGTCTTTAATTGCGCTTTGGTTTCCTCAAATCTTTTCTTTTCTTCTCCAACGCGTTCTACCGCTCTCTTATACTCGGGTTCATTCCGTATCATATCTCATTCCTCCTTTACCGAATAATCTTCACAATGCCCTTAGGTTTGTCATCGCTTCTGGAAATGCGAAATGCCGCAGGAAATTCCAGTTCATTGCCAAATTTGTCTTTTATTCCACTCATAAGCCCTGGCACATGAGGATAAAGTTCCACGCGATATTTGTGCCACATGGGGAGCTGTTTCTTAGGATAACCTTTGTACGGCTTTCTTGTAGCTTGGTGCCATGTCCAGATTTTATCCGGCTCAAGCAAGTTCAAAGCCATCTGAAGCTCTCCACCAGCCAAATATTTTAAATCGCATTCAAAGTACCCATCTATATCGTTTGGGTGGTCTTTCTCCTCAACAAATGAGCCATTAATGAAGATATTCTTTACCCCCACTTGCCATAGCTGATTCACCATAATTTCTAAATTGCCTACCAGCATATTACGCCATTCCTTATCCCAATACCTTTCACGCAAATCGCCGCAGCCATTCACCAACACTGACTCACGCAGCTCCTTAAACGTGACTTCGTAATCGGCTACCGGCAAAATCCCGTTCTCAAAGTTTGGAATAGTGACCATATTTATTCAATCCTTAGCATACAAGTTAAGTGTAACATTTTTGTTAATATACGTCGATAGGTAAAATAATTTATAATAATCAAAATATTGTAACTATTCCAGAATAGTTACCCTGTGTCATTCCTCATCTATATCAGGCCACGCGCCTTTATTATTCCG
>Ga0207024_10075_pt1 | contig 29693 bp, 27 predicted proteins | sample Alteio_BWMinCont_44_FD_153470 | JGI IMG/M metagenome (GOLD analysis project Ga0207024, IMG submission 153470) | Enriched cells from forest soil in Barre Woods Harvard Forest LTER site, Petersham, Massachusetts, United States -... | ecosystem: Environmental > Terrestrial > Soil > Temperate forest >...
TCCGCAACTCGCGTTCGAATTTTCTCTTCCGGCCAGCGTTCCAGATGAGGGACCAGCGCCACGTTCCTCTCCACACTCCAGTGCGGAAACAGGCCGGCGTCCTGAATGACGTAACCGATCCCGCGTCGCAGCTGGATGGGGTCCCAGGACGCACTGGATCGCCCGGAGACAAAGATTTCGCCCTCGGTTGGCTCCAACAGCCGGTTGATGAGTTTGAGCGTTGTAGTCTTGCCTGCGCCGCTTCGCCCCAACAGAACGATCGTCTCGCCACGCCCGACGTTGAGATTCACGCCGGAGACAAGCGCGGCCCCAGAGGGCAAGCGATAGCTCACACCGCGAAGCTGCAAGACATAACCGCTTTGTAGTCCATCACTTAGCGCCGCCATACTGAATTCCTCACCAAGTGGTCTCCATCTCTGTCAATTTCCACAGGCAAATCATGACACCGAAGCTCGACCCCGGTGCATCTAATCCGACTGACAACCATGACTCGATCCTCTGCCGTCCCCTCACACTCGGCGATTCTGCTTGGCGCTCGCCTGCAAGCGGGGCGCGATCGCAGCCAGGAACTTTTTGCGATTGTCCGCCGCGAAGCACTTTACGACCGCCCCATCCCGGAACGCCACCGGATAATTTTTTACCTCGGCCACCTCGAATCGTTCGATTGGAACCTTCTCAAGGGACCCTTGGGACTGACTTCTTTTGATCCCGAACTGGACAAGCTTTTTTCATTTGGCATTGATCCCGTGGACGGGCAACTGCCGTCAGACCAGCCGAAGGACTGGCCATCGCTGGAGCAAGTTCAGCGGTACAACAGACGGCTGCGCGAAACCTTGGACGACGCACTGCAGGGCGCCGCGACGGATGACCCAAATCTGGCGCGCCTGAAACATGGCCGGCTGCTGGACGTTGCCATCGAGCATCGGCTGATGCACGCCGAGACGCTCTGCTACATGCTGCATCAGATGCCTTTCGACAGCAAATTCGCTATGACTCAGGCTCCTTCGCCGGCTGTTGCGGCTCGTGTTTCTCGAATGGTCGAAATTCCAGCAGGCACAGCTACGCTGGGCAGGCCCACCGAAAACCCCGGCCCATTTGGGTGGGACAATGAGTTCCAAGAGCTGCGCATTGAAGTTCCCAGCTTCACCATGGATTCGCACAACGTGACCAACCTGGATTACCTGCGCTTCGTGCAAGAAGGCGGCTACGCCGACCGCGCTCTTTGGAGTGACGCCGGATGGGAGTGGATTAACTCCTCGGCTCGCCGGCATCCAGCATTCTGGGTTCCCCGAGGGAATTCATGGGCCTACCGAACGATGTTCTATGAAATTCCATTGCCGCCCGACTGGCCAGTCTTCGTCAGCCATGAAGAAGCAAGCGCGTACGCGCGCTGGGCGGGGAAAGAATTGCCGAGCGAAGCGGAATGGCATCGCGCGGCTTGCGGAACGCGTGCGGGAGCGGAGCGTGCGCATCCTTGGGGCTCTGAATCTGCGTCCTCGCGTCACGGCAATTTTGATTTTCAGCGATGGGATCCTTCGCCGGTCGGAGCGTATCCCAATGGATCGAGCGACTTCGGCGTCGCCGATCTGGCGGGCAATGGATGGGAATGGACTCGAACGCCGTTCGCGCCCTTGCCGGGATTTGAGCCCTTTTCGTTTTATCCCGGATACTCCGCGGATTTTTTTGACGGGAAACATTTCGTCATGAAGGGTGGTTCCCCGCGCACGGCGGCCTGCATGTTGCGGCGTTCGTTTCGCAATTGGTTTCAGCCGCGCTATCCGTATGTGTACGCGACGTTTCGCTGCGTGAAACGCTGAAGGTTGAATTCGATATCCAGGCACAGGAAAGGCACCTTATGGCTACCGCCGTCATTGCTCAACATTCCAGTCCGGATATTGCCGCGGACGTGCGCGCCGGACTTCGTCGGCACGGACAAAAAGAGCTGCCCTCCAAATATCTTTACGATGAAATAGGCTCGGCACTTTTTGAGGTGATCAGCGTCCTGCCCGAATACGGCTTGACGAGGGCGGATGAACGCTTGCTGCGGCGTCACGCCGGCGACGTGGTCGCGCGGCTCCAGCCGCACGTCCTGGTCGCGGAACTTGGAAGCGGCAGCGGCAAGAAAACGCGTTGGCTGCTGGAAGCCCTGGCGCGCCGCCAGCGCGTCACGTACTGCCCCATTGAAATTTCGCCCACCGCACTGGCTCGTTGCAAAAGCGAACTGGGCCAGATCGAATGCGTCAGCATTGTCGGTTTCGAGCGGCCCTATCTCGACGGGCTGCTGGCTGCTGCGTCCAGACGCGCCACGGATGACCAGTTACTGGTGCTATTCCTGGGCAGCACGATTGGAAACTTTGATCGCGACGCCGCCGAGCGATTCCTGACCGAAGTGCGCCGAATCCTTTTTCCCGGCGACGCGCTGCTGCTCGGCACCGACCTGGAAAAACCACTCCCGCAATTGCTGGCGGCCTATGACGATGTGCTTGGCGTGACGTCGGCTTTCAATCTGAATCTTCTGGCCAGGATCAATCGCGAACTGGGCGCCAATTTCGACCTCGCAGCCTTCCGCCACGAAGCCCGCTACAACTCTTCCTTCCAGCGCGTGGAAATGCATTTGCGCTCAACGCGCAATCAGGAAGTCGCCATTCCCGGCGCGGGATGCACCGTATCTTTCTTGAAAGAGGAAACCATCTGGACGGAGAGTTCCCATAAGTACCGCGCCGGGGAAATTGCGGGAATGGCGCTGCGCAACGGATTTCAGTGCGATTCCCAATGGCTCGATTCCGAATGGGCTTTTGCGGAAAGTTTACTCATCGCGGAATAAATTTCAACTCTTGCGCGCTGCCTTAACGCGAAGAATTGTTTCCGAACTCCATTTTTCCGAAGAACCGAAATCCACGGCCCAGACTCCCACAATTTGCGAACCCTGGTAGACGCGCTCGAAGCCTTCTTCCGATTCCGATACTGTTTCAATGGGCGCGACCCACAGTTGATTCGCGCCGCGCGCTTCCATTTCCACCGTTACATTCTGCCATTCGTCCGTCACGCTCAGCGATGAACCCTCGACCGCGCCGCTCCATTCCAACGGTTTGCGGATGCCGGCAAATTCGAAATAACGGTCCGGCACATTGGGAGCAAGCAGATTCACCACGGCCTCCAGCCCCACCAGGAAGAAAAGCGGCGCAACCGGTTCTGCCGGATTGGCCGCCAAGCCCGTCCGGGAAAGATCGAGGCGGCAGGAAACACTGAATCCATCCTCGGCCACATCGAATTTTAGCGTCTTTACGGCGCGCAGAGTTTCCGCCACCTTCCCGTCTGCCGTCGCTCGCTGCAGAGGCGCTTCCATCGTCAGGCTCGCGACTTGCGGCGTGGCTTCTTCGATCTGGTAATCGCCGCCGGCGAAGTCGGCGTTTTCTTCCAGCCGCAAAGCCTCGAAGTCGGCGTGCGTCTTTCCATTCGCAAACAGCAGCAAGCGGAATATCGTTCGCGGCCAGCGATCATATTTCAAATGCTTTTCAAGACCGGCTTCCTTTGCCAGCGTTTGATTGTGGATCGAGACTGCTCCGTCGGCTGTCTGCGTCGCATGTTTCAGCCGGGAATGGTAGGCCTCCTCGCGCCGCTGCAGCGAATTGATCAGCGTCATGGCGCTGGGCCGGAAATCAAGCACTTCAATGGTTCCACCACCGGAGGGCTTGATGACCGCCGCGAATTGCGGCGACACAATTTCGATTTCTTCCCGGCCGTCGGCGTCAAAATCCAGGCGGGTAATGGATTGATAATATTTCGTGCCGCGCAAAAGTTCATCGGCAATTGTTTCGGCGCGCACCAGTTCGCGCCATAGTTCTGTTCTCAAATGGGGGGCGTACAGTCCGCCGAAAATTCCGTGCCAGTAAGCGTCATTGGCTTGCGAGCGCAGCAAATGCGTGGTCGCCTGCGCGCGCAATCCCAATGCCTTGCCGGTTTTCTTCGAGTTTTTCGCGGCCTCCTGCCGCAGCTTCGAGAAGACCCGCAGCATTTTTTTGTGCAGCAGATTTGATTCCGAGTACTTGCTAAAAAATCCCCGCCAGAATCCGCCGCGCAGAAACCGCCGCACGTCCGGCCGATCTTTGAATTCCTCGAGCAGGCCATGGAATTTTTGCCGCACCGGCGTCGGCAAAACCCACTCCATCATTTCCGTGTACGACGCCGTCGGCAAATCCACGCGTCCCAGCAGCGTGTGCGCGGCCAGCGCTTCGCCCGGAGGAATCATTTCCAGCCAATCGTGACTCGCCTCGATGGCCGTAAAAAAATTTTCGAGCCAGCCATCGCGGAAGCAATGCTCCCAGGTGTGCGGCCAGGCGCCGAATTTCTCCATGTCGTCGCCCATTGAAGCCATCGCGCCGGGATGCGCATCGGCGGAGCGCCGGAGAAACGCGATGGAATCTTCCACACTTCCAAACGGCAGCAAGTAGCGGAGTTCCTGCAATCCGGGAATTACCTTCACCGTGTGGCCGCGATCTTCGGCCACGTAATATCCGAACAGCTCGGGGATCTCGCGCCCGGCCGTCAGGAAATGGCTGTCATCCACCAGCGTGTAGTCCACGCCGGCCTCGGACAATGCCGCGGGCAATTGAGGCTCCCACACGCGCTCGGCAAGCCATGCGCCGGAGGGCCGCTTTCCAAAATGCGTTTCAATAAAATCGCTCAGCCGCCGGATCTGCTCAATCTGATCCTCGAACGGAATCGTGATTAGGATCGGCTCGTAAAACCCCCCGCCCACGACCTCCACTTGTCCGCATGCCACAAGCCCCGCGATCTGTTGAATATATTCGGGATGCTTATCCGCCAGCCATTCCAGCAGCGAACCGGAATAATGAAGCCCCATACGAATGCGCGGATGCCGCGCCAGACAATCCACGAACGGCAAATAAGAACGCTCGAACGTGCGTTCCATGACATCATCGAAATTCCCGACGGGCTGGTGCGCATGAATCAGCAGGACTAGGTTAAATTTCGACAAGTAGAATCCTCAAGTCGGTGCAGAAGCAAATTCGTGCAGAACAACGATGATAACGCGTGAGCGGCTATTGCGAGAAATTCAAATGCGCTATTGTCACGATTACAAACATAGCGCCCAATGGACATTGCGAAACCGTTACGTCAAGTCTGCTATCATTCCCTGCCTGCTCGCAAAACGATTCGTCGCAAGATAGCAAATTGATGAATGCGCAGAAGAAAAATCGACTATTCCAAAAAGGACTGGAAGCCTTTAATTCCGGGCATTTCTATGACGCGCACGAACATTGGGAAGAAGTGTGGCTCGATACGCCGAACCCGGATAAGAAGTTTTTGCAGGGTCTAATTCAGGTGGCAGCCGCGTTTCACCACCATTCCCGCGCAAACCGCCCGGGATGCCGCAATCTTCTTTACGCGGGCCTGCTGAAACTTGATTGTTTCTCTGCGGAACACTGGGGGATCGAGATCAAGCCGCTGCGCGTATCCGTTCGCTGGTGGCTTGCGGCGCTGGAGGCGGGCGAAAATCCGGAACCAAAACAAATTCCGCGAATTCGATAAATAACGACGCGCTGATGTGATCTGGGAGCTGTAGGGACACGGCACTGCCGTGTCCTTGCGGCCATTCCGCGGACTGGACAACGTAAGCGCATGGCCATGAATTAAAACATCCTCGGCAGAAATCGCGGCTTCGTCCCCATGATGGCACGATACGCGGCATCCGCCATCAAAACGCCATCCTCAACACGAATGCGTCTCCGCAAAATCTCCAAATTTGCCACCGATCCGGCCAGAGCCGTGATCCATGCAGTGTGCATCATTGGCAACGCAAACAGTTCAGCCACCACTGCCACATAATTCGGGTGCCGGACCCAGCGGTATGGGCCTGACGTGACCACGCCCACGCGCGGCGACGCCATCACCTCCACGTTCCAATGCCCTGCCAGCGTGCGAATTACCCACCAGCGCAAAAGATTGGCGAGCAAGAACAATACGCCCATGGAAATTGCCAATGCCGGCAGCAGCGGCCGGTGGAGCAGCGTCACTTCCAGCGCCGCGCCCGCGAGAATCCCCGCGTGCACCAGCACCATCCAACGAAAATGCGGCTCATGAATTTTTTGAACGCCCTGCGATTCGAGCGCTCGCTGGTTGCGCCGCGAAATTCGCAGCTCGATGAGCCGCCCGACCGCTACGATCGCGAGCAACGCGAGATAAGCGCGCGTCATGGCCATTGCAGCAGAATCATTTCGGCTGTAAACCCGGGTCCGAAAGACATCAGCAGGCCGTAAGACTCCGGTGGCATTTCACGGCGGGTCATCCATTCCTGGAGAATGAACAGCACGCTGGCGCTGGAAAGATTGCCGAACCGGCGCAGCACGTCCCACGAAATTTCGGTGTCGGCGCGAGCCAATTCCAATTCCGCTTCCATGAACGAGAGCAGCTTTTGACCGCCGGGATGCAGCAGAAAAGCGGAGACGTCGTTGCGCTTCAAACCATTGCGCGCCAGAAAATCGTCGGCGAGACCTTTGACCTTTTCCCGGATCAATTGCGGCACATCCTTGGAGAGAACAATGTGGAAGCCCGAATCGCGCAAATCAAATCCCATCGCGTCCAGCGAATTGGGAAAAAGAAAACTTTCCGAGGCGATGATGCACGGCCCGCTGGCCTCGCGGCCCGTCACCACCACGCCCGCCGCGCCGTCTCCGAACAGCACCGCGGAAATCAGATTCGCCTGCGAGAAATCCTTGCGCTGAAACGTCAGCGTCGGCAGCTCCACCGCCACCAGCAGCGCCGTGCGTCCAGGAAACGCGGTCAGGTACTCCCAGGCGCGGGCGAGTCCCGCGGCGCCGGCCGCGCAACCCAGTTCCGTAATCGGCAGGCGGCGAATGTCGGAGCGAAAACCCAATGCCGTGGCAATATACGCGTCCAGCGAAGGAATCATCACTCCGGTGCAAGAGACTGTGATGAGCATGTCCACATCCGTGGGCGACATTGCAGCTTGCAGCAGCGCGCGCGACGCCACTTCCACGCCCAGCTCAACCGCATTCTCGCGATACTCGGCGTTGATCTGCGACAGCGATCGCGGCTCAACAATGTAATCCACCGGAAACACGCTGTGGCGCTGGTCAATCTGGGAGTTGTCAATCACGCTGCGGATTGCCGCCAGCCGCATTCCGTCGAGCGAAAATACATCCTTGATCCGGTCTTTCACCAGTTCCCGCGTCAGTAAGTGGGCAGGCACTGCCGTCGCGGTCCCTGCAATGGTAGCCACGGTAACTGGCCTGCGCAGCTTGATTTTTATTTCGGGCTCCTGCGTGTTAGCGGGAGCGGCTGCAGAATTTTCGGTTTTTAAGGTTCGCATGGAAAACAAAGGCTAGCTCCTCTGGCTTCGGTGCGGTGTCCGTTATTGAACACATACACGGCGCCTGGCTCCGCCTTGCCCAGTATTTAGGATGCAGGATTCGGTGAAGGGGTGCTCGCAGGTAAAGAATGTTACATCCCAGGGGCTCACGCCGGGCCAGCGTCCATCAAATTCATCGGCTGCAACAAAAGAATGCGGCGTCCCCCAGGAAAGAGGACGCCGCACCGGGATCGCTAGTCCATTCCGTCGTCACGGAACGGGGGAAATCAGGCTTGGTTGGTATACCAGTCCGCGTTGATGGGCGTGAAATGAGCCCACTTCTCCGGTAAATCTTCCAGCGCGAAGATGGCCGTCACCGGGCAAACCGGGACGCAAGCGCCGCAATCAATGCATTCCACCGGGCTAATGTACAGTTGCGGCTCGGACTCAAATTTGGGTTCATCCTTGCGCGGGTGGATGCAATCCACGGGGCAAACATCCACGCAAGCCGTATCCTTGGTTCCTACACAGGGCTCAGCAATAACGTACGCCATCGAGACTCTCCTTCGAAGGGTATCTGAACGAATTCCTAAACAGCCAAAATTCCGTCAAATTGAAAAGAACGGTTTATATCACCAAACTTGCCGGTGCACAAGCCGCTTTCCATCTCGCAAAAAGTATAGCACGTCCGGATTCCTGCAAGGCCATCGCGCGAAATGCCGCTCGCCGCCAGTCTCCATTTCTAAAAACTCACGATGTCCACTGCGCGGACCCGGCCGATTCCTCTGCCAAACTCGCACACTTCGTAGCACCGGCGTCTCTCCGGCTCTTGGTCTCGCGTTGAATATTTGCAAAACCGCCGGCGGGACGCCGGCGCTACCAGAACCAAACAAGCACTATTTGTGCGGCCCGTATTCCTTGTGAAACCCGTTTCTGGAATTGGTCAGCGTAAAACTGCCGTCGGCCATCGCCGTCATCTTGATGTAATTCGGCGTTCCTTCGTCCGGGACCCCTGAATCCTTTGTGCCGCCATCCTTCAGGTTGGCGATGAATTTTTCGGGCGCATTGTGGTCTCCAGCTTCAAACGCGTAATGCAGTTGCCAGAGGTCCTCAAATCCGGGTGACTTCTTCAGCGTATCAAAAGTAGGAAGCTCCGCGCCTTTGTGCGCGCCGTTGTTCATCACGGCCGCGCGCGGGTGCAGCGCGTTCACTAGCATCGGCAGGCTGGACGTTTCCTTCCCATGATGCGACACCAGATAAAAATCCACCGGACCCACGAGATTATTGGGGCAGGCCAGATCGTGCTCCTTATTCCACGTCAAATCTCCGAAATCCACCATGCGGAATGTTCCCAGGGAAATAATCATTCCCACGGAATTTTTATTTTCTCCGCCGACCATGGGATCTTTCGCCTCGTCCTTGGGCTGAAAATCGGCGCACGATGGATTGGGCGCTCCCGCGCCGGGCAGCGGCTTGGTGATGGTTTCCGCCGCGGCCGATACCACGCGCACGCCGATGCCCTCGATGGCAATCGTATCGCCAGGCTTCGCCAAAATGTGCTGGCCCTTGCCGCGCACGGTGAGATAGGCGGCGTAATATTGGGGGACATTCACAAGCGGATCGGAGGTCGGCCCATGGTCCACAAAATTCAGGATCGGAATCCGCGAGGCCAGCTCCACCACTCCGCCGGTGTGATCCACGTGATAGTGCGTGAGCACGAGGTAATCAATCTGCATGATTCCCGCCAGCTTCGCGATACCCATAATGCGATCGGCATCACGCGTCCCGGGCCAGCCGGTATCCACCAGCAGCGATCGCCCCGACGGCGAGATAATCAATGTGGATTGCCCGCCCTCCACATCAATGAAATAGACGTCCATGCCTTTGCGCGGTTGGCCCTGGGCAAGCGTGCAGGTCGCCATCAGCAATGCACCGGTCACAAACAAAAATGTTTTACGCAATGCAGTCTCCCAAAACTTCAGACCGTTCACCTACATAGTGCAAGAAATCTCAATCGAATCACAAAGTTTATCAGCGCGGTTGGACGGAAGCAATTCGCAGGGCGCCCGACCCTGCTGGTTTAGCAGGGTCGGGGTTTAGAGTGATTCATTACCCAAAACAAGAGTGTGGATTCCCTTCGATCATACTCATCTAAATAAATTCTTAGCAAAAAACAGCAAATTCGCCGGACGCTCCGCCAGCCGTCGCATGAAATACGGGAACCAGTCTTTGCCAAACGGAATGTATACCCGCACACGATAGCCCTCGCGAACCAATCGGCTCTGCAGATCGGTGCGAATCCCATAAAGCATCTGAAATTCAAATTTCTCTTTGGCGATTTTGTTTTCCGCGGCGAACCGGGTCGTGGCCTCAATCATGTTCGGGTCGTGCGTCGCCAGCGCATGATAGATGCCGCTGGGCAGCAGGATCTTCATAAGCGTAACGTAGTTCGCGTCCACATCTTTCTTGCGGGGAAAAGCAATTTGCGCCGGCTCCTTGTATGCGCCCTTCACCAATCGTATGCGGCAGCCGATCCGCAGCAAATCGTGAATGTCTTGCTCGCTTCGGAACAGATAAGCTTGAATCACGGTCCCCACCGCATCGGTTTCCGCGCGGGCCTGCTTGACGATTTGCAGGGTTCGCTCCGTGTACGCCGAACCCTCCATATCCACGCGCACGAAATTTTCGACCTTCGCCGCGCGGCGCGTTACTCTGCTCAATTGCTCCGCGCAACATTCGCCGCTCAGGTCCAGCCCCAGATGTGTCAGTTTCAGGGAAATGTTGGCGTCCAGATTCGCGGCCGCAATGCCGTCCAGCGCCTCGATGTAGGAATCGCCGGCGCGCTCGGCATCTTCCCGCGTAGGAACATTTTCTCCAAGATGATCGAGGCTAGCGGACATTCCAGCAAGGTTGCAGGCTTTCACGGCTGCGATGGCGGCGGTGAGTTCTTCTCCGGGGACAAACCGCCGCGCCCAGCGCCGCGTGGCGCCATTGGATGTGACCCAATTGCGAAGGCGCGGGCTCCTGGCGAGTTCGAGCAGCAGCGTGCGTAACATCGGATCGGGTGCGGGCTGTACTTGTTTACCCTGAGTCTCGAAGGACAGCCCGCGGGAATCTTGTTCGCGCGTCGCCCGGCGGGCGGCATCCAACTTTAAGAGTTCTTATGGGCCTCGAGAAATTTCTCGGCGTCCAGCGCTGCCATGCAGCCCGAGCCTGCCGCGGTAATCGCCTGGCGGTAATGATGATCCTGCACATCGCCTGCGGCAAATACTCCCGGTACATTGGTCTGGCTGCCGTGATGTGTAATCAAGTAGCCATTCTCGTCCATGTCCAACTTGCCGCGAAACACTTTGGTATTTGGCTCGTGCCCGATGGCGATGAACATGCCGGACAGCGACAAATATTTGATTTCATTCGTCTCGGTATTGCGCAGCTTCAGGGATTCCACGCCGCCCTTGGTGACGTCTAGTACTTCTTCCACTGCGTAGGGCGTGACAAACTGAACTTTCTCGTTCGCCCGCGCGCGGTCCACCATGATTTTCGATGCGCGGAACTCCGGCCGCCGGTGAATCAAATAAACTTTGCTCGCGAACTTGGAAAGAAAGTTCGCCTCTTCCATCGCCGAATCGCCGCCGCCAACCACGGCAATTTCCTTGCCGCGAAAAAAATATCCGTCGCAGGTCGCGCAGGTGGAGACGCCGTAGCCGACCAATTTGCGCTCCGACTCGAGTCCGATCATGCGCGCCGTGGCGCCCGATCCCACAATCAGCGCCTGGGTTTCATGCACGTCGTTCCCCACGGAAAGTTTGAAGGGCCGCTTGCTCAAATCCACTTCCGTGATGGCGCCGGATTTAAATTCCGCGCCGAATTTCAGCGCTTGCTTGCGCATATTTTCGATCAGCTCCGGCCCTAGGATTCCGTCCGGGAATCCCGGAAAATTCTCAACCATTGTCGTGAGCGAAAGCTGGCCGCCGGGCTCGAAGCCGTCAATGACCAGCGGTTTCAAGTTTGCGCGTCCCGCATAAATGGCTGCGGTCAATCCCGCGCAGCCGCTACCAATAATAATGACGTTATTCAAGTGGTTCTCTCCCTGCCTGCCATTGGATTCCTCAACCGGGCGCTGCGATTCGCGGCGCAAAGGAGAAAAGTCTAACATCAAGCCGCGCACGGGCGCTTGGGGAATGTTTTTGGGGACTGGATGGGGATAACCGCAAGGGCACGGCAGTGCCGTGCCCCTACAACTGCGCCGACGCCCCCCCGCGGCACTGGCCTCGGCCGCCGGAATGGGGGATAATGCCATCCGCAATCCACATTCAGGAGGAACTCTTGAGCCGCGCACCAGGCACGTACGCCGTATTCGATACTTCGCAGGGAACGATTGTGGCCCGTCTGTTTGAAAAAGAAGCGCCAAAGACGGTTGAAAATTTTGTCGGCCTTGCCGAGGGCACCAAGGAATTCACCGATCCTCGCACCGGAAAGAAAACCAAGCGCCCATTTTATGATGGCCTGGTCTTCCATCGCGTGATTCCGCAATTCATGATTCAGGGCGGCTGCCCGTTGGGAACGGGGACCGGCGATCCCGGATACCGCTTTGGCGATGAGTTTCATCCTAAGCTGCAGCATGACAAGCCGGGAAAACTTTCTATGGCCAATGCCGGCCCCGGCACAAACGGAAGCCAGTTCTTCATTACGGTCGCGGCAACGCCGTGGCTGGACAATAAACATTCCATCTTCGGCGAAGTGATCGAGGGCATGGAAATCGCCACCAAGATTTCGCAACTGCCGCGGGGCGCAAACGACAAACCGAAGGAACCGGTCGTGGTGAACTCGTTGCGCATTGAGCGAGTCTAGGCGGCGAGGCCATCATGCTGAACCCGGCCAATGCATTCCGGATGATGACCGAGTTTGTTTTTATTTTGCTCGGCGTTTGTCTGGTCTTTCTGGGGCTGAGCAATCGCTTTCTGTTCAATCCGCGCAGCCCGGCTTGGCTGGGATTGGGCGCCGTGCTGATTTACTGGGGGGCGCGCGCCTGGACGAAAACCATGCGCGCCGCGCGGACCTCGGATCGCATGGCCGCGCGCGTTGGCGGTACTTCCCTGATCCTGGTTGGGGCTTTGATGTGGTTTTTGGTTGTAGTGGAGTTCCGCCGGGCCGGAATTACGCTCGCGGCGGCAGGCGGGATCCTGGCGCTGCGCGGGCTCGTTGCAGCTGTTTTATCACTTCGGATGGATTAGGCCACGATCGCAGAGTCAACGGTTTATTCCGGTGAAAATCTGAAGGAGTGCGAACATGATCAAGGAATTTAAAGAATTTGCAATGCGTGGAAACGTGCTGGACATGGCCGTCGGCATCATCATCGGCGCCGCATTTGGACAGATTGTCACCTCTTTCGTGGCCGATATTTTGATGCCCCCCATCGGGCGCCTCCTGGGGCATGTGGACTTCGCCAACCTGTTCCTCAACCTCACCGAGAATCATTACGACACGCTGGCTGCGGCAAAAGCAGCCGGCGCAGCGACCATGAACTACGGCGTGTTTTTCAACACGGTCATTAATTTTCTGATCGTGGCCTTCGCCGTGTTCCTGCTGGTGCGCAGCGTGAATCGTTTCACCGCAAAGCCCGTGCCGGTAGTCGCACCCACAACGCGCGATTGCCCCTATTGCCTCACCGCCGTGCCGCTCAAGGCCACCAAATGCGGCCACTGCACATCGGAATTGCGCGCGGCGTAGTGCGGGTTCGGACTCTGCAAGCCCTTTTACAAAATGGCATGTGGGCTGCGGCTCCAGCCGCGACATCAAGGTTCAGATTACTCGTTCGTTGTGGCGGGATGCTGGTTCTTATGTTTTGAGAAATCAAGAGTAAGCTTGCCCGGATCCGTTGGATCGGGATGGAAACGCAGACCGCAGATCGAGCAGGCGTAGGTGCCGGTCCAAACGCTTTTGCCATCCCGAACGGTCATCACCGCCTTGAGGCAGACTTTTTCGGCTGGCATAGGGAAAGCGTACAACGAATCCAGCGATGCTTTCCGGGAAAACGATTCAGGCAGTAATCAGGAGCAGGCCATGTCCGAACTGAAATCCGGCGAGGCGCACGATTGGAAGAATCACGGCGTCCGAATCATTCACAGCAACGAACTGGATTTGAATACGCCGCAAACTCCGGGCATGACACGCGCCGAAGCAATCTCCAACGCTCGAGTCGGCGCGCAAAAACTCTGGGCCGGCACCGTCGTCGTGGATCCCGGCGCCAAAACCGGTCCGCATCACCACGGAGGACTCGAAACCGTCCTTTACATTATTCGCGGGCGCGCCCGCATGCGCTGGGGAGATCGTCTGGAATTTGTGGACGAGGCCGGCCCCGGGGATTTTATTTTCGTGCCCCCGTACGTGCCGCATCAGGAACTCAACGCAAGGTCCGATATGCCCGTCGAAGCCGTAGTCGTGCGCAGCGGACAAAAACCCATCGTGGTCAACCTGGATATTCCGACTCCCGAACCGTCTCCGAAAACGCCGCAGTCCGATCCGTTTCATTCGGATGCCGGAAAATCGTGAGCGAAATTTGCGTCTTAGTCACTGAATCTTGATTGCGCTCCGCATCCAGAGAACGCGAATCACGCTGGTAAACCGGGAAGGCGGGCCTGTCGTGGCGCCGGCTTCTCACCGGCGCCTTTCTAATCTCACATTGGGCAACCCAGCCGGCGGCACGCCGGAGCCACAAACTATGGGTCATCAAAACAGCAGTTGAATTTATCGCCTTCCAACTACAATGGGACGGCCCGAAACTCCCGCGCACAATCTTCACACGGGCAGATCGTCCTCAAAAAATCAAAACTGAAAATTCCCGCCGTGTGCCCGTCGTTGAAATCAATTTGCAGCGCATAGTTGCCGACGGCGTGCGCAGCCTTCGCGGCAATCCTTGGTTTGAACATGGGGAGCGCCGGCGAGGAAAGTACGGGCGCGGGCTGCGGACCCTTCGCCTGTTTCTTCAATCGTTCGTCATTGCACATGGCGCAAGGACATTCCTGGCGCAAGTACGCGAAATCGTAGTGGCTGGCGTGCGCGTCGGACCAGGTGATGTCAATTCCCGCGCCCGTGGACACGTGGACTTTTACTTTTGCGGGTTTGCGGCGCTCATCTATTGGGATCGGCATCGAGTCTCTTTTTCCTTAGCGCAACTCTTTACCAACCGAGGACACATGGATGCGCGCGAGGTGGCCGTGCTCCAATTCCACGCGGCGGTCAGCAAGATTTCCGATCACTTGCGAATGCGTCACGACCAATATTGTGTGCCCCGAAGAATGCAGTTCGCGGAGCAATTCCAGAATCACTGCTTCGTTGGCTTCATCGAGATTTCCCGTGGGTTCGTCGGCCAAAATCAATTTGGGATGATTGATCAGCGCGCGCGCAATCGCCACGCGCTGCTGTTCGCCGCCGGAAAGCTGCGCGGGAACGTGATTCAGCCGGTCGCCCAGGCCCACGCGCTTTAACGCCTCCACCGCTTCTTTTTCATCGGTAATGCTGTGGAAATACTGCGCCAGCATTACGTTTTCCACGGCCGTGAGATATGGCACCAGATGAAATTGCTGGAACACAAATCCGATTTTGTCGGAGCGATAGCGCGTCAGCTCGCGTTCGGCGAGATGGCCGATCTCCTGTCCATCCACCACCACGCGGCCGCCGGTGGGCTGGTCCAGCCCGCCGAGAATATTGATCAGCGAAGTTTTTCCTGATCCCGATGGCCCCATGATGGCGATCCATTCGCCAGCTTCAATCTCAAAGCTCACGCGATCCAGCGCGCATACATCGCCAAAACGTTTTTCGAGATTTTCGACTTGCACCAGCGGCGCCATCATTCTCCTATTCAGATCCTCTCAAGATTTCAGCGGGCCGCACGCGGCCCAGCAATCGCAGCGGCAGCGCGCCGGCAAGCGCCACGGCAACCGTCAACGCGATGGTTACCGGAAAAACTTCCAGGCGCGGCGAAACGGCGACGCCGAACACGCGCCCACCGATCCACCGCGCCAGCAAAGCTCCCGCGAAAAACCCTATCGTGCCACCCAGCACGCCCAGTGCGCCAGCCTCGGCTAAAAATAATCGCATGATGCGCGGCACTGAACCGCCAAGGGCTTTCATCAATCCCACATCGCGGCTGCGCTCCATGGCCAGCGCCGCCATCGAAGCCAGAACCCCGAGCATCGAGAGCACAAGAATCAGAGCGATGGTCCAGAAAATCAGTCCGCGAATCCGCCCCAGAATCGAACCTTCTGCAGCGGCGATTTGCCGCACAGGGCGCACGTCGAGCCCCGTCAGGGCGACAGCGAGACGGCTGGTGACGGCCTCAATTTCCAATGTTGTTCCCGAAACGCTGATCTGTACCAGGCTCACTTTGCCGGGTAATCCTGCAAGGTTCTGCGCGACTCCGAGTCCGGTAAATATTTGGCTGTCCTCCGCGGCTCCCGTGGTCACAATTCCTGCAACTTTTAAGGAAATGTTATGACCGCCGGAACGGAGTTCGACGCGGCTTCCAAGCGCGAGACCCAGTTGGCGCGCTGCGGCGCGGCCCGCCATGCAATCCGAGCGGTCGTCCGCGGAAGTCACCCAACTCCCTTCCACCTTCCACCAGGAATTCATTTTCGCCGCCTGATCAAACCACGTGCCGGCCAAAATCACAGGCTGCGTTCCGGAATTTGCGGCCACATACAAGAAAGGAGTTGCCGCGATAATCTGCGGAGCGTGCAGCGCGGCGATGCGATCCATTACCGCGGCGTCCGTGAGCGCAGCGTCAGCGCCCGTATTCGGCGGAGCTACCACCACATTCGCGCCGAGCGTGCGGAATTCTTGAGTGAGTTTTTTTTCCGCATCCAGATTCACATTTAACAGCGCCGAGCACACAGCTGCGCCGCTGGCGAGAGCGACCAGCGCCAGCCCCAGCCGTCCACGGCTAGCGCCCAGTAATTTCCAAAGGATTCGCAGAAACATCGAGCGGGTGGGCGCCAATTCACTCCCCCCGCAAAACCGGTGCAGGGTTGGCATGCGAAGCGCGAACCAGCGGCCCGAGGCTTCCGAGCAGCGCCACCACCGCAGCGACGGCCAACACAACGGGGAAAAGTATCCAGCGCAGCGTGGGCACAATTCCAAAAATTCCGGTGCCGAGAACGCGCGCAAGAATAATCCCAATCGCGTAACCCATCACGCCCCCCACCAGCGCCAGCAGAAGTTGTTCAGCAACAAAAAAAGCGCCGACCACGCGATGGCTCGCGCCCAGCGCCTTCATCAATCCGATTTCCGAACGGCGTTCCAGCACGGTAGTCGCGGAAGTCGCGCCCACAGCCAGCGCGGCGGCAAACAGCGCGGCAATCGTCACCAGCCACATCAATCCGCCGACGCGCGTAAGAATTTTTCCTTCGCCTTCCGCCACTTGGCGGATCGCGCGTACCTCCACGCCCGGCAACTGCTGCTGCATCTGATGCGAGATCGAAGAAATATATGGGCTGCAATACCAGCGGTCGTATTCAACGGGAGTCATCGTGGCGGGATCGCGTTGCGAAAAGGCGTCGGCAGGTTTCGTCAGCGCGCTAACCAGCAGGCGGCGATATTGACCGGGCCGGCCCGCAATTTCCTGCGCAATTTCCAGTGGCGCGAGGATGGCGTTGTCTTCACGCCCACCTGTTGAAACAACACCGGTGATGGTCAGCGTGCGCGCGTGATCGCCTTCTCCGATGGTCACCGTGCCGCCTGTGCGCAGCCCCAGGCGCTGCGCAATATCCGCGCCCACAACGGCTTCCGCGGCCCCGTCTGAAAACCACCGGCCATCCACGCGCCACCAGGGATTCGTCGCGGAAACGCCGGTAATAAACTTGCTGCCGTCGGGAACCGTAACGCTGTGGCTGTACCACGTGCCAATCATTTGTTCGCGCGATGCAGCGGTCGAATTGCCGGATGCAATTTTCACCGGCACATCGAGGAACGGAGCAAACCCCACAATATTGTTGCGCCAAAAAATTGTTTTCAGTTTGCCAAGTTCGCTCTCCGGCAAATACGCGCCCGCGTCCACGGGCCGGTAATCCACGCCGCCGATTTCCAGCGGAAGAGTATCCGACGCGGGGGTGACCAGCAAATTTGCGCCCAGAGATCGGAATTCACGCGCCAGGCGGTCGCCTACATCCAGGGAAACCTCCAGGGTTGCGGTCGCCACAGCCATGCCCAAAGCGAGCGCCGCCGCAGTCAAAATTTTGCGGCGCGGTTTGCGCGTGAAGGAATCGCTGACGATTCGGAAGAACATAGTTTTTTTGCTTGAGTAGGGGCACGGCACGCCGTGCCCTTCCGGCCAATTCAATGCGGTATTTAGTGGCCTTGCCACAAGGACACGGCAGTGCCGTGTCCCTACAGCCCATCCGACGCACCCTCTAATGAGAGATCCTGCTCCTGGCTTCAGCGAGCGCCGGAACGTCAATCACCAGCGCGCCATTCTCCGCGCGCGAAGGCACACCCACAGGATTGCATCCGCCCGCTTCGCCGATGGTCGGAATGTAAATCGCCGAGGCGCAATTCCGGCAGATCACGTTCGAGCCCTCCTGCCGGTATCCCGCAGTGCCGCAGATCAGGCAGGCATCGAGCGCGGTGCCCCAGCTTCCGTTGGGCTTGCGAATCACCATGAACCGCACGCTCGTGCCGCTGGCGTCCACGCTATAAATGTGAAGATTTGCATCGCTGACTTCGGCGAGAGGAATGCGCACCACGCTGCCATCCGCCTGAATCGAGCGCGCCTCGGTAGTTGCGGTAACACGCGTGTAAGCAAATTCCGCGGCCAAAATCAGAATGACGGCAGTGCATGTAAATGCGGAAGCAAACGCCCAGCGCCGCTGCTTGCGGCGTTCCCATTCCAGGCGACGTCGTTCAGCGGCGTCGGAGCCCTCGTCAGTTGTTTTGTTGCCGGCGGCCATCCATTCACGAAGCGCCATCAGCGCCGCGGCCCCAAGGATCACGGTGAAAAAGAAAACTTCATTGCGCACGATCGGGCCGATGTACGCCATTTCCACGCGGCTCGACGGCAGCCACATGGCTTCACTCAACTCATGGATTCCGGTCAGCGCCAGTTGGACCGCGACGAGAATCAGAATCGTGCTGGTGGCTGAAAAAAACTTGCCCAATGAAATTTTCAGCGTCCCCTGGAAGAAGAACCATCCAACGGCGATGGCCACGCACAGCCCAAGGCTTGTGCCAATCCAGACGGCGAGGCCTTCGCTGGAAAGCTCCACGGCGCGCAAGATCAACGCCAGCTCGGCTCCCTCGCGCACCACCATCAAAAATACGAACGTGGCCAAACCCATCCCGGCGGAGAAATCACTCTTCGCAGCGTATGTTTCCACGCGCTGCTCAATTTCTTTTTTCAGATGCCGCGCCACGCGGTTCATCCAGATAATCATGGTGACGACAAATACAGCCGCGACCAGCAGCAACAGACCCTCAAACCCATCCTCGCTGACTTTCCAGCGTTCCAGGGCAATGGCCACTGCAAGGCTGGAAACCACCGCGGCCAGCACACCGCCCCACACCCAGCGCACCAGCGCGGCGCGGCCCGTGCGGTTCAGATACACCAGGACGATGCCCACCACCAGGGCGGCTTCGACACCTTCGCGCAGCGCAATCAAGAAAGAAGAGAGCAAACAGCAAGTCCTTTATTCTTAAGATGCACTCGGACCACGGACCCGAAAGTGGGCATTTTCCAGTTGCAACTCAATAGCAACTAGGATTACAAGTTTACACGCCCATTTCCCCTCGGTCAAGTTTCTACCGCTTACCACTTCCCAAACGGTAGAATACGCATCTGATTGATTTTAGCCATGCTTACAACTCGATGTCATTCCGGGATTGGCGGCCGATTCGGCCTATTGGTTAGCCTGGCCAGGCGTGTGGCCGTCGCCACACTATCGGTATTGCTTGTTGCAGCCCCTGCCAGTCCTCAGTCGCAGAGTAGCTCGACGCCTTTACCGGCCGCGCCGCCCCAAGCGGCCACACCACCCAAATCTTCCCCGCGCCCGGATAAAAACCGCGCCCAGAACGCCTTTCAGCAAGGGCGTCACGCTGAACAATCCGGCGACTGGAAATCCGCGTATGCCGATTATTCCGAAGCTGTCGCCTATGCACCCGCGAACAAAGAATTTGCGATCCAAAAAGAGCATGCGCGATTCCAGGTAATAAAGGGATTGGTGGACGCCGCTGACCGTCAGGAAATTGCCGGAAATTCCTCGAGTGCGCGCACCCTGTTGTTGCAAGCCCTCCAAATTGATCCTAACTACGATGTGGCGCAAGAACGCCTGAAAGAATTGGCGCCTGATTCCGCCGAACTTGTAACGGAACGCGGACGTCGGCTCGCCGGACTGCCCCGCCTGAATCCCAAGCCCGGAACATGGACGTTTAACTTTCACGGAACGGTGCGCAGCGCGTACGAAGAAATTGGCCGGCAGTTCGGCGTAACCCTGGCATTCGATGGAAATTTGCCGGACCGCAGCATACTTTTCCGCACCCCGCCGGTGGACTACGAAACCGCAGTCATGGTGCTGTCCCGCCAAACAAAAACGTTCACGCGAGTTGCCGATGAGCACACTTTATTCGTCACCGATGACACCGCGCAAAACGAACGGGAATACGCCCCCGAAATCGAAAAAAGTCTGCTCCTTTCTGCCGCGGTCACTCCCGACGAAATGAATGAGACCGTCCGAATGATCCGCGAGATGACCGGGATCTCCAGGACGCAACTCAATACAGCTTCGCGCACACTCACGGTGCGCAGTACGGAGCAAAACGTCGCGCTGGCTCAGGCCATCCTGCAGCAGATCGAACAACCGCACGGCGAACTGATGCTGGAAATCGAAATCCTCGAGCTCAATCGCCAGAAAGCGCTACAACTCGGCGTTACGCCGCCCTCAGGGACCACTGTATTTACGCTCACGCCGAGCGAAATCCAACAGCTGCAGGCGGCGAACAATAATGGGACTTTGCTTTCCGTAGTGGATAGCATTTTCGGCAGCATTGGCGGTCTCGGGTCGTCCTCGACCGCGTCGGCGATTCCTCCGGTGATCGCTTTTGGCGGCGGGAAATCCCTTTTCCTAGCCACCGTGCCCGGCGCCTCCGCGGATTTCAGCCAGGCATTAAGCACCGTCCGCAGCGCTCAACGAATCTTGCTGCGCGCTCAGGACGGTAAGCCGGCAACATTTTTCGTCGGCGACCGCTACCCTGTTTCTCTAGGATTACTTTCCTCAAGTCTGAGTCCAACATCCACTGGCGTTGCGTCGGGCAGCCTTACAAGTTTGCCTACCGGCACACCGTACACGGTGGGCGCTTCGCCGCTGGCCCTCGCTCTGGGGGATTTTAATGGCGATGGAATTCAGGACCTGGTGGTTGCCAATTCCGGTGACCACACGATTTCGATTTTGTTGGGCGAAGCAGGCGGCATCTTCGGGACGCAAACACAGATCACAATCCCCGGCATTACACTTCCGGCAGGAACGCCGTTCACGACCGCCTCAATCCCGTCAGCGGTAGCCGTCGGTGATTTCGACGGTGACGGCAATCTGGACATTGCCGTCCTGGATTCAGCGAACAACGATGTGTTGATTTTGTTCGGCGACGGCCACGGAAACTTTGCCGCTCCTACTCCTGCTACCGCTTACTCAACGGGGACCGCCGGTAATCCAGTGGCTTTGATTGTCAACGATCTCAACGCCGATGGCATACCAGACCTGACAATCGTCAATCAGGGTAACGGCACGGCCAAGGGTTCTGTTTCGATCCTGCTCGGAAATACCGCCAGGGCCAGGACGAATACTTTCAGCTTTTCGGCTGAATATCCCGTCGGTTTCCTGCCAAAAGCGATTGCGGTCAGTGATTTTAATGGAGACAAAAGGCCGGACTTGGCCGTCACTAACTCCGCGGACAGCACCGTTTCCATTCTGCTCCAAAACACCGCGCTGACAACAGCCGCGCTAGGCACATTTCTTCCGGCCGTCGAGTACCCCACGGGCACGGGTCCCGCCGGAATCACCGTGGCGGATTTCAACCGTGATGGAATCATGGACATTGCCGTTGCCAATGAGGGAGCAAGCCCGGGAACTGTTTCCATCCTGCTGGGGCATGGAGGCAATGGAATCGGCGACGGAACTTTTCCCACGCATACGGAATATGCCACTGGCGCCGGGCCCACGGGGATTGTCGCAACGGACTTTACCGGCTCAGGCAACGCCGACTTGGCCGTAACCGACCAGACGGACGGCAACCTGGACATTCTGGTTGGCAATGGGGACGGAACATTCAACGCTCCTCTTCCCATAGCCACGGGAAGCGGTCCAGTGGCCGTGATAGCTGCGGACTTAATTGGCAACAATGCACAAGACGCCATAGTAGTGGACAAATCCGCGGCAGAAGTGACCGTAATTCTCAATACCATACAATCCTTGTCCAATTCTTCCTCCTCGCAAGTCGCATACCCCTCTGCTGAATACCTGGACCTGGGATTGAAAGTGAAAGCCACGCCGCGGTTGCATAGCAACAATGAAGTCACGCTGCACCTTGAATTCGATATCAAGAGTCTGACCGGAACTTCCGTCAACGGCATTCCGGTCCTTAGCAATCGCTCGGTGGAGCAAACCGTCCGCCTGCGTGAAAATGAGACCTGCATCCTGTCGGGCATCCTTCAAACCAACGAAGCCAACGTTATCAGCGGACTACCCTTCACCTCGACCGCGCCTGGCGTGGGTGACTTGACGGGGAACAATACCCACAACCTGGAAGATACAGAGCTCCTGATCGTCGTTACGCCGCGCGCCTTGCGATTACCGCCGCACGATGTGCCCGCCCTTTACGCCGGTCACGGCGAACCATCCACTCCAGCCAGTGCATTGCCCCCGCAGCTGCCACCGGGGGTGCCTGCGCCCGCACCACCGGCTGCGCCATCAGGAACGCCCGAACCGCAGCCGGGCACTCCTCCTCAATTGCCCCCGGGAGCCATTACGCAACCGGGACAGCCCGGACTGCAACCAGGCGGGCCAATCATGATGCCTCGTCCGCAACCCTAAACGAGTGCCTCCAGGGCAGTGTGCAGACGTCATCGGCCCCACTAACATTCCCGTGTAGAGCATTGAGCACGCCTAAGCAAAAATGGTCCTTGCGTACAGTTGACCCTGGCACTGTTTCGGCTCAAAATCGTCGCTCAACGTAAATTATTTCCATGCTGGCTGAAATAGATCGCCGGCCGTTGATACGGGGTTTCAGGGGCTATCCCAGATCACGCAATGACCATCAACGCGGAACAAACCGGCCCAGTCCCTTCCGTAGTCCAGCGCCACTCGGCTGTTTCCTCTCGCGCACTTTCCTCAGTCCTGGAAGAGCACGGCAACTGGCTGGATTCCAATGGCGAATCCGGCATTCAAGCGAATTTTTCGGAACTCGATCTGGAAAACGCCGAACTAATTGACGCCCCGCTGCGGAACGCAATTCTCATTAAAACGATCCTGAAAGGCGCCGACCTGATGCTCGCGGATTTACGCGGAGCCACCCTGCTGCAGGCTGATTTGCGGGAATGCAATCTTCTGGGCACGCAATTCCAGGAAGCCAACTTACAGGCGGCCTTGCTCACGGACGCCACGGGCCTGGTCCCCGCGCAATTTGCGAGAGCTAATCTTTTCGGCGCCGTGCTGCCGGAAACGATTTCGCCGATCGAGGGATTGAAACATGTGGGCCAGATGGCCCGGCGCGCTGGATGGCTCCTCGCGGCCATGTCCCTGCTTCTTTCCATCGTGTGGCTGCGCATTTTCACCACGCGGGATGCTCCGCTGTTGAAGAACCTTTCGGCGTTTCCATTTTTCGGCTTGCAGGCCGATTTGCCATTCATTCCATTTTATTTATTCGGCCCGGTCGTGATCCTCTGCCTATATGTGGCCTTGCATCTGTATTTGCAACGGTTGTGGGACGGCGCATCGCAATTGCCGGCGATCTTCCAGGATGGAAGAACTCTGGATGCGTGCCTGCCGTGGTTTGCGCGGTGGCCTGCCCGTCTGCATTGCAAATGGTTGAAGAGCGCGCGGTCGCCAATGGCTTTTCTGGAAGCGGGCATCGCAACCGTTTTGCTGTATTGGATTGCTCCAGCTACGATTTTCTTGTTCTGGGGACGCTACCTCACCATGCAGGACCTGCGCGGGTCAACCGTTCAGGTGCTGCTGGCCACGGGTTCCGTGTTTGCGGCTTTGAGTTTTCCCAGGGTGGTTGCCAACGTCTTCGGAACGGCGGACAAGAAGCCCAATCGCGAAAAGTTATTTTCTCGCCAGGCAATTACACGGATGGACCGGTCTGCTCCTGTCGCTGTTGGCCTCATCTTTTTTCTGCTTTCCATGGGAACGATTGAGGGCGTCCCTCACAACTTTGCGCAAACCGGCGAGACTGGACCCGGTCGTATCAAACAATGGGGACCGCGAACGCTCTGGATGGTGGGTTATGATCCCTTCCCGCAATTGACCGAAACCAACGTTTCGACGAAGCCTCCCACCTGGACGGGGCGCGACGACGAACTCGCACAGGTCCTGGGCGCAGGCCTCAATCGCATGAACCTCCGCTACGTCCAGGGCTATGGAGCTTTCCTCGCCCGCGCGCGTCTTTGGCAATCCGATCTGAGCCGCGCCTATCTCACGGACGCGGACTTGCGGGAAGCGAATCTCCGTCAGGCGAATCTGCAATTTGCAATTCTGGATGGCGCGAAGCTTGGCGGCGCCTCGATGCAACAGGCCGATCTGCGCGGGGCAAACCTGGATCGATCGAAACTAACCGGGGCGAATCTTTCTTCCGCGCAGATGCCGGATGCATCTCTGCTGTACGCAATATTGGACGGCGCGAATCTCTATAAAACCGACCTGCACAACTCGATTCTCCAGAGAGCGAGCCTCAAGCAGGCGGACCTGCGCGAGGCAAATCTGGAAAATGCAAATTTATCGTCAGCCAATCTGCAGGACGCCTATCTGACTTCCGCAAAACTGGCTCACGCGCATTTGAATGATGCGGATCTCTCTCGTGCGATTCTTGACGATGCCGATTTGCGCAATTCCGATTTGCGGGGAGCCCAATTGCAGGACACGATTTTGCGCGGCGCGGATCTGACCGGCGCCAACCTGCAAGGGACAGATTTGCGCAGAGTGCCCGGACTGACCTGGAACCAGGTGTGCTCCGCGGCCAGCTTCGCCCAGGCGCAGATGGACGAAAATATGCGAATTGATTTGCAAGTTCAGTGCGGAAATCACCGCTGAAATTTGAATATTTACGGAAGGGACGCTTTTCGTAGTGCCGGCGCTACCATTCCAGTTCACGCACGCGGGCGCGCCCACGGCAATGTGGAATTAGCAAAAGCGAATCGCCCGCGGAGCAGGTGATACACATACGCGCCCATGCAAAATTTCCCGAAGAGCAACGCGGAAAATGCGATCACCAGAAATGCTTCCAGGACATACGCCGCAACCATCCAGCCCTCATTCAAAGAAAATCCCGCCAGCAGCATGAATGCCGCCGCCATTCCTTGCGCAAATGCGCGCGCGGGCGGCGCGGGACTCAGTTCTGGCTTGCCGCGCGGCGTGGCCACCACGCGGTTGTAAAACCTCTCAAAGGGATTCCACTCCGGAAAGGCAACGTTCCACCAGAGGATCGCGCACATCGCGAAAAACAAACTGCTCGACTGCAGGATGATCCCTACAATCACGAGCGCCCCGACAATTCTCGGCTGAAAATACAAGCCGGAGAAATGCATGTTTCAAACCGAATCGGGTTCCTCAACAAATCCCTGCTGCTTCATGAAATTTTTGATGGTCTGCGAACTCATAGCCATTGCCCTTCCCGCACCAAATCGTATATAAGAGGCTTTCCTCAATTATACTGGAAGTTAACTCGATATCGTCATGGTGAGTCGCGGATTCATCCGCGACATTCGATCGCAACCAGAATCGGGCTCCAGCCCCTGAATCATAGGGCGCTCACGGCCCGTGGATTTAGGAGATATATTCAACAATCTATGACTCATTCAGCCGACACCGAAAAGAGTTCCAGTTTCAACGTCATCCCCACCGGAAAATTGCTGGGAGCAGAAATTCGGGGGGTTGATCTGCGAACCATCAACAACAGCGATTTTGCCGAAATCCATCAGGCCTGGCTGGACAACATTGTTCTTCTGTTCCGCGGGCAACATTTGACGGACGAAGAGCTCATCTCCTTCAGCAAGAGGCTGGGCAAGTTGGATGAGGCGCCGATTCAGGAATCCGGACGCCGCTTTGTGGATGGGCATCCGGAAATTTACGTGGTCTCGAATGTGATGAAGGATGGCGTGCCCATTGGAAGCCTGGGCGCCGGCGAAGCCACCTGGCACACGGACATGTCGTACCTGCAGGACCCGCCGAAGGCCTCCATCCTCTATGCGCTGGAAGTTCCCCCATCGGGCGGCAACACATATTTTTCAAATATGTACAGCGCGTATCAATCTCTTCCTGATTTGCTCAGGCTGCGCATCAACGGATTGTCCCTGAAGCACGATGGCACCTACAACAGCGGCGGCTACGTTCGCCAGGGCGTTCCGGCCGTGGATAACCCGATGACATCTCCCGGCACCTTTCACCCCTTGGTATGCACGCATCCAGAAACAAAGCGGAGAATGCTGTACCTGGGGCGAAGACGCAATGCCTATATCAATGGATTGCCGCTTGCGGATTCCAATGCGCTACTCGATGAGTTGTGGTCCTACGCGACGCGCGAGGAAATCGTCTGGCACAATGAATGGCGCGTCGGCGACATCGTCCTGTGGGACAACCGCTGCACCATGCATCGGCGTGATCCCTTCGATCCCAGCTCGAACCGCATCATGCACCGCACGCAGATTAAAGGCGAAACGCGCCCGAAGGCTTAAGTAGCACAGGCACTCTTGCCTGTGCGGTTTTAATGACCTACATTCCGCGCACAACCAGGAATCGCTGCGCGGTTTTGTAGTCCGCACAGAAAACCCGATGGAACTGCAATGGCAAAACCCACACAGGCAGGAGTGCCTGTGCTACTAAACCCGGCTAGCCGTTCTTCAAGCTATCCAGACGAGGCGGCATTTCCAAAAACGCCCGCATCACGTGCCAGGTCTGCTGCCGGTTGATTCCCAATACCACGGAATGCGCCGTCCCCGGAAGAACCGCGAATTGCCGGTCTGGATGCGGAAGCTTCTGGAAAAAATTGAGCACATCCTGCTCGGTGGCGATGCCGTCAAATTCGCCGCGCAGGATCATCACCGGAGCGCTGACCTTGAGCGGATCCACTACCGGCAGGTTGACGGTCATGTCCAGGTACGTTCCCGTGGGAATGTCTTCCCCAAATTGCAATTCGGCATCGGCCATGGCTTCGCCCACGGCCGGATCGGAGGTGCCGGACTTGTCGCGCGTGAAAATGCTGCGGATCATGTTGCGGTCGCGCGGACGCCGGTTGTGCGTGCGGTAAAATTCGACCGCCTTGCCACGATCGGCCAGCGTGGGCGAGCCTTCCCCGGTATAGGTGAACGCAGCCAGTATCATACGATCGACGCGCTCAGGCCGCACCATGGCAAAGGCAGCGGCCCGCAGCGCCCCCGACGATTCGCCGAAAAAATGAAAACGTTTCTGCCCCGTTTCGCGCGCGATCACCTCCCCTCCCGCCTTTAAATCTTCCACGCCATCCGCAATATTGGCGTTGCCCTCGGTCCTGGACGACCGCCCGTAGCCCTCGCAATCCATTGTCCACACGTCAAAGCCGTATTCCGCGAACTTATCCATCACCGAATATTCGCCATGCCCGGGAACGGTCAAATCGTAACTGGGCCGTGAAGATGTGGATGAGCCGTGCACCAGGAACAGCACAGGCAGCGCCGGCTTTCCGGCCTGCGGCTCGCCCATGCGTTTGCGAAACAGATTAAGCTTCACGTCGCCCTTCTGCGCCCAATATTCATGGCTCCATATTTTTTCGGCTGCCGCGTCGGCCTTTTCCTTCGCCGCGCTGGGAGTTCGCGCGAACGCTTCGCGAGTTAAGCCGGGCAGCGTGAGGCCGCCGACAATTGCAGGCGCTGCACCAAGCAGGAAATTTCGACGAGAGGAATTGAGGTCCTTTACACACATGAGCGCCTCCAATACGAATGCAACCAGGATGTTGACGTAACAATACCCCTTTCACTGCGATTTCTTCAATGTGAATGATGCGATATGGCCCGGCCTATTGCGGAAAAGAAGGTCAAGCCAAAGGATGTCGCCAACGCAATCCAGGAAATTTGGCGTAGTCGCGGTCGGCGGTAATCCATTCCGCGCCCGATTCGATCGCCAAGGCGGCATGGAAGGCATCACTGACGAGATTCCCCTTCGCTCCCGAAGACTTGCAGAGTCCCGTGAAAATCTTCCAGTGCTGGCTGCCAGGAGAAACGATAATGCAACCCGTCTCGGAACGCAGATAATTCGCATACTCTAAAGCTTCGTCCAAGTGGGTCGGTTCGCGCTGAATACGCGGGTGGGTGAGGACGCGAATCACTCCGCTTAGCACCACCTCCGATAAACCAACCATCGTGTCGCTGCGCAAAGTTTTTTCGAGCCACGCATGAAACTGGAGATGATCCGGGGCGTCCTGGCGCTTTGCGTACACCAGAATATTAACGTCTATTAGGATCATCAATGCCGTCCATGATATCGAGGAGCGAAGAAGTATCGCTCAAATCCACGCCCGGCAGTAAGCCACCTCTCCCTGAAGCATGGATCTTAATATTTCGACTCGCCTTTTGTTTGCCGGTTCGACTTGCTAAGGACTCCCGCAGGGCATTGGCGATCACCTCGGTCAAAGTCGTGTCCGCCTCCAGCGCGGCCTTCTTCGCCTGCAAGATCAGATCGTCAGGCAGATTGATGGTAGTCCTCATATGCTTAAGCATATCATAGATCACAGCGTGCCCGGCGCAAAAACAAAAACGGCCCGCCGCGTTTGATCGCGACGAGCCGTTTGTATTGCTGGCCCCCGAAGGGGCGATAAAAATCCTGGCAGCAACCTACGTTCCCACACAGTTGCCCGTGCAGTATCATCGGCCCTGCGGGGCTTAACTTCCGTGTTCGGGATGGGAACGGGTGTGGCCCCCGCGGTATGACCACCAGGAAAGTCAATATCAAATTTGTGTTGAAAGGCGGGAGTTGAAAGTTTGCGGTAAGGCAAGCTTCCAACTCCCGAGCTTTCAAGCTTTGCAACTGAATAGGCTTTGTAGTTTACTTCTTATGGGTTTTCTGCAAATTCGTCTCGATCAAGAACAATCTTTATTCCGCCTCACTCGGCCAGGAAAAAAACCTGGCCGGATGGTAACGGTTTGGGAAAGTTTTATGGTCAAGCCGAACGAGCGATTAGTATGAGTCAGCTACGTGCATTGCTGCACTTCCACCTCTCACCTATCAAGGTCGTAGTCTTCGACCGCTCTTCTTAGATGGCCGCAGCCATCTTGGGAGACCTTATCTCGAGGCAAGCTTCATGCTTAGATGCATTCAGCATTTATCTTTTCCGGACTTCGCTACCGAGCTATGCCACTGGCGTGACAACTCGTTCACAAGGGGTCCGTCCATCCCGGTCCTCTCGTACTAGGGACAGCTCCTCTCAAGTCTCCTGCGCCCACACCAGATAGGGACCGAACTGTCTCGCGACGTTCTGAACCCAGCTCACGTACCGCTTTAATAGGCGAACAGCCTAACCCTTGGGACCTTCTACAGCCCCAGGATGCGATGAGCCGACATCGAGGTGCCAAACCTAAGCGTCGATGTGAACTCTTGGCTTAGATCAGCCTGTTATCCCCGGCGTACCTTTTATCCGTTGAGCGATGACCCTTCCACGCGGGATCACCGGATCACTAGACCCAGCTTTCGCTTCTGCTTGACCTGTGTGTCTCGCAGTTAATCCGGCTTATGCTCTTGCACTCCACAGCGGGTTTCCAATCCGCTTGAGCCGAACTTTGGGCGCCTCCGTTACATTTTGGGAGGCGACCGCCCCAGTCAAACTACCCGTCTGGCTATGTCTCCCGACCCGTCTAGGGTCGTAGGTTAGAGCGACAGAACAATCAGGGTGGTATTTCACTGTTGCCTCCCCTCCAGCCGAAACCAGAGGATCAAAGGCTCCCACCTATGCTACGCAGATCGTACCGTTACTCACAGCCAGAGTGCAGTAAAGGTGCACGGGGTCTTTCCGTCTAGGTGCGGGCATCCGGCGTCTTCACCGGAACCACAAATTCGCCGAGTCACTCGCCAAGACAGTCGCTCTATCGTTACACCATTCGTGCAGGTCGGAACTTACCCGACAAGGAATTTCGCTA
>Ga0207024_10076_pt1 | contig 29670 bp, 26 predicted proteins | sample Alteio_BWMinCont_44_FD_153470 | JGI IMG/M metagenome (GOLD analysis project Ga0207024, IMG submission 153470) | Enriched cells from forest soil in Barre Woods Harvard Forest LTER site, Petersham, Massachusetts, United States -... | ecosystem: Environmental > Terrestrial > Soil > Temperate forest >...
CCATTCCGAGTTCCGTGGCCACAACGCCGGAACCGCCGTAAGTTGGATAGCAAGTGATCCCGATTTTCATTTTGATGCGAGCCAGCGGCCCGATTGCTCCTCAAGTGGGTGAAAGTTTAGCAAAGCCGAACATCACCCAAATAGTGATTCTCTTGCGCGTGACCCGGCGCGGTGTTAGATTCGCGAACTTCCGGAATACTCCCGGTGCGTTCCTATTGGACGCGATACGAGGCTGCAACGTCTCATTTATTTTCGTTAACAAAAAGGCGGTGGATGGTGCGGCAGAGGACAAATTTTTCATGAAGCCCCCGGCAAAACTTAGCAAGGCGGAGTTGGAGCGGGCCGTGCACCGGTTGCGCGGCAGCAACCCGGGCGCCTATTTTGGATTTCAATTGGTGAAGGCGGAGCGGGGCAGGGCTGTTATCCGCATGCCCGTTCTCGATATCCACAAGCAGAGTTTGCGGATTGTTCACGGAGGAGTGGTGGCCAGCCTGGCGGATACCGCCGGCGGATTCGCGGCGTTTTTATCGGCGCCGGAAATCACACATTCCTTGACCATCGAAATGAAAATTAATTTCCTGGAACCTGTCGAGAGCGGAGTGCTCACGGCGGATGCGCGTGTGCTGCGCCACGGCAGAACGGTTACCGTCGTGGATTGCAACGTGACCGATGCGGACGGCAGGCTGGTCAGCAAAGCGCTGATGACATTCGCGACCGTGCGCGAAAAAAAGTAGGACGGGCTTCAGCCTGTCCTACTCAAGGCTGCGCGCCATTACTGGCCGTTGCTTCCGCCGACAGCGGCTTCGTCTCCGTCTTTATAAACATATTTAATGAATTGTTTGTAAATGAGCAGATTGGGGCTGCCAGAGCGCGTCAACTTGATGCAATCCCGATCATACCATTCCACCAGGCCGTGCAATTTCTCTCCATCGGTAAGAATCACGACGACCGGTGTGCGAGCCTGCATTTGCTTAATCCAGTAAAAATTCTCCGCGTGAGTTTGTTCCGGCGGCGCAGGCTTCTTATGCGGCTGCGGGCCGTTGGAATGCGAGCGAACGGGAGCGGAGTGCGGTTCCTTGATTTCCGTCAGAGTAGGGCGAAATAATTTGCGATTCACGGCAAAACTCCTTCTAGGATTATGAGTTGCTGGCAAGAAAAGCGGGCTCACCAGCTATGATGCGCTATAAGGGGATACGGGTACTAATTCATTGCCCTACATTCGATTTTTTTGGCCGGGCGCCGAGCGGGCCAGGGAAATTGCCACGGCGTCAAGTCCCAGGGAACGATTGATATTGCGCCGCGTCCGGGAATGAAGCGCGTCAAATCCCTCGACGGCTTTGCTTACCCATCCCAAATTCACTTTGCGGCTCAAGACTTCGAGCTCCCGGCGCAAAACTGGATTGCGTAACGTCTTCTTCGAGGAAGAGCAGGACAGATCAAGCAGGTCCGTGAGAAGACTATAAAACACTTCCAGAACATTTTCAAACGCGATTTCCTGACTTTTGGCCAGGGCGGCGGTGCTGGCAAATAAATCGGAAACTCCGCGAAGCTCCACCGCGCGTTCCAGAACCGTTAACGCGTCGCGTTGCAGCTTGGCCATGGCGGCAACGTCCAAATGCATGGCCGTGCCGGGGCAGCCCTCGGAATATTGAGCGGCGAGCTTGCGCTCCTCCGGCGTCAATTGTGTGCGTGTGCGGAGAATTTCCTCGACTTCGCCCATCGCTAGCGCAGTGAATGTAAATTGCAGACAGCGCGACCGTATTGTCGGCAAAAGTAAAAATGGGTTGGGAGCCAGCAAAATCAATGTCGCCGATTCGGGTGGCTCCTCGAGCAGCTTAAGAAAAATATTGGCGAGGTCCCAACGCATGGTCTCCGCGCCGTCCAGGATGAAAACGCGGCGGCAGCCCTGCGGCTTGAAATAAGCCGCACGCTGAACGGCGCGAAGTTGGCCGACATGCAACACGGGGCGCGCAACTGGGTCTTTGGCTCGCACGGGATCAGGAACAATGGCCCACACATCAGGGTGCGTCTCGAGCAGCAGAGGAACACGCTCGACGGTGGCAGCGTCGGGGCGCTCGCCGCGCTGCGCCATGCCTTGTTCGATCAAAGGTTGCAGATTGGAAAGTTGCGCGATGCGGCGGCAGGCGTCGCATTCGCCGCAAAAATCGTCGCGCAGCCGCTGGCAGTTGGCGGCCTGCGCAAACATGCGCGCCAGTGTAAATTTTCCGACCCCTCGCGGGCCGGAAAAGAGCATGGCGTGCGGGACGCGCTCGGCGGAAAGCATGCCGCGAAGCGCGGTCACGATGCGCGCGTTGCCGAGAAATTCAGAAAAACCCATCGAAGTTGCTCCGCATCACGATCCGAATAAAATGGCGCGTTAAAACCTAGAGTTCGTCATTCCGAACGAAGTGAGGAATCCATCTTTCCTTGAATTCCAACTCCAGAGGGATTCCTCACTTCGTTCGGAATGACGGCGAAAAGCAAAAATAAAAAGCAAATACAATAAAATCATGCGGCAATGCACATCCTACGAAGCCCTTAAAAGTATTCGCGATTCCACCGCTTGCAGAACCGCGCGGTGAATTTCCTGGGGCGAATACAATGCGCCGGAACTCGAATCGGTGCATTCGATGCGCACCCAGTTCGGTTCGGTTGCCAGGTTCTCGTACGTGACCGCCGTCTGCTGCAGATGAGAAATATCCGCTTCCAGAATATCGCGCTGCAGCGTGGTATAAGAGCGCGCAGACTTCAATCCCACTAGGTGGTGCGCCTGCAGAGCGGGAACGCGCAGATAAATCACCAGGTCTTCCACCGGCAGCCCGTACAGGCCATATTCAAGATGCTTCAGCCAGGCTAAAAATTCTTCGCGCTTTCCGGCGGGGACGCGCTCGCTCTGGTGCGCGAGATTGGATCCGATATACCGGTCGGCCAAAACAATTTTTCCGGCCGCAATCGCGGATTCCAGTTCTGGCTTTGACTCAAGACGATCCCCCGCATACAGCAGGGCGGAGAGATGCGGATCAACCTGATCCACGGAACCGAAATCGCCGTTCAGAAAGCTAGCCACGAGTTTGCCGAAGAAAGATTCGTAGCGCGGGAAGCTGATGCGGAACACGGGCAGCCCACGCGTCTCCAGTTCAGCAGCCAGCAAATCGAGTTGCGTGCGTTTGCCGGAGCCGTCAATTCCCTCAAGGGCGATTAATTTTCCGCGCGGCGTCATGATGTGAGGTGTAAGTCTAGCGTGCGCGGGGAATTGCCGCTTGGACTCCCATTCCTGCACGCGGTTTTCTCCGAAGTGGCGCACTCCCGCGTCATATAAGTCGCGTATTTGCGCGGCAGAATGCATTTTTGAGACGGCAATCAGCGTGATTTCTCCGGCCTGGCGCCCCGTGCGCGACGCCGCCTGTTCGATGCGTTCGCGCACGCGCGCCAGATTTTCCGCCGATTCGCTAAACGGATTGTTCATCGCGCAAATTCTAGCACGCGAGCCGGTGAATCCTCGCCGTCGCGCGACTTGGCATATGATCGGGCATTTGCAAAGTAACAAGGCGGCTCGGACGGTTCGGCTGTTTGATTGCGTGGATTCCGTGGAGAGCGTCGGACTGGCGGAGCGGTTGGACCGGGCAATAAAAGATTTCAACTCAGAGGTCGCAGAAGGCACAGAGGGCCCGAAGAAAATCGGAAACGCAGAAAAACGAACCGGCCATGACGGAAACGCTCGTCTCCACGTTTTAGTCGAAGTGATGCTCGATCCGGGTGGAACGAAATCCGGAGCGAGCGAGGAAGAATTGCCTGTACTGGTAGAAGCAGTGTTGCGGCTACCTCATCTTGAATTGCGTGGTTTAATGGGTGTGCCGCCGTATTTCGAGGATGCTGAAAAAACGCGGCCCTATTTTCGCCGCTTGCACGAACTAAGAGATTCGATTCGCGCGCGGCTGGGAAACAATGTGTTGCCCGTGCTCTCGATGGGGATGTCTCACGATTTTGAAATAGCCATCGAAGAGGGAGCAACCGAGGTTCGAGTAGGGACGGCGCTGTTTGGGGAAAGGGAAAAAGTTTAGCCGGCCATGCAAATCATTGAAAAAGACGGTGCGGTAAGTTTTGCAGTTCGCGTGCAGCCGCGGGCGGGCCGCGATGAAATTGCCGGCGCGTATCAGTACGCCCTCAAAATTCGCCTGACAGCGCCTCCCGTGGACGATCGCGCCAATGACGCGCTGCGCAAGTTCCTGGCGGCGCGTTTGAAAGTGCCGCTGGCGGCTGTTAGAATCGCGTCGGGTGAACACAGCCGAAATAAACGCGTGGAAATTCGCGGCGTGACTGCTGAAAAGATTCGCGCGTTGATCTGATTCATAGGCTGGATAAAGTTTTTAGTCTCGCACTGCATCTTTCCCTGAGTAACTCTATGCCAGACATTGCAGCCATCCAAAGCGCGCTTCTCGAACAGAATATTGATGGTTGGCTCTTCTACGACATTTTGCATCGCGATCCGATCGCCTACCGCGTGCTGGGACTCGATCATGCGATGGCCAAGCGCCGCTGGTTTTACATGATTCCTGCAAAGGGCGCTCCCCGCAAACTAGTGCACCGCATTGAGGCGGCCACGCTTGATTCGCTGCCAGGGGGAAAAATGGTTTATGCGGCCGCGGGAGAGCTGGAAAAGAATTTGCGAAAACTCATTGGCCGAGCAAAAAAAGTGGCCATGCAGTATTCTCCCAAGAATTTGATTCCTTACATTTCTCTGGTGGACGCCGGAACCGTGGAATTGATTCGCGGGCTGGGCTGCAAAGTGGTGAGTTCGGCCGATCTGGTGCAGCAATTTGAAGCCGTGTGGACGCCCGAGCAACTGCAATCGCATCGCGCCGCGGGGCTTGCTGTGGACAAGATCACGCAGGCGGCATTCGCCGAGGCTGCGCGGCGAGTGCGCGCCGAAGAAAAATTCACCGAGTATGATCTGCAACAATGGATTCTAGGGCAATTCCGCGCGAGTGGTGTGATTTCGGATTCGCCCCCCATCGTCGCCGTGGGGGCGCATGCCGGCGATCCGCACTACGAGCCGAAAGCGCGAGGCTCCGCGGAAATACGTCAGGGGGATCTGCTGTTGCTCGACGTTTGGGGAAAAACTCTGTCCCCCGGCAGCGTCTACTATGACATTACATGGGTCGGATATCTCGGCAGCAAAGTACCGCCGAAGTATGCGAAGATTTTCAATATGGTGCGCGATGCGCGAGATGCTGCGATTTCCTTCGTGTTGGAAAACGTGAAGGCAGGGCGCGCTATTGAGGGCTGGCAGGTGGATCGCGCCGCACGCGAGGTGATTCGCAAAGCCGGATATGCGGAATATTTCGTCCATCGCACCGGTCACAACATCGGGCAAGAGGTGCACGGTACCGGAGCGAATATGGACAGCCTGGAAACACGCGACGTCAGACGCCTTATTCCGCGCACCTGTTTTTCGGTGGAGCCTGGAATATATCTTCCCGAATTCGGCATCCGCAGTGAAGTGAATGTCTATGTCGAAAAGGGCCGCGCGGAAGTTACCGGCCCGGCGCAAACTGAAATTCTGAGGTTGTTGTAATTGAGGACCCCAGTGGAAGAGACGATGGAAGACAAGGCAATACAAAAAGAACATGGTTCAGGGAATTTGATGATGGGTGTGGTTGCCGCAGTTGCGGGGTGGCTGATTCCGGGCCTGGGACACCTGATCTCGCGGCGATGGACCAAAGGCATTGTCTATTTTCTATGTGTTGGAGGACTGGCATGCGCAGGACTGGCCATGCGCGGCGGAGTGTTTGCGTCGGGCGCGGAAGACATGTTTGACCGCCTCGGGTTTTTCGCCGACTTGGGTGCGGGCGGATTCTATTTTCTGGCCCACACGATTCAGACCTCAGGATCTGATGTAGCCCATGCGACCGGCGATTACGGAACGCGCATGTTTGCGACCGCCGGCATGATCAACCTGCTGACGGTACTGGAAGCCTATGAAATCGGGCGCGGGCGGAGGCCATAATTGAACTTACTTTTTGATGGCCTCACTCATTTTCAAGCCCTGGCACTGTTCGCCCTGGTCGTGTCGCTGACCTTCGCTTTTTTGTCAAAAAGCGATCTGGTCGAGCGCCTGAAATATTTTGTGTGGGCATTCCTCGCGTTTCTGGTGGTCGGCGTTGGGATCGGCTGGCTGATGTATCCCTTTTCCAGGTAGCAGCTTTTAGCATCAGGTGGAGAGCCTGTGTTTGACAGTGTTTTCCGGCCGATGCTAGAGTGAAATACACGAAGCCGAGGTAGCTCAGTTGGTAGAGCAGTCGATTCGTAATCGACAGGTCCCCGGTTCAAGTCCGGGCCTCGGCTCCATAGCACTAAACGTTACTTTTAAACCATCCGGCACATGCTTCCACGAATTTTATTTCCAGGTCAATTGGAGCGCTATCCTCAGGCAACTAAAGGGGTAGAAAACCCCATCCAGCTATATGGTTAGGTGTTTGCGGGGGGCGAATTTTTAACCTATGACTTGTCGCGACTAAAAAAGAATTTGGAACCTTCCGCGCTTTTGGACGGAATAACATTGGGGCGAATTCGAAAATGAGAGATAGAAAGCTGGTCGCCTTTTTTCTGATTACCTTTTTCCTGATAGTCGGGGGCACTGGCATCGCCGTTCCTGGCCGATTGTTAGCGCAGGCCCCGGCTGGCCCACTCGCTGCGCCGCCGCAATACCAAGTTCCGCGCACCAAGACGCCTCCTAAGCCCAAGCCGCCAGAAATTCCTGCCAGAACCACGCTCGATGGCCTGTGGAAACTGAACCATGATGAAAGCGATGATCCCCGCACGAAGATTCAAGACTCGCGCGGCACCAAAGCTGGAAATGATCCCGGCGGCAATGGCAGGTACCCTGGAGGAGGATACCCAGGTGGCGGCGGTTACCCCGGCGGGGGAGGATACCCGGGCGGCGGTGGCTATCCCGGCGGCGGAGGTTATCCTGGTGGCGGTGGACGCGGCAATAGCGGCCGGGACACCGAGACGGACGAGCGGTTGGAGCAATTAATCCGTCCGAGAACTTCGTTGACCTTCGCTGTTAAGACCGGGGAAGTGGATGTTACGGACGATCATTTCAACAAGCTCGCGTTCATTACCGATGGGCGCCAAATACAAAAACCCAAGGACGAGACCTACAAGGAAGTCGCGGCGCACTGGGATGGATCGCGGCTGGTCACGGACGAGAAGACGGATCAGAACTCAAAGATGAGCCGCACATTTGAATTGTCCCAGGACGGGCGCCAATTCTTCGAAACCCTCCATATTGATCGCGGCAAATCCAAAGGGATGCTCGTCATCCGATATGTGTATGACGTAGCCGGAGCAAATACCGGACTCGATCACGATTCCGATCCGAATCAGCCTGTGTTGAAGAGGCACTCCGATACTGGAACTAATGGCAGCGCGCCAGGCACGCAAGGCGGCCAACCCGAGCAGCCCCCCGATCCTGATCAGCCAGTGATGAAACGGCGCGGTGACGACAGCAATAGTTCATCCCAATGAGACGGGTGGACGCCTGTTTGAAGTATCCAAGAGAGAGCCAATTGACAAAATTTTCAACGCCATCGCGGAAGATCTGCGCAATCAATACAACATCGGCTATACACCGCCGGCCGATGATACGACCAGCTACCACAGGATTCATCTCGCTACGAAAGAAAAAGAGATGGTCGTGCAAGCGAGAGATGGATACTATGCTGCAAAGTAGCGGCCTAGCGTGAACCTCCGTTAGAGATTTGGTTATGCAAAAAAAATGCACAAGAATTTTCCATGAATCCAACCGGGAGCGCCTTGGCGTCCGTCGTTGCTGCTCGGTTCTTCTGGCACTGGTATTTCTGCTCCCGGCCGGTAACGCCGCGGCGCAGACTCCTCCTGGCGCTCACTCAACCGACGCATTGCACCAGCTCAATGATTCCATCGAAGCGTTGGTTCAACACGTCTCCCCCAGCGTAGTCCAAATTCTGGTTACAGGGTACGCCGCATCCGAGGAGCCTGGCCAGACACGGGCCACCGATATAGTCGGCAGAAGACAGGTTATTGGGTCTGGAGTTATCGTGGATCCCGAGGGCTACATTGTGACCAACGCGCACGTGGTCAGCGGCGCGGAAAAAATCACCGTAATCGTGCCGCCAGAAATCGTTCCGGGCGACCCAAATAATGCCTCGCAAAATACTCAGGGAAAAAACTATCCAGCGCGCGTTATCGGAGTTTCCAAGGACCTGGATCTTGCCGTCATCAAGATTGAAGCGCAGTCTTTGCCGGCCATATCCATTCACGACTCCAGCGCAAACGCCAGACAAGGCGAAATGGTATTTGCTTTTGGAAGCCCGCAGGGTTTGCGTAATACGGTGACCATGGGCGTGGTCAGCGCGGTTGCGCGCCAACCTGATCCCGATAGTCCGCTCGTCTACGTTCAAACAGACACGCCGATTAATCCCGGCAACAGCGGCGGTCCGCTAGTGGACGCGGACGGCCACCTCGTGGGAATTAACACGTTCATTATTTCTTCGTCCGGGGGTAATCAGGGCCTGGGCTTCGCAATTCCCGCTGGAGTCGTGGCTTCGGCCTACCCGCAGTTATTAAAATATGGGCATATCCATCGGCCTGCGATAGGGGCGCTGGTGCAAACCATCACACCGGAATTGGCCGCCGGACTGCATCTGGGAAGAGATTTTGGAATTATCGTCTCTGATATTTCTCCGGGTGGGTCTGCGGATAAGGCCGGCTTGAGAATTCAGGATATCATCCTGAGCGTGGACGGCGCTCCCATCCCAAGTCTCCCACAATTCGCGCAAATCCTTTATGTCCATAAGAGCGGAGAGTCCGCGAAGTTTGAGGTCTTGCGCGGAGCAGACCGCGTGCCATTGAACATTCCCCTGGTGGACCGGCCCCACAAAGAAGATAGCCTGGTGGAAATTGCCGACCCGGCAAAGAATCTCGTTCGGCGACTCGGCATTCTTGGGATTGAACTCACGTTGGAGCTGGACCGAACGCTGCCGGATTTGCGGATTCCTTCGGGAGTGATTGTCGCGGCGCGAACTTTGGGTTCGGGATTGGCTGAAATTCCATTGCAAGCCGGTGACGTGATTCACGGCATCAATGGGACCACCATCGTCACGTTGCGCGATTTGCGTGATGTATTGGACAAGCAGAAGCCGGGTGACGCCATAGCCATTCAGATCGAGCGCTACGGACAGATTATTTATATTTCATTTGTGCTATAGAGGACAATTATTTTGATAAAGGTTGCGGGGCAGCGATATAAACGCAATGGCGCGGGCCTGATCGCTTTCCTTTTCGCCTTCGGCGTTTGCATTCCTCAAACTTCAGTTTACGCTCAGCAGCCGAATTCCGGCGCCATTCGCGTGAGCGTGAATCTTGTGGACTTGGATGCGACGGTGAAAAATAAAAGCGGCCAAATCATGAACGATTTGAAGGCAGAAGATTTCGAGGTGCGCGAAGACGGCGTGGCCAAAAAAATCGAGCTCTTCAGCCGCGATGAATTGCCGCTCAACCTGGCTTTGGTTCTTGACCTGAGCGATTCGATTGAACCTTTTCTGGACCCTTTGCGCGATGCCGCGGCGACAACGCTCGCGGCGCTCAAGCCCGATGACGAAGTGGCGCTGTTCACGTTTTCCACGGAAGCGCAGTTGGTCGTGCCGCTGACAAAAGACAAAAAACAAATTGCCGATCAGATCGGTTCGTTCAAGGCCGGCGGCGCCACCAATATCAACGACGGCATTTTCGTGGCCTCCGAGTATTTGCTCAAAAATGCGCCCAAGGGCCGCCGTGTGATTATTTTGATCAGCGACGATGTGGGTACCGACGCCGGAGGGCAGGGTACGCGCGACATCGTGACGGAAACCATCGCCGCCGACGCCGCGGTGTATAACCTGAAAATTCCAGGATACAATCCGCCCGGAACGATTGCTTATGCCAGCACGATTCCCGGCCTCGTCAACATTCAAAAAGTGACCGAGCAGTCTGGCGGAGAAATTTTCGACGTCAAAGAAGTTGGCAACTTGGATGCCGTCTTTCAGGCGCTGCTCCATCGGATCAAAACGCGCTACACGCTGGGTTATTACACTGCGGCTAACGGCGCCGAGGGAAAACCGCACAAGCTGGACGTTCGCCTCGCATCTTCCTTTGGGAAGAAAGGGCGCGACTACACTATTCTTTCCAAGAACAGCTACTACTTCCGCTGATCGGTTGCATCCACGAATTCATTGGATCGTAATCCACTAGTGAAATACTTTGAGTAACGTTTAGGAGTAGAATCAACGCTGATTCCTGTCTGGGGCATCCACTGTGGTGGACCGTGCCCAAGTTGTGCGCAGGCATCGTCGCTTGTCGCAGAAACAGGAATCGTAATTCTCCAGCAATTTCTCTGCAGTACCGGCTTCCCAGTCGAAGCGCTTTGAGCGCACTTGCAAGCGGCGATCTGGTCGGGCTGACTCCAGCCCGGAAAGGGAATCCTCCAATGGCCGATGTGCACACAATGAACTCCATGCAGGTGAACGATTCCAATAATCCTCTTTCGCGGGATGAGCAGCGCAAAATGGACGCGTATTGGCGCGCCGCGAATTATCTTTCCGTGGGGCAGATCTATCTCCTCGCCAACCCCTTGTTGCGCGAGCCGCTGAAGCTGGAGCACATCAAGCCGCGTCTGCTGGGGCATTGGGGAACCACGCCGGGTCTTAATTTTATCTACGTGCATTTCAACCGGCTGATTCGCAAACTCGGCTTGAATGTGATTTACATTGCGGGCCCCGGCCATGGCGGCCCGGGGCTGGTGGCGAACACTTATCTCGAGGGCACGTACACGGAGTTTTATCCGAACATCGCGCAGTCCGAAGAGGGGATGAAGCGCCTGTTCAAACAGTTTTCTTTTCCGGGAGGAATTCCCAGCCACGTCGCTCCCGAAACGCCGGGCTCGATTCATGAAGGCGGCGAGTTGGGCTATTCGATCGCGCACGCCTACGGCGCCGCGTACGACAATCCGGATTTGGTCGTCTGCTGTGTGGTGGGCGACGGGGAAGCGGAAACCGGCGCGCTGGCGGCGAGCTGGCACTCCAACAAATTTCTGAATCCCGCTCGCGACGGCGCCGTGATTCCCATCCTGCATCTGAACGGCTACAAGATCGCAAATCCCACCGTGCTCGGCCGAATGACGGACGCGGAACTTTCGCATCTGTTCGCTGGGTATGGCTACGCGCCGCATTTTGTGGAGGGGCATGACCCGGAAGTCATGCATCCGCTGATGGCGGGAACTCTGGACGCGATCCTTGCGGAGATTCATTCCATCCAGCACAAGGCGCGTGTGCAAGGAAATACCGACCGCCCATTGTGGCCGATGATTGTCCTGCGAACTCCCAAAGGCTGGACGGGGCCTAAATTCGTGGATGGCAAACCGGTTGAAAATACCTGGCGCGCTCATCAGGTGCCCTTGTCCGAGTTGGCCTCGAAACCTGAGCACATCAAGCAATTGGAAGAGTGGATGAAAAGCTACCGCCCCGAAGAATTATTTGACGCCGGCGGCAGATTGATTCCGGAACTCGCCGAGTTTGCGCCCAAAGGGACACGAAGAATGGGTGCGAATCCTCACGCCAACGGCGGATTGCTGCTGCGCGATCTGGTGATGCCGGATTTCCGCGACTATCAGGTAGAAGTCCTGAAACCGGGAACTGCCATTTCCGAAGCCACTCGCGAACTTGGAAAATTTCTACGCGATGTGATGCGCGTGAATGACCACGCAAAAAACTTCCGCGTGTTTGGCCCTGACGAGACCGAATCCAACCGCCTCGGCGCGCTGTTTGAAGCCACCGATAAAATCTTGATGGAAACCATTCTGCCTACGGACGAGCATCTTTCCTGCAATGGCCGCGTGATGGAGGTCCTCAGCGAACACATGTGCCAGGGCTGGCTGGAAGGATATTTGCTGACGGGGCGGCACGGTTTTTTTTCGTGCTATGAAGCCTTCATCCACATTGTGGATTCCATGTTCAACCAACACGCCAAATGGCTGAAGGTCACCAGTGGAATTTCCTGGCGGCGGCCCATCGCTTCGCTCAACTATTTGCTGACCTCGCATGTGTGGCGGCAGGATCACAACGGCTTCACGCACCAGGATCCCGGCTTCATTGATCTGGTGGTCAACAAAAAAGCGGACGTAGTCCGGGTTTACCTGCCACCGGATACGAATACGTTGCTGTCGGTGGCCGATCACTGCCTGCGCAGCCGCCATTATGTGAACGTGATCGTAGCCGGCAAGCAGCCCGCGCTTCAGTATCTGGACATGCCCTCCGCGATACGCCACTGCACCGCGGGAATCGGCATTTGGGATTGGGCCAGCAACGATCAAGGAGCGGAACCCGAAGTCGTCGTCGCCAGCGCCGGCGATATTCCCACGCTGGAAGCGCTGGCGGCGGTGGATTTGTTGCGCCAGCATTTTTCCGATTTGCGAATTCGCTTCGTCAACGTAGTGGACCTGATGACGCTGCAACCTTCCAGCGAACATCCGCATGGACTGGCCGACTCGGAATTCGATTCCATGTTTACCGTGGATAAGCCCATCATTTTTGCGTATCACGGATATCCGTGGCTCATTCACCGGCTCACGTATCGCCGCGCCAATCATGAAAACCTCCACGTGCGCGGCTACAAGGAAGAGGGCACAACGACCACGCCGTTTGACATGACGGTGATGAATGATATGGACCGCTTCCACCTGGCGGCCGACGTGGTGGATCGCGTGCCGCGCCTGCAGCGTGTCGGCGCGCACTTCAAGCAGGTCTTGCGCGACAAACTGATGGACCACAAACAGTACATCGCGGAGTATGGCGACGACATGCCGGAAATCAAAAATTGGAAGTGGCTGTATTGAGGCGTGATTCGTGATTTGTAATTCGTGAAGCCCCGGATTGTCAGGCAACTCTGGAGGCGGAAGACATTTTCTTAGTCCGTCATTCCGAGCGAAGCGAGGAATCCCTCCTGAATTGTAAGTCAAAAGAACGAGGGATTCCTCGCTTCGCTCGGAATGACGGGAAGATGTTTTTTTCGCGGTAAATATTGCGTTTAGAATCGCAACCCATGAATATTCTTGTTCTCAATTCCGGCAGCTCGAGTCTTAAGTTTCAAATTATCGCCACCGATCTGGACCGCATCCGTGAGGATACGGACGTGCGCCTGCTGCGCGGCGAAGTGGATCGCATCGGCGGGGAAGCGGTTGTCACCATCCAAAAGGGAGACGGCCCGAAGCAGACGCTTACTGCATCATTGCGCGATATCGCGGCGGCGCTCGACTATGTGATTCGCTGGATCGCGTCACCCGATGCGGGCATCTCGGAAATCAAGAGCGTGTCGGACATTCATGCCGTGGGGCATCGCGTTGTGCATGGCGGGGAATTGTTCAGCGACTCGGTCCTGATTTCCGAGGAAGTGCTGAAGGGAATTGAAAGCTGTATTGAATTGGCTCCGCTGCACAATCCCACGAATCTGCGCGGCATTCGCGCCATTCACGATTTGCTGGGGCATCAAATGCCGCAAGTGGCCGTGTTTGATACGGCGTTTCATCATTCGCTTCCGGAACATTCCTACTTGTATGCGATTCCGTATCATTTGTATCTTCGCTATAAGATTCGCCGCTACGGCTTTCACGGAATTTCTCACCGCTACGTGGCCTACCGCTACCGTTTGCTGCGCGGCATTGAGCGGGAAAAAGCCAACCTGATCACCTTGCATCTCGGCAACGGATGTTCCGCCGCGGCGATTCGCGGCGGAGCTTCCGTGGACACTTCCATGGGCATGACGCCGCTCGAAGGATTGGTCATGGGCACACGCTCGGGAGACGTGGACGCCGCGATTTTGACTCTCATCGCGGCCAAGGAAGGTATTTCACTGAACGAAGTCGAGACTCTATTGAATAAGCAATCCGGCCTGCTGGGAATCTCCGGGCTGACCAATGACATGCGCTCTTTGCTGGGCGAGATCCATGAACATAACGACCGGCGCGCGCGACTTGCCGTGGAAATATTTTGCTATCGCGCCAGAAAATATATCGGAGCGTATCTGGCGGCTATGGGCGGTGCGGATGCAATCGTGTTTACGGGCGGGATTGGCGAGAATGCGCCGGAAGTTCGCGCCGGAATTTGTGATGGTTTGCAGTGGGCCGGTTTGACGCTCGATGACGCGAAGAACAAGGGAGCCATTGGGAAAGAGTCGGTCATTAGCAGTGAGGGTTCACGGCTGGCTGCGTACGTGATCCCCACCGACGAAGAACTTCTGATTGCGCGTGACGCTGCTCGTTGCATTTTGGGCGAGCCGAACCCGGCTTGAGTGAATTGCAATGTGGGAGGCGGGTCTTAGTAGCACAGGCTTCAGCCTGTGGGTTTAGATTGTGGGCGTGCGAGAGCTAAGCCCACAGGCTGAAGCCTGTGCTACTGGGCCGCGCTGAATTTTCTTTCTAATTCTTGGTGCCGGGCGGCTGAGTTGTTTTCATCGATCCATCAGGATTTTCGGTTGTGATTTTTACCTGCTCGCCCTGCTGCAAGGCATCCGGCGGATTAATTACGACGGAATCAGAAGGGCTGATACCATCCAAAACTTCCACGGCCGTGCCGAAATCTCTGCCAATCGTGAGCGGCTTCATCGTCAAGCGGCTATCGGAGCCGACGACGGCGGCCATGGTTCCTTCCGGCCGAAAGAGCAGGGCGTTAATGGGCAGCGAAAGACGCTGGCCGGACAAGTGAACATCGAAATGGACCTGAGCGTATGCGCCCGGAAGCAACGTGCCGGAAGGATTCGGGACGTCCACTTCGGTCAAAAGGGTGCGCGTGCCGGGATCAATTGCGTTGGCCGTGCGCACCACTTGGCCGCAGAAGGAGCGGCCGGCGATTTCCGAAAGAGAAAGGCAGGCCTTGGTTCCCATGCGCAGCGAAGGACCAAAGGCTTGTGGCACAGCGACAAATACACGCATTGGATCTATCTGAGCGAGGTCAAACATCTGCTTGGTCGCCGATCCGCCGTTGCCCGCATTGATGAGGGTTCCGGGGTCAACATTTCGCTGTGTGATCACGCCGGCAAAGGGCGCGTAGACGCGCTTGAACGATTCCATATCTTCCAGGCGCTTCACGTTGGCTTGCGCCGATTGCACCATGGAGCGTTTTGCGGCCAGATCGCCGTTGGCGTTATCCACATCCTGATGCGAAACGGATTCAGTCTTCAGCAAATCCTGATATCTCGTGGCGGTGATGCCGGAAAGCGAAACATTAGCTTGTGCCGTGGTAAGTTCGGCGCGGGCTTGCTCCAGCTGTTGATCTACCTCAGGCGTGTCAATTTCGGCTAGGATTTCTCCGGCTTTCACGTGGCTGCCCATATCTTTGTACCAGGTCTTCAGGTAGCCGTTGGTTCGCGCGTAGATCGGGGATTCGACGTAGGCTTTAAGCGTCCCGGGCAAAACCATTTCGGAGGAGCCGTTGATGGGCGTGGCATGAATCACGGAAACATAAGGTACCGTCATGCGCTCGGTTTGCTGCGCCAGCACCTGGTGTTCGGATCGCCGTTGCATCACGGAATAAATCCCGAGGATCGCAAATATCAGAAACAGAACGAAAAACCAGCGCAGCAAAGTGCCGCGTCCTTTTTGCGGCCCGTCCGGGCCGGTGGTGTAGCTATCAACGCTTCGAGTTTCGGTCGTAAGTTCGGTCATTTCCAATAAGCTCCCAAATTATATAAATCCATCAAGATGCGCTGGGCAAGACGGCGCCAACGCGTTGTCCCGGCCGGTGACGCCTGTGGACCAGAGAAAAAATGCAGGGAACAAAAAATAATGTTGCCAGCGTAGCTACAATCAAGCCGCCAATCACCGCCCGGCCCAGCGGCGCGTTCTGTTCTCCACCTTCGCCCAGGCCCAGCGACAGCGGCACCATGCCAATGATCATGGCCATGGCCGTCATCAGCACGGGCCGGATGCGTACAAACCCTGCCTGCACGGCTGCTTGTGCTGCGGGGATTCCTTCGTTCAATCGCTCGCGTGCAAAGGAAACCAGCAGGATGCTATTGGCCGTGGCTACGCCCATGCACATGATGGTTCCTGTTAACGAGGGCACATTCAACGTGGTGTGCGTCAATAACAGCATCCAAATAATTCCCGCCAGCGCGCCGGGCAATGCAGTAATGATAATGAACGGATCAAGCCACGATTGGAAGTTGATCACAATCAACAAGTAAACCAGAACGACGGCGACGCCTACTCCGGCGCTCAATCCCGCAAAGGAAGAAGTCATGGTCGCGACCTGGCCGCGCCGAACCAGCCGCGTGCCGCGCGGAAGTTTGCCGCTAAAATCCTTCAGGATGTTTTGGATGTCCTGGTCCACTCCGCCTAGATCGCGCCCTTCCACTGAAGCATAAATGTCCAGCACCTGTTGCGTGTCGTAGCGGCTGATCAGCGCGGGCTCCACGTTCACGCTGACCTGCGCCAGATTTCCCAGGATTTGCGGCGTGCTCGTTGACGAGGAAGAAACCGGAATATTCGCCAGAGACTCCATGGATTGCATCTGATATTGCGGCACCTGCACGGCCACGTTGTACTCAATGCCCGTGGCGGGATTCACCCAGAAGGAAGGGTTGATCTGAAAGCTGGAGCTTAAAGAGAGCAGCACGCTGTTGCCGACGTCCTGCTGCGTCAGGCCCACCGATTGCGCCAGCGTGCGGTCCACATTCAGAAAGAGCGTAGGGGAAGAGCGCAATTGCTGGACGTGCACGTCCACCGCGCCCGGCACATGCTGAATGCGATTGGAAATCGCTTGCGCGATGACGAAATTCTTTTCCACGCTGGGTCCAACCAGTTGGATATCCACCGGGGAGGGAACTCCGAAATTCAAAATCTGGCTGATCATGTCCGCGGGTTGAAAAAAGAATTGTGTCCCGGGAAATGTTTCGGCCAATTGCGCGCGCAATTGATCCACATAATAGGGTGTGGGATTCTTGCGGCCTGGCTTCAGACCGATCAAAATCTCCGCGTCGGATTCGCCGATCACGCCGGAATTGCTGCGCGTGGTATTGATGGAGCTGTTGAACAACCCGATGTTGTCGAGAATGTTGCCGAGGTCGTCGGGAGGAATCACGCGGCGGATTAGATTATCCACGCCGTCGGCCTCGCGCGCCGTTTCCTCGACACGTTGTCCGGCGCGGGCGCGCATATGCAGGCGAATCAGCCCGGCATCCACGGTCGGAAAAAAGTCGCGGCCTAGAACCGGCACCAGCGTGAGCGAAGCCACGCAAAAGACCAGGAATAGCGCGACGAACGTCCAGGCATGCGCGACGCAAAAGCCGAGGGATTTTCGGTAGCGTTCGCGCAGCCGATCGAATCCATGGGCGAAACCGCGCTGCGCGCGAGAAAAAATATCATTTCCCGTGGCGTGTTCTTCTCCGTGGTGTCCCCGAAGCAGGTACATCGCCATCGTCGGAACCAGCGTGCGCGAGAAAACGTAGGACGCCAGCATGGCGAACACCACGGATTCGGCCAGCGGCACGAACAGGAATTTGGCTACGCCGGCCAGAAAGAACATGGGCACGAACACGATGCAAATGCACAGCGTGGAGACCAGCGCGGGGATGGCGATTTCCTGCGAGCCGTCGAGAATCGCTTGAATGGTGTCCTTGCCCTGCGCCAGATTCCGTTCAATGTTTTCAATGACCACGGTGGCGTCATCCACAAGAATGCCGACGGCCAGTGCGAGCCCCCCGAGAGTCATGAGGTTAATGGTTTCGTGCAACGCACTAAGCATCGTGATGGAAACCAGGACTGAAAGGGGAATGGAAATCGCGATGATCAGAGTGCTACGCCAACTTCCCAGGAAAAGCAGAATCATGAACGCCGTCAGGCAAGCTGCCACCAGGCCCTCGCGGACCACGCCCTGCACGGCGACGCGCACGAAAATAGATTGGTCAAATAGGGGAGTGACTTCAATTTGCTCTGGCAGGAGCGCTTTGATCTGCGGCAGCTTCGCGAAGACGTTGGATACGACATCCAGCGTCGAGGCGTTACCTCCCTTGTAAATGGACATGAGCACGCCGCGCTGCCCGTCCATGCGCACGATGTTGACCTGCGGAGAAAATCCGTCGCTGACGCTGGCAACGTCGCGAACAAAGATAGTCGCGCCATTACTGGTCTTAATCGGGAAATTATTCAGCTCCGCGATCGTATCGGTGGAGCTGTTGACCTCAATGTTGTATTCGGTGGGACCCAGTTTTGCGGTTCCCGAAGGCAGCGCCAGATTTTGCGCGCCGATGGCATTGATCACATCCACCGGGGAAAGTCCCTTAGCCTGCAGCGCGGGAATGTCGAGATTGACCGAAACTTGCCGCAACTTTCCGCCGTACGGATAGGGAATCGAAACACCCGGAATTGTGGCCAACTGCGCATGAACGATGTTCCAGGTATCGTCAAAAAGTTCCTGCTCGGAAAGGCCCTGGCCCTTCACGCCGAGTTGCAGGATGGGCACGGCCGAAGCGGAATAGGTAATGATCAGCGGCGAGGAAATGCCGGGAGGCAATCCGCGAATGATGGTTTGCGCGACGGCTGTAATCTGTGTGAGCGCCACGTGGACATCGGTGCCAGGTTGAAAGAAAATCTTGGTTACGCCGCGTCCGCCCACAGTCTGCGATTCCACGTGTTCGACGTTATCCACCACTGTGGTCAGAAATCGCTCAAAACCGGAAACGATGCGAGCGTCCATCTGTTGCGGCGACAACCCTGCATAGTTCCAGGCCACGCTGACGACTGGAATATCAATCTCCGGGAAGATGTCCGTGGGCGTGCGCTGCAGCACGATGGGGGTCATCAGCACAATGATGAGCGCCAACACCAGGAACGTGTACGGCCGGGTCAGCGCGATGCGAACAATCCACATGAAGAATCCATCCTCCAACCTACTGAAAAACCGGCCAGCAATACGTGCCAGGAAACGGACTGAACAGCTTTGAACACACCCTTGCTGAGGCGTGATTCTTTGATGCTCACAACCGTACCGCCGTTACAATTCGATGCGAACGTGTTTCCCGATCCTAGGAAAGTGACGAAAAGCCCTCACGACCTACTATTGTTCAATGTAGTTTGCGCAATTCCGCGATTCTTCCGGGACATGCCAGCGAGCTTATGGACTGCGCAGGCTCGTGTCGTCCGGTGTATTTGTATGTGACCGGCATCACACTGCAAAATGTATTTTTAAAATAGATTATTTGAAATTTTTTTTATTTTGCTGCTATAGTGTTTCTCGCGGGCGACGGGCAAAGAAAATATAATAATAAACTGTTATTTTAGAAGCACCCGTAGCAAACTGGCAGCAAATATAATCCTTAGGGCAGTACTGCCGGGTTGTACCCCTTCATTTTGAGCAAGGGCGCCGTTTCCCGCAAATCGGAACCGCATCGTCGGTTCGCAGAGAGGCGCTCAGACCGTCCAGGCTGTTACCCTCGGGGAATTTCCGAGGAACGCAGGTATGGCTCAAATCTTTCACCATAGTACGAACACGATTGCTCGCGTGAGCATTTATGGCGCGGTCGTCATAATCGCTTTGCTGGGATACGCCGTCAACGTCGTCAATCAGACTTCGTATGTCACCGAAGTGCACAACGCGCTTCCGCAACCCGTGCCCTTCAGCCACAAACATCATGTGGGTGAACTAGGTCTGGATTGCCGGTACTGCCACGCGTCGGTGGAGGTTTCTTCCTCGGCCGGTATGCCCCCGACGCAGACCTGCATGACGTGCCATTCTCAGATCTGGACCAATGCGGCCATGCTCGAGCCGATCCGCGCCAGTTACCGCGATTCCAAACCAATATCCTGGACGCGCGTCAATGCCGTGCCCGATTTCGTCTATTTCAATCACAGTATTCACATTGCCAAGGGCGTGGGCTGCACCACCTGCCACGGCCCCATCGGGGAAATGAATATCACCTGGCGCGCGGAAACCCTGTACATGCGCTGGTGCCTGGAATGCCACAACGCCCCGGAAAAATTTCTGCGTCCGCGCTCCGAAATATTTAATGCATTTTACGTACCTCCCGCCGATCAGGAAGCTCTGGGCGAGAGGCTGATGAAGGAATATAAAGTACAGAAGCTGACATCGTGCACCACGTGCCACCGTTAGAAAAGAAGTTTACGGGTCTGGGCTCTACTTGGAGCCCAGCGAAAGAAGACCAACAGGGAATTCATGGATATCGAACATAAACACGGCGAGCCGCACGGCGAAGAATCCCACGCGCCGCTGCATGCTGCGGGCGAGGAAAATCCTCGGCGATTTTGGCGCGGGCTCGAAGAGCTTGCCAACACCCCGGAATTTCGCGATCACCAGGAAAATGAATTTCCCCATGGCGCGAATGATCCGGAGGCGAAACTCGATCGCCGCGAACTGATGAAAGTCATGGCCGCATCCGCGGCGTTTGCCGGACTCTCCGGCTGCACCAAACTGCCCACGCAAAAAATTGTTCCCTACGTGCGCCAGCCGGAAGAAATCATTCCCGGCAAACCGCTTTTTTATGCCACGGCTGTCACGCTGGGCGGCGTCGCCACGGGCGTGCTGGTGGAAAGTCATATGGCCCGCCCCACTAAGATGGAAGGGAACCCCGACCACCCCGGCAGCCTCGGTGCGAGCGATTCTTTCGGGCAAGCTTCGATTTTGGGTCTCTACGATCCGGACCGTTCGCAGGCGGAAATTCGCGATGGCCGCATCGGAAGCTGGGCCGCTTTTCAAAACGACCTTTCCCTGGCGCTGGGCGCTGAGAAAGCCAATAGCGGCGCAGGTTTGCGGCTGCTAACCGGAACAATCACCTCGCCCACTCTGGCCGATCAAATCGCAACTTTCCTTAAGGGATTTTCCGGCGCGAAGTGGGTGCAATACGAATCCATCACCCGCGACAACGTTCGCGAAGGCGCAAAGATCGCTTTCGGAGAATATGTAAATACCGTGTACCGCGTGGATCAGGCGGACGTAGTTCTCACGCTGGATTCCGATTTTCTGACGGTCGGGCCCGGTAGCATTCGCTACGCGCGGGAGTTTGCGCGCAAACGTCGCGCGGAAGACGAGCATTCGAAAATGAATCGGCTGTATTCGGTGGAATCCACGCCCACCAATACCGGAGCAATGGCCGATCATCGTTTGCGCATGCGCGCGGGAGAAATTGAAGGCTTCGCGCGAGCGCTTGCCATTGAGCTGGGACTGAACACGGTCGCCGGTCCCGCTTCAGCCCCGCAAGTTCCCGGCGGATGGATTGCGTCGCTGGCGCGCGATCTGAAGCAGCATCCCGGGGCAACCCTGATTGTGGTGGGGGACCAGCAGCCGCCGATGGTGCACGCCCTGGCGCACGCCATGAATCAGGCCCTTGGAAATTTCGACAAGACCGTCTATTTCACCGAACCGATCGAGGCATCTCCGTCCCGGCAATGGGATTCGATGGGCGAGTTGGCGGCCGACATTCGCTCAGGCAGTGTCACCACGTTGTTAATCCTGGGCGGAAATCCTGCCTATGACGCGCCGGCGGATTTAGGCTTCAAGGATTTATTGCCTAAAGTGGCGTTCACGGCGCGGCTCGGCCTTTACGAAGACGAAACTTCCGAGCTGTGCCACTGGCACATCCCGCAAGCGCACGACCTGGAAGCATGGGGCGATGCCCGCGCGTACGACGGAACGGTTTCGGTCATTCAGCCGTTGATTGCTCCGCTATACGGCGGAAAATCCGCGCACGATTTCCTGGTTCTGCTCAATGGACAATCGTCCAAAACAGGGCATGATCTGGTGCACGATTATTGGCAGTCGCAGAAAACAAACGTTACGCGGTTCGATGCCTTCTGGGAAAAGACTCTGCGCGACGGCGTGGTTGCAGATACTGCATTTTCCGCCAAACAGGTTTCCATAAAATCTGGAATTGGCGTGCAGGCTCCGGTTGCCGCGACCCCAGGCCTTGAAATCGTGTTTCGTCCCGACCCCACCATCTGGGACGGCCGGTTTGCCAACAACGGCTGGCTGCAGGAACTGCCCAAGCCGCTAAGCAAGCTGACCTGGGACGCGGTCGCGATGTTCAGTCCCAAGACGGCCGAGCGCCTGGGCCTTAAGAGTGAACAAGCCATCGAACTCAAGTATCAGGGCCGCACCATTGTGGGGCCTGTGTGGGTGATGCCGGGCCACGCGGACGAAAGCGTAACCGTGTTTCTCGGCTACGGCCGCACGCGCGCCGGACGCGTGGGAACGAGCATGGGCTTTGACGCCGGCTGGATTCGTCCATATGCCGCGCCGTGGATTGGCACGGGTCTTGAAGTGCGCAAGACGGGCGCGAAGTGGCCGCTGGCCGCGACGCAGACGCACAACAGCATGGAAGGGCGCGAACCGATCCGCGTCGCCACGCTTGATGAATACGCCAAGGATCCCGTTTTTGCACAGACCGAAGTTCAAAAAAATCCGCTGTCGCTGTACCCCGACGTGAAATATGAGGGCAATGCCTGGGGCATGGCGATTGATCTGAATTCCTGCACGGGATGCGGCGGCTGCGTGGTCGCCTGCCAGGCGGAAAATAACATAGCCGTGGTCGGCAAGACCGAAGTCGCCACGGGCCGCGCGATGCACTGGATCCGGATTGACCGCTACTTCGAGGGCGATGCCGACGGGCCCAACACTTACCACCAGCCGCTGATGTGCGTGCATTGCGAAGACGCGCCCTGCGAAGTGGTTTGCCCGGTGGGGGCGACCGTGCACAGTTCCGAAGGCCTGAACGAAATGATCTATAACCGCTGCGTGGGCACGCGCTACTGTTCCAACAACTGCCCGTACAAGGTGCGGCGCTTCAATTTCCGGCTGTACTCGGATTGGGAAACGCCCAGCTTGTTTGGCATGCGCAATCCGAACGTGAGCGTGCGCAGCCGCGGCGTCATGGAAAAGTGCTCCTACTGCGTGCAGCGAATCAATGCGGTAAAAATAGAAGCGGAAAAGCAGGATCGTCCTGTGCGGGACGGCGAAATAGTCACCGCCTGCCAGCAATCCTGCCCTTCGGAAGCCATCGTATTCGGGAATATTAACGATCCCCAAAGCAAAGTCTCATTGCTCAAAGCGAAAAACAGGAGTTACAAGCTGCTAGAAGAATTGAACACGCGGCCGCGCACGTCGTATCTGGCGCGCCTGCGGAATCCGAATCCGGAAATCGAGAAAGCGGCAGTTTAACCATGTCCGACAGCCCGGCAGACAAACTCGCGGAACAGATGGCCACCGAGCCGATCCTCAGCCCGGGGCATGATTACGCCTCGGTTACCGACAAGATCAGCGCGATCGTTCTCAAGCGACGCCCGCCCAAATGGTGGATTGTCGGTTTTGCATTGGCCTTTGCCCTGGTCATGCTGCTGATGTATGCCATTACCTACCTGCTCCTGGTGGGCGTGGGAATTTGGGGAATTCAGATTCCCGTGGGTTGGGGATTTGCGATCATCAATTTCGTCTGGTGGATCGGCATCGGGCACGCCGGAACGCTGATTTCCGCGATTTTATTGCTGCTGCGGCAGCAGTGGCGCACTTCGATCAACCGCTTCGCCGAGGCCATGACTTTGTTTGCCGTCGCTTGCGCCGGAATTTTTCCGCTGCTGCATACGGGCCGTCCGTGGCTGGCCTATTGGATGTTTCCGTATCCCGACACCATGAAACTGTGGCCGAACTTCCGCAGCCCGCTGGCTTGGGACGTCTTCGCGGTTTCCACCTACGCCACCGTGTCGCTGCTGTTCTGGTTTGTGGGACTGCTCCCGGACCTGGCCACGCTGCGCGACCGCGCCACAAATCGCCCTGCGAAAGTTATTTACGGATTCCTGGCCATGGGCTGGCGCGGCTCCGCGGTGCATTGGTACCGGCATGAAACCGCCTCCTTGCTGCTGGCCGGGCTGGCCACTCCGCTGGTGCTATCCGTGCACACCATCGTGAGTTTCGACTTCGCCATCGGCATTATTCCGGGATGGCACGCCACCATTTTTCCGCCTTACTTCGTGGCTGGCGCCATTTACGCCGGATTTGCCATGGTGCTGACGCTTTCCATTCCGGTGCGCAAAGTGTTCGGCCTCGAGGATTTCATTACCATGCGCCACCTGGACAACATGGGCAAGGTGCTGCTGGCCACAGGCCTCATCGTCGGCTACGGCTACATGATGGAAGCCTTCAGCGCCTATTACAGCTCGAACGCGTACGAGCGGTTCATGATCCTGAACCGCATGACCGGGCCTTACGCGCCCATGTACTGGTGCCTGATTTTGTGCAACATCGTGACGCCGCAATTTTTGTGGTTCCGCAAGGTGCGTTCGAAGGTGGGCGCGTTGTTCGCCATCGCCATGGTCGTCAACGTGGGCATGTGGCTGGAGCGCTTTGTCATTGTGGTAACCAGTTTGCACCGCGATTTCCTGCCTTCGTCCTGGGGCATGTACTACCCGACCCGCTGGGACTTCGCGGTATTGTTCGGAACCATCGGATTATTCGTGATGCTGCTGTTCCTGTTCCTTCGTTTCCTGCCACTGATTTCGATTTATGAAATGCGCGTGCTGGTGAACGAAGAAGAGAAGAAAGCGGAAGGATGATTTTTGCCGCGCCGACCTTGTACGCATGGGGCGCGAAAATAAGTTCGAGGCAATCCATAGAAGCCCATGAACAAGAAAGTATCAATTTACGGACTGATGGCAGAATTCACCACTGCCGAGCAGGTCTTGGAAGCTGCGCAGCGCACGCACGATGCGGGGTTCAAACGTGTTGACGCGTTTTCCCCGTTCCCGATCGAGGGACTGGCGGAAGCCGTCGGTTTTCACCGCACCCGGCTCCCGCTGGTCGTATTGCTGGCCGGGATCACCGGCTGCGTTTCGGGATTTGCCATGCAGTATTACGCCGCGGCTGTAAGTTACCCCATCAATGTAGGCGGCCGGCCGCTCAACAGCTGGCCCATGTTTATTCCCATCACCTTTGAAATAACGATTTTGTTCGCCGCCGGAGCGGCCGTATTCGGGATGTTCATCATGAACGGATTGCCGACGCCGTACCATCCGGTTTTTAACGTGCCGCGATTTGCGCTGGCTTCGCGCGACCGTTTCTTTCTGTGCATTAAGGCGGGCGATCCCATGTTTGATCTGGAATTGACCAGGAAATTTCTGGCGACGCTGAATCCCCGCGAGGTGTCCGAAATTGAGGTCTAACGCCCAGGCTCGATCCCGCGCTGCCCGGACGGGGACGTTTGCCGTTCTGGGGCTGCTGCTGGCCTGCGCCGGATGCCGACAGGATATGCACGTGCAGCCGCGCTACAACCCCTTTGACGCCACGGATTTTTTCGAGGATGGACAATCGGCGCGCCTGCCCGTCGAAGGAACCGTGCCGCGCGGAGACCTGAAACTTGGCCCCAACGAATTGCTGTATACCGGGAAGGTTGACGGGCAGCCGTCCGAGGCTTTTCCGTTTCCCGCTTCCAAGGAAATTCTCGATCGCGGCAGGGAACGATTCAATATTTATTGCACCCCGTGCCATGGGCTATCGGGCGATGGAGACGGCATGATCGTGCAACGCGGTTTCCGGCGCCCGCCCTCGCTGCACGAAGACCGTCTGCGCACCGCTCCCGCCGGACACTTTTTTGACGTGATCACCAACGGCCTGGGCGTGATGTATCCCTACGGCTACCGCATCGCGCCGCGCGATCGCTGGGCCATTGTCTACTATATTCGGGCGCTACAGTTGAGCCGGCAGGCTTCCATCAACGATTTGCCGGAAGCGGACCAGAAAAAAATGCAAGGCGGACAGTGATGACCGGAACCGGCGACAACACGTTAAAACTCGAAGCCCTGCCCATGCGGCTGGTTTTGGTGGGCGGCGTTCTGCTCGCGGTGTGCGTGGCCGCGGGATTTGCGGACAAGGCGGAATTCTTCCGCTCCTATCTGGTCGCGTATTTATTCTGGATCAGCATCACGCTCGGTTGTCTGGCCCTCTTGATGGTGCAGCACTTGACGGGCGGGCAGTGGGCCCTGGTGATTCGCCGCATTCTCGAGGCCGGAAGCCGCACCCTGCCTCTGATGGCCATCGCGGCGCTTCCGCTTCTGGCCGGCATGAAGTCGCTCTATAGCTGGGCGTCGCCTCCGGGGAAAGACGATCCCATCATTGTTGCCAAGCATCTTTATTTGAATCCGCAGTTTTTCGTTGTGCGAATGATCCTTTATTTCTGCGTCTGGTTTGCGCTGTCATATCAGCTCAATAAAGGCTCGCGTTTGGAAGATGCCGAAGGCGCGGGCTTGCCCCTGCTGAATCGCATGGAAGCGCTGAGTGGTGTGGGATTGCTGCTGTACGGTTTCACGGTCACTTTTGCAGGCATCGATTGGATCATGTCGCTGGAACCTCGCTGGTACTCGACCATTTACGGATTGCTGTTCATGGTGGGGCAGGCGCTGGCGGCCATGGCGTTTTCCATCGCCGTCCTGATCTGGCTTTCGGACCGCGAACCGCTTTCCCGATCCGTACGGCCCGCTCATTTTCAGGATCTTGGCAGTTTTCTGCTGACCTTCGTGATGCTCTGGGCCTACATGGAATTTTCGCAGTTTCTGATTATCTGGGGCGGAAACCTTACCGATGAAATTCCCTGGTACCTGCGCCGGATGCAGGGAACCTGGGGACATATCGGATTGCTGCTGGTGGTGCTGAATTTCGCGCTGCCGTTTTTTCTGTTGCTGTTCCGCCACGTGAAGCGGCGGACACGTTCGCTATTGATTGTTACGGGCCTGGTTCTGCTGATGCGTTTGGTGGACATGTACTGGATGGTATTGCCGGCATTTGGCGGCGGCAACGTGCACCTGACCTGGATGAACGTCGTGCTTCCGTTCGGCCTGGGCGGAATATGGTTTGCCTATTTCATCTGGCAGTTGCAGCAGCAGCCGATCCTGCCGGTCCACGATCCCCGCATGGAAGGAGTGGCGCAACATGCCGCCGGACATGGTGGATAAACCGCACGGAGTTCCCGCGAACTCGCCCGGATACGAAACGCGCGACGCCAATGTGGGCGGCGTGTACAACTTTCTCGTGATTCTCAGTGTGATTCTGGTGTCTACGGCGCTGGTCTGCTGGGGACTTTTCCGATTTTTTTCTTCGTCCGATGCTGCCGACCGCGCTGTCACCTCCCCGTTTGCCGATACCCGGCAGGTGCCGATGGGAATCCAGTTGCAAGTGAATCCGCGCGAGGAGTGGTTGAAGTATCGCGGCGAACAGGAACGCGCTCTCCAAACGTTTGCCTGGGAAAATAAGGCGAGCGGAATCGTACGCGTTCCCATTCAGCAAGCCATGGATATCTTGGTGAAAAAGGGCTTGCCTGTTCAGGGCGAGGCCCCTGCCCCAGCCGCTGAAAAATCATCCTCCCCCGCGGCGCGAGGGAGCAAAAAGCCATGAGCGCCAAAACTGTCGCCGCGCTTTGCGCTGCCGTGATCGCCATTGCTGCCGTTCCTTCGCGCGCGCAGCAATTGACCACCCCCGTGATTCTGCAACGCGTGAGCATTGCGCAAAATTTGAACACACAAATTTCTCCGGAAATTCTATTCCGCGATGAAACCGGAAAATCTGTCCGGCTGGGAGATTTTTTCGGTGGTAAGCCGATCATCCTCTCGCTGGTTTACTTCGATTGCCCCGCTCTGTGCACGGAAGTCTTGAACGCCGAATTGCACACCATGAGGGCTATGTCCATCGAACTGGGGAAAGATTATCAGGCAGTGACCGTCAGCTTCGAGCCGAAAGACACCCCTGCGCTAGCCAAAGCCAAACGCGATATCTATGCCGGGCAATTGGGTCTGCCGCATGGCGCGGAGAACTGGCATTTCCTAACGGGCGAGCAGCCCTCGATTGACGCGCTGACGCAGGCCGTGGGTTTTCATTACGCCTACGATTCCGCCAATCGCCAGTACGCCCATGCCGCCGCAATCATGGTGCTCACTCCCGGCGGCCGCATCAGCCGCTATTATTACGGCGTGCAGTTTTCCGCGCGTGATGTCCGTCTGGGACTCGTCGAAGCGTCCGCTGGCAAAATCGGCACGATCACTGATCACGCCATGCTGTTTTGTTATCAGTACGATCCCGAAACCGGGAAATATGGGCTGGTGGTTATGAACATCGTCCGGGGCGCAGGCGGGTTGACGGTTTTGGCTCTGGGAATTTTTATGTTCGTCATGTTCCGGCGCGACCGCCGGAATCAGGTTGCGGCTTCCGCCGAGGGATCGGGCGTGTCGGGTGCGGGCTCTACTTGGAGCCCGCCTAAAAAAAAGATCATGAGGACGGAATTGTGATACAGGGATTTCCATTTCAGCCGGAGCAGGCCTCCACCATCGCGCGGTCGGTGGACTATTTGTATTGGTTCATTACGCTGGTCACGCTATTTTTCACCACTGTTATTTTCGCGATCATTTTTTATTTCATGATCAAGTACCGGCGGCGGGGTCCCGGCGAGCGGCCCAAGGCCATCGAAGGTTCGCTGCCGCTGGAAATTCTGTGGACCGTGATTCCCACGCTGATCGTGGCCGTGATTTTTGTGTGGGGTTCCACCCTGTACTTCCGCAATGCTGAGCCACCCCAGGGCGCAATGGAAATTTTCGTTACCGGCAAGCAATGGATGTGGAAGGTCGAGCATCCGGAAGGGCAGCGTGAAATCAACGAATTGCACGTGCCCCTGGGCCGCCCGGTGAAGCTGACCATGACGTCGGAGGACGTCATTCACGACTTTTTCGTGCCGGCATTCCGCGTCAAAAAAGATGTGCTGCCCGGCCGTTACACCTCGCTATGGTTTGAGCCCACCAAGCTGGGAACCTTTCATTTATTTTGCGCGCAGTATTGCGGCGCCTACCACGCGGGCATGATCGGATCGGTGATTGTAGTCGAGCCGGACGAATATGAACGCTGGCTGGCCGGCACCGTGCAAGGCGAATCGCCGGAGGCAGCTGGAGAAAAATTGTATCTGCAGGATGGTTGCGGCACCTGCCACCTGGCCGACGGCACGGGCCCGGGACCCTCTCTGCTCGGCGTCTACGGGCAGCCGGTGAAACTCACCACCGGCGAAACCGTTACGGCCGACGACGCCTACGTCCGCGAATCCATCCTGGCGCCAAGGGCCAAGATTGTCGCGGGATACGCTCCCATCATGCCCACGTTCCAGGGACAACTCACGGAAGAACAGATTACCGATTTGATTGCCTACGTTCGATTGCTGGGGAAATCGCAACCGAAACAAAAGGAAGAGGGGAAGCAATGAGCACGGCCACGCAGGAACCACGCGTGTACGCACCGCGCAACTATCTGAACGCCGACTACGGCTGGAAGTCCTGGCTGTTCACGCTGGACCACAAGCGCATCGCGCTGCTCTATCTCGTCTCGATCACGTTTTTCTTCATCATCGGCGGCACTTTCGCCGTCCTGATGCGGATTCAGCTGGTGGAGCCGCAGGGCGCGATTGTGCAGGCGGAAACCTACAATAAATTATTCACGGCGCATGGCGTAATAATGATTTTCTTTTTCCTGGTTCCTTCGATCCCCGCGGTGCTCGGGAATTTTCTCGTGCCTTTGATGGTCGGCGCGCGCGATCTGGCATTTCCAAAATTAAATCTGCTCAGCTGGTACATCT
>Ga0207024_10071_pt1 | contig 29641 bp, 25 predicted proteins | sample Alteio_BWMinCont_44_FD_153470 | JGI IMG/M metagenome (GOLD analysis project Ga0207024, IMG submission 153470) | Enriched cells from forest soil in Barre Woods Harvard Forest LTER site, Petersham, Massachusetts, United States -... | ecosystem: Environmental > Terrestrial > Soil > Temperate forest >...
TTTTGAAAGTCGAGTATAGCATCTTCAAGTGCGACTAACGGCATTAAAAAATGACCTACCGTGCTGGCTTACCGCTCAGAGATGCTAAGGTGTTCGCCCGCATTGCTATACTCTGGAAACGACAGGAGTGAAATGGGACAAAACAGCAAATCTGTTGAAGCAATGTATGCGGCCTTCGGGCGAGGAGACGTTCCCTACGTCATAGGACTCCTCCATCCGCAAATCGTGTGGAACGAGGCCGAAAACTTCGTTTACGCCGATAAGAGCCCCTATATCGGCCCGGATGCGGTCTTGAATGGCCTTTTTGCCCGGCTGGGAACGGAGTGGGATGGATTTTCCGCCGTTCCGCACGAGATCGTCGACGGCGGCGAAACCGTGGTCGCCCTGGGACGCTACGGCGGCGCCTACAAAGCCACAGGTGTCAAAGTGAACGCCCAGTTCGTGCACGTGTTCAAGTTCAAGGATGGTAAGATCTCAGCGTTCCAGCAATATACCGACACGGCGCAGTTCGCCGACGCGGTCACCCGCCGCGCTGGAGCCTAGTCCCGGCCTTCGGGCCCGGAATACGCGCGCTCCACTCTCGCGATTCGTAGCTCATAGTGCTGATACCATTCGCGCTTTCCACGCTCCTGCGCCATGACGTGTTCTGAATAGCGCCGCCAATTCCGGATGGATGCTTCGTCGCGCCAATACGAAACCGTGATCCCGAAGCCATCATCCGAGCGCGCGCTTTCGATCCCCAGGAACCCCGGCATGGTTCTGGCCAGCTCCTCCATCAGCCGCGCGGTTTCCGCATAATCCCGATCCCCGGCCGTCCGCAGGGACGGAAAGATCACGGCATAGTAGGGCGGCTTAAGATCGAGCGCGAACGGAGAGCTGGCCATGAGTGTTTGATTCTAGCAAGCCAAAGGTCTGAGCGCTTCTCGTTGCCGCGCACTGTATGGCCAATAGCTAATGGCCAGCCAGCCAATCGCCAGCAATCAGGTTCCCAGCTCTTGCCGGATCTCCTGAGCCACCGCGCGAGCCCGGTCCGCGGCGCCGATCTCGAAACTGATGGCGCCCACGCGCGGGTGTCCGCCGCCGCCGTAGCGCTCGCAGATGCTCGCCAGGTTGTGCGATACCGGCTCCGTCGCCCAGGGATTGGAACCCACCGAAACCTTGGTCCGGAAACTGGAAGTGCTCACCGACACCGTGTAAGTTGAGCTCGGGAACAAATAGTAAGGGATGAACTTGTTGTAGCCTTCCAGATTGTCTCCGATCAAATCGAAGAACACCACTCCGTCGCCGGTCTGCGCGCGTTTCTTGATGAGATCGATGGATCGCACATGGCGCTCGTACAATGGCGCGTAGAGCTGCTGGATTTCAGGCTGTTGCACAATCTCGCCCAGCTTGCAGCACCGCATCCAGCCGATGATCTTGTGAATGATCTCGGAGCCCTGCGCGCCTTCGATCACCAGCGTCAGCTTCATAGCCGGCGCCCTCAGCTCCACTGCCTCCTGCGCGCTGCCATAGCGCGCCCCGTCGATGATGTCGGCCCATTGCACCAGCTCCACCAGATCCGGCGCATTGTATCCGAATCGTTCTCGCGCCACGTCGGCGATGAACATGGTGCAAGAGCTGTAGGACGGATCGTAAAGCTTCTGCCCGCTATGGTCGCCTCGGAAATGCTCAGCGTCCTCCGGACTCAGGAACGCGCTCTGGTGATGATCGAACCACCAGGTCAGCCGCGGATTGGGCGAATACTTGAAATCGACAATCGCGTTGACGTCCCCGTCAAACAGACCGTCTTCAAACAACTGGGAAGCTTTGTGAGCCAGTCCGGTGAATTCAAAATCGGCGCCCGAAGCGTATTTTCCCTCGTAAAAGCGGCTAAAATAGGCCGCCGAAGCCGCACCGTCGAAACAGTGATCGTGATAGAGAACTCTCACCCGCATGAATTCATGTCCGCGCAACGTGGAAAACTATCCAGCTTGCCTCAATTGAGGGGGTAAATGCAAGTGCGCCGCTATTCGAGGTTGTAATCGTTGCGCAATGCTTGTAGATTTTTCAACGCTAGCGAACGGAATGGCGAGTCCATGTCCGCGCATTGCTTGCTGAACTTTACAGCTTCGAAAGCGCGGCCCTTGTCGGTTAGTTCGCCCGCCAGCGCGTAGTTGGCGTAACCCAGATAAAAGTATGCTGCGGCCAGCAAGCGCTGATCGGTCTGGATGTAGTTCAGGGCCATCCGCAGATAACGGTCCGACAATCCGTAGCGCGCCTGCTTGCCATACACCACTCCGACCATCCAGCTCGCCCAGCCGATAAACTTGGCTTTCTTCTTTTGCCATTCAGACGGGGTGATATCGGCGGGCTGTGGTGGGCCTTGCACCAGTTCAAGAATACGCAGCGAATAGGCGAGAACCTGCGGCAGGTTCCTCTCCAGGTTCATATTGTGATCGGCGAGGGTCATTAGGAAATCGATGTTATCCGGATCTTTAACCAGGCCCTCTTCAGCCAATTGGATGGCTTTTTGCGGATTCAGCGTCGCCAGCTCGATCACGGTAGCCTTTTTGGTCAACACCAGGAACTTGCTCTGTGGATTGCGCTGTTCGAGGGCCAGCGCCAGCTCGGCGCGCTTGAGGTCGTCGGTTTGTACGGCGGCGAGACTCGCCAGCGTATATTCGGAATAATCCAGGACCTCTTGAGCGAACGCCCTCTGCTTGGTCCATTCCGGCAGATCGTCCGGATCGGATGGTTTAGGACCCTTGAGTGTGCGGGAAGCGAGGTCCCATGCCAATTCGGCATACTTGATCCTCAACTCGGGGTTGTTCAGTGCCTCGGCTGCTTTCAATCCGTCATGCGCGGAGTCGAGATCGTTGGGATCCCTTGTCAGCAGCCCATCGGCCGTCGCGATGACTCGGTCCCACTGATTCGCTTCCATGTAAATAGGCAGCAGCTGCTCGTAAACCCAGACCACGGGGGCCGCTTCGGGATATTCGACCACATACTTTTCGAGCAGCGCCAGTTTGCGTGGCTGCGTCGGTTCCTGTTCGATCCTTTGCAACAGGATGCCGTCCTCGCTTTCGGGATCGACGTCCAGCTTGTGGCGGTCTGCTCCAAAGACTCCAATGGTCAGCAACACCGTGAGCACCGGAACAGAGATCTTCATGAATCCCATCTCCAGGTGAGTTCGGAATCTTTAAGGGGGAACTTTAGTGTTCTTTCTTAGTACCTTGGGGCCACAGAATCGCGTAGGCAAAGGCTGTACGCGGCTTCAGGATTGGAATTTTAACTGGCTGGAGAGCGTTCGCACCAATTGGTCGAGCGCTTCTTTGGATGGCAAGCTTCCCTGGGCCAGCGCCGCGTTGCCGCCGCCGCGGCCACCAGCCTCGGCGAGTAAACGTTTGAGCAAATCGCCCGAGTGAACGCCGCTATCTTTAGAAGCGGCCAGCAAAATAGAAGGCGGGTTTTCGACCACAGCCAGAAAAATGGCTGGCCCTGAGGCGGTGAAACTTTGAGTCTCCGCTCTCGCTTCCTCAGACAGCGATTCCACGCGACGAAACGCCCGCCGAATGCCATCGGGACCGGGCGGCGTCTCGGTAAACAATGCCCGGCCGCTGGCTTGCGCCAGTTCGGTGGCCAGGCGACGCCGCATCCGGTCGGCTTCCTGGAGTTTCTCGCGCTGCGCCTCTACCATGGCCGGCGCATCATCCAAAGGGGCCGAAAAAACACGCGCGATCTCCGAAAGCGCGTCAAAATCGGCGCGAGCTCGCGCCACGGCCCGCCCGCCGCACAGAAATCCGATGCGTTGATTGCCGCGGATGCGATCCAGCTTGCGCAGCAGGATGGGGCCAATTTCGCCGGTCGCGCGAACATGCGTTCCGCCGCAAGCGCTGCGGTCCAGGTCCTGAATCGAGATGATGCGAACCTCGCCCTCGCGTTCGGTAGGTTTGCGCAGTCCCAGGTCCTGGGAGGAATGCTGGAAGCTGATGGTCACGGGCCGGTTCTCGAAAACAATTTGATTGGCGCGGCGCTCGGCTAGGCGAATCTGCGCCGGTTCCAATACGCGCGCAACATCGATAGTGCATCCTTCCGCGCCCAGATGAAAACTAACGGTGGCGGCGTCGAATTTTTCCAGCAACACCGCCGACAGCAGATGCTGGCCGGTGTGTTGTTGCATGTGATCGAAGCGGCGGGATAAATCGATTCGGCCGTCTACCTCGGTTGCTGTCAAACGGTCGCTCAGAATATGCGCGATGCGGTCCCCTTCGTCGATCACTTCGATCACATTCACGGCACTCAATTGCCCGATATCGAAAGGCTGGCCGCCTGACGTGGGATAAAATGCAGTGCGATCGAGATAGATGCGCTGCCGGTCCGGGCTCGCGGCATCCGGACTCACGTCGACCACGCGAGCCCGGAATTCAGTGAGGTAGCTGTCCTGATAGTAGAGACGCTCCGTCATTAGACGGCTGTTATTGTACAGCCAGCAGGACGGAGGTGCTCGAAATGTTGTTCTCCACGATCAGCGACATTGTACTATTGCCGCTTGCGATGCCCGAGGGAATGGTCACGTTGATCTGATAGAGGCCCACGAAACCCGGCGTCAGGCCGACAAATATGGGCGTCGCGCAAGGCGCCTGATGGAACGGATCCTCGACGCCGAAACAAACCTTTGTGGTCCCCGGCACAACTGCCAAAGTAGTGGATGGCGACGCGGTTCCGGAGGGAACCGGCGGCGAAGTGGGCCCCAGGCCGATGGCATAGATCACGATTGTGTCGCCAACCTTTACCGGACTCGAGGGAATGCCGGTCAACGTAGCCGCTGGCGTAGTCATGATGCCGTAGCCTCCGTTGTAGACGATGAAGCGAGGAACTTGCGTGTTGATGTCGACATACACCAGATTCCCCTTCGCGCCGTTGCGAACTATCTGGACAGTGCCGTCTCCGGTGGCTGCATCAATGGGAATCTCGAAATTGATTTGGCCTGGAGAGACGTAATAGAGGGGCGCGGCGGTGCCGTTCACCAGCACCTGGATTCCGTCCAGTGTCGTCAGCAGCGGCACGCTGGGGGCCGACTGCGGAGCATCGAAGTCGAATTGATTGCCAAACACCGCGGCGATGTCGCCCTGGGCCAGGGGCTCTCCACCCGCGAAGGTTCCATTATTGACTACGCCTCCAGCAGAGGCGACGGGCGGCCCTTGCGCTGCGATAGTGAGATCCACCGGGATCACCACATCGGCGTTGACGCCATTGCTCGCGATCGTAACCGTGCCTGTATAATTGCCCGGCGAGAGGCCAGTGGGAGTGGCTGTAACCGCGATGCCTCCGTTTACCGTTGCGGCGGTCAGCCATGTACCGCTGCTGGCGGCCGTCGCCGTAACGCCAGAGACAGTCAGCGTCCCTTGCCCGGCATCGGTCACCGCGACGTTCTGCGTCTGCGCCGCGGTTCCTTGCGCGATGTTGAACGAAAGCGAGCTGCTGCTCACGTGCGCGATAGGCGATGTGGTGACATTCAACGTCACCGCGATCTGCTTGTTGTCGGGTGTGAACTTCGATCCGCTGATCGTGATGGTCCCGTTGTAAGCGGTGGCGGCCATGCTGCTTCCCGCGGTGGCGGTGACGGTGGTTACATAGTCGCCATCGACCGTGTTCGCCGAGCTGGACGTCGTGAGCCAGGTTGCATTGCTTATTTTGGCCGTAACTGGACCGTTGGTGGTGAAGGTGGCCGAGGTAGTTCCACCGGGCGCCAGATAGAAGACAAGATCGGTTGGGACGTTGCCGCCTACTTGCGCGGTAACGGTGAAGTATTGAGGAGAATCGACGGCATTGGGGTCCGTGAGTGTGATGGCTCCGGTGTACGTGCCCGCGGTAAGCGAAGCCGTCTGAAACGCGATTGTCACGGGGTAACATCCGCCCCGCAATCCGCAGACCGTCGATGAGCCGACAGTAGGAACCAGCCACGGCACCGAGGATGAAGCCTGCAGACTCAGCGTGCCGCTGCCAATGTTGAATGTGTCCAGTGTGTAACTAGGGCCGTTTGTTCCCGTGGGGACTGAAACGGTAAGAGAGGTCTGAGTTAGATTCAAGCGGGGCGCGGCGCTTAGGCCGGATACCACCAGCAGCGGCACACAAAATCGCACGCTCAAAGTTTTCTTAAGAATCACGGAAGCTCCTTAGCCTTTTGAGTGGTGTTGAAGGGACGCGGGCGGCGCAAGCTGCCATGCAGGCCGAATACCATTATTGTAAAGCATGGCTCTGCCATAAGACGCACAACGCGGTCGGATGTGTACAGCCACAATGCCTGGGGCAAAGAGAAACACCGGCTCCCTCACGGTCGCGCCTCATTCTGTTGGCGAGGTGATTTGGAAATCTGCCTTCAAGAATTGCCAGTCCGGGAGTTCATACACGCGTAGCTTGGTGGGAACCGCCACCGTCACATCCTTTAATTCGCTGGGACCCAGTTTAGAAACCTGCGCGGGAAAGCTGATCAGCGGCGGATCGCCGGGCTTGGCGGCCGTGGTTCCCAGATTGACGGTCATCTTCACATCGCCGACATCGGCTTCCGAGTGGTTGACAACACCGAACTGGGCGATCAGATGCCCCTTACTTCTTTCGGTGACCCGAAAGCCAACCAACTCGATGTACTTGGCGATTGGGTTGGAGGTATTGCTCGCCGTAAAGTGCGCCGGGACGGCGGGCGCTTCTTTGGTTTGCTTGTTAGCCGACGTGGAAGAGGAACAACCAATCAGAAACATCGCGAGGAAGAGCCAGCCGAGCCGCATCGAATTCATGATGCCATACTGCGTAGTGAAATAATGAGAGTCATGCTGCGAATCGTTGTCCCCGCCGCGCTCTGGTTCAGCGCAATTCTGCTCGCGGATTCGGGCGCCGGAGTCCGCTGGACCATGCCTGCCAATTGGAAGGCCGAAGCCCAGCGGCCCATGAGACTTGCCACCTACACCGTGACGCCGGGCGGCGAATGCGGCGTGTACTTCTTCGGTTCCGGCCAAGGTGGCAGCGTGGATGCGAACCTTGATCGCTGGATCGGCCAGTTTCTCCAAGCGGACGGAAAGCCGTCGAAGGCGGCGGCCAAGGTTGCGAAACGAACCATCCACGGCTGGCCGTTGACCACGGTGGACGTCTCGGGCGCCTATACCGGAATGGGCGGACCCACTGCGCAACAAGGTACCCCAGTACCCGGCTACCGGCTGCTGGGAGCCATCGTAGAGGGGCCGCAAGGCTCGATTTTCTTTAAATTTACCGGGCCTGCCAAGACCGTGGCAGCCAATCGGGCAGCGTTCGACAAAATGCTCGAATCCCTGGACCCGGTGAGATAATCAAAGCATAGGCAGTATGTTTCGGGCCATCCGGGAACAGATCGATACCGTTTACCACGGAGATCCAGCCGCTAAGAGCACGCTGGAGATCTTCTTCTGCTATCCCGGTTTTCATTCCATCCTGCTGCATCGCGCGGCTCACAAACTGCACGTAGCGGGCTTCACTTTTATGGCCCGGCTTGTTTCGCAGTTCAATCGAAGTGTCACTGGGATCGAGATCCATCCCGGCGCCACCATCGGTCGACGGTGTTTTATCGATCACGGCATGGGCGTGGTGATAGGCGAAACGGCGGAGATCGGCGACGATGCGCTGCTCTATCAAGGCGTCACCCTGGGGGGAACGGGCAAGGAGAAAGGCAAGCGGCATCCCACCATCGGAAACAATGTCGTGATTGGAACTGGCGCGAAGATTCTCGGCAATATTACGATCGGCGACCATACCAAGATAGGCGCCGGGTCGGTAGTGATCCGCTCAGTGCCGGATCATTCCACCGTGGTGGGCGTGCCGGGGCGCGTGGTACGATCGCGCGTGGACACCGGAGGCGACTATCTCGAACACGGCACTCTTCCCGATCCCGAGGGCCAATTGATCGACGATCTCACCAAGCGAATCGAGCAACTGGAGGCGCAGATCAAGTTGCTCGCGGAAGATCGGCTCGCAGAAAGACGATGACCGTAGCGCGCGTTCTTGCGTTTTGTCTTATCCCTTCGGCGCTATTTGCTGCCCCCATGAAGTACACCTATTGGGTGCAGCCCTGTACCGAGCCGGCGTCGTTGTGCCAGCCCGACGATCCGCAATTGGCCGAGTGGGCTTTCGAGGCGTGGCAGAAAGCATCTGGCGGGGAACTTGAATTCACGCGCGTCAAGGATCGGGATCGCGCCCGCATTCGTTTGTACTGGGCCTCGGCGGAGCAGGGCATGTACGGCGAAACGCGGCCCATGGCTTTCGAAGGGCACCTTGGCGCGGAGGTTTACGTGCGTCCGTCCCCGCTGCCCGTGAACGGCGACCGGCTGCTGCGCGACGCCATCGTGTATCTGACTTGTCTGCATGAATCGGGACATGCGCTCGGCTTGCCGCATACCGCCCTGTTCGCCGACATCATGTACAGTTTCCAATACGGCGGCGACATCGAAGAATACTTCGGGCGTTACCGCAGGAAGCTGGAAACACGCGCCGACATCGCGAAGAATTCAGGAATGTCGCCCGCGGACCGGATGCGGTTGATAGAAGCTCTGAACAACCATTTCTAAAGTTCCTGCCAGCCACTAATCACCAACCACCAGCCACTAGTGCGCCGAAGGCGCGTCCTCGATCTCCGCCTTCAGCGGATAATGCGCGCCCGCCGGGATGGGCGCGAGCATGTTTTCCTTGCGATAAATCAGCGTGGAAACGTTGTAGCTCGCGATTTCAAACCCGTGCCCGTGCGTAATCGCATCCGTGGGACAGGCTTCCACGCAATAGCCGCAGAAAATGCAGCGCGAATAATCGATGTTATACACCTTGGCGTAGCGCTCGCCCCCGCTGATGCGCAGCGTCTCGGTATTTTCGGCGGCTTCGATATAAATGCAGTCGGCCGGGCAGGCCGCCGCGCACAGGAAGCAGGCCACGCACTTCTCCAGACCGTTTTCGTCGCGCTGCAGCACATGCGCGCCGCGAAAGCGCTCCTGAAAGCTGGGAGCTGTATCCGGATAATTCTCGGTGATGGTGGGGTTCATCATCTCACCGAGGGTGATGGACATACCCTTGGCGATGGCTGCGGCAGATCCGAATGCTTCAGAGATTTTGGAGGCCATTTGGAATTTCCATTATCGCAGGTCTCGGACCGAGGCCTCAGTTTTTGGAGCCTCAGCCGGCTTTCCATTCGGGCACATGATCGTCCGGCCCGAATGGTGAAACGCCGACGCGCGCGCCGACCTCCTCGAAATCGCGCTTGGAGAATCCATTGAAGGCGCGGGCGATGGTGCCGTCGCGTTCCACCAGAAACAGCGACGGAACCGACGTGATGCCGTAAGCATTGCTGGCGGGATAGTCTTCGCTCGACAAATCCAGCAGCATGGGAAACGTGAGGCCGAAGCGCTGCACAAAGCCGCGCGTCGCGTCGCCATCGTCCTGAGAGATCCCGATCACCTGAATTGCGTTGTTGGCCGCCAGCCGCTCTAAGTAAGGAGCGGTCAGCTGGCAGACCGGGCAGCTGATTTTGTAAAAAGCCAGAAGCGCGGGTCCACGCTGCAAGATATTGTCGAGCGATCGCGCCAGTTGGTCCAGGCCGATAAGCTTGAAGGGAGGCGCTTGGGCGCCCGCTTCCACCAGCACTTTCTTGCGACGGCCGAACATGCCGGCGGCTTACGCGCCGCCTTCCTTGTGCTGCTGCACGAAGCTGAGAATGTCGAAATGCTTGATTTCGCGATCGGGGAAGAAGCTGTTGATGGCTTCCTGCTCTTCGTTGAAGATCTGGAACACCGTCGACAGCTTGGTCAACAGCACCAGCTCCAGATTCCGCCGGTTCAGGCTGCAAAGTTTTAGCGAGCCGCCGGCTTTTTGCACCGCCATAAAGCAAATCACCAGGGTGCCCAGGCCGGTGGAATCGATGTACTCCACGTCCTTCAGGTTCAAGAGCTGCTGCAGACTACCTGCAGCAGTTTCCGCGCTGACCTTTTCGCGCAGATCGGAAGCTCCGCCCACTGCCAGCTTTCCGCTCAGGTCGAGGATCTTGACGCCTTCTTTTTCCCGGGATGAAATATCAAGGTGAGCTGCCATGCGTGTCTTCTTAGTGTACCCGCTCGGCGACGGGCGCGGCCGGAGTTTCTGGCGGCGACATCGCCCAGCGTCCCACCGGCAGCAATACCGTGAAGCGCGTCCCTTCCTGCAGTGTGCTTTCCACCGTCACCGCGCCGCCGTGCGCTTTGGCGATCCATGCCACGAAGCTGAGGCCCAGGCCAAGTCCTTTCTCCGCGTCCGCCGAGGGGACCCGATAGAACCGATCGAAAATGTGCGGCAAATGGCTGGGCGAAATGCCGACCCCGGTATCTTCCACTATCAGCTTCACGTGATCGAAGCTCGGAATAAGGCCCACTTTCACCGTGCCTCCCGCCGGCGTGTATTTAATCGCATTGCCCAATAGATTGGAGAGCAGCCGCTCGATCTGAATGCGATCGGCGATTAATGCGCAATGAGTGGGGAGTGTGGCTGAAAGCCGGACGCCCTCGGCTTCGGCGGGAATCTGGTGCTGATCCACAAGGTCGCGAACCAACTCGGCCAGGTCGATCTCGGTCTTTTGCAGCGCCAGTTGCCCGGATTCAGCCTGCGAGAGCATCAACAGCGCACGGACAATGTTGGAGAGCCGCTCCACGCCTTCCAGCGCGTCGGCCATGGCGTCGCGATATTGATCGACCGTCTGCGCGGTAAACAGCGCCACTTCGAGCTGCCCGCGAACCACCGTCAGCGGCGTACGAAGCTCATGCGACACGTCGGTGGAAAATTGGCGGATCTGCTCGAAGGAATGGTTCAACCGCGTCATCATGTGGTTGAAGGCCTCGATCAATCTGTCCAGTTCGTCGTTGGCATGGCGCACCGGAATCTGCACGTCCAGATTGGAATGCGTGATTTGCTGAGCCGCTTCGGCCACTGAATTTACCGGACCCAGCGCCCGGCCGGCCAGGAACCATCCGAGCAGGCCGCTTAACACGATCACGAGCGGGACCCAGGCGAAGTAATCCCAGGTGAATTTTGTGATCACCTGATCGTTGTAATCGAGAGCGCGCCCGATGGCCAGGTAATATTTGTGGCCATCGTGATCCACCCACAGACCGGAACGGATCATGAAGGGAACGCCGCCAGGGTCCTTTCGCACGCGGATGGAGGGTTTGCCTGACTGCAGGGTGGAGCGAATCTCAGACGGAGGATCGATCCCCAGCGATTTGTAGATTTCGGAGTACTGCAGCGGCTGGCCCTGCGTATCGGCCAGCATGTAGACTCGCTGCACGCGGCGGACGGTGAAGCTTTCATCCGGGTCCTTTTCGTCGAAAACCCAATCCGGTCCTTCCGGGCCGGTGCGCAAATAGCCCTTGGCCGCGCCCCACTCCTCATCCAGCACGCTTTCCATCTGGGATTGAAACGTGCCGCTCAAGATCTGGCGGAACAGCGTGCCGAGCAACAGAGCCAGGATGCTGAAGAAAATGACGTAGCTCACAGCCAGACGGAAACGGAGTCCGCGGGTCCAGCCGAGAGCTTTGCCAGGGGTAATCATGGTGGAGTGATCATAATGGGGTGATCATCGGCTCATGTCACCTGCTCCAGCGGCGTCTCCACAGCCTTTTCGGGCGTGTCCAACATGTAGCCGATGCCGCGCACGGTGTGGATCATTTTGGCTGGAAACTTATCGTCGATTTTGCTGCGCAGGTGGCGAATGTAGACGTCGACGATGTTGGTGAGCCCGTCGTAATCCATGTCCCAAACGTGTTCCACGATCATGGTGCGGCTGAGCGGGCGGCCGCGGTTGCGCATCAGGTATTCCAGGATGCTGAATTCCTTGGGAGCCAGCTCGATGTTTTCGTTGGAGCGCGTCACCTTGCGCCGGATGCAATCGAGCAGCAGGTCGCCCACCTGCAACCGTTCCGGCATGGGCTGGCCGCGGCGCAGGCGCGCCCGCACGCGAGCCAACAATTCCACAAATGCAAACGGCTTCACCAGATAATCGTCGGCGCCGAGTTCCAGACCTTTTACCCGATCGTCAACGGCGTCGCGCGCGCTGAGGATCAAAACCGGCGGGCTGCTCTTGCGGTTGCGAATCTTCTGCAGCACCGTGAGGCCGTCCATGTCGGGGAGCATCAAGTCCAAAATGATGAGATCATACTCAGCGCCATGCACCAGATCGACGGCGGTGGCGCCGTTGCCGGCCACGTCGACGGCGTAGCCCGCGCTTTCCAAACCACGGGACAAGAAGTCCTGAATGCGTTTTTCGTCCTCGACCACCAGTATTCTCATAAGCTTGCGCATGTCGCATTGCGCTGCGACGAGCTATCTTTATTAAACCACTGGAGCAACAGTTATGACCGACCAGGCGTCTCACTCGAGGGAGCAACCATGAGAACGCTGTGCGCGGTGGCGGGAATTTCAATCGGAATTTTTATGGCGGCGGGATGCACCCGTCAGGACACGGACCGGGCGAGGTCCGATGGCCGGGAAGCGACCGACAAGGCGCAAAGGCAGCTGGACGAGGCCAGAGAGAAACTGCGCCAGGGCTTGAAAAAGGCCGATGCGCAGACCCGCGAGGATCTGGACAAGGCGCGCGACCAGTTGCATCACGCGTTGAACCAGTCAGAGAGCGACGCCGAGAAGGCGCGGGATAGGCTTCGCGAAAAGAACGAGCGCGACGACAGTCATCAGTAAAGGTCGAAATCGGCGGTCCGCTTGAGATCGTTCGCAGTTATTTCGAGCCGATAAGATCCAGCCGCAAGGGAATCGGTCGCGAGCTTACCGCTGTTGCTTCTTGATGTAAGGGTCAAGGGTCCGCCATCCCATTTTTGCTCCCCGCTCTTGCGATCCAGGATTCGCAGGTGGGCACGCGCCCCCGCCGCGCCGGCCCCGTAAACCTCAAAGTAAAAGTAAGCCGGCTGCGATTTCGTGAATTGCCAGGAACCCGAAGGAATCACTTGCATACCGTCGGCGACCAGCGGCGTCCGGCCTTCCAATCCCAGGCTTAGCCCCAGGTCGGCCGCCGGATGAGTCTCCCGGCTCAGAGCCAGTCCGCTCAAGCCGAACTCGCCGGTCCAGGGCTCGATCGCTAGCGGCATTTGTACTTTTCCAAAACTCGCGTCACCCTGCGTAAACGCGACGGTAAACGTGTATTGACCGGGAACGATCTTAAATTCCTTTTCGTAATGCAGCGATTTTCCCTTCAGATTTTCGATCTGCGACGGATTATCGAAATCCAGCTTCAGAGCGTCGCTGAAGCGTGCCCGCACTTCTCCGTCGGCGCCGGCAGCGATGCCCAGAAAGTTCAGCTCGGCATGCTGCCTGCCTTTCCTGTTCTCGAATTTCAGCTTGTCGGCCTGAATCTCCATGGCCACTTGCACTCGTGCCACGTTGGGCGCAGTGTAGAAATACGGCAGCTCAATGGAAGCTCCGATGTCGCCGGTTTCGGGCGCCGTCGCGCGTTGGTCCAACTCCTTGGCCGCCGTGGTCCCCGCCAACAGGTCCATCGGCTTCGAGGTGCAATAGCTGGTGCGCGAACGGACCGTGGTCGCCTTGCGGTCCACCTTGACCCGGATGGAGTGGCAGGTCCCCTCCTTCGATTCCGGAGCCACATAAGTGAGAGCGTAATACTGCTCCTGCTCTTGTGCGATTTTTTGCAACTCTCCGAGAAGATCGGAGGCGTTGAGCACCACGAACCCGCCGGTGCCGTTGGCGAGCCCAAACAGGAGCTGCTGGCTGTAGGAGCCGGAATCTGGAACGGGCGAGCCGAGATCGTCCGCATCGCCCTTGGGCCCGCCGCCTGGGCTGCCCCCTCGTTGCATGTAGGGCGAGCGCTGTGCAGGCACCGGCGCGCCGCCGGGATCGGTCTGAGCGAAACCCGGCCGGACATCCACCGGATAGAAGGCGACGCCGGACTTATTCGCTGCCTCCACGGCGTCCCGCAGTTCCGATTTCGGATCGGTACTGGACACCAGCGTCCCGGTAAACACCACCACGATCTTCCGGCCGGGAAGCACGTCCAGGCTCCGTCCCAGATCGCCCAGCGCATGCAACATATTGCGCACTCCCATGGAGGTGGCCAGCGAGCTGCCGGTCGCGTGTCCCACCAACCTATCTTCCTCAGTCCGGCTGGGGTCGTGCGATCGATCGCTGTCGGCGGCGCTGGGCGCCAGCCCGTGAAAGCTGGCCTGGGCCAAAGCGTCCTTCAGCCGCCCGGCGTTGTTGGTGAAGTTTTGAGCGACGCGCAGGGAACCGTTGAAGGTGATCACGGCCATCATATGGTTCGGCGCGGCTTCCGCATCGATAAAACTGGCGGCAGCCTGGCGAACCTGGATTTGATCGCGCGCTTCCATGCTGGTCTCGTCGAAAAACAGAATCAGAGAGCGGGGCTGTGCGGCTGCGGATGCCGATTCCAACTCGAAGCCCTTGATGGTTTGCTCCTTACCGTCTTGCGAAACACGAAAATCCTTGGAGCTGAGATCGCGGATGTAGGCGCCATTCTTGGCGGTGACGATTGCGTCCACCAGCACCTCGCGCGTTTCGGTTTGAATAACCGGCGTCTGCTGAGCGCTTAACACGCCAGCCAGGCACAGCAAAATTGTTGTGAGCTTCATGGAATATCGAGGCCTCTCATGGAATTTCAACCCCCCCGTTCTTAGCGGTAGTGGTGTGGCCTTCTGCGTCGCGCACCACCAGGCGAATAACATACCGCCCTGGAGCCGCCACCTTGAAGTTTTCCTGCATATTGATGCCGGTGCTCTCTAATGTCGCCAGGGTCTGATCGCGAAGATGCATGTTCACCCGGCGTTCAATCCCGGAGATGTAGTTTCCGTTGGCGTCGAATAAGCCGGTAACGACGGTCAGGGTGTCATTATTGCGATCGTTTGCTTTCCGAAACCGCAGGGCTTGAACGTTCAGGTGCGCCGAAACGGTCAGCTCGGCTTGGAAGTCTCCGGTCTTGAAGAACTCGGTCTCGAGATCGACTGGAATCTCGTGTATTTCTTCTCGCGAAAACACCGTCTCCTGGATTTCCTCTTTGGCCGCCTCGTCCCCATCGACAGCATGCTTGGGCGCCCAGTAACCACGGCGCGCCTGGATGGTCAAACCGGCCGAATTTTTCGAAGCCACTTTTAAAGCCACGTTCAAGGCCACTTTCAAGGACACTTTCAAGGAATGATAAGCGCCGTCGTATTTCAGTTCCTGCGGAGAAAATCCCAGCACATAAACATATTCGGGCCGGGCCGCGAGGAGATTGAGCCCACCTTTGAGGTCGTTATCGTTGTGGAAGAATGTGCCGCCGGTGCTGTAGGCCAGTTCCGCGAGTACATCGTCGGCCTGAGTTGCGGCCGCTTGATTGGCCTGGTCCAGGAAAGTCGCTCCATTGGGGCTGCTGTAACGCTGGCCGTCTATGGCCCCTCCGGGTACCATCGTGAACAGCCCTCGCATGTCGATCGTATTGATAACGACATTGGCCTTGATCGCGCGTTCAAAAAGATCGTACTCATTCGCGCGATGATCCCCGGTGAGCAGGAAACCCGGCGAAACCAGCAGCAGGTTCCGGTTGCCGGGCATGATCGAGAGCTTGCGTATGATGTCTCGCAGCGCTCCCAGACCGAGCGAGGTCTCGTGGTCTCCGTAGGTCAGGGCCAGTCGCGCCGCCTCTCTCAGTTTGGTTAGATATTCTTCTTCGCAGATTGACAAACCAGTCAAGTTGTCTTTGCCTTGTGAGCTGCATTTTTCGCACGCCTTCGCTTCCTGAAAGGCGGCAGTCAGCACCGGCTCCGCGCCGCTGTTAACAATTTGATCGAGCTGCGCGTCCGGGAACAGCCGGCCATCCAAATACATTTTCTGGTTCACCAGCAAATCGGCCACGTAATGGCTAATGTAAGGACAATCCTGCTGCGGATCGATGCCGCTGGTATAGGGTTGAAGTCTGTTCACTGCGTCATGTAGCTTCGCGCGGTCGACAGTGAAATCGGCCAGGGTCACGCCGCTGGTGGTGAAGATGGCCGCGCGGCTGGTGGGTTCGAGCGATACGTCCAGATGGCGATGCATCGCTTGCTTGGTGTTCAACAGATCGCCGCGCTGCAGGTGGACGTCGTCCACCAGGTAGGCAACGTAGTTTTCCGGCAGGCTGGACTGCGTTGCAATCGGAGTCGGCGCGTTTCCACGCGGGGCGTCTGGGGCCGCGGGCTCACCCGCCGGAGCTTCCGTTTTCTCGACGGAAAACCTGGTGATGATCTGCAGTTTACCTTTATCAAAGACCTGAAAGTCTTCCTTGCGGAGGTTTCCGACAGCTCGCCCTTCGCGATCGCGAACCACCACCGGAACCGAGATCAGATTCACTCGGCTGCTGAAAGTAATAGGCGTTTCCTGGGAAGCAATCTCGGGCTGGTCTTGCGCGGAACTCTCACACACGCCGAGCAAAAGGACTGCGAAGCTGACGATGGCTCGAATGAGCGCCTCCTACTTCCATATACAGTGTATTCTGTGAGGACGTGTCCGACACGATGCTGATCGATACTGACACTGCGTCCGACGACGCCGTGGCGTTGGTCATGGCACTGCGCTCCAAAAGCGCGCGTGTGACTGCAATCACCACTGTGGCTGGCAACGTCCCCGTGGAGCAGGCCACGCGCAATGCGTTGTATACCTCCGAACTTTGCGGTTCGAGCGTGCCGGTGTTCCAGGGAGCGGAGAAGCCGTTGGCTCGCCGTCTGGTCACCGCGGAGTGGTTCCATGGCCACGACGGATTAGGCGATCACGGCCATCCCCCAGCTCGGCGCAGCGCCGAGAAGCAGCACGCTGTCGAAGCGATCATCGCGACGGTCCGAAGCAACCCAGGGCTTTTGCTGGTCACCCTCGGCCCTCTGACAAATATTGCGCTCGCGTTGGCTCAAGCGCCGGATCTGGCTCCCAATGTAGGACGCTGCGTGATCATGGGCGGAGCGCCGTGCTGCGAAGGCAACGTGACGCCCGCCGCCGAATACAACATGTGGGTGGATCCCGAGGCCGCTCGCACGGTGTTTCGCAGCGGTTTGCCGATTGAGTTGGTGGGCTGGCAGCTATGCCGCGGCCCAGCGGTCATTGCCCCGGCGGATATCCAGTTTATAAATGAGATCGGCACCCAGCTTTCCAACTTTGCTGTGGAGTGCAACAGCACCGCGCGAAACGCCTACCGCACGCAGACTGGCGAGGACGGCATTTCGCTGCCTGACCCGGTGGCGATGTCGATAGCGCTCGATCCCTCCATCGGCACTGATTCGAGCCGGCACTATGTCGATGTCGAGACCGCGACGGAGCTAACGCGCGGCATGACTGTTGTAGATCGCCTGGGTGTCGCGGCCGACGATCGGAATCGCGACACATGGTCGGAACTAGTCGATGCCGGGACCCAAGCCAAGGTGTATTGGGCCATCGATGCGGCGCGTTGGAAGCAAGCCCTGTACGCCGCTTTGAGCTAAGTGGCGCACGCACTCCTGCGTGCCGTGTTCCACACTCGTGTGAACACTAATTTCTCTGAGCAGGCCGGAGTATAATCAACACTGGTCTCCCCCCGGTCCGCGGATGCTTATTTTTATCTAATTATGCCCATCCGCGTCGCGCTCCATCACCGCACTATCTATCATTACGATCGGCTGGTCGGATTGTCTCCTCAAACCATCCGGCTCCGCCCCGCGCCTCATTGCCGCACGCCCATCACAGCCTATTCGCTGAAAGTTGAACCGAAGCCCCATTTTCTGAACTGGCAGCAGGACCCGCAGAGTAACTTCCTGGCACGCGTGGTCTTCCCGCAGCCTGTCCACTACTTCTCGGTCGACGTCGACTTGATCGCGGAAATGACCGTGATTAATCCCTTCGATTTTTTCCTGGAGCCCTATGCCGAAAAATATCCATTCAGTTATGAGCCCGCGCTCGAGCGAGAGCTGGCCCCTTTCCGTCAGGTGCGCCCGGCGGGACCAGGGCTCGCCGCGTATCTGAAAACGATCGATCTCACCGAGCGCCGTTCCATCGATTTTTTTGTCGACCTGAACCAGCAGTTGTCGCGCCACGTCCGCTACCTGATTCGCATGGAGCCGGGCGTCCAGTCGAGCGAAGAGACCCTCACGCTCGGATGCGGATCGTGCCGCGACAGCGCCTGGCTGCTGGTCGAAATCCTGCGTCATCTTGGGCTCGCGGCGCGCTTCGTGTCCGGCTATCTGATCCAGTTGAAGGCCGACCAAAAGCCACTCGAAGGCCAACCCGGGCCAACCTCGGACTTTACTGACCTGCACGCCTGGACTGAAGTCTATCTGCCCGGCGCCGGATGGATTGGTCTGGATCCCACCTCAGGACTCATGGCAGGCGAGGGTCACATTCCACTCGCCGCCACACCCGAATCTTCGTCCGCCGCGCCCATCTCCGGAGCCGTGGATAGTTGCGAAGTGACGTTCACGCATGAGATGTCGGTGACCCGCATTTACGAAGATCCGCGCGTCACGCTGCCTTATACCGATGCACAATGGCAACGCATCCAGGCCCTGGGATCCCGCATCGATCAGGACATTTGCGCGGGCGCCATGCGCCTCACCATGGGCGGCGAACCAACCTTCGTCTCCATCGACAACATGGACGGCGCGGAGTGGAACACGGTCGCGTTGGGCGTCGAGAAGCGCAAGCTTGCCGAAGAGCTGCTGGAACGCCTGCGCAAGCGCTATGCCCCGCAAGGGCTGCTTCACTTCGGGCAAGGCAAATGGTATCCGGGCGAGCCGCTGCCGCGCTGGGCGCTCGCTTGCTACTGGCGCGCGGATGGCATTCCTCTCTGGCGCGATCGCTCTCTGCTGGCTCTGGAAAAACCCGCCAAGCGGTCCAGCCCTTTTGAAGCGCGAACTTTCTCTGAAGCCCTGGCGCGCCGATTAGGACTCGCTCCCGGCTACCTGATCCCAGCCTTCGAGGACGATTTTTACTACCTGCAAAAAGAACGCCAGCTTCCAGTCAACGTCGATCCGCTGGACAGCCGGCTCCCCGATGCAATCGAACGCGAGCGGCTCCGCCATATCTTCGAACATGGACTCGATATGCCGGTTGGCTTCGTGCTTCCCATTGAGCGTGCTGAAGGAGCATGGCGAACCGGCCCCTGGCCTCTGCGCGGCGACAAACTGTTATTAACGCCTGGTGATTCTCCCATCGGTCTCCGCCTGCCGCTCTCCAGCCTGCCGTGGATGGCGCCCTCCGATGAACCAGTCGATCTACCGGTGGATCCTATGGCGGATCGTGAACCCATCCCGGTGCGATTATCTTCCGCCGATTCTGTGGCTGTAATGTCGCAGAGGCAATCGACCGCCGATCGTAAGCCCGAAGTCGGCGAGTCCGCGCCCTGGATCGTGCGCAAGGCTTTATGCGTGGAGGCTCGCCACGGCCGCTTGCACGTTTTCATGCCGCCCCTGACGTTGGCCGAAGATTATGTGGACTTGCTGGCGGCCATCGAGGACACCGCCGCGCATCTTCAAATGCCGGTGGTTATTGAAGGCTATCCTCCGCCCGACGATCCGCGTTTTCGCCAGATCAAGGTGACCCCCGACCCTGGCGTCATCGAAGTGAACGTGCAACCCGCCGCCAACTGGCAGGAGTTGGTCTCGAATACCACCGCGCTTTATGAGGATGCGCGCCAATCGCGGTTGGGCGCCGAGAAATTCATGCTGGACGGCCGCCACACCGGCACCGGCGGCGGCAATCATTTCGTTTTGGGCGCCGCTACCCCGGCCGACAGCCCGTTCCTGCGCCGGCCCGATCTGCTTCGCAGCATGATTGGCTATTGGCTGAATCATCCCGCGCTGTCGTATGCTTTCTCGGGCGTTTTCATTGGACCCACCAGCCAGGCTCCGCGCGTCGACGAAACGCGCGCCGACAGTCTGTACGAATTGGAGATTGCGTTCGGGCTGATTCCCGGTCCCGAGCAAGGCCCGGTGCCGCCCTGGCTTGTGGATCGCATCTTTCGGCATCTTCTCGTGGATGTTTCCGGCAACACGCATCGCGCCGAATTTTGCATCGACAAACTGTACTCGCCGGATTCCGCCACCGGCCGCCTCGGCCTGCTCGAACTACGCGGATTTGAAATGCCGCCGCATGCCCGCATGAGCCTCACCCAACAGTTGCTGGTCCGCGCGCTGCTCGCCTGGTTTTGGAAGCAGCCCTACACGGAACCACCCATCCATTGGGGAACGCGCTTGCACGATCGGTTCATGCTGCCGCATTTTGTAGCGCAGGATTTTCGCGACGTGCTCGGCGATCTGAACCGCGCCGGCTATCCATTCGAAACGGAATGGTTTGCTCCGCACTTCGAGTTTCGTTATCCCGTTTTCGGTCACGCGCACCACGCCGGCGTCGATATCGAAGTGCGCCAGGCCACCGAACCCTGGTACGTACTGGGCGAAGAGGGCAGCCCTGGCGGTACGGCGCGCTACGTCGATTCCTCCGTGGAGCGATTGCAGATCAAGACCCAGGGCTTGGTGGAAGGCCGTTATGTGATCGCCTGCAATGGACGCCGGATGCCGCTGCACTCCACCGGAAAACAAGGCGAGTGGGTGGCCGGTGTGCGCTTTCGCGCGTGGCAGCCGGCTTCCTGCCTGCATCCCACCATTCCCGTCCATTCTCCGCTGACTTTCGATCTGGTGGATACCTGGACGGGTCGTTCGGTGGGCGGCTGCTCCTATCACGTCTCGCATCCCGGGGGCCGCAGTCACGACTCGTTCCCCGTAAATGCAAACGAAGCCGAGGCGCGGCGTGGCTCGCGCTTCTTCCCGTTTGGCCATACGGCGGGGCCAATGCCCGTCCCGGCTCCCGAAGAAAATCCCGAGTTCCCCCTGACGCTGGACTTACGCCGACCGCCCCCCACCCCCACGGACCGGGAACTATGAGCCGTGACCGTAAGGGAGCGGTCCCCCTAGGCTTCGAACACAGCCATAGCCTCACCTTGTCCATCCACCACATACCGAATCGCAGCGGCAATATTCTCCCGGTCCTTCAACCAGCGGGTGCTTCCGTGCCGCGACCATCGCTTTCGATCGGGCCCGTCCGCGCTCATCTGGTTCAATCGCCGACTCGCGTAAGATTTGAAGGCATTCATCACGTTTTCAGGTTTCGATTCAGCGTCCACCACCGCATGAACGTGAGTCATTCGTATGTGCGCCGCCAAAAGAGACCAACGCCGGTGCAAACAAACCTCCTGGATCGCCTCCAGCACGGCACCCCGGGCGCGTGCGTCCAACAAATATGGAGCTTGATGCATCAGATCGCGCTCGAGCGAAACACGCGCCGCATCAGCTTCCAGTGTGCGATTTCCCGAAACATTATGGTTCCGATCCACGGAACCCGATTCCTCCCCGTGCAAATGAGAACCATAGCACGACAACGTAATCAGATACGTCACGCAAAGGTATTCTACACCGCTCCCTCACGGTCACGGCTCGGGCGCATTGTGCAAAACTAAAAACATATCCCTGCGTTCCTGGTTTTGCTGACTGATTTACTGAGATGACGGACAAGCTCACAGCGCTGGCTCCCCTTTGGAGCTATGAAGCCACGCCCGGCTTCTACGACGAAGTTCTGGACTCGCGCAAACAACTACGCCCGCAATGGGCCGCACTGTCGGAATCGCTCACCTCAATGGGCAACCACGGCCTCACGCGCCGCTGGCGGGAAGGGCAGCGGCTGATCCACGACAACGGGATCACCTACAACGTCTATAGCGATCCGGAAAGCACCTCGCGCCCCTGGCCGCTCGATCCGGTGCCGCTCATGATGGATCCCGCCGAATGGAAGACCATCGAAGCCGCGGTCATCCAGCGAGCCACGCTGTTCAATTCCATCCTGGCCGATCTCTACGGGCCGCAGCGTCTGCTACGCGAGAAGATGCTCCCCGCCGAGTTGGTTTTTCCCAACCCTGCTTTTCTGCGCCCCTGCTGGGGCATCCAGCCTCCAGGCGGCGTCTTCCTGCACATGTACGCCGCCGATCTGGCGCGATCGCCCGACGGGCAGTGGTGGGTACTGGCCGATCGAACGCAATCGCCTTCCGGCGCCGGCTACGCGCTCGAAAATCGTCTGGTCACCACGCGCGTGCTGCCGGACATATTCCGCGCATCCCATATCCGCCGGCTCGCCAATTTCTTCCAGACCTATCGCGACGCTCTCCAGCGCCTGGTGCCCGCCAATCGTGAAAACCCGCGCATCGTGCTCCTCACACCCGGTCCTTACAACGAGACCTATTTCGAGCACGCCTTCCTCGCCCGCTATCTCGGCTACACACTGGTCGAAGGCGGCGATCTCACGGTGCGCGACAATCGCGTTTTCATGAAGACGCTGGGAGGCCTGCTTCCGGTGGATGTCATCGTGCGCCGTCAGGACGACCAGTTTTGCGACCCGCTCGAATTGCGCGCCGATTCCATGCTGGGTGTGCCCGCGCTGCTCCAGGCGGTACGCTCGGGCAATGTAGCCATCGCCAACGCGCTGGGCTCCGGCCTGGCGGAGTCGCCCGCCTATGCCGCGTTCCTCCCCGGACTCAGCCGCCTTTTGCTGGATCAGGATTTGAAAATTCCCACGGTCGCCACCTGGTGGTGCGGCCAGGAAGAGCCGCTCGAATATGTGCTCGATCACATAAGCGACCTGGTGTTGAAGTCCACTTTTCCCGGCACGCGCGGCGATCCCATCTTCGGCGCCTCTCTCAGCAGCAAGGAACGTGAGTCATTGCTGGATCGAGTGCGCGCTGAACCCGGCCGTTATGTCGCGCAGGAGCGCGTCGCGCTTTCCACCGTGCCGGTGTGGGCGGACGGTCCGCTCCATCCCCGTCACATGGTGGTTCGCGTGTATGCGGTGCCGTCGGGCGGAAGCTATGCCGTGATGCCGGGTGGTTTGACGCGCGTCTCCACTTCTTTGGACAGCATGGTGGTGTCCATCCAGCGCGGCGGAGGCAGCAAGGATACCTGGGTGCTGGGCGACGGGCCCGCGTCTCCCTTCACGCTGCTGCGTCCGGCCACGCATCCCCTCGATGTCAGCCGCGCCACCTTCGATCTCTCCAGCCGCATCGCCGACAACCTGTTTTGGCTCGGCCGCTACACCGAGCGCGTCGAAGCCACGGTGCGAATCACGCGGGCTATTCTTTCGCGCTTCTTCCAGGAAGAGGACGCCACCCGCGCCTCCGGCTTGAAAGCGGGCCTCGAGATTCTTGCCGCGTTGGGCTACATCGAGGGAGAAAAACCGGCCGCCGCCGAACAGGAAGTGCTCTCGATGATTTACGATCCGGCCGAATCCAGCGGCTTGGTCTGGAATATTCATCAGGTGCGCCGCGTGGCCTGGCTGCTGCGCGATCGCATCTCAGTGGACGCCTGGCTGGTGCTCAACCAGTTGGACCAGCAATTCTCCGCGCAGCCGCCGTCCGATGAATTTCGCGTCACTGCGGCGCAGGATCGCCTGAACAACGCCATCATCACGCTTTCGGCCTTCGGTGGTCTGGTGATGGAGAGTATGACCCGCGGCGATGGCTGGCGCTTCCTCGACATCGGCCGCCGCCTGGAACGTGCCATACAAATGGTGGAGCTGCTGCGCCATGGTTTACCGAAGGAAGCTTTCGGCGGAGCCGGCGTGCTGGAAGCGATCTTAGAGATTGCCGACAGCTCCATCACCTATCGCTCGCGCTACCTGACCTCCGTGCAAGTGGACCTGGTGCTCGATCTTTTGCTGGTGGACGAAGCGAACCCCCGATCCATCGCGTTTCAGCTTGCGCGGCTGCGCGAGCATATTGGCGAACTTCCTGGCAGTAAGACTTCCATCCGCCGTCCCGCCGAAGAGCGTATCGCGCTGTCGCTGCTCAATACCGTGCAACTCATCGACGTGCGCGAGATGGCACGCGCCGGTGAGCGCGCGGCCGCCGAAGCTCGCGAAGGTCTGCTCGGCAAATTAATCTCGGACCTCAGCGTCCTCTCAGACACCCTAAGCCGCGCCTACTTCAGCCACGCCGCGCAATCCCGCCGCCTATGAAACTACTCGCCACGCATCTCACCCGCTATTTGTACTCTGGCGCTGTTTCCATGTGCAATACCGAAGTGCACCTGCACCCGCGCCCGCGTGAGAATCAAACTATTCTTGAATACGAGCTCGAAGTCAGTCCCACGCCCGATTCCTTGCTCTCGCGCGAAGATTACTTCGGCAACCAGGTTACCTTCTTCTCCATCGCCGAGCCGCATCGCGAGCTGATCATTACGTCGCGCTGCCTGGCCAATCTGGAACCCTCCACGCCTCCCGCCCTCGATCTGTCGCCCCCTTGGGAGCAGGTGCGCGAGGAATCATCCAAACGCGATACGCCCGAAACGTTCGAAGCCGGGCAGTTTGTTTTCGAATCGCCTTCCATCCGGGTTGGCGCGCCGTTTGCCACCTACGCTGCTGCTTCTTTTGCCGCGGGCCGTCCATTGCTCAGCGCCGTCGAAGATCTGTCGCGCCGCATCTTCACTGAGTTCCACTACGATCGTCGCGCGACCACCATCGGGACTCCGGTGGATGAAGTGCTCACCTTGCGCCGCGGCGTCTGTCAGGATTTCGCGCATGTGATGATCGCCTGCCTGCGATCGCTCGGGTTGCCCGCGCGCTACGTGAGCGGCTACCTCCGCAGCGGCAGCAATTTCGAGGGACATGGGGCATCGCACGCCTGGGTTGCGGTGTGGTGCCCGGTTTTTGGCTGGAAGGATTTCGATCCCACCAACAATGTCATGCCTGGCAGCGGCCATTTCACCGTGGCCTGGGGTCGCGATTATTCCGACGTCACGCCGGTGAAAGGCGTAGCCCTGGGTGGCGGCGAGCAAGTAATCAGTGTAGAGGTGGACGTCGCGCCGCCCGCCAGTGGAAACTAGCCACCGTCGCGGTTACGAAATCTCGACTGACGCATCTAACTAACGAGCATTCCCATACAGTCTGTGTTCGATAAGGTCGCGCCGAAGAAGAAACGCCGCCCGGTAGCGGCCGGCCGCGCCTATTTCTGCCGCTGCGGTCGACCGGTTTTCTTCCGCAATAGCGTTTGCCTGGCTTGCAGAACGCCGCTCGGCTACGAACCTCATCTGCGGAAAGTTTATCCTTTAGCACCAACCTCCGACCCTGATATTTGGGAACTCGCCATCGACGACGTGAGCGCTGGAAAATACCGTCGATGCGCGAATCTCGAATCGCCGTCGGCCTGCAACTGGCTGATCGACGAGCGCGACAGCGACAGGGACGGCAACCCGCGTCAGTTTTGCATCGCCTGCCGGCTTGACCGAACCATCCCCGATCTTTCCGTGCCCGAGAATGGTGTGTTGTGGGGCCGCCTGGAATCCGCCAAACGCCGTCTGGTGTCGTCGCTGCTGGCGCTCCATCTTCCTGTGGACTCGCGCGTGGACCAGGATCCTGAGCGTGGCCTGGCGTTCGATTTTCTGCACTCGCCCCCGGGTGGCCCGCGCGTATTAACGGGCCATGCCGACGGCATCATCACAGTCAACATCGAGGAAGCCGACAATTCCGCGCGCGAGCGTATTCGCGAGGCAATGCACGAGCAATATCGCACGCTGCTCGGTCACCTGCGGCACGAAGTAGGGCATTATTATTGGGACCGTCTGATCGCAGGAACGCCCTGGCTGGAAGGCTTCCGGGAGGTCTTTGGCGACGAGCGGCAGGATTACGCCGCGGCGCTACAACGCAATTATCAGCAGGGCCCAATGCCCGGCTGGGAGCAAAAGCACGTCAGCGCTTACGCCAGCGTGCATCCCTGGGAAGACTGGGCGGAAACGTGGGCGCATTATCTGCACATGGTGGACACTCTCGATACCGCGCTCGGCTTTGGCTTGGATACTCGCCGCCTTGAAATGGAAATTGACCCGTTCGGCCGCGACGTTCTGTACCGGCCAAACGACCCCGGCGCCAAGCGCTTTCTCTCGTTCCTGAATGCCTGGATCGCGCTCTCGGCGGTGCTGAACGAACTATCTCGCAGCATGGGCCAGCCCGATCTCTATCCCTTCGCGCTGCCCCGTCCAGCCGTCGCCAAAGTGCATTTCATTCATTTAGTGATCTCTCAGCACCAGTTTGCAGCCGAAACGGATCGGCCCCGATAGTCCCTCGCAACTCACCCAAGTAATCGGGCCCGCTCACTCGCGCCAATTGCAAACGTACTTCTTCCAGTCGATTCTCCATGCCCGCATCTTCCAGTGCTCGTAAATGCCGCGTCCACAACGCCACGTCCCGTTCCTGTTTAACCACCAAACGCTCGCGATACCACTCACTGGCAAGCATAGCTTCGCGCGAAAACAACCTGCGAATTTCCGCAGCATCCACGCCCATACCTTGATACGAGCCATGCGCCATGTTGTGCAACAGCGCCTTGAGCGGCGGGCACGCGGCGTCCACGCTGCCGTCTTCAAAATATTGCAGCGCCACGCGCGTCTGGGTTTCGACAATCGCATCCACGCCGGCGGCGAACTGGGCCAGATCCTGTTTCTCGGGCCGCAACATTTGATCCGGAAACACTGCATCGGGCGTCTCGAAAATGCGTCCCAGAAAATGATCTACGAACAACTCGGTGATCCGGTAGCCCAGGCGGCTGGCCAGCACGGTGCGCCCGTCCAGGCCAAAATCGCAGACCGGTTCCAGATATCCGTGGGCCTTCAAGAACTCAGGGTCGCGCTCATGCACGCGCATGCGGCACCAGATCTCAGGAACCAGCAGGCTCACGTCATGATCCACGCGAAATTGCGGACCCGCATAGCCTGCGGACGTCGTAAAACCCGCGTATCCCGTCACAATCGCCGACACCAGCGCGTTGTTCAGGTCCACCACTGGCCACAAGGCGTTGAACGGACCCTTGGTCAGCGCGCCTTCGCTGCCGAATCCAGTGGTTGCGGGCGACTTGCCGGTCAAGCTGGCGACAAAGTCCATGAACAGCTCGGGCAATTCCTGATAGTGCACCGGCCCGTAAACTGCCAGCGGCGGCGTGCCGCTTTTCGGATCCGCGGGACTGTTTCTTCGCCCCGCGAGCACGGCGTTCACCGGCTGATAAACCGGTCGCGCCGCCGGAATTTCCCGCTCCAGGCGCGCTGCGATCTCCGCCAGATAGAAGTCGCGCGGATTCGTCAGATCGGGCCGCGGCTGCAAATAGCGCGGATTGGTGCAAGGCGCCCCATTCACCATGCGTGGATGCGCCGACGAGACAACATAATCAGTCTGCGGATCGCGCAGGAAACTCTCGAGCCGTTGTTTCATCGGATCCGTATATCGATCGAACTCCGCCACGTGATCCACCAGCGCGCGGGCCTGCTCCCTGTCGAAAGCTTCAAAGTTCGAAAAGAAATTGCCGGCGCTCGCGATGTCAGATTCCGCTTGCCGGTCTGCTCCGGGGCGAATCGCATCGTCCGGTCTTTGGAACAACCGGCGTTCGCAATTGGCCACCAGCTTGACGCTCGGATTCGGATATTCCGCGTCCAGATCACTCAAGCTCTCGCGCTGCAGAACCACCGACGCAGTGATATCGTCCTCCACCGCAACCTTATCGGCGGGGTGGAAATCGGGCCGCAGTTTGTAGATTCGCCACGAGCCGTCTGGATCGAAGCCGACGCGCAGATAATTGCTCACCAGCGGCTGGTTCTCAAATTTCAACTCATGTCCCAGAAAGCCATTCACCCGATCCACCGTGAAGTGCTCTCGCCAGTTGTCCCCCCACTCCGGCTGATAATATCGCTTCACTGTGAATAGCAGCTGGCGGATCGTTTGCGGAAGCGCGCGCACCCACGCGTTATGTTCGTCGTCGTACTCGGGCGACGACGTCATGAGTTGGATCACCGAGCCGAGCGTACGCTCCGGGCTCAGGATCGGCCGGCGGGTCCGCGCGTCCGGAGTTCTACCGCGATAGATGCCCGAAAAATCCCGCCCAAAAATCTCCGCCACTTCGTCCATATCGCGCTGATAGTCTTTGACGAACACCGGACCCTTGAGCACCGCGTTGGCGATGGACTTCGAAATTTCCGACTTTCCGCCGCCCGACACGGTGCATGGTTTGTGACATAGCGTGCCACGCGGCCGCGCCCCCACCAATCGCCAGGCCGTCCCGCCCGTTTGCTTCTCCAACCGGATGCGGAAACCGTTCGGAAGGAAATAAGTGGCATCTTTGCGCAGCGTCAACCGCTCATCGCGATCGCCGTTCCGCCAGGTAATGTTCCCGCGCAGTACGTCAAACACGGAATCCTCCGGCACGTAATAAATATCGGTGAAGCGCTTGTCCCTCGCATAACCTTCCGGCATCACTTCCACCAGATCATCCAGCAGCCGGATCGCATCCGTGTATTTCGCTTCCTTCAAGCTGACGGTTCGCCCGGCGTGAAATTCCTGGCCCAGTACGTACGTTGCGAAAGCGATGGCGCCGCCCGCGTGTTCCTCCTCGCATATCCCGAACAGATTGGCCGCAAAGCTGATCTGCGTCTTCACTTCTTTCTTGCAATAGCCGTAATAATTGTCGGCGAGAATGGTCACCATTACGCCGCGCTGATCGCGGCAGGTGATCTTGAACGCCGACCCACCGTTGTAAAGCTCGTCTTCGTTGTGCCAGCACATTCCATCGCGGCGCTGTCGCTCGCTGGCCTCGCTGACGTGCGGCAATCCCACGTCTTTCTTTTTGAGCCCAACTAAATGCGGTGCCAGCACCACGCACCCCGTATGCCCGGTCCAATGCAAAGCGTCCAGCGCGGCGTCGTTCTCGGGAAGATATGGGTCTCCCGCGTTGCCAAAAATGCTTTCAACGAAATCCAGATTGCTCACCAGGCTGCCCGGCGCGACGAATCGGATCTCCATGGTCTTCTCGGGATCGCGTCCCGCCGCCGGACACACCAGCGGCCGCAGCAGCAGCGATACGAAACAGCGCACGTCTTCGTCCTGATCGGCGGTGAACGGCAGCACCAGCATGTTGGCCGGCGGATTGAGCGCCGCGGCCCACAAAGCCGCGAACACCTGCTTCGGCACCGCGATCTTGTCCGCCGGAATCGGCAATCCGCCTTCTGCGATATGAAAGATACGCTGCGTGGTCCGCCTGTCGCTCTTCGGATTGTGCAACACGCCTTGGGCGACGCGATAGGACTTGAGGCACGGCGAGGAAAAAACGTCTGCGCTCGCCGGCAGGGACATGATGCGCGCCATGCCTTCGCGATCCAGCACGAAGCCATCAACGGGCAGCCGCGCGGCGCCCTTCGGCGAGACATCGCGCACGTAGCTATCGAGGAACGATTGAATTCGCGTGTCCGCCGGGCAGAGCCGGTTTCCCAGCAGCTGATCCTTCTGATGGTAGTTGCGCAGTAGCGGCCCGGCGATCTCCAGGAACTCCGGGTCGGCAGTGCTCCGGCTGGTCGGCTGCCCCAGTGCCGCGAGCTTCAAATTGATGTAGCGGATCAGTTCCCGACTGCGGTTTGCGGACGATTGTCCAACGGTGGTCGTGGCGGCGCCATGCATCGTGTTCAGCTCCGGTTGGCTCGCTCCACGGGGCGCGGCGAAAACTACTCCTCCAGCTTAGTACAGTCCATTAACGGCGGGAACTCGTCGGAAAAGTCGATTTTCCGACAGCCGGACTCACTTGCCAGCAGCAAACCAATGCGAT
>Ga0207024_10077_pt1 | contig 29424 bp, 25 predicted proteins | sample Alteio_BWMinCont_44_FD_153470 | JGI IMG/M metagenome (GOLD analysis project Ga0207024, IMG submission 153470) | Enriched cells from forest soil in Barre Woods Harvard Forest LTER site, Petersham, Massachusetts, United States -... | ecosystem: Environmental > Terrestrial > Soil > Temperate forest >...
AGGGGGAAACAACGGATGTTTCGTTCGATGAACTTTCCCCATGGCCACCTCACCTTCACTGCGCGTTCCAGCACCGGCTGGCCTTGGTCGATCAAATAAAAACCGGCGTGGGTGGTCCGGTCTCCCTGCCCTTTTTTCCGGGCACAGGCTGCGGCTAATTGGACGGCCTTTTGCGCGACCTCCACCTCAGATAGCCGGCTGTGCCGGGAGATGGCTTCGACCGAATGGCGATAGCGATCGCGGGTCGAAAAATCCATCTCCCGGTAAACACCAGCCGGATCGGAGCGCAAAGTCTCCTCGACCAGGCTCAGGCTCTCCACAAACCCCTTCCAGTCCATGGCACTCAAGAAACGAAGGCTGGCAATACTGTGGCTGACAGAAACCTGGTCGGCCGCCTGATTCTGACTCTCCTGATGGACCAGCTGTTCGATTGTCAGGCCTTGTTCGACAAGGCGCTGTTCAAGCCAGCTTCGCGCAAGATGCAGCACCGGGCTTTGTCGCGACAAACGCTGGCAAAATTCCGCCACAAACGAACTGGATACGGGAAGATCGGACTTCGCCATGTCCGCCACCACGACCACGAGGTGGGACGGGGTCTTTTCCGCCATATCCTGCAAACGATCCACCCACCGATCCGCCAGATCGCGATCCTCTCGCGCGATAGCCAGCCGGTTGGTGATGCGCTGAAGGTTTTCAATCAAGCCTAGGCGCAGCATGATCGGAATGGCCCACAATTCGCCCAGTTTTAAGGAACACCCGGTTTGGTAAGCAGCGATGAAGGCGCTGAGCGGCCCCGCATCGATCTGTGCATCCACGTGCGAGATCAATTCGAGCACGATGTCGTAAACGCGCGGAAGCCCGGCGGACAGGCCGTTCAAAAGGCGGGGCAACTCCCGGCTGTAGCCCCGGGGCAGATGCCGCCGGGCCATTTGGATCTGCTCTTCAATCAGGTAGAAGTTATCGAGCAGCCATTCGGCAGCGGGAGTGATGCGCCGGCCTGGATTTACCGCGAGGGTTGCGCGATTGAAGGCCCGGAGGTTTTGCTCGTTTTCGTCCAATCGGGCCAGCAGGCGGGTGGATCTGCGTTGAGTGACGATCTGGTGATCTGCGGCCAGGGCCCGGGCGTGGCGCGCGAGTTGTTCGACGCTGAACAACTCGGCCCGCAAAGGCGGTTCGCTCGCACTCGGGCGCGTTTGTCCGGCCATCCAAGTTTGCCAGCGTAACGACAGCGTCTGCATGTTATTATTACAGAATTAACTGCCTTAGAGGTTGTCTAAAAACTCTGCTGAGCCGCCGTTGCGATCAGAAAGCGCTGTCCGCAAGGCGGCTCGGAAGCGTTTTCTGGCGCAACCCAGAGGGCAACACCGATTTGGGCCGGGAGCTGCGTTAGAGCTGTCGGGCAAGGCCTTCCGGGCATTGCGCCGGCAGCTCAAGCCTTGCTCGCGGCCCAAATCGTGTGTTGCGTCGGCCAGCATAGTTTTTAGACACCCTCTTAGACCGGACACCAAGGAATCTATCCGGTTCGGCACCCATCGACCCTCTCTCGATTTCGCAACTGGCTGGCCCGGGCTCAGCAAGCTCAAGGCCTCTCGGCGGCACTCGATTTCCGAGTCAGACCGAAGCGCTGTAATTAGATAAGGACAAACTCGTCGGGATACACATGTTTTAATTTAGCACAATTGTGTGCTTTGGCTTGAAAAAATAATATGGGGTATTCGTCCCATAAGATTCATGGGTGACACAAGGAGACATGAGACCAAGCGCCGGTCGTAATTGGATTTTGGCAGGGCGAGGCGTCCTCAACGAGCCGAGGTGGAGCGCGTTGTCCCCAACGCGCTGTTGGATTGTGCCATCAAAAAGCGCCTTGAGGACAAGTCGCTCCACCCGCGCTGCCGCGCGAGATCACCAAACCGCGGAGGTTCATCAGCAACGAAGCGAAGTACCGAGGCCGAAGGTCGACAGTCTGACATCGAGTGTGACTCCGCTGGCGATATCAATTTGGATGTCAGACTGTCGCTACGCTCGGTACTTCGCTACGCTCAGCAATGACAAACCATTTTAAAGACACGCCATACGTCTGAGGCAACTGCACTGGGTAATACGTCCGTAGGGCTACACCCCATCGCTCTCGCCGCACTTTAAGCGCATATTGAACCGCTGAAAAAATATGCCTGCGCCCATGCTGGGCGCAGGCATGAAAAACTTCAGCCTAAATGCCAACCACCATAACCCAAAAACTAGTCGAGTATCACCAGTCTTTGGCTTGGCTCGACGAGCGCATCTACCAGGCCGAACTTCGTCGTGATTATCCTGCTCCAGGATGCCTTCGTTCGGATCCGGTTGTTCAGGAGGAGTTGCGGGTTTTATACGTTGGCCAGGCGAAGTTGCTGCAGCTCATTCAACATCTGGAGAAAGATCTGCTTGAGCTTAGTTTTTCGGAAACTTTCTCGTCCGTCCTGGAAACAGCGCGCCTGGCCGATGCGCACGCGGCCAAAAGCTCCGGACATCCCTCCTTTGTCCGGCATCTCTTTCCCGCTTACAGCGAAGCCCAATCGATCTGACCGATATATCACCGCCGGAGAATGTTCCCCATGGTAGGGTAACACCCCATAGTTCCTCCGCGGCCTTCAACCCTACACTCACGTGCGCAAACACGAGAGGAATCGCTTACCCAATGAAGCTTCCAATCGACTGCCCGATGCGCGGCCCTTCCATCCAGTTTCCTATCAATCAGAGTATTTTTGCATGAAAACCAAAGGTTCCAAATCCACCGCCGCGGCAACACTTTTACCCAAGTGCCTCACGGGCATCCAGGGTCTCGATGAAATTACCGGCGGCGGATTTCCGCGCGGGCGGCCCACCCTGGTCTGCGGCAGCGCGGGATGCGGCAAAACACTCATGGCCGCGGAGTTCCTCGTGCGCGGCGCGGCGCAGTTCGACGAGCCAGGCGTGTTGATGGCTTTCGAGGAGACAGAGGCGGAGCTGAAGGCCAACGTCGCGTCACTCGGATTTGACCTGGATGGCCTGGTCCGGCGCAAAAAAATTGTCATCGACTACGTCCATATCGAGCCGAGTGAAATCCAGGAAAGCGGCGATTATGACTTGGAAGGATTGTTCGTCCGGCTCAATCACGCGATTGATTCCATCGGCGCCAAGCGCGTGGTGCTCGATACGCTGGAAGCGCTGTTCTCCAGCCTGGGTAACGAGGCCATCCTGCGCGCCGAGTTGCGCCGGCTTTTCCGCTGGCTCAAGGTCAAGGGCGTGACCGCCGTCATCACGGCCGAGCGCGGGCGCGAACAGCTGACGCGCCATGGACTGGAAGAATACGTGTCCGACTGCGTCATCCTGCTCGACCACCGGGTCAATGACCAGATTGCCACGCGGCATCTGCGGGTGGTGAAATACCGCGGCGCGCTGCACGGCACCAATGAATTTCCCTTTCTCATCGGCAACGAGGGCATCAGCGTGCTGCCTATCACGTCGCTGGGGCTGAATCACAAAATCTCAAGCGCACGGATTGCCACCGGCATCCCCCGGCTCGACTCGATGCTGGGTGGGCGGGGATTTTTCCGCGGCAGCAGCATCCTGCTCACCGGCACGCCCGGCACCGGCAAGACCATCGTCGCCGCCAATTTTGCCCAGGCGGCGGCCCGGCGCGGGGAACGCGTGCTCTTTTTCTCGTTCGAGGAATCGCCCAACCAAATCATCCGCAACATGCATTCCATCGGGTTGCGCCTGGAGCCGCTGGTCAAGCAGGGCCTGCTGCGGTTTCACTCGGCGCGGCCCTCGCTCTACGGCCTGGAAATGCACCTGGCCACGATGTTTAAGGAGATCGCCACGTTTAAACCCGCCGTTGTCATCGTAGACCCTATCACCAGCCTGATGGACGCGGGCACCGACTCCGAAAGTAAGGGGATGGTCACGCGGTTGATTGATTACCTGAAGGGCGGACAAGTCACCTCGCTGTTTACCAGCCTGACGCAGGGCGGCCACTCGCTGCAACAAAGTGAAATGGCCATGTCCTCGCTGATGGATTCCTGGCTGTTGTTGCAGGACTTCGAAGGCAACGGCGAACGCAATCGCGTGCTCTACGTGCTCAAAGCGCGCGGCATGGCGCACTCGAACCAAATCCGCGAATTCCTGATTTCGGACCGCGGCATCGACCTCGTGGACGCCTACATCGGCCCCAGCGGCGTGTTGACCGGCTCGGCCCGCGCCGCACAAAACTCCCTGGAGAAAGCTTCGATCCTAGCCATCCAGCAGGAAGGCGCCCGCCGCAAACGTGAACTTGAACGCAAACGCGAAGCGATCGAACGGCAGATCAGCGGGCTGCGCTCCGATTACGAAAGCGAAACGATGGAACTGCGGCGCGTGGACGAACAGGTCGGGACGCGGGCGCTCACCCTGACCACCGAACGGGCAGCCTCCGGCCGCTTACGCCAGGCGGATACCAAGGTGTTGGTCACAACGCGGAGCCAACCCAGACATGGGAAAAACGGGAAGAATGGAAAGAGAATTTAATGAAAACAAAAACGGTAAAACACCGCGCCCCCCGCGCCAAGCGCCGGCCCGCCAAACTCTGGCAACTGCGCCTCTATGTGACCGATTCGACGTCCAAATCGGTGGAGGCGTTTTCGAACCTAAAGAAGATTTGCGAAAGCCGGCTTAAAGGCTGTTATCGCATCACGGTGATCGATTTGGTGAAGCATCCCGAGCTGGCCAGAGGCGACCAAATCCTGGCCGTTCCCACGGTAGTGCGCAAATTACCGCAGCCCGTGCGAACCATCATTGGCAACCTTTCCGATACCGCGCACTTGCTCGTCGGCTTGGATTTGCGCCCGGCAGTTTAACCGAGACCGAACACCCTGAAAAAACCTAATGTTAGCCGTGCGAAAAAGGTTTTCATTCCGTCCCTGGTCACCCAGCCCGTGGGCAAGTATGTCTTGCGACTGTTCGTGGCCGGAGCCACGGCCCGGTCGCGCCAGGCCATCCTGCACGTCGGCAAACTGTGCGAGACCGAACTAAAAGGCCGCTGCCAACTTGAGGTAATCGATATCTATCAGCAGCCCAACTTGGCGCGCGACCACCAGATCGTTGCGACCCCGACACTCATCAAAGAATTTCCCCGGCCCGTGCGCCGGTTCATCGGCAACCTGGCCAACACCGCCGGCCTGTTCGTCGAGTTGAACTTGGTCACAAAAGCTAAAATCGCCGTGTGAAAACGCCCCGCCACAAGATTTCCGCCCGCCCTGACCCGTCCCGCGAACTCGCCGAACTTCGCCTACGCCTGGCCGACACGGAAGAAATGCTCCGCGCCATCCGCGCCAATGAGGTGGATACGGTGGTCGTCGCGGGCAAGCAAGGCCCGCAGGTTTTTACCCTGCAAGGCGCCGAGCATGCCTATCGCGTGCTCATCGAATCCATGCACGAAGGGGCGCTGACGCTGACGGTGGACAAAACGATTCTCTACGCCAACCAGTGCTTCGCCAAAATGGTCAAATGCCCGCTGGAGCAGGTGACGGGCAGTTCCTTTCGCCGCTTTATCTCCGCCGAAGACCGGGCCCTGCTCCGACCGCTCATAAAACGGGCCGACCAATCGGGATCTAAAATCCAGGTGCTGTTAAAGGCCGGCGACGGTTCTCAACTGCCGGTACAAATTTCCATCCGGACACTGGCCAAGAATGGTTTTAAGCGCGCACCGGTTGGCCTGGTGGTGACGGACATGACGGAGGCCAGGCGCAACGAGGAAATGCTGCGGGCCTTGACGCACCGCGTGGTGCAAGTGCAGGAAGCCGAGCGCGGGCGCGTGGCCCTCGAGTTGCACGACGACATCACCCAGCTGCTCTGCGCCGTCCTTTTTCGCAGTCAGGCGCTGGCGGACAAACTTTCGGCCCGCGACGGGCCGGCGAAAAAAGAGGCGGTGAAGCTCCGCGAGATGCTCGGCCAGGCGGCCAAGGAGGTGGAGCGCATCTCGCGCAATCTGCGGCCTAGTGTCCTGGACCAGCTGGGCCTGGTCGCCGTCCTGCGCGACACCAGCACAGAGTTTGCGCATCGGACCGGCGTGCCCGTCAAGCTAGCCTGCGTGCAATTGATCGCGCGGCTGCCCGCCGATACCGAACTGGCACTCTACCGCATTCTCCAGGAAGCCTTGAAGAACGTGGAGAAGCACGCTCGCGCCCGCCACGTTACCGTGCACCTGACACATCAGGGCGCTTTCATTCAGCTGGCGATCACTGACGACGGGATTGGCTTTGACCACCCGGCCAGAGCAAAGGGAAAAGGCGGCCTTGGTTTGCTCGGCATGCGCGAACGAGCGACTTATGTGGGGGGCATCCTCAAAATCAAATCCGTTCGCCGCGCCGGCACAGAAATTGAGGTGCGCATTCCCCTGCCGCCCAATACCACGGCCTCCCTCAGGTAGGGTTTTACCCCATCCCGACTCGACCAAGATAGGCGTCTAATGACGAGCAAACGAACCTTCGTTCCATTGACGAGCCACGACTGCCCGGATAAAATATTTAAGGGCGGCAGCCGCTGCACGATCCCACGCGAGATGACTGAGAGAAACACACCATTGATGAAAAGCTCCCGAGCAGAATTGTCTGCACGCTACCTGACGGCGCTCCGCACCTACCTCGCCAAGAAGCGCCTGGAGGACGGCGACCGTGCACAAGGCTTGGGTCGCGCCGCCCTGGCCGGCGGACTGGTGACGCGGGACATGGCTCTGGTGCACGAGCAGGCCTTGGTCGCCCTGGCGGCGGACGATTTCGTCGACATGCGCAACGGCGCGCTGAAGCAGGCCGGATATTTTTTCACCCAAGCGCTCATCCCGCTGGAAGCGGCCCAGCGCGCCACGCAGGAGGCCAACCGGCATTTGCAGCAGCACAACGAGACATTGCGCCTGCATACCGCAGCCTTGGCCAGTGGGAACCTCCGGCTGGAACGCGAAATCGCGCGACGCAAGGCCGGCGACATGGTCATCAGAAAAAGCAAGGCGCAGTATAAAGAACTTTTTCTGGCATCGCAGGTCATGCAGAGAAAACTCCGCCAGCTGACGCACCAGATTATTTCGGCACAGGAGGAGGAGCGAAAAAAGATCAGCCGCGAACTGCATGACGGGGTCGTGCAAACGCTGATCGGCATCAACGTCGAGTTGTCGGCCCTCGGCAAGGGAGCCTTCGCTGGCCTGCGCACCTTGAAAACGAAAATCGTGCGTATCCAGCGGCTGGTGGAAAATTCCGTAAATGCCGTGCACCAGTTCGCCCGCGAACTGCGGCCGGCGGTGCTGGATGACCTCGGCCTGATCCCGGCTCTCCATGCGTTTAGCAAAAGTTTGGCGGCGCGGAAAAAAATCAACATTCACATGACGGCCTTTGACGGGGTCGAGGCACTGGGCGACGCCAAGCGAATCGTGCTGTTCCGCGTGGCGCAGGAAGCCCTCACCAATGTCGCCCGCCATGCGCGGGCCACCCAGGTCAGGATGAGCATCACGGAAATTTCGGGCGCGATCCGGATGGAGATCAGCGACAACGGGAAGTCCTTCCACGTTGGGAAAACCCTTCATGCAAAAAACCCCAAGCGCCTGGGCCTGATCGGCATGAAGGAACGGATCGAAATGGTCGGCGGAAGCCTGACCATCGAATCCGCGCCCGGTAAAGGCACGACCGTGCGCGCCGAAATTCCCTTCTCCTCGGAAAAAACAAAAAAATGACTTCTCCGAAACAAATCACTGTCCTGCTGGCCGAGGATCATGCCATCGTGCGACAGGGCGTGTCCGCGCTGCTTAATGCGGCCGGCCATTTTGAGATGGTCGGTGAGGCGCGGACCGGTCGTGAAGCAGTGAATATGGCGCAAACCCTCCGGCCCGATGTCATCCTGATGGACATCGCCATGCCGGTGCTGAATGGCCTGGAAGCGACGCGACAAATCCTCGCCGCGAATCCCGCCGCCAAGGTGATCATCCTCTCCGCGCACAGCGACGACGAGTATATCGAACGCATGACCGCGGTCGGCGCGGTCGGTTTTCTCGAAAAACAAACATCCGCCGACGTCCTGACCAAGGCGATCCACGAAGCGGCCAAGGGCAATAAATTTTTTAGTCCTTCCATTGCCAGGCGCATGAGCAACAGCCAAAACAAGCCGCGCGACCGGGATGGGTTGGTCAAGGCCAATGCCACCCGTCTGACTTCCCGCGAGTCTGAGGTGCTCCAACTGGTGGCCGAGGGTTCGGCCAACAAACAGGTCGCAGCCGCACTCGGCATCAGCATCAAGACCGTCGAAAAGCACCGGCAGCACCTCATGGACAAGCTCAACATCCATGACACCGCCGGCCTCACCCGCTATGCCATCTCCGCCGGCGTCATCGAAAACAGCGTCCAGCTGACGATTATTTGAAACGGCGTTCCGGTCAGCCAAATCGTTCTCGTTCTCATACTCATTCTCGTTCTCCGAGATAGTTCGAATCGATAGCGAGAGCAATTAAGAGAACGAGAATGAAGCCGGCCGCCCTACCCGCCTGCCCTTCGTAGCCCTGAGCCTGCTGGCGGTGAGCTTGCCGAACCCGTCGAATGGGCGAAGAAAGGCGCTGCGTGTTCTTGTTACTTGTCACCTGATACTTGGCCCTTCGCTAGCGAGCAGGGTAACGCCCCATATCGGCAGAGGCACGTAGAGCGTATTCTTCAACTCTACGTTATGAAAAACAAAAATCTATTAGCCCTGTTCGTACTTATCGCGGGCCCCATCGCCCTGTTTGCCTCATCTGATAATGATCGAAAGATCGAGGATGCCGCCAAGGCGTCCTATAATTACCGCACTGTCCTTGAAGACCATGTGAAGGTAAGCGCCAATGACGGCATCGTCACGCTGACCGGCACCGTAGAGGATAGTGGCGACAAAGACCTCGCTGCCGACACCGTGGAAAATCTTCCCGGCGTCATCAGTGTGGACAACCAAATCGAAATCAAATCGACGTACGAGAAGCACTCCGACGCTTGGATCGCCTTCAAGATCCGCAGCACGCTCCTGGTGAAAGCCAACGTCAGTGCGATGAACACGAAGGTCGACGTAAAAGACGGCAACGTCATCCTTACGGGCACCGCGAAGAACATCGCCCAGAAGGAACTCACCGAGTCCTACGCCAAGGACATCGACAACGTGAAGTCGATCCAGAACAACCTCGTGGTTGTTGCGCCATCGGCCGATGATAGCACCGCCAGCGAGAAGATCGATGACGCGTCCATCACCAGCCAGGTGAAATACGCCCTGCTCAGCCACAGTTCCACCAGCGCGCTCAAGACCCATGTCACTACCACGGATGGCGTGGTCGCCATCACCGGTGAAGCCGATTCCGATGCCGAAAAATCCCTCGTCACCAAACTCGCCATGGATGTCCGCGGCACCAAGTCCGTGACCAACGACATGACCGTGAAGAGCTGAGTCTCTCTCACTTGCCGCGCTAGCGGCAGTTTTATCGAACGCATGCGGTCAACTCTGGTTGGCCGCATGTTTCTCCAATCAAAACGAAAAGCTAATTTAAATCATCCAACCATCGATCTGATGAACAACGTTCCCTCCTTCATACCGGACGCTGGCACTTTCTCCGATTCGGGCCCCGGTCTCTATTCGGATCACATGCTCGCCGAATTGCTGTCCGTGCAGGAAGGAATGCTCGCGCAGCTTCGTCTTGAGCGCCTGCGGATCGCCAACACCACTGATTTTCTCACCGATATGATCGATCATTTTCTCACGGGTGTAATCGACCAGCATGAAAAAGCTACCGCGCTGCTTCGGGCGCAGCTCGAAAATCATCCGGCGGATATGACCGATGACGGCCTGATCGTGATCACTCGTGAAGACCGTTCCGAGGCAGAAAACTTTACTGCCGCAAGCTTCGCCTGAGGCGTTCCCCACTGTTTCACGCCAGCACAACGATCCATCCACATAGAAAAATTTCTTAAACCTTCATGCCTTTAAAAGTTAAAAGCCGTCCCGCCGACGAAAAAGCTTCGGTCAGCACCGTCCAGCCTCCCGTGTCGCACGACGTGACCAATGAGAAGGCATCGGCCAACCCGGCCTCGCGCCGGCCATTGATCGCGACGCAGCCGGCGTCGGGCACCGCGAACCACGCACGACATCACGTGTCTAGGCATACGCAATCGTAACAACGCCCTTTTCCTCCCGAATTCACCATATCAACCACTCAAAAATCAACCTTATGAATAAACTCATCTCATTCGCGCTGCTCGTCGGCGGAATCATCCTCATCGTTTACAGCGCACGCGCCTCCGATTCGATCAGCTCCAGCTTTTCCCGTTTCTTCACTGACTCGCCGACCGACAAAACCGTCTGGCTGATGATCGGTGGCATCGTTGCGTCCGCCCTCGGGGCGGGCGGGCTGCTGATTCGCGGATCGAAATCAATCTAGTCCAACCCTCACTCCAACCATTAATCATCCACTCCCATGTTAAGCTACGCCGTCACCTTCCTCATCATCGCCCTGATCGCGGGCGTCCTCGGCTTCGGTGTCATCGCAGGCACCGCCGCCTCGATCGCCAAGGTCCTTTTCTTCCTCTTCCTCGTGCTGTTTGTAGTCTCGCTGCTCCGCGGCGGAAAATCGACCACTTAAACCGAAAGCCATGCCCAGCCCGGGCGACTTTCCCTCCGTCACAACCAATCCACATCCATTATTTATGAAAAACAACAACGACACTGCCCAGACGCCCAAGGAACTCCTCGACGAGCTGCAAACTCTCGTCACTGAAGCCGAGGCGATGATCGCCGGCTCCGGGACCGAACATTCGTCCGACGCCTTCGATTCATTGCGTTCGCGCTTCGGTGCCGCCCAGGAGCGCTTCACCGATGCCTACGCCGGAGCGCGTAAAAAGGTCATCGCCGGAGCCAAATATACCGACGAGACCATCCGCGCGAATCCCTACCAGTCACTGGCTATCGCGGCTGGCATTGGTCTGCTCATCGGAGTGCTCGCGGGCCGCCGCAGCCAATAACCGGTTCCGCCATGGAAACGGCTCCACCCGCCCGCGCGGGTTTCCTTAGTTCTTTCCGCATACTCGGCGACAGCCTGCTGGGCACGGTGCAGGACCGGCTCGATCTCCTGTCCGTCGAGTTGCATGAGGAAAAATTCCGCCTGATCCAGACTTTCATCTGGATCAGCGCGGCTGTTTTCACCGGCATGATGGCAATCGCGTTCGCCAGTCTCACGCTGGTTTATTTATTTTGGGAAAGCGCCCGCCTCGCCGTGCTCGGCGGGCTGACAGTATTTTACGCCATGGCCCTGGTCGCGATCATCATCGCGTTCCGCCGCTTTATCGCCCGCCAGCCGAGCCCGCTCTCGGCCACGCGGCAGGAAGTCGGGGAAGACCGCGCATGTATCCACAACCACAGCTGAACCGCCTGGCCGCGCACAAGGTCGCGCTACGGCGGGGCATCGCCCGCCGCCGCGCCCAATGTGCGGAAGCCGCGGCACGGATCGCGCAGCCCATCGAGTGGCTGGATCGGATGCTGGCATTGGTGCTGCGGATCTCCCCACTCGTGAAGTTCGCAGCCGTGCCGCTGGGCTTCCTCGCCATGCGCACCGTCTTTCCCCGCCGGAAGATCCTGGGCTCGCTCCTGAGCTGGAGCCCCCTCGTCTTCGGCGCCGTACGAGGTATGCGCTCGGTGATAAGAACGCCGCGCCGCAACTCTTGAGTCTGAAGGCCTCGCTGCTAGAATGGTTTAAAAATGTCGGGGCCGATGAGCCGCAATAAGGTGGAGCGGCTTGACCTCAAGCCGCTCGAGCGCGTTGGGTCAACGCGCCCCACCCGCACTTGCTCAACATAGCACCTCGTTCGGCCACAGTTTTATTTAAATTGCTCTGGCATAGCGCGGGCAGGCCAATACCCCATAGCGCCATCCCCGCGATCAAGGTTAAGCTCCTTCACCTTGATCAACTATTTCTATATTAAAGAGATAGGTTTGTTAGCCGGGGTTGTGCCTCTGTCGGTATAAGTTCTGCCTATTTTTCTCCCAAACCAGCCGTTTTCTCGGCAGGGGTGACAAAATTTTGGTCGATTTGTGGGCCGGCGCGACTGATGCTCGCCTTCCCCACGATCACATGAAGAAAGATGCTTTTGTCTTTGTTGTCTGCGGCGAGCGGCACGCGGCCCGGCTCAACATCGCGCTAAAGTTTCTCAAAAGAAATTCCCAATGCGACATCCTGGTGGTCAAAAATCGCGCCAGCCTGAAACTGGATTGCGACCAGGTGATCACGCCCAAGGTCCCGGCCGGACTGGATCATCACCAGGCCAGCATCTTTCTCAAGACCTCGCTGCATAAAATCCTGGCCCGCGAGCGGCGCCGGTTTTGCTATCTCGACAACGACGTGATCGCGGTTGACCACCGCGTCGACACGATTTTTGACCATGCGCGCGGGCCGGTTTCATTTGCCGCCGACCACTGCAGTCTCCGCCAGTTCAGCCGCCATGCCGTGAACTGCCATTGCACCAGCCCCGAATGCGAACATCTCCACGCGGCCATCCACGAAAAGTTCGGGGTTAAAATAATCCCGAAGACGTGGCAGCATTGGAACGGCGGCGTTTTCGTTTTTGACGAAACTTCGGCCAAATTCATGGAACGCTGGCACCAAAACACGCTCCGTATTTTCAAGGATCCGTACTGGCAGGTCCGCGACCAAGGCAGCCTGGTGGCCACGGTGTGGCAACTGGGGCTGCAAGACCACCCGCTGCTGCCCCGCGACTTTAATTTCATCGTGGATCCGCTGGACCGCGTGCCCCGGGCCAGGCGCGACACCGTGTCGGCCCGCGAATTATTTCCCAACGAAAGTTATGCCCTGCGCAACGGCACCAGCAACGGCACGGCAAAACCGCACCCGGCATTTTTGCATTTCATCAATGGCGGCGTCGGGAAACGCGGCTGGAAAAACTGGGACGACGTGGAGCGGTTGCTGGAGGCGAAGGCTGCCCGGCCGGGCCCGGCCGCAAAGGGCGCGAAGACAAAAGCGAAGCACGCCAGGGCAAAATCTCCGCCCACCGACCAGTCGCTGTCCGCCGACAACCGCATCGTGCACGGTTTGTGGATCGGCCCCACCCTCTCGAAGATGGAACTTCTCACCCTCAAGTCTTTTCTCCGGCACGGGCATGAGTTCCACCTGTGGGTCTATGACAAAATCCAGACGCCGCTGCCGAAGGAAGTGATTTTGCAGGACGCCAATAAAATCATCCCACGGAACCGGATCATCAAAAAAGCGGACACCGACGTGGAGACCGGCGTGGGCAAGGGCAGCTTTAGTTCGCCGTTCTCCGATCTTTTCCGCTACAAATTGCTTTACGAAAAAGGCGGTTACTGGGTGGACATGGACGTGACCTGCCTGCGGCCATTAAATTTTAAAGAGCCGTATGTCTTCCGGCCGCATCGCGTCGGCGTGGTGGGAAACATCATGAAATGTCCTCCCCGCAGCCGCCTCATGAAAACGGTCTACGCCCGGGTCGCCCGCAAGGCCGATGAGCACAGTGAATGGCTGATGCCGAACCGCGTGCTTTCAGAGATGGTCCGCCGGCTGCGCCTGACCCGTTATATCCAATCCGGCGTTTGGAACGAGGAGTCGTGGTGGGGCCAGGTCCGGCCTTTTGCCCTGGGTGACGATCCCCTCCCGTCCGGCTGGATGGCGATCCACTGGATCAATGAATTTTGGCGCGCACTCAAACAGCACGGCGGTTTCTATCGCGGAAAACGCCTGTTCGACGTGGTGCCCGAAAAGGAAAGTCCAAAACCGGGCAGCGCGCTCGCCAAACTTTATGCGGAATACGGACTGGAAACCCCCGCCAACGGAAACGGCACCCACGGCGTGCCGGCCGGACAAAACCTGGTGATGCCCCTCAACCAGCCGGCGCCGCGGCAGCCCGCCACGCCGCAGTTTTTGATGGCCAGCCATATCAATATCCTGCTGCCGAGCCTCGCGCGCGGCGGCGCGGAGCGGATCGTGCTGGAGACGCTGGCCGGATTGCAGCGGCGCAACGCGTCGGCAAAATTATTTGTCCTTCACGACATCCGCCCGAGTTACTCGTTTGGCAACCAGGCGAACGTCCAGGTTTTCCACCTGAGCCAGGCCGCGATGCCGGCCAAGCTGCACACGGTCGCCGCCGAAGTCCTGGCCTCGCCGGAGCCATTGGTTTACACCCACATGATCAAGGCCGAGCTTCTCCGGCCTTTGTGGGAACGCGGGGTGAAAACAGTCCCGGTCATTCACAATTCCCGTCATGCCTGGCAGGACCTGCCGGCTGCCTTCGATCACCCGAATGTCCCCTTTGTCGCGGCTGTGTCTGAAGCTGTGGCGGAACAACTCCGCGAAGACGGTTGCCCTCGCCCGGTGGTGGTGGTGCGCCACGAATTGCAACGGTGGTTCACTCCGGAAGAGCAGCAGGAAAGCCGGCGACAGATCCGTGAACGCCATGGCATCGCGAATAACACGCTCATCATCGGCATGGTGGGGGCCTTTAAAGCCCAAAAGGCCTATACCCGCGCCGTTCGGGTGCTCGCGCAGATTCGAAAAATCCGCCCGGTAAAGCTGATGATCCTGGGTGGTTGGGATCACGAGTGGGGCCACGGCCGCCTCGCCTACACGGCCACTTGCCGCCTGGCGCTGGAACTGAACGTCGTCACGGATTTGCTGGCGCTCGGCCCGGTGCAGGATGCGGAACGCTACTATGCCGCGTTTGATGTTTTTCTGAACACCAGCGCCTTTGAAGGCTTGAGCGTGGCGTTGCTGGAGGCGATCCAGACCGGCTGCCCGATTGTCACCGCGGATGCCGGGGGCAACGCCGAGATTCTTCCGGAGCGGGCGGTTTTGATCCAGGATTCGTCCGATCTTTCCGCCTACGTGGCGGGAATCGCGCAGCTGCTCAAAAACAGCTCCCGGACTCTGGTGCAAAAGCCGAATGACTTCGATCTAGTGCCGCGGCTCTGGTGCCTCCTGGGCAAATATGGCCACGACCGTGATATTCCCCCTCTGGCCGACAACCGCAGCGGGACGCTGTTTCTGACCGAGAACCTGAACATCGGCGGAGCCCAGCGCTCGTTGATGAACCTGCTCTGCTCTTTTCCTCGAACAGACCCGGCCTGGCTTTGCGTCTTGGAGACAATCTACGGCCAGGGGTATTTGGACGTGCTGGAAAAAACCGGGATCCCGGTTTTTTCCGTCCACAACAGCACTGATTACCTCGATCGGCTTGAGCGCCTCCTGTGCCTGATTGAACGGCTGAACGTGCGGAACGTGTGCTTTTGGAACGTGGAACCGCGCATCAAACTGCTCCTCGCCAAGATTCTCCCGCCGGAATCCGTCCGCCTCATCGACGTCAGCCCGGGGCCGGCCTTGTTTGCGGAAATGGAGCGGACGCGCACCTTCCAGCGCCGGATTTCGTTTCGGGCCGCCGACTACTGGGCGCGACTCGATCATTTTGTCGCGAAATACAAAGATGGCGCTCCGCCCGGCCTGCGGGTCGATGGCCGCAAAATTGTCGTGATTCCGAACGGAGTGCCCGCGCCGCCTCCGATTGAAGCCCGGCAGGCTCCGCCGCTCCCGCCTGGCGCTGATCCCCGCCTGGTCATCGGCACCGCCTGCCGCATCATGCCGGGCAAGCGGATTGATTTCCTCATTGATATGATGGCCGAACTGAACACGAACCTGCCCGGTGCGACGCTGATCATCGTCGGCGGTATCGATCCGCGCCACGCGGATTATTGGCCGCTGCTGGTTGAGCGCCTCCGGTCCAAGCAGGTCACGAATATCCATTTTGTCGGCCCCCACTCCGACGTGACGCCATTTCTGCGCTTGTTCAAAATTTTTGTGATGCTCGCCGATCAACACGGCTGTCCGAACGCTTCGCTTGAAGCGATGGCGGTGGGTCTCCCCGTCGTGGCCAATTCCGTCGGTGGCACCGCCGAGCAGGTCCGCCATGGCGTGAATGGTTTTCTTGTCTCCGGGGACGATCCCAAGGAAATGGCCGGGCAGGTGCAGCATCTCCTGGTCGATCGGGCGATTCACCGGCGCTTCAGCGCGGCCGCGCGAGCCACCGCCGCGAACGATTTCCCCATGGACCGGATGACCCGGCGCTATCGTCAACTGCTTGCAACGTTTACCCGCAAAATTCTTGCGAAAACGACCGACTCTAAACGACGCTCTAAACAAATTCGTGTAGGTCGTGGTTTACATGTCCGCCATAGCTTTAATGGCGGCGGATCCCCGACTCGTCGGGCGTAAAGCCCGACCTACAATTTTGATCAACAACACTCAAAATTGCCCATTGTGAATAAAAGGTGAGCAACGTTGGCTTGTTCTCACTGCGCCAAATTGATTTTGCAGAGCTGTCCAGCTTCACCATGCACCAAATCACCATCCGTCTTCCGTGCAATCGCGATTATGCCGGGACGCTCAAGTTGGAAGACGCGAAGGGAAAATTGATCGCCGGGCCTTTCCACATCTGCGCGCGCGCCCATGACGAACTCGCGCGGGCCAATGGAAATCCGGACCGTATCCCCGTCCTCCCTTTCGGTGACATGCCTTTGGGCGAATATCAAATTACCCAGATCGTCTCGAGCGGGCCGGGCACTCCGTACGATGGCGATGAATTCGGCTCGGCGGGAATTGTTTTTCTCCAGCCCAAGCACGGCGAAGCGGTCCTCGCGGATGCCAACGGTCGTTTTATTTTTTTAATTCACGGCGGTGCGCTCTCCCGGAATGGTGCACTGCGGCCAACCGATGACGGTTCCTTGCGGTTGTCGAATCGCGATCAGCGGAAATTGGTCGGTGTTTTGCGTCGCGTGGGCGTAGGCGCGTGCCGCTGCATCGTGACCAATAGCGGGAACGCCAAACGCCGGGTCGCCACTGCCGGGTCGGCGCGTGCCAAGCGCGCTCCGGCCCGGGACGCCGCGGCCGCTGGCCTGGCCGAGACGTCACGCCGGTCATGGTTGCGGACCATGCTGATCGCCGCCGGCGCCTTGGCCTCCGTTCCCAGCCTGCTGCTTTTTTCCGCGCCCAAAGCGTATGGCGAAGGCGGTGGAACCGATTACAGCCCGAAACAAGATCTGGATAAATACCAGGATCAATTGAAACAAGCCCAGGATGCTGCGGCCCAGGCCCAAGCCGATTACGAAATGGAAAAGGCGTCTAATCCGAATGCCAACATGGCGCCGATGTTGGATGCCCAAGGCAAGGTCCAGGGCTTGGAGGACATGGTCAGATATGAACAACAACAGGCCGCGCAGCAACAGTCTGCGACGGTTACGCAGCCAAATAACGAAAATTCTTCCAACAATGCCACGACAGGAACGGAATCCAACACCGGGAATGAATCGAACACCACCACGACGGGGACAGAATCCAATACCGGAAACTCCGCGAACACGACCGGCATGGGAACGGAGTCCAACACCGGGAATGAATCGAACACCACCACGACCGGGACAGAGTCCAATACCGGAAACTCCTCGAACACGACTGGCACGGGAACGGAGTCCAATACCGGGAATGAATCGAACACCACCACGACCGGGACAGAGTCCAATACCGGAAACTCCGCGAACACGACCGGCACGGGAACGGAGTCCAATACCGGGAATGAATCGAACACCACCACGACCGGCACAGAGTCCAACACCGGAAATTCCTCGAACACGACTGGCACGGGAACGGAGTCCAACACTGAGAACCCTCCCGTTAAAGAGCCGACCTACAACACCGGGCCGGATACTCACGATCAGTCGAATTCAACGCAAGTTGGCACTCAAACAGATGAGATGCACGATGCGCCACATGATACTCAATCCAACCAGAATCAGGCTGGAGCGACAAAAAGCGCCATGGGTGACTTGAATAACGGCGTTAGCTCCGGCCAGCAAGCTGAGGGCGAAAAAGTCGAGACTAAGATTAACCCGACGGGAACTACATCCGGGGCGTTTGGCGCTCGCGAAATCGATAGTAAGAAGATCAATTCCAATGGCAATGGGGAGGGCCCGTCCGGTGTTTTAAGCAAGTTCTGGGACCAAGGGATGCAGGGTACAGGAACTGGCCCAGCGGTGTTTGTTCCTGCAACGAAATCATCTGGTACAGTGACAACACCCAATCTTTCACCGGCTCAGTCTTCGAATTCCCCGGCACAAGCGCAGCCCAATTCGCCAGCGCAATCCACACCTAACACGCCTCCTCTTACGCCCGAGCAGCGGCAGCGACAAACCATCGAAAAATTTGAAAGTACCGGATCGGACAACGTGATTCCACCCAAATACACCAAACCCGCGCCAGAACCACCTTCGCCCGATGTCACGCCACCGAAAAAGAAAATAACTGCTCCCGAGCTTTAGATCACCTCACCAAACCAATGAACATCACACGCTACGGTTCATCTGTTCTATGTTTGGTCGGATTGTTAGCGCTCATGCCCATGGCCCTGGCGGCGCGGCCGCCGCCGCCGGTGACAGTACCATCGGAAGACCAGCTTGCTTCCGACGATGACAACCTGTCGCTGAAAAAAGATCTCGATCAACGGCGCGAAGCCCTGATGGCGCGTTACAATGATTTGATGACGCAAGCCGACGCTTACGACCAGCAGTATGGCGGGCGTCAATTTGATGTTGATTCACCGGAAGCCGCGGCCAGCGAGGCGGAATATGCCCGCCTGTCCCAACTCATGCAGGCTTTCTCGACTGACGACGAAGCCTTCAAAGCCGACGTCGCCAAACTCGTCCTCAAACCACCACCGCCGCCTCCGCCCCCGGTGTCATCCCGGGTCAATCTCTACTTCGATATGCGGGCCTTGCTGGCCCGGCAGGAACCGAAATACGATGTGTCAAAAATCCAGGCCGAGATCGACGGCGTCAAAGCCGCCCTTGAACGGCTTGAGGCGGTGCGGGAAAACAATGCGGCCCGGATCGAGGAATGGCAGAAGGAAAGTGACAAAGCCTCCCATGATGCCTTGGAAATGGGCGCCAACATGTCGGTTGACCTCTTGACCTCGGCTTTGAAAAACCGCGGCGACGCAATCGACAAGGAACTCAAAAAAGAAACCGATGCGCTGCACACTGAAGGAGATCCGGTGAAGCAGGGAGAAATCCAGGCCAAGATCAAGGAGTTGGAAGAGCACAAGGAACAACTGGAGCAGGCCCATGAAGCGGCGGAAGCCGCGCACGAGGGGGTCGACCACATCGACGAATTGGACAAGGAAACCAACGGCGCCGAAGAATCGGAGGAACTGCAAAGCACGAGCCAAAAAGTGAGCAAAGCGCTCGAAGAGGCTTGGGAAGACTGCGATAAAGCGGGTGCCCTGCCCGAGGGGGCGAAGGAGGCCAAGCAAATGGTGGACGCCGTTTATCTCACCGCCGTCCAAGTGGTCGCCGTGGGACAGATCAACGCCGCCAACTATGATGCGGAGCAATACCTCAAGGCCGTGACCTCACTGAGCCAGCAATATAAAAGGCTCGTCGATCTGAAAAACGCCGTTCAACGCCAAAGCCCTCCGCAGTTAATTCCTCCCGATAAGGTAATTCTTCAGAGACCCACCGATTGACGCCGGTGGCATCGACTAATGCAGAATGACGAGTGACGAAATCCGAATGAGGAATGCCCAAGCTCCCGTTCCCGGCTTCCGGGTTTCCTTCTTAAACATAAACCTTCGTTGCCTCAGTCCTCTTACCCGAAGGATGTAACATGGACCAAGCCACCCTTACCGCCTATGACCGGGCGAGAAATTTTTCGAACAAGGCCGTCCGCTCGCTTTGTTACGCGCCCTACACCACCCTCTATTTCGACGTCCGGGGCGATGTGCGGGTGTGCTGCCATAACTGGGCTCATCCCGCCGGCAATATCTTAAAAAACAGCATCGATGAAATCTGGCAGGGGCAGAGGATCAAAATCCTGCGCGAGGCGTTGAAGAATTATAAATTCGGGCCGGGCTGTGATTTCTGCAAATTCCAGACAGCGGAGACTTTTGCCAACACCGCCATGCGGTATTACGATGCGTTTGCCGTGCCCGACGAGGCGCCGCTCTGGCCGCAACAGCTGCAATTCTCGATCAGCAATTCCTGCAACCTCGAGTGCATCATGTGCCGGGGATCCTGGTCGTCCGCCATCCGCGCGCGGCGCGAGAAGCTGCCGCCCTTGCCCCGGGTTTATTCCGACGCGTTTTTCGAATCGCTGTGGAAATATCTGCCCCATGTGAAGCAGCTCAAGTTTCTGGGCGGTGAGCCGTTCCTCATCACGGAATATTACAAGCTTTGGGACCAGATGATCGCGGACGACCTCGCGGCGCCCTGTCACGTCACCACCAACGGCACCCAATATAATTCCCGGGTTGAACGGGTGATCGAACATCTCCCAATGAGTTTTTCCGTTTCGATGGACGGCGCCACCAAGGCGACCCTCGAAAGCATCCGCGTCAATGCCAAGTATGAGGAAGTCATGGAAAACGCGCGGCGCTTCCGCGACTATGCCCGCGCCAGAAAGACCACCTTTACCCTCACCTACTGCCTGATGCGGCAGAACTGGCATGAGTTCGGCGATTACTGCCTGCTGGCTGATTCGTGGGACTGCCCGGTCGCGTTGAACACCGTGGTCCAGCCCCCGGAATTCGGGATTTATACCCTGCCGGCCGTTGAGCTGAGAAAAATCCTCGATGCGCTGGATGCGCAGGCGCCCCGCCTGGAATCATCGCTTAAAAAAAATCGCGCCACGTGGTTTGGCGAACTCGAACGCATCCGCGCCAAGTGCAGCCGGAATTGAAGGGCCCCCATTAATGAAAGTTATTTTTCCGCGGATGACACGGATCAGCGCGGATTTGGGAGTCAGCCTTCGTGATCTTTGCGTCCTTGGGGTGAAGCCATTCTCGCTTTCGGGCTGAGATTCCTCGGTACGCTCGGAATGACATAAAAACCATCCGCGCCCATCCGTATCATCCGCGGTAAAAAATCACTCCGCGATTTAAAATAGCGTGTAAATCAACGGCGCCAGCACCGAACTCTTCACAAAGAAGAGCACCAGGCCGGCAACCAGCAGGAACACCAGGATGGGGATCAGCACAAAACGCCGCAGCCGTATGAAATAAGCGAATACAACAAGCGGCTGCAGCAAGAGCGGACGGTAGTTGTCGCTCGCGCCGGCGGGCGACCCGTCGTCGATGATTTTCGGCGTCCAGCCTTCGGGCGCGCCCCGGCCAGAATAAAATGGCGCCGGGCCGCGCCCCAGCCTCATCGCCAGGCCGACCGGCGTGATGACACAAAAATAGGCCACCGTGAGCAGCCCGGAAAAAATCCCGTGGCCGATCCCATTACCCGCGACGCGCAGGGCGGACTCGACGGGACGCAACCGCGACGGGCAGAGCAGGCCCGCGGCAAACAGCGCCCCTCCCGTGGCCATGAAAGCAACGGCCGCGCCCTGGCTGGAGTTGGCCACGTAGAGCCATTTGAAGATGCCCGGCAACAGCAGCAGCCAGCCGCCGATCAAACCAAGCCCGATCTGGCGGCGTCGGGCTTCGCGCGCCCGGCGGATTTTAAGTCGAAGGAGATAGCCGGATTGCATGGGAAATTATGTAGCCGGGGTCGATGACCCCGGTTTATCATTCTGAACGGAGCGAAGTACCAAGGCCAAAGGCCGACAGTCTGACATCCATTTGAATATCGCAGGCAGGGTCTCACTGGATTCTTCGCTACGCTCAGAATGACAAGGGTGGAGCGCGTTGTCCCCAACGCGCTTGATCGGTTCATCAAAGGTAGGGCTCGCTCCCCGAGCGGGCCGCGGCGCGTTGAGGGCAACGCGCCCTACCTGCAAACAACGGTGCGTTAAGACTTCGATGACCATCAATATTTTTTGAATAGGCATTTTTGGTCTTAATCCAACTCAAACCTCTGCAGCCATCGTGCGCGCTCGGCTTCGGTGAGTGGACAATTTTTCTGCCGGTCGCGTTCGAGCCAGCGGTTGCCGACCACGAGGCAGTCGATCTCCGTCGCCATGAAGCATCGATAGGCATCCTCGGCGGAATTCACGATCGGCTCGCCGCGCACGTTGAACGACGTGTTCACCATCACGGGGCAGCCCGTGGCCGCGGCAAACCGTTCGAGCACGCCGCGCATGAAGGGATGGCGCTGCGCATCGATCGATTGCACGCGGGCCGAGTAATCGACGTGCGTCACCGCCGGGATCGTCGAGCGCGGCACTTTGAGCAGGTCGATGCCGGACAAACCTTTGTCGTCGGCCTTCAGCCGGTGTTTCTCCAATACCGGGCTGACGAGCAGCATGTAGGGACTGGGCTGCCGCACGCCGAACCAGTCGGCCGCCGCCTCTGCAAGCACCATGGGCGCGAAGGGACGGAAGCCTTCGCGAAATTTTATTTTCAGGTTCAGGTGCGACTGCATCTGCGGCGAGCGGGCATCGCCGAGAATCGAGCGGGCACCGAGCGCGCGCGGCCCGAACTCCATCCGTCCGCGTGCAACGGCCACGACTTTGCCGGCGCCGACCGCCGTGGCAATGCGTTCCTGCAGCGCCGTGTCGCCCAGGGTTTCCCATACGGCGTCGAGCCGCTGCAGTACTCTATCGTCATCGGCCGAGGCCGGCGGGATGTCGGGGCCAAGGAACGTGCCTTGCATCGCATCGGGCTTTTCCGGCACGCGGGCGTGGCCGAGTTTTTGAAACCACATCCACAACGCCGCGCCAAGCGCGCCGCCGGCGTCGCCCGCGGCGGGCTGGATCCAGATTTCCTTGAAAATTCCCGCCTCCGACAATTTTCCAGCAGCAACGACATTGAGCGCCACGCCGCCGGCCAGCACGAGATATTCCTCGCCGGTGCGCGCCCGCACGTGACGCGCGAGACGCAGCAGGGCCTCGTTGATCACGGACTGGATGCTGGCGGCGAGGTCCATCTCACGCTGGGTGACCAGTGACTCCGGAAGTCGTGGCGGGCCGCCGAAAAGCGCGTGAAAGCGGTCGTTGGTCATGCGCAGGCCGCCGGCGTAGTCGAAATAATCCTGGTTGAGCGCGACCGAGCCATCTTCGCCAAGGCGAATGAGTTTGCCCAGGATGAGATCGGCATAAATCGGGCGGCCATACGGCGCCAGGCCCATCAGCTTGTATTCACCGCTGTTGATTTTGAATCCGGCGTAGGCGGTGAATGCCGAGTAAAGCAGTCCCCATGAGTTGGGAAAACGCAGGTGCTCGCGCAGGGCGATGCGACGGCCCGCCGCCGTGCCCCAGGCCGTGGTGGACCACTCTCCCACCCCATCGATCGTCAGCACGGCGGCGCGCTCGAAGGGCGAGGGGAAAAACGCGCTGGCGGCATGCGCCAGGTGATGATCGCAAAACACCACGCGCTTGCGCACGCCGAGCTCCTTGGCAATTTCGTTTTCAAGCCAGATTTTTTCGGTCAGCCACGAGGGAAACGCCCGCAAAAAACTCCTCAGGCTAAACGGCGCCGTGAGGTGGTAGGTCGTCAACAGCCGCTCGAACTTCGCGACCGGGTTTTCGTAGAAGACGATATGGTCGATGTCCTGCTCGCTGAGGCCGGCCGCATCGAGGCAACAGGCGATGGCGTGGTGCGGAAAGGAGGCGTCTCCCTTGATGCGCGTGAAACGCTCCTCCTGCGCCGCGGCGACGATGCGTCCATCCTCGATCAACGCAGCGGCGGAGTCGTGATAGTAACACGAAAGGCCAAGGATGCGGATGGGGCGGGGCATGGTGTTCTACTTTTTCAAAAGATGGTGGAGCGCGTTGTCCCTGGGCTCCGAAGCTTTAGCGAAGGAGGCCTCAGCACGCTCAGAACGTCTTGGGGACAAGCCGTTCCACCTCGAATTTCGCGAGGTAGCGCGGGTAGGGCCCGCTCCCCGAGCGGGCCGCGGCGCGTTGAGGGCAACGCGCCCTACCTCAAAACGCTGAACGTGAATTGTACTTTGCATCATTCCAAAAGTTCGAATGTCACGGCACGATCACTTCCCTCGAAATCCGCGACGAGCCGGATGGTGTTCAAATCTTTCCCCGTGGTCATCGGGTCGAGCGGCCAAGTGAGTTCATGGCCTTCCTGCCGTGGCAGGGCCACCAACGGGCCGACGTCGCAATGAAAATGCGCGTCGATATTGGTCAGGTAAATTTCCGCGCCGCGCAAGCCGGGGCCGGTCACTCGCACGGCCCGGACGCGCGCCGGCATGGCCAGCGAAAACATCACATGCGGACGGCCCACCGGCATGCGGATCATCCACTCATCGTTGGCGGGATAGATGAAAGTCACGCGGGCCGGCGTGCGCTCGGCGATGACGAGTTTGGCGGGCATCCAGTCATTGATCTCCGGCGGAAAAAACGCGGGCGGCGGAGTGCGCGGGCCGAGCGCCGCGGGATAATCCCGCTCGAGGATGTCCGCGGCTTCCACCGCGTAGAAATGCGCCGAGATCGTACACGGATGCCCGTTGGCGGGATTGATGCCCCAGTTGAGGCGGTTCGACGGCCGTTTCAGGCTGGCGTACGCGCGCACGAAGTCATCGAGAATATTACAGAAACGCAGCTGGTTCTCCGCAAAAATTGGTTCCACCGGGACATAGTATGGCGCCCAAATCTTGCCATTGGGCGAAACCGGCGTGGTGATCATAAAAAAGGGCACCCCGCTCTGGTGCACAAACTCGCCCAGCGCCTGCACCGTCGGGCGGTAAAACTTCAAATTTTCCGGCTCGATGAGCTTCCGTTCCCAGCCCGAGTAGTCCCAGAAAAGTTTTTCCCGCGACAGGATGCCCAGGATTTTTTGTTTGCGCAGTTCGGACAGTTGGAAGTTAAGCCGGGGCAGGAATCCGGCCTTGGCCAGCCTCTGGTGGAATTGCACGAGGGGATCGCGATCGAGGATGCGATAGTCGAACTGCGGCACCTGATTCTCATCCGCGTCGTTCGTCACATAGCCCATGATCACGAGATCGGGCCGGTATTTTGGTAGAACTTTCCGGAGCTGATCGAGCTCGTCATGGGTGGAGGCCCCACACTTGCCCACGCCAAGCACCTCGACGTCCGCGTAGCCGCGCCACCGCAGTTCGCGGGCGAGCTGGCGCCACCAGATGTCATTCATATTGGCATAGCCATCGCCCCACACCCAGGAATCGCTGATCACCATGATGCGGCGCGCCGTGTGCCGCTCGATCGAAATTGGATGGCCGGCGGAGTGCCACGTCCAGTCATCCTTGGTGATGACGTCCTTGCGGTAATTGTTCTGGTTGATGAGTGCGTTGTCGCGCACCCAGGCCAGGGAGTTGAGCTCGGCGGCGCTTGGGCTGGCGGCGGGTTTCTCCAGCCTTGGCAGCACGACATACTCGGCGAGCCAAAGTCCGAGCGCCGTGCAACCGGCCAGCGCGAGCAAATATTTCAAACGCATCATGCCATTTTAGAACGAACCCAATGAAGCCAGACGACCACGGATTCCACAGATGAACACGGATCGGGAGCAGTTCAATCCCGGTGTAAGCACCATAGATTACCGCCCGGACCTTCTTGGTGAACGCTTGAGATAACCCCGATCTTTTGATCACAAAGGTCGCAGAGTACTCTTCCCTGCCACGGATTACACTGATAAGCGCGTACCACTGCCTCTATCCGTGAAAATCCTGTCATCCGTGGTTAAAGTTTTCATTCGCGTCGATTAGCGTTCATTCGCGGTTAAAAAAGGATCTTTCCGGTGCCGGTATCCGTGTTTATCCGCGCCTGCCCTCCGTCTTATCCGCCGTAGCTTTAGCAAAGGCGGGTCCATCTGCGTTTAAGCTTGTTAGTCAGACCCAACTACCAATTGCCAAATACAAACTACCACCCATCAGATTAATTTGCTGTTCTTCGGCCAGTGAACAGATTTCCTCTTTCCACTCAAAAGTGAAAATACCTCAGAACATCCAGCTTATCGGCCACGAGGTAGCCATCGTGTGGAGCGACGGCACGGAGACGTATTATCCGGCCGGGGCGCTGCGCGCGGCTTCGCCCAGCGCGGAGACCCGCGGCGAGCAGGACATTTTCGGCAACCAATACGGCGGCGGCGAAACCAGAAAGTTTCCCGACGTCGAGGTGCTGAGCTGGGAACGCATTGGCAACTATGCGCTGCGTTTCGATTTCAGCGACGGCCACCGCACCGGGCTTTACTCCTACGATTACTTGATCCAACTCGCCGGAAAACTTTCCGGTCAGCAAACACCATGAACGGCTACGTTTTTCCCGCCCGCACCACCACGGCCGAAATCGAGCTCGGCGCCACGCTGCAGCCAAAATTCGGCCCCGACGGCCTCATCCCGTGCATCACCACCGATGCCACGACCAACGAGGTGCTCATGTTCGCATTCATGAACGCCGAGTCACTCGCCCAGACGATCAAGACCAAAAAGGCCACGTACTGGAGCCGCTCACGCAACAAATTCTGGGTGAAGGGCGAGGAGTCCGGAAACTTCCAGCTCGTGAAGGAAATCCGCGTGGACTGCGACCAGGACGTGCTCCTGCTCAAGGTGGAAAACGTCGGCGGCGCCGCGTGCCACAACGGCTACAAATCGTGTTTTTATCGCAAGCTCACCGACGGTGCCAACGCCGGTGATTCCGCCACGCTCAAGCTCGAGTTCACCACGCCACGCGTGTTTGATCCGGCCACGGTGTACAAAAAAAAATAGGACGCAGATATCATACTTTAACCACAGAGGCACAGAGAACACAGAGGACTCAGCGACCCATTTAAATTCAGAAGCCAGGAATCCAAAAAGATTCTTCATGGTTTTATGGCTTCTGAATCAGCAAGAAGCCATCCTCTGTGCTCTCCGTGCCTCTGTGGTTAAGTTAAAGCCTGAAGATTGGGTTGAAATTTTTTCCCCGGCGAGCGATTCTGACCCCTCATGCGCCCTCGCCTGCTTCTGTTCTGCGCCGCCGCCGCACTTCTCGCTTCCTGTCGTGACGAAAGCATTGCCACCTATCGCGTGCCCAAGGAAACGCTGTCCCCGGCCGTTCCTTCCCCGGCCACGGCTGGAACCTCGGGCATCACCTGGACGCTGCCTGCCGGCTGGGCCACGCAACCCGACCCGAGCGGCATGCGCAAAGGCAGTTTTGGCATCAGCGGCGCGGACGGCGCCAAGTCCGACAGGGTTGGCGGCGCCAAGGCCGATATGTCGGTCACCGCCTTCCCGGGCGACGTAGGCGGCGACCTGCCCAACGTCAACCGTTGGCGCGGCCAGGTCGGCCTCCCGCCCATCGATGACGCCGCGCTCGCCCAAACCGTGCAAACCATCGATGCGCCCGCCGGAAAATTTTCCTTCATTGAACTCAGTGGCGTGAATGCCGCGCAAAAAACCGTGCGCATGCTCGGCGCGTGGCTGCAGCAGCCGGATCGCCGGTGGTTTTTCAAGCTCCTGGGCGACGATGCGCTCGTCACCGCGCAACACGATGCGTTCTTCGCATTTTTGAAATCGGTCTCGTTTGACGCCGCGCCGGTGGCCACGCCTGCGGTCGCAGATCCGGTGAAGGCGCAAAGCACCAACGACCTGCCCAAGGCTCCTTTTGCTCCATTCGCCGGCGGCGCCATGCCCGACACCGGTGCGACGCCCGACGCCAGCGCCGCACCCACGCCCGCCGATTCGTCGGCCGCGCCGGACTCGACGCCTCAAGCCTCGCTCACCTGGACCGCCCCTACCGACTGGCAGGCGAAGCCGCTCGGCGCGATGCGCCTTGGCAGTTTCAGCGTGAGCAGCGACGCCGGCAACGCCGATATTTCCGTCATCGCCTTCCCCGGTGAAGCCGGCGGCCTGCTCCCGAACATCAACCGCTGGCGCGGCCAGCTCGGCCTCGCGCCGGTGGCCGAAGGCGACCTCCCCGGGGCGACCACCGCGCTCGATGGCGCGGGCGGACTGCATTTCACGGTCGTCGATCTGTCCGGCCAGGCGGCGGGAGCACCCGCGCGGATGCTCGGCGCCATTCTGTCGTTCGACGGCCAGACTTATTTCTTCAAGCTAACCGGGCCCGACGCGCTCGTCGCACGCGAGAAAACGGCCTTCCTCGATTTCCTTAAAACCGTGAGAGCCCCGTAATATGAACAAACTCTTGCGACCCTTCGTTGATTTTTTCGTGTCGTTGCGGCTCACGGTCGTGCTGCTCGTGCTGTCCATCCTGCTCGTGTTCCTGGCCACGCTCGACCAGGTGCACCTCGGTGTGTGGGGCATCCAGCATAAATGGTTTTTCACCTTCATTGTGGTGCAATCGGTCAACGGCTTTCCCGTGCCGGTTTTTCCCGGCGGCTATTTCATCGGCGGGATGCTGCTCATCAACCTCATCGCCGCCCACGTTTATCGCTTCAAGTTCAGCTGGAAAAAATTGGGTATCTGGCTCGCGCATTTCGGCGTGATCCTCTTGATCGCCAGCCAGTTTTTTACCGGCTTGATGCAGCGTGAAAGCCAGGTGCAGTTCAACCTCGGCGAGACCAAGCGCTATTCGGAGGATTTCCTCCTCGATGAACTCGCCGTCATCGACGCCACCGATCCGAAATTCGACGACGTCGTGGCCATCCCGGAGTCCCTGCTCGCACGCGACGAGCCCATCCAGCATCCGAAACTGCCGTTCCGCATTGTCACCCGGCTGTATTATCCGAACTCGGTGGTGCAAATGCGCAGCCAGGCGCCCAACGCCCCGCCCTCGCCCGCCACCATGGACATCGGCCCGCAGGTCGCAGTCACGCCGCAGCCGATCACGTACAAACAGGACGAGCGCAACATGCCGGCGGCCTGCGTCGAGCTCATCGGCCCGGAAGGCTCGCTCGGCATCTGGCTCGTGTCGCCCTGGATCGAGCGACCGCAGGCCTTCGACTACGCCGGCCACACCTGGCAGCTCGCGATGCGTTCCAAGCGCTACTACACGCCTTACGCCATGACCCTGCTGCAGCTCAAGAACGACGTGTATCCCGGCACCGACATCCCGAAAAACTTTTCCAGCCAGATTCGCATCCATGATGAAGCCAAAGGCGACCGCGACGTGCTCATCTACATGAACAATCCGCTGCGCTACGGCGGCCTTACGTATTACCAGTATCAAATGAACAAGGCCAACGGCCTGAGCGTGCTGCAGGTCGTGCGCAATCCCAGCTGGCTGATGCCCTACATCGCCTGCGCGCTCGTGGCGCTCGGCCTGGTCATGCAATTCGGCCTGCACCTGACCGGCTTCATCCGCAAACGCTCCGCGCAGATTCAGACTTAACCACGAAGCGCACGAAGGACACGAAGATGGAATTCGATTCTCTATCCAACCGGGTGATCGGCGGCGCACTTGAAGTGCATCGTGCGCTTGGCCCAGGTTTATTGGAAAGCGCCTATGCCAGGGCTTTGGCTTACGAGCTTACTTCGTCCGGTCTTGTTGTTCGTACCGAAGTTGAAGTCCCCATCGAATACAAAGGGGTC